>JAAGKN010000356.1_pt1 | contig 80624 bp, 62 predicted proteins | sample 6206371 | NCBI WGS metagenome assembly JAAGKN01 (sample SAMN11533720, study PRJNA540317) | gut metagenome | isolation source: fecal pellets from male and female animal of same cohort | host: Peromyscus leucopus | place: USA:CA | collected 2017 | reverse complement strand
ACCAGCTGAGCTAGCGAATCATCCTATGCGTTACTTCTGTAATGCGGGTGCAAAGGTAGGAGTATTTTTTTAATATGCAATAGGCATGGCTATTTTTTTGCGCTTAAATCTGAATTTATTTTCTCTCGCTTAGGTTGATGAGCAAGGTTTCCGGGATCTAACCCATTATCTTCATGCAAGATAAAGCGCTTATAGTAGGATAAGCACAATGTTGTCAATGGGAGGGCTATTATTAAGCCTATAAAGCCTAGGATCGTCCCCCAGATGGATAATGAGAGTAAGATGATGGCGGGATTCAGTCCCATAGCCTTACCCATTATGCGGGGGGTGAGATATAAATCCTGTATACATTGTACGATACCCAAGACTAAAATAGCCATACCAAAGATCAACCAGAAGTTCTCGCCAGTCTCGGCCGAACGCAATAAACTCAATAGAATCATCGGGATAATACCGATCGCCTGCATATAGGGAATTAAGTTCAGCACACCGATAAACAAGCCCAGCGTGACCGCCAACGGGAAATTAATGATCTTAAAACCAATCGCGAGGAGAACCCCTACAGAAAGAGCGATCAACGATTGTCCGCGGAAATAACGGTTCATGCTGTATTCCACATCCTCGGCCAAACCTTGCAGGAACGGACGGTAACGCTCCGGTATCAAATCGATCCAACCATTCGCGATCTTCTCATAATCCAAAAGGATGAAAATAAAGTAAAGCAAGATCACGAACACGATCGTGATACTGAAGAGGATCGAGAAGGTGTTCGATAAGATAGACCATAACTGGGGCGCTATCTGCTTCACCGCCTTCAACAAATTCTCCTTACTCAATAACTCCATGATCTGGGCGAAGTTCACATTACTTTCCAGATATTCCATCCATGAATGCGGGATCAAAGGGACATGACCTTCACCGGGATCATGTGTGCGGATCAGTTCTAGCGTTTTATCCGCCTCGGCCGCTATGGAAGGAACGACCATGACTACCAGCAACGTTATCAACAGCCCTAAAGTCACCAATACCGCCATAATCGATAAGATGCGGCTCTTGAAACGTAATTTACATTGGAAGAACTTTACGAACGGTTGCATCATGTAAGCCAGTAACCAAGCGATCAGGAAAGGTAACAATGCGTTCCGTAATAAGGCTATCAAATAGATAATCCCTGAGATGACCAGTATACCGAACACTATGCGTATTACACGGTCAAACGTAAAAGGCTTGTCAAACAGTGGATTCATATTATTTTCATATCTTTGCTTGCGACAAAGATAGAATAAAGTAGAATATATAAACATCATGATACGTAAAATATCCTTTTTCTTCCTCATTTCTTGCTTATGCCTTTCAATGGGGGCACAGACTCCACAACCTATCAAGCAATTCCTGCGCAAGCCTTATATGGAAGGAGCTTCATTTTCCTTGATCGTGAAAGAGGTTAACAGTGGCGAGACGGTATTCGCTTACGATACAATCCGGCAGCTGACCCCAGCCTCGGTCATGAAAACGGTTACGACCGCTACCGCATTGGAGATATTGGGCGAGGATTATCGCTTTCCCACGACATTAGAATACGACGGCTCCATCGAGAACGGCTTGTTAAAAGGCAATTTATATATCAAGGGAAGCGGAGATCCCAGCCTTGGCTCAGCGCATTTTGCCCCGGATCATAAGCGGTTTCTACAGGAATGGATCTCCGCCTTGAAAAAGGAGGGTATCCATAAAATACAAGGAGCCGTAATCGCTGATGAAAGTATATTCGACACGGAAGGCACTTCCCTTAAATGGGTTGGCGAAGATATGGGTAGTTATTATGGTGCCGGAAGCTATGGGATTTGCGTATTCGACAATCTTTATAAATTAGGGTTGCAAACCGGAGCTCCCGGAACCCGCCCGAAGTTGAAAGGAACCGAACCGGAATTATCCGGCATCCATTTCCATAATTACTTAACGGCCCAGCAAGTATCTTCGGATAGTTCTTTTATCGTAGGGGCACCATTCGCCACGGATCGTTATTTATATGGCATTGTCCCCGCTAACCGGGAATGGTATCCGCTCAAAGGGGATATCCCGGACCCGGCTCTTTTCCTAGCGGATTATCTCACTAGGCAATTGGAACATGAAGGGATCACGGTCGGCGAATCACCGTCTTGTTTCCGTATCTTGCGGGAAGCCGGTAGGTGGCAACCCAGGAAACGGACCGAGATTGTTACCACTTACTCCCCTACGCTTCGGGAAATCGTGGAAGTGACCAACCATGTCAGCCATAATTTATTCGCCGATGCCTTGATCAAGACGATCGGCCTACGCTATACGCCCCGTAAGGGAGAGGTTATATCTTCTTTTAACCGAGGAATCCAGGTGCTTCGGGACTATTGGCAAGGGAAAGGACTCGACCTCTCGTGCGTCTGGATGTACGATGGTAGCGGTCTTGCGGTTTCCAACAAGTTATCAACAGCTTTTGTGGCTGATTTATTGATTTATATGAAAGCCTATTCACAACAACACACAGCCTTCTACGAATCATTGCCCGTAGTGGGGGTAGAAGGCTCGGTGAGGAACTTCTTAAAAGGCTCATCCCTCCAAGGAAAAGCCCATCTTAAAAGCGGAAGCATGAGCCGGGTAAAAGGATACGCGGGATATATAAACAAAGGCGATAAGCAATACGCCATCGCCCTATTCGTAAACAACTATTCCTGCGACGGACGTCCTATGACCGTAGCGATAGAGAAACTATTGCTCCAGTTGTTCAACTAACCGGCAGTTATTTCGGCAGGATCGATCTACGCTCTATCATCTCTAGGAAATGCTGTTTATAATTGTCGGAGATCGGGATATACTCCTTTCCAAAGACAATCCGGTTCCGCTCGATCACCTTGATCTTCTCCGGCTGGACGATAAAAGAGCGATGAACACGCACAAAGCGATCCGAAGGTAACATATCCTCCAAACTCTTCATGCTCATCAACGAAAGGACCGGACGGGGCTCATCCTCCACGAATATCTTCACGTAATCCTTTAATCCTTCAATATATAATATCTTGCGCAGCTCTATTTGCAACAGCTTATACTCACTCTTGACGAAAATACTCTCCATCCCGCCCTTCTCCGCGATTGGCGCGGATCCTTCCTTCTCTTCCGAAGACACCGGCTTACGGAGCAACTCATACCATCGCAACGCCTTATTCGCCGAGGCAAGGAAGTCCGGATAACTAATTGGCTTCAACAAATAATCCAGCGCGTTTACTCGGTAACTATCCACGGCATATTGATCGAAAGCCGTCGTAAAAATGACACGGGTATCGGCGTTCAAGATACGGGAGAACTCCAATCCGCTCAACTCCGGCATCTGGATATCCAGAAAAAGCAGATCCACCGGCCGATCCCGTAAGTCGGAAAGAGCGTCCAAGGCACTATTATAAGTCCCTTGTAAATCCAGGAACGGAGTTTTCAAGACGTAGCTTTCCAGCAAGCTAACCGCTAAAGGTTCATCGTCAATAATCGCGCAAGTCAATCTCATATCTCAGTCTCGTTTATAGTAATTGATAGATAAGAAGAATAGTTATCCCCCTCCCGACCGCATTGGAACGAGAAATGCCCCGAATAGAGCAGCCCCAAGCGTTTCTCCAGATTCACCAGCCCGATACCGGAACCACTTTTATCTTGATCCGGGCTTTTCGGGAAATAGCTATTCACAATAGTACAAACTACCTCCGCCCCCTCCTGATGGATATCCAAATGGATGAAAGACGGCTTATTATTGCTCACCCCATGCTTAAACGCATTCTCGACCAAGGAGATAAACAACAGGGGGGCGATCAAGGTTCCCGGGGAGGAAGCGACGATATTCGTTTTCAGCTCCACATGTTTGGGCAGGCGTATACGCATCAGCTCCACATAATTACGAAGGAAGTCGAAATCCTTCTCCAATGGGACAAAAGGCTGGCTACTCTCATACAAGACATAGCGAAGCAAGCGGCTCAAATCGTGCACCGCCTCCTGCGCCTTCTCCGGGCTGAACGCTATCAAGCTATAGATATTATTCAACGTATTAAACAGGAAATGCGGGTTAAGCTGGCTCTTCAAGTTCTGCAATTCCGCCTCGGCACGCTCCTTCTCCAGTTCCCGCTGGATAGCCGCCACCCGGTACCATCCGTCCGTCATCTTGATCGCCACGCTAAGGCCGGCTACCAAGGAGTAGATAACGGCGTTGACGAGAAAGAACCCCACCGTCTCGTTCAACGGGCGGGGCGGACGAGCCGGATGATGCATCTCCGGCGGATAGAAATAGCGCATGCAGAGATGCACGAACAGCATCATACCCCCGATAAGCAATAGGTTGATCAGCAGGAAACGCCCTGTCCGGCGGTTGAACAAATACCGCCTCACCAGCCAGCCGTAATTCAGGTAGAAGACGAGCATGAAGGAGAGCGGCACGATGATGCTCCGGAAATAGCCCTCGAACGTGACTTGCGACTCCCTCCCCGTAAAGAAGAAGGGGGAGCAGAACAGGATACCCCATCCCGCAATGTGTATCAACTTTCCCAAACCTTTGATAGGGGGGGATTGTGGTGTGTCATTCATCTTATCATTCTCTTTAGTGCTACGCAAATATAGTCATTCCTACGTTATATGAGCCATGTAGCCTTACCTAGTGAGCATTCGTCTACTCATAGCGTATGGCCTCGATCGGGTCGAGCTGCGCCGCCTTCTTGGCCGGGTACCATCCGAAGAACACGCCCGTCACCGTACATACCACGAAAGAGAGCAGTACGCTCCACGGCTGGATATAGATCGGGAAATGCGCCACGACATTCACGATCAAGGCGGCTCCCACGCCGAAAAGCACGCCGATCAATCCTCCGGTCACGCTGATAAGGATAGACTCGATCAAGAACTGAGCCAAGATATCCATGCCTTTCGCACCGATACTCATACGGAGGCCGATCTCCCGCGTACGCTCCGTCACGCTCACGTACATGATATTCATGATACCGATACCACCAACGAGAAGAGAGATACCAGCCACCGCGGCCAGCAACGTCGTCATTATATCCGTCGTACTTGTCAACATCGTGCTCAACTCCTGCATACTCCGGATCGTGAAATCATCATCATCGGTTTCCCGCAACCTATGGTTACGCCTCAGTATCTCCGATATCTCGTCTATGGCTTGATCGGTGTACTCCTCCTTGAGCGCCGAGCAGGTTATGCCTTGCAAATGGGTAATGGCCAAGATCTTTTTTTGAATAGTTGTGTATGGAGCTAAGATCAGGTCGTCTTGGTCCATTCCCATGCTGTTGTATCCTTTGCTTTTCAGTACACCCACGACCCGGAACGGTAGCTTCTGGAAACGGATCACCCGCCCGACGGGATTCTCTCCGCCGGGGAAAAGGTTATCCACCACCGTCTTCCCGATCACGCATACCTTGGCGGCGGTCTGCACGTCCTGATCGCTGAACATATCGCCATCCTCCACCTCGTATCGGCGTATCTCCATATAATCCGGGCTAATACCGTAGACGGTAGTCGGGGCGTTATTGGCGCCATAGATGGCCTGCCCGCTACTGTTCACGGAGGGCGAGGTGGCGGAGACGTAGCGAGTCTCGTTCACGATATCCTCGTAGTCCTGTAGCTTCAGCGTCTCCATGGCAGAGGCGTCTTGACGGACACCACCACGCATGTCGGCTCCCGGCTGGATCATGATCATGTTCGAGCCCATCTCGCTGATCTGCGCCTGTATACTCCGCTTCGAGCCTTGACCGATGGCCAGCATCGTGATCACGGAAGCCACGCCGATGATGATACCCAGCATCGTGAGGAATCCCCGCAGCTTGTTGTTGGCCAAGGCCCGGAGGGCTATCTTTAGTAAATTCGTCGTATTCATTGTTACTTCTGTTTATCGCTTAATCATCATTCTTGGGCAGGCGGGCCAAAGCCTCGGCGGCGCTCAAGATATTCGTATTCACCGTATCGGCGGTTACATGACCGTCGCGCAACGTGATATTCCGGCTGCTGTATTGGGCGATCTCCGGGTTGTGGGTGACAAAAATAATCGTACGTCCCTCGGCGTGCAGGCGCTGGAAGAGCACCAAGATCTCAAAAGAGGTACGGGTATCCAAGTTGCCGGTAGCCTCGTCCGCCAAAATTACCGCAGGGTCATTTACCAAGGCACGGGCGATCGCCACGCGCTGCATCTGGCCGCCGGACATCTGGTTGCTTTTATGCATCAAACGCTCTCCCAAACCTACGGCGATCAAGGCGTTGACCGCCTTCTCCCTACGTTGAGCCGCTTTATAAGCAGGATTGTACATGAGAGGGAGCTCTACGTTCTCTACCGCCGTTGTCTTCGCCAACAGGTTATAGCTCTGGAAAACAAAACCGATCTTGCGATTCCGGAGGGTAGCCCGCTGGCGCTTGTTCATGGTGCGCACGGATACCCCGTCTAAGTAATACTCCCCGCTCGTGGGGGTATCAAGGCAACCCAGCGTGTTCAGCAACGTACTCTTTCCGGAGCCGGAGGTTCCCATGATCGTAACGAACTCCCCCTCGCGAATCGTGAACGACACGCCTCGCAGGGCATGGACGGTCTCGTCGCCTACGTGGAAGTCTCGTTTTATATTGTCTAATCTGATAATTTCTTTCATGACGCAAACTATCTCTTATTTTTGTTGCTTCCCGGAGGGCCCGGCATGAAGGGGCTACGCTCCGCTCCTGCACCTACTTCCGGCATGTTGGCGGCGCTCGCTAAATCTACGGCTACCTCATCGCCCTCGTTCAAGCCCTCGGTTACTTCGGTCACGCTGTTGTTGCTGGTTCCGACCGTAATTTGCCTCGGGCTCAAGGTATTTCCTTGGCGTGACCAAACCAAGCGTTTTCCGGGTTGTACCTCCGCATTCGGATCCGTCACGGTCATACCCAACGATTCCATGATAGCGAGCTCAGGGATGAAACGAAGCGCTTTGTTCGGCAAGGTCAAGATATTCGCACGTTCCAACGTATAAATTGTGACATTTGCCGTCAAGCGAGGTTTCAGTTTCAAGTCCGGATTATCCGCCGTAATTACTACCTCATACGTAACAACCGTGGAAGAAGAAGTACTGGAAGAAGCGCTGGAAGTGCTTTCGCTGTCCCCTAAACGAATCTGACGAACCACGCCCTCGAATTGATCGTTCGGGTAGGCATCCACCGTAAAACTAACTCGTTGACCTTCTTCCACGTTCCCTATATCCGCCTCATCCACATCCGCTATTACCTGCATCTTCGTCAAGTCGGCGGCAATGGTAAACAGCGTCGGGGTCTCGAAGCCAGCGGCAACGGTCTGTCCTTCCTCAACAGCCCGGTTGATAACCACTCCGTCTATAGGGCTCGTGATCGTGGCATATTCGAGATTACGGTTTACCTTTACCATGGAGGCCTGACTCTGGTCGTAAGCGGCCTTCGCCTTCTCGTAATTATAGGTAGCCGTCTCATAATCCGTATCGCTAATCAATTGTTTCTCGTGAAGCACCTTGCTACGTGCGTAGTTCTTCTGTTGATACTCGAACTCCGTCTTGCTGCTCGCCAATTGCGCCTCGGCGGAACGAAGCTCGGCTTGGAGGTTGATCTTATCCATCTCGGCGATCAGTTGGCCGGCTTTCACCACGTCGTTATAATCAGCGTACAACTTATCGATGATACCGGATACCTGCGTACCTACCTCAACCTCGGTAACGGGTTCTACCGTACCGGTGGCCGTAACCGTATTCGTGATCGTGCTGCGCCCTACTTTAGCGGTCTCCAACTTGATCCCGCCTTTCGAGGATTTGCCCGTGAAAAAGAACACGCCCCCCGCGATGAGGATAACGGCAACACCGCCCATGATTAGTTTCTTCTTGTCCATATTCTGATTCGTTTTATTTCTGTTTTACGTTCTGTTCTTGTTCAAAAGGCCCCCGCGACCTCCGTCGCAGGGTAACCTTGAAAAAAGAGAGTGGAGTAAATATATATCCATTAGTGGGTTAATAATTCTCCGCAACCGGCTTCTTCTGATAAACATTCAGCAATTGAACGCTCATCAAGGCCATGTATTTCGCTTGTAGCTGCTCTTGCTGGGCGGTCAGATAATTGTTCTTCTCCGTCAATAGCTCAAGCGTATTTTTCATACCGAGGCTGAATTGCTCATCGATCAAGTTATAGCTTTCTTTCACGTAACTCAAGCGTTCGGTAGCCGAGGTATATTGGGTCTGCGACGAGGTAGCGTCCAGATAGATCCCCTCCACGGTTTGCAGCAATTGTTTTTGGGTATTCAGCAACTCCAACTGGCTGGTGGTAATCGCGTATTTCGCCTTGTTATAGGCCGTCTTATACTGACGGTTACTGAAGATAGGGATGCTGATCGTCAATCCGACACTCTCGTTGAAACTATTCCAGACCTGGCTACCGAAAGCGTAATCCGTTCCGGAAAGATGGCCGGTACCCAGCCCGGCGTTCATGGAGAGCGAAGGAAGGAAAGCACCTTTCGCCTTTTTCTTCTCCAGCTCGGCGATGTCCACGGCCAGCTCACTGCTCTTTATTTGCGGCATCACGGCCAGAGAGGTATTGTAAATCGTTTGCTTGCTCGGAAGCGGGGTTAAGATATCTTTCTCCGTAAGCTCCGGCATCACCAATTCGATCTCTTCGGTTATATCCAGTTCCAGTAATTGCTTCAATTGCAGTTTATAATTGTCTAGATTCGTCTGGGCCACGACCAATTGATATTTATCGGTGCTTAGCTGGCTTTCCAACTGAGCCAAATCCACTTTCGAGATCGAACCGGCACGTAGCAACTCCACCGCACGATCCCGCTGCGCCGTAGATACCTCGACCGTATTTTGGTTGATACGAACGGACTCCATCGCATATAGTACCTGCATATAGGTCTGTATCAAGGAGATTTGGATATCATCCTCGTTTTGCTCGATACCCAGCTCATCGACGGTATTTTGTATTTCCTGTTGCTTGATCGCCTGTACACGTTGCCCTCCATCAAAAAGCGTCCATTTAGCGTTCAGCGCATAATTACCGCTATAGCTATTATTCGTAGCGGCGTCGCTCGAAGGATAATTCACGAATCCTTGGGTAACCGAAGCCGAAAGGGAAGGGAAAAGCTGTGCTTTCGCCTGCTTCGTATCCTCTATACCGGAAAGATGCGACACCTTGCTTTTCTTTACTTGGATATTATGCTCCAAAGCGTAATCCAAGCAAGCACGCAAAGTCCATCGGGTAGGTTGCTCTTGCGCCTTACTCCCTATACAGAGGAAGAACAGACATGCGAATAATAAAGAGTATTGTTTCATATTGCCTTCGTTTTCTATCGATCTTTTTACGAAAGCAAAAGTAAACTCCCCCGAGATATTCCACAATTAGAGTAGAAAGAGAGGCGTTTTCCACCGATGAAGAAGGTTATTCTATCGATAAAAGAAAGGAGATCCAATGATTCCATTATCTCATCGCATCCAGCTGTAGAGACGGGGCGTGCCCCGTCTCACCACATGCTGATGGTATTATTAGTTACCATTTTGAAGGGATGAGACGGGGCACGCCCCGTCTCTACAACTAAGTAGGGTCAAGGGATTACCAATATAGGATCACTCCGGCGATACCTGCCAAAATAATCATCAAGATAGGATGTATCTTGAATTTCCAAGTCAAGATAAAGGCGGCACCAAAAATCAAGAAGCTCTTGTAGTCGATGAAGTTCTCTTTATTCATTAATAGCAAGGCGGCGGCGGCGATCAAACCGACCGTAGCCGGGCGCAATCCAAGGAAAGCCGCCTCTACATATTTATTATTCCGGAACTTAGCGAAGAAATAAGAGATCAAGAGAACCAATATGAAAGAGGGCAGACATACCGCAAATGTCGTCAGGCAAGACCCAAGGATACTCATCGTCTCCGAATACCCCGCATTATGCACCGCCGTATACCCTATATAGGTGGCGCTATTGATACCGATCGGCCCGGGTGTCATTTGAGAGATAGCGACAATATCGGTAAACTCCTGCAAGGAAATCCAACCATAGCGGTCCACCACGTCGGCTTGTATCAAGGATAACATCGCATACCCGCCACCAAAGCCCAATATACCGATCTTCAGATATACATATAATAATTGTAACCAAATCATATCAGCCCTTCTTATTTAAACCATACACCAAACCTCCGGCTATAGCCGCCAAAATAATCCAAGCGGGAGACACTCCACCCATCCAGATCAGCAATGCCGCCCCGACAGGTATGATCATTTGTATGTAACTCAACTTGATAGAATGCGCAGTCGTAAGGCAAGGCACAGCGATCAAGGCGACCACCGCCGGACGCAATCCTTTAAACGCCTTCTCCACCCATACATTATCCTTTACCTGCGTAAAGAATAACGCGATCAAGAGCATGATTACAAAAGAAGGGAGAATCGTGCCCAAGGCACAAACAAAACCGCCCCATGTCTTCTTCAGTTTATAACCCACGAAGATCGCTATATTCACGGCGAAAATACCCGGCAACGATTGGGCCACGGAGAAAACGTCGATAAAGTCCTCTTTCGTCATCCACCCCCGGTCCACCACATCCCGCTGGATAAGCGGCAACATGGCGTATCCACCTCCGATGGTAAACATACCGATTTTCACGAATGTCAGAAAAAGCGTCCAATACATACCCTTATCTGTTTACGTTGGCTAACGTCCTAAAAGCCTATTGTAAGTTTCTTTATTATTAATAATCTGAAGCGCTTTCTGGTAACTCGGATTATCATCATTGATAATCTGGAAGTACTGCGCCATATCATAGAGATCCCGTGCGATAAGCGCCTTGATCTGAAGCATGATCAACGGCTTCGAACGATTATATTGCTCTTCCTCAAACTCAATCTTCTCATCTCCGGCCATCTTCAGAAGCTCCTCCATGATATCCTCTCCGACCACGAAATCTTGCTTATACTGCTGGAACTTCGGATATTTAGCCATCATCTGGTTCCGATTACGATCCAGATAATTCATGGACACCCGATTGACTAAACCGGAAGCTACCAGTTTCCGGTGATAATCCGTATAGCGAGTCGTATCTACCGGGATGAACACGTCCGGCATAATACCTCCACCTCCATATACGGTACGCTCGGTAACCAAGGTGTTATACTTCATTGAATCCGGGAAATGAATGCTATCGGCACTCATCAACTCCCCCCGGTTATAACGGTCGATCAGATCATGGTGGTACTCCTCCATCTTCCCGTTCTCGTAAGGCTTTTGTATACAACGTCCGGTGGGTGTATAGTAACGGGAAACCGTCAAACGAATCATGGAACCATCCGGCAGGGGAATCGGTTTCTGTACCAAACCTTTACCAAAGGTACGGCGACCTACGATCACTCCACGGTCCCAATCTTGAATAGCGCCGGAGACGATCTCGCTGGCCGAAGCCGAGGACTCGTCCACCAGAACGACCAAACGTCCCTCTTGGAATTGTCCACGAGCGGTAGAGTTCGCCTCCTCACGAGGTTGCTTACTCCCTTTCGTATAAACGATCAACCGGTTTTTATCCAAGAACTCATCCGCTAACTCTATGGCGATATTCAAATATCCCCCACCATTTCCCTGCAAATCCAGAATCAAGTTCTTCATGCCCTGTTTCCGGAGCTTCTCCAACGCCTCCCTGAATTCATCGGCGGAAGAAGCGGCGAAACGGTTCAACTTAATATAACCGGTATTCTTATCCGCCATATAAGCGGCATCCAGACTATACACGGGAATCTTACCGCGAACGATCTTGAAATCCATCAATTCCGGCGACTTGCCTCGCTTTACTTTCACACGCACCTCGGTACCTTTCGGTCCGCGTAGTTTCTTCATGATATCGGTAGTCTTCATCTTCACGCCGGCGATCAAGGTATCGTCTACTTGGATAATACGGTCGCCCGCCATCAATCCCACCTTCTCAGAGGGACCTCCGGGGATTACCTGAATCACGTAAAGCGTATCCGTCAACATATTGAACTGTATGCCGATACCATCGAAATTGCCTTGTAAAGGCTCGGTCATCTCTTTCGTCTCCTCCGGGTCCATATAATTGGAATGAGGGTCTAGCTTATCCAACATGCCGACTATAGCGTCTTCCACCAACTTCGTCTCGCTAGTAGAGTCGACATATAAATTAGAGATGGCGAATAAAGCCAATTGGAGCTTCCGGGCATCCATATTCGCTTTTTGCGCTGTCGCTCCGGTAAACACACCTAGGACGATCAGCAGGGATAAGACGATTCTTTTCATCAGATATATTCGTTTCATAATTTTCAATACAATCTCGTCTCTTTAGGGACGAATTGGGAAATGTCTTTGCCGTAGCGTAACAACTCACGGACAATGCTTGAGCTAATATGCGTATGCTCCGGTTCCGTAAACAAGATAAAAGTCTCGATACCCGTCAACTTACGATTCACGTCCGCGATCGTCTTCTCGTATTCGAAATCATTGACCGTACGGATTCCTCTTAAAATAAAGCCGGCTCCGACCTCTTTAGCGAAATCCACCGTCAATTGATTATATGACATGACTTTCACCCTTGGATTATCCTTGTATAGATTCCAGATCGCTTCCATCCGCTTGTCCAAGGAGAAATAGGTAAGCTTCTTATCGTTGATACCGATCGAGATCACGATCTCGTCCACCAGTTCCAACCCACGCCTTACCAAGGATTGATGTCCGATCGTAAAAGGATCGAAGGTACCTGGAAAAAGCGCGATACGTTTATTTTCAATTGATGACATCTTCTTCAACCACTAAGTTATCGATAATAAAGTTCTGTCGCTCCATGGTATTCTTCCCCATATAGAACTCGAGCATATCTTTCACGAGGTCCTCTTTCTTCATTGTCACCGGATCAAGGCGTATATCCTTGCCGATAAAATGCTTGAACTCATCGGGAGAGATCTCTCCCAGACCTTTGAATCGGGTGATCTCCGGGTTCTTCCCGGCGGCGGCTATGGCGGCCAAGCGTTCCTCCTCCGAATAACAATACCACGTTTTCTGCCGGTTACGTACGCGGAATAACGGGGTTTGCAAGATATAAACATGATTACGCTTAATCAAATCGGGGAAGAATTGCAAGAAGAAGGTAATCAACAATAAACGGATATGCATCCCGTCCACGTCGGCATCTGTCGCGATAATCACCTTATTATACCGCAAACCTTCCAAGCCATCCTCAATATTCAAGGCCGCTTGAAGCAAGTTAAACTCCTCGTTCTCGTAAACGATCTTCTTTGTCAAGCCATAACTATTCAAGGGCTTACCCCTCAAACTAAATACAGCTTGGTAATTCGGGTTACGGCTCTTCGTGATAGAACCGCTAGCCGAGTCACCCTCCGAGATAAAGATACTGCTTTCCTCTAGCAAATCCCCTTTCGAATCGGTCAGGTGAATCCGGCAATCCCTTAGTTTCTTATTATGTAAATTCGCTTTCTTCGCACGCTCACGGGCCAGCTTCGTCACGCCGGCGATCGTCTTGCGCTCTTTCTCGGACTCCAAGATCTTCTTCAGCAAAAGCTCCGAAGTCTCCATATTCTTATGCAAATAGTTATCCAGGTCATTCTTGATGAAATCACCGATAAACTTCGCTACCGTAGGGCCGTCCGGTCCTATATCTTTCGAGCCGAGCTTGGTCTTTGTCTGGCTCTCGAATACAGGCTCCTCCACTTTTATACTGATAGCGGCCACGATACCCGCACGAATATCCGAATACTCGAAATTCTTATTGTAATATTCCTTGATGACACGGCCTACAGACTCCTTGAAAGCGGAAAGGTGCGTACCGCCTTGGGTGGTATGCTGGCCGTTCACGAACGAATAATATTCCTCTCCATATTGATTGCTATGCGTGACAACCACCTCTATATCCTCCCCTTTCAGGTGGATGATCGGGTAAAGAGGCTCGGTGGTCATATTCTCGTTCAACAAGTCCACCAGACCGTTGCGGGAATAGAAACGCTTGCCGTTGTAAATAATGGAAAGTCCCGAGTTCAAGAAGACATAGTTCTTTAATAGCCCCTCGATAAACTCGTCCTTATAATGATAATCCTTAAAGATCTCCCGGTCCGGGACAAAAAATACCTGCGTACCGTTCGCCTCCCCGGTCGGTTGGATATCCGATTCCTCGGTGACGATCGCCTTGCTGTATTCCACCCGCTTGCACTCCCCGTCACGGAAACTGGTTATCAAGAAATAACTACTCAAGGCATTCACCGCCTTGATACCCACACCATTCAAACCCACGGATTTCTTAAACGCCTTGCTATCGTATTTAGCGCCGGTATTCATCTTGCTAGACACATCCACGACTTTACCCAGAGGGACACCACGGCCATAATCCCGTACGGCTACCGTACCTTCCTCGATAGTCACCTCGATACTTTTGCCATACCCCATCATGTACTCGTCGATAGAGTTATCCAGCACCTCCTTCAACAACACATAGATACCGTCATCGGCATAGCTACCGTCCCCCAGTTTTCCGATATACATACCGGGACGCCGGCGGATATGCTCCATCCAGTCCAGTGTCTTGATGTCATCATCGTTATATTCCGTAGGTTGTTGTATCGTTGAATTCAGCTCATCCATATCTCTTATAACTTTTTAATATACGCTCTTCTTGATTTATGATGCTCTCGCTTGAAATAATCCCATTGCGCTTGTACGGCGCTATTCGTCTCCAGCTCCGGGTTACTCTCGGCGTAAACGGCACCGACACGCTTATAGACCGGAATCAGGTCATTAAACAACAAAGCGTTCACGCCTTTACTTTGATATTCCGGCAAGACCCCCGTCAAATATAGGTCGATCACTTTCGGCTTGCTCTTCAACGCTTTCAGCAAATAGATCCACCCGAAGGGGAACATATGCCCGCGAGCCTTTTGCAACGCTCTTGAAAGGTTGGGCAGGGAGATGCCAAAACCAACCACCGCGTTATCCTCTTCCCTTACGATCAGCGTTACCAAATCATAACGCAGCATAGGGATATACATATTGATATAATAATCGATCTGCTTCTCGGTCAATTGCGCAAAACCATACAAGGGAGCGAAAGCCGCGTTCAATGTATGGAATACCGGACGGGCGTAAGGCATAATCTCCTTAGCGTTCTTGAACTTCATCACCTTCAATCCGTATTTCTTCTTCACGATCTCGCCGATACGCAAATGTTTCTCGGGAACGCCATCCGGTATATAGATCTTAAATTCATGCCAATCTTGATCCTTTCCGTATCCGATACGTTCCACTTGCTTGGGGTAATAAGGATAATTATAAATCGTAGCCATCGTACCGATCTGATCGAAACCCTCGATCAGCATACCCTCGTGATCCATATCGGTAAAGCCCATCGGACCGTGGATCTCCTCCATGCCTTGTTTGCGGGCCCATTTCTCGACAGCGCCGAAAAGGGCATCGACTACCTCGTCATCATCAATAAAATCAACGAAACCAAAGCGGGCACGTTTCTGTCCCCAAGTCTCATTACTCGGGCGATTCACCATACCGGCGATACGGCCTACCACCTTTCCGTCCTTATAGGCAAGGAAGTAAATAGCGTCGCACACCTCGAACGCCGGATTCTTCTCCTTATCCAGCGTCATCATCTCTTCCTCAATTAAACCCGGTACGTGGTAGGGATTACCCTTGTATAATTCGATATTGAACTTGACAAACTTCTTAAGCTCCTTCTTACTGGTAACTTCTCTTATCTCTACGCTCATCGGTAATTTTATTTAAGCGGCAAAGTTACATAAATAATCTTTTATCATGGCATTATAAAACAAATTTATACCTTTGTAAACTCAGATTCATAGCATACCATGAAAAAAATAGTTATTAAATTCATATTGGCATTTATCATGTTTGAAGGAACCTCTTGTATAAACGATCCTATTATAATCAGCCCCGATCTGGCGTTTCGGGCGGAAGCTACTACAGGGGAGGGATCGATTTGGCATCCCGATCGCAACACACTTTTCTGGGTAGATATTGAAGGAAAGACGTTATATGAGTATATACCGGACTTGCAAAATTGCCGTTCATGGCAGTTCGACCGCATGGTCTCTACCGTCGTACCGGAAACGGACAGTACGGTAGTCGTCGCTTTACAAAACGAGATCATACGTGTAAACCTAACGGATGGGAACACGACATCTATCGCCCCAATCCCGGACAATAACGGGAAGATTCGTTGCAACGATGGGAAATGCGACCCGTCCGGACGCTTATGGATCGGCACCATGGGATTTGGCGCGCCTAAAGGGGCTGCCAGCCTTTATTGTGTATGGGCAGACGGAACCGTCGAAACAAAGTTGACAAAAGTCACGATCTCCAATGGGATCGTATGGTCCGCCAACAAGAAATACATGTATTACAACGACACACCTACCCGTAAGATCATACGTTTCCGGTATGACGATAGCTCCGGTGACATATTGTACGATGGCGTAGCCGTAAATATACCCGAGGGCACCGGCTCCCCGGATGGAATGACGATAGATTGCAACGACAACCTTTGGGTGGCTCAATGGGGAGGTGGCGGTGTTTATTGTTACAATCCCTATACCGGCGACCTGTTGACAAAAATTGTCGTACCGACCCCCCACGTAGCGTCATGCGCTTTTGGAGGGGATAAGCTCGACACGCTTTATATAACGACCGCCCGTGCCGGATTGAGTGAGGAACAGCTTGAGGAATATCCACTAAGCGGTAGCGTATTCTGTTGCAAGCCCGGAGTGAAAGGGGTGCCGGCGAATTGTTTTCATTAATAATCCGTATTTTTGGTTATAAAGTAGCATAATCGTAAACCAAATATCAATTTAAATTGTTTACTTTGTAGACATAGCATGCAAAATAGAGGCATACTCCTGTCTCCACATCTAACAAATGCTAATAATTATACAGAATGGCAAAGAATAAACCTGCAAAAAAAGATAACAAAGAGAAAAAAGGCAAAAAGGACAAAGGATCTGGTAAACGTATGAAAAAAGAAGCGATGATCCAAGCTATCATTTCCGTATTCCAATCCTCTCCCAAGGAACCTTTCAACTATAAACAAATCAGCAAGATCATCGGACTCGAGAACCAAGTGCAGAAATTGCAGGTGGTAGACATCCTGTATGACTTGTCCGCCGAGGATATCATCACCGAGATCGACCGTGGCCGTTACCGTCTCAACGGATTGGGCACCCTAGCCATAGGGACTTTCGCACGCCGCAGCAATGGAAAGAATTCTTTCATCCCTGAAGACGGAGGTACGCCGGTATTTATCGCTGAACGTAATTCCGGGCATGCCATGGATGGAGACAAAGTAAAAGTACAGCTTTTCGCCAAACGTAAAGGTGCCGAGCCGGAAGGTGAGGTCGTGGAAATCCTTGAGAGCAAGGAGCGTACTTTCGTAGGTAAACTTCAAGTAGCTAAAGGCTTTGCCTTCTTGATTACGGAAAACAAGACGTTGGCTAACGATATTTTCATCCCTAAGGATAAACTGAAAGGGGGCAAGAACGGCGACAAAGCGATCGTACGTATCGTGGAATGGCCGGATGAAGCCAAGAATCCACTGGGTGAGGTCATCGATATATTAGGTATCGCCGGACAGAATACCGCCGAGATGCACGCGATCCTTGCCGAATTCGGATTGCCTTACAAATATCCTTCCTCGGTAGAGAAAGCGGCGGATAAGATCCCGGAAGCGATCTCTCCTGAGGAAATTGAGAATCGGGAGGATTTCCGGGGGATAACAACCTTCACGATCGACCCGAAGGACGCGAAAGACTTCGACGACGCCCTTTCCGCACGCCGTTTGGATAACGGGAACTGGGAGGTTGGCGTACATATCGCCGACGTAACACATTATGTGAAAACGGACGGTGTCATCGATAAAGAGGCGCAAAGCCGTGCGACTTCCGTTTATCTGGTAGACCGTACGATACCGATGCTTCCTGAGCGACTTTGTAACCAAATATGCTCTTTACGTCCCGACGAGGAAAAATTATGCTTCTCCGCTGTCTTCGAACTAAATAGCGATGCCGTGGTACAAAACTCCCGGATCTGCCGCACGATCATCAAGAGCGACCGCCGCTTTACCTATGAGGAGGCACAAGAGGTGATCGAAACCGGCGAGGGAGATTATAAAGAGGAGATTCTAGCCTTGAACGACCTTGCCAAGAAATTGCGGGAACGCCGTTTCAAGAGTGGCGCTATCAACTTCGACCGTTATGAGGTTAAATTCGAGATCGACGAACAAGGGAAACCGGTCCGTGTTTATTTCAAGGTCTCAAAAGACGCTAATAAGTTAATCGAGGAGTTCATGCTATTGGCAAACCGTACCGTAGCCGAGTTCGTGGGCCGTCCTCCTAAAGGAAAGACTAAGAAGACATTTGTTTATCGTATCCATGAGCTTCCGGACCCAGATAAAATGGAGAATTTCGCCTCTTTTATCCGTCGCTTCGGCTATAAGTTGAAAACAGACGGTACGAAGACGGATGTCTCCAAAGGAATCAACTCCTTATTAGACAATGTACAAGGAAAGCCGGAAGAGAACTTGATCGAGACAGTGGCGATCCGTGCCATGCAAAAGGCCCGTTACTCCACGGAGAATATCGGCCACTATGGCTTGGCTTTCGAATACTATACGCACTTCACCTCTCCGATCCGCCGTTATCCGGATATGATGGTACACCGATTGCTGGAACGTTATCTAGCCGGTGGCCGTAGCGTTATACAAAAGAAGTATGAGGATTTATGCGATCATTGTTCCAGCATGGAGCAAGTCGCCGCCAACGCAGAGCGTGCATCCATCAAATATAAGCAAGTGGAATTCATGCAGGATAAGCTCGGCATGGTATTCGACGGCGTTATCTCCGGTGTCACCGAATGGGGGCTTTACGTAGAGCTGAACGAGAATAAATGCGAGGGGCTTGTACCAATCCGTGATCTGGATGACGATTACTATGAGTTTGATGAGAAGAATTATTGTTTATTGGGCCGTCGCAAGAAACGTCAATATCGTTTGGGAGACCCTATCACTATCAAAGTAGCGCAAGCGAATCTGGAACGTAAGCAACTCGATTTCCAATTAGCGGAATAAACGTATATTTCTCCAAAGGATATCTGATTATAACCAACACGAAGTAACATGATTCATCTTATCGGGGTAGGATGTTTGCTTTAATGAATGATTTCCTGCAATTGATTAGCCCAAGAGGTCGTAAAGAGATAACGGCATAGTCTCTACAGAAATGACAGGAATTCCCAGCTTATGATACAGGGCCGTATGCAAAGCGCATTGGGCATCCATATAGACACGATCGGGTGACAGCTCCGCAATCTTGTTTTCCCAATCGGCCGCTCTCCGGGAAAAAGCCTGTTCCCGTTCTCGGGTGAACGCGGAGACTATGCATTCCCAAACAAAACGCAGACCCTTTACACGCAGCTCTTGCCTGTCGAAGTCTAAGAGATAATCCAGCATGAGGCATTCAAATCCCTTGTCTTCGATCTTCTTCTTATGCTCGATTCCATTGCGCAATAAACAACTCGATGCTGTTTCTCCCTCCACCGGTTCGCAAGCGCGAAGCTGGCGTTCAAGTGGCTGATGGCCGGGTATATGTCGAATAACAGGGTCATGGTTCTTTAATTTAGTAAGTCTCCTACGTCTAGATAGGCGAATTGCTTCTCGTCATTTAGGCTCATAATGATCCGGTTATTGTCTTTGTCGTAGCAGAATCCTATGATTGGATATCCGGTTTCTAACGTCTTTAAATAATTACCTTCTAAGTCAAAAATCACAAATTTTGTAGCGTAAATAGCTTTTCTATCCGCAGTAGTCCCTCTTTCTCCCAAATAGGTTGTAACTATCTTATTCTTGCAGAATCTAACATTTTTGTAATAATCCTCACCAGGCTTTTCGGTATCCCAGTTAGGGCCATATATGTTATATTTCAAATCCCCATCAATGTTACATATTGTCATCAAATCATGCGGCAAATAAGCCTCCACATAGATACCATGCCCCATAGATAGATCAAAGAAAGTGCGTTTCTTCTTTACTTTTGGATTAATAGTGTAACTCATTGGCACTATTTCGCCGGTTTTCATATTAAATTTTGAAACAACAGGATTAAAATTTCCGTTGCCAAGGCGTTGTATAATGACACCAATAGATAATGTATCATTAATGTATTTATATTTATCCAGAACCATTTGTTCATTCATTTTCATTTTTTCAATAGGAAGATAGGCTGGATCTGCTACAACACTGTCCAAATCGTAGCTAAAGATTTTATATTTACCAAAATCCGGTACATAGAACTTACGATTCACCTTGTCTTCTGCTATATGCCCGCCTATACGTGCGATCTCTCCCGGTCCTTGTCCTTTAAGCACCGTGCTTGTTATATACTCAAAATTGTTTTTATTAAAAATATGAACATATTCATCTGCTGTTTTATAATCTATAACAAACATATAGTCATCAATAATCTGAGGACATGAAAAATTACTGATAAGTACATCTTTTATCACGATTCCTTTCATCCGATCATGTACATTGATCACGTTCTCTCGCTTGCTCTGGTACTTCTCAGTCGTAGAACTTGAGGAACATCCCCAACACAAGACGATTAATAGAAATAGGAATATTACTTTTTTCATACGTAGATAGATTTAAGTGAGACACGGCACAAATATAAAATAATCATCCGTTTTTTTCGTATTTTGCTCTAATTAATTTGATTAAACACACGATCCACCCGCATTTCTTTCGTCTGCGGACTTATGGACTTCCAGATCAAGAACGACCCCTACGTTTCACTAACGATCTCTCAAGTAGCCCTGTCGTGCCTCTACAGACACCCAGTATATAACTGACACCACTTCTTTTATCCGGATGAAGACGAATACCCAAAGCAACATCGACAGCGAGGTAATTCCTATCCCTATTCCCGCATACATATCCGGCCAGCCACACAATGCCAACAAGGCAGAAACAAGGATCGCCCACAAAACGACACTACTGTTCCATAAAGCATGCTGCTCCCTATTTGTCTCGCCCTGGCCTTTTAATCTCCCCCAGTTACGTACGCCAAGCTTATCCCGCCAATAAACAGCCAGCGGATATGAGATACCGACCGATATCAAGATTCCTCCCCATCCATACAAAGAAAAATAAAGCTCCTGATACAACGAATCATCAACACCTACTATCCAACACACCAAATTCAATAGCCCCCATATACAAAACCAAGGGGAAACCCGTTTAATCCAACGAATCTCTTTCTCGCAGTCGCAAGCGGACTCCCTGATCCAATCGTTCAGCACCCTCTCGCGAAAGTCCGAGCTTCCTCGTATCCATTTCAACAGGAGAGTCTTTTGAGCGTTCCGATGATCTTTCTTATATGGGAAGCGTTCCCCCGCGAATAGATCCAATGTAATTTTTTGAATCCACATTGCCTCCAATTCCTCCGGATAATATTGGATAAGTCCCCACGAGGTATCTCCCACCAAGAAACGTCTTCCATCAAAGCCATAACAAACCACGAAGTCTTTCACGCCATCATCCTTTTCCACATAAAGAATCAGAGGAAAGACTTGTATTTCCAGGCGATGCATCGTCGACCTCTGTACGATTGCCTCGAATCCCAATTTGCGTACGGCATCCAGCAATCCACTGATCTTCGCGACCCCGTGTTCCGCCCCACTCCAGCTTGTTATTAACCAAGGAGTCGTATCACCTCCGTAATATCGAACCAACGACCAAATGCAGGCCACTCCCGTAGAGCAATTTCTAGCGAGAACAAATGTCTTTTTTATGTGTTCCAAGTCTATCATACTAATAACGAATTTATATAATCCATAGCTGTATCCGGCTCTGAGGCTATACGAGCCTTCATCTTCCGGATGTTATTCTTATAAAAATCATAATGATCCCAAATCCGATCAATCCGTCTTTTGATCGAATCGGATGTGACCCAACGCATATTTCCTTTTAAGCCCAATCCATGAAACGCTACTCGTGCGGCATTACCGGGTTGGTCCCAACTTTTGTTCAACGGATAGACTAATATAGGTACCTCATTCGATATACACTCGGTTATACTATTCATCCCGCCATGCGTAATCATTAAATCACAGTAGGGCAGCAGATGCAATTGTGGAACTCGCTTAAAAAGAAAGATGTTAGGTGGATAGGGTACGAAATCTATCGGAAAGACATTTTTGCCAATTGAGATGATAAAATAAGCACTTCCTTCCATTTTACCACACGTTTTCTTCAATACCTTATAAAAATGGATAGCTCGTTTCCTATCATTCAAACTCAATGTTCCCAAAGAGACATAAATGATCCTTTTACCATGAGTTCGCAGATCTATAATTTTATGCACGCACTCCAAATATCGGGAAGAAAACTGTTCCTCTCTATATTCTTGCGTTAAATATCTTTTGAAAGATAAAGTTGTTACATCCTCAACTTCCGGAAAATCGAAAGCTGTTGGAGGAATGACGATCTCTTTACCGCCTGTGAAATCCATCCCTCTCGGAGCGTACCTGTCATAATCTATTTCCTCTCGAATATCCTTATTGGAATTTTGGGCTAATAGCTTCAAATAGTACGTGATATTCTTTTTAGGGAATAGTAGCTGGTCTATATACGAGATCCATTTCGATTTCACCTTATACCATTTCCATGCTAGATTGGCGAATACATGCCCTATCTTTGTGTATTTAGGAAGAATGTCATAACAAATCGGGTACAAATATGCGTATCGTGCGGTGCTTTGCATAGTCTGTATTCGTAGTAAACGACCGGATCGCAGATAAGAGTCGTATATGAACCTCTTGTAAAAATGATGGGAATCCAAGCAGATCAAATCCGGTTGTACTTGTTCCAGCATTTGCTTGTGTGCGAGAATTTCTTCTCGAATAGATCGCTCATCTTCTTTTCCGTGTGATCGGGAAAGGCAATAAAAGTATAAACAAAGATTAATCCCTATATGTCGAATAGAGAAATGGCAGGGCAAGATGTGTCTCTTTATTGGGTAAGATTCAAACCCCGCCTTTCGAACCTTTTGTTCATACATCTTCTCGCAAACAAATAGTACCCTATTTGTTTTTGCCAACCTACTTGCCAGTAAGAGACTGGCATTGTAATGTCCTGTGGCGGGAAATATATCGAACAAAATAGTCGCCATATCACTTCTTACTTATGAATGATCAACTCCTCCAATATCGAACGTGCTTTTGCATATTTATCGATGATGAATAATACATAACGCATATCTACCGTAATATTACGGCAAACAGATTCGTCATACATCACGTCACTGATCGTCCCCTCCCAGTTTCGATCAAAGTTCAGTCCGATCAATTCGCCCGACGCATTAAACACCGGACTACCCGAATTACCCCCAACCGTATGATTGGTCGCGATAAAACAAGTTGGGATCGTCCCATCTATCGCATAATCGCCAAAATCTCTCTTTTCACATAATTCTTGGAATAAAGATGGTATAGCATATTCCTCTTTCCCGGATTTTGCTTTTTGGAGCATGCCATCCAATGTCGTGTAATAGCTGTGCGTCACATCCCCACTCCGGTACCCTTTTATAGAACCATACGAGAAACGCATCGTTCCGTTTGCGTCCGGCCAGCAATTCCCGGCACCCAACAACTCCATTTGAACTGTTACGTATTCTTTTCTCAATGAATCCAGTTGCAGGCTCAATGCAGGAAGACAGCACCATACCTTCTCCACATACAAACTGGATATCTCGTGAGCCAGACAAACCGCAGGATCCCTTTTCAACGAATCCAAATGATTTTCTAATAAAGAATGAAGTCTCAAGGTATCCGATAAAGCAGACTGTCCGTAAAGGGTATCCGCCCATTCTTCAAGTCTGGAAGCGTTCTTTATCAAGGAAGAAAAATGAAATTGTTCCGGTACTTTATTTAAGTAAGTACGCATGACTTCCACAAACCACTCCTTATCCATTTGCAAAGACAAGGAATCACTACTTTTGCGTACTTCTCGCCAAAATCGATCCATCGCCTTGGGCGCATTTACCTCTTTCAAATCAGCGATAAACAATGCTTTTTGCAATAAAGGAACCATCCCCCAACCACTTAGATACAAGCTATATGGGATCGCATAAGCCACCTTCTCTTGTTCCACCTTTCTCATATCTTCCAGCAAAGAAGCATACTTACTATATAATACCGGCTCCTTTGTTAAGCGAGTATTAAAAAGAGCCTCTTCCTCCTTCCGCTTCTCGATGCCTTGGCATCGATTTATACCGGCGATAAATCCTTGGTATCTTTTCATCACGTTGCTCACACTTCCGTATTGAGCCGTATTTCGCATCTTGAACAAAGCGTCTCGCTCCATATAGGTGTTTAACAAAGCAAGATACTTATCCATCAGATCGATCTGAACCGGATACGATACCCCTACTAAATTCGACAGCACCTCCGAATGTTTATACTGATCCGTACTACCCGGATATCCTAACACGAAAGTAAAATCCCCTTCTTTTAATGGTTTTAAAGAGATCGGAGCGACTTTCTTCGGACGGTAGGGTACATTCTCAGGCGAATAAGATGCTGGCAGATTATCCGCATTCGCATAAATACGGAAAAGAGCGAAATCTGCCGTATGTCTCGGCCACATCCAATTATCCACATCCTTCCCAAACTTACCCAAAGAGAAGGGAGGAACTCCTACCAAACGAACATCATTAAATACCTGGTATTGGTACAAATAATAGCGATTACCGGAGAACATAGGCACAATTTTCCCCTCATATCCATGCGTCTGATCCGTATATCTCTTCTCTATGATTTTAATTTTGTCTTTTCTTTCCTTCTCAGGCATTATAATACCCTGCTCAATACACAAAGAATCTGTCACATCCTCTGTCTTTACCAAGAACCTTACCGACAAGCCTTCTATCGGAATCTCCGGTTTTTCCTCTGCCCAATAACCTTCCGATAAATAATCACACTCTTTTGTAGTCACCTGTTCCACATAGCGAAGCGCACAATGGTAATTGGTCATCAACAAACCTTGATCGGACACGATTACCCCGGAACAACCGTTTCCGAAACGAATGATGGCGTCTTTGAGACTTTGGCCATTCTCATCATATAATTCATCAAAGGTCAACGGAAACCCATCCTTATTTAGTCTTTCTATTAACGAAACTGACAAAAAAGGACACCATACTCCTCCATCCGCATGGAGCAGAAAAGAAATACAAATACAAACAAAAACAATAGTACATTTTTTCATCTCAATCTCTCTTATTTACCCGCATTCAAAATCCCCGTATCCGTATCTTGATTGTTCAACTTCTTGGGCTTTGCGTTATATTTACGCCCGAAACTGAAGTTCCATGCCAATCGGACAAAAAACATCTTAGAAGACTCATTTACGTAACTGGTTCGCTTATAAGAGGCCATTTTGTTCCAATTCTCATTGACTATCTTGAAATTATCCGCAAAAGGATTCATGGCACCGGCACCTACCATCAAGTTCTTATGACGATACATAACCATCAACGCATGCATGTTTTCTCCTCCATAAATGCTCTCTCCCCAAAAGTGGTTCCAATTACTTTGCCATTGAAACATAGCCATCCAATTCTTATACATAGCCATCGCCTGTATATTTCCATACCAGTTCGTATAATGGTGTGAATAATCCAAACCATCGCTCCAATACGAGTTGACTCCCCCTGTCAATGAAACTTGAAGCATCTTGAAAAGAAGTCCCGAGCGAAGCGTCAAGCTTGCGTTTATCTTCTGCCAACGATCTTGATTATCAAAGGTGCGAACAAACATACCCTCTTCCAAGCGTGTCGATTCCATAATCGTGTGAGGAGCGTTGATGTAACGCAAACTTCCTAACAGCGTAAACGGTTTTAATTGATATTCCATATCCAGATCCCCTTGATACTGTTTATAGGAAGAAAGCTCCGGATTGCCTCGTTTGATCTGCAACGAATCGATCAACTGATCCACGGCACTCAATTCGGACAGAGAAGGGGATACATTTTCTAATCGTCCATTCAACCGCACGAAAAAATTATTCCGGAAATTATACTTCAATGAGATACGCGGGCGGAACGTATAGGTATCATAATCATTGAAGCCATCTTGCTTGATCCAAAAGCGACTTACCCCTACACCAAACGTATAATCCAATTTGTGTACTTTCCCCGCGAACTCGGCAAACGCATATGAATCCGCCTCTTTCATTTTGGTAAAGAACTGCTCAGTCCCCGCATATTGATTCTCCGAAAACGCATGCGTATGCTTTAGCCCGATATTCAACCGTCCCTTCTCAAACTCTTTCTCGTAAATAGCCTCGGCGATAACCGAATATTTATCCCCCTCCACGTCCGACATCACATCTGTCAAGGTCACATCATCCGTCCATTCCCGATAGCTCCGGATTTGATGGATATTGTTGTACGTTCCCACCACGTTAAATGTCAAGTTTTGCTTATTCTTCAACATCTTGGAATAGTAAATATCTAAAGAAGGACGTTGGATCTTTTTATAAGCCAAGTCTGCCATCTGTACGTTCGACTGGGTGAATGATGAGGAACGCAACAAGCTATAAAAATCCTCGTGAGGCTCATTGTCACCCATATAATTCAAGTTTACGTGTAGATAAGACTCATCCGCCCATGTATAATTATAATTCAGAGAGAGGTTATGCATCTGAAAAGTCCGGTCTCCGGGACTTCCGATCTCCTGACGAATCAAATCCGGTTGATCAAGATACCGGAACACCTCCTCGTTATCTCTCCAGGCTTCTTGAAAATCACGTGCGAGTAATGAGTAAGTGACTCCAAATTCAGATCGTTTATGATTCAATTTTACTGAAGCCTGGGTATTATTGAACATGACATGGGGCGATTGCATCACCTCAATACCGACACTACCTCCCGTCTCATGTTTCCGGGTAATATAATTCAGCACGGCTTCCGCATTGCCATAACGCAATCCCGGATTCTCGATATACTCTATACGTATGATATCTTTGGGCTGTAAGGCTATGATCTCTTTCTCTGTCACCTGCGCCCCATTGATACGCAGTTGCAATTCCCCTTGCCCGATCAGGCCAACCGAGTTAGTCATGAGATTTACTTGGACTTTCGGCAACATCATGTTTTGCAGAAGCCCGATACCATTGGTAGAGGCGTCGATCTGTCGCTGGTTCGGGAATATGATTTTCCGGTCCGACTTATTCACCAAGTTGGAGGCCGTGACCTCAACATCCTTTAAAGCGACCACATCCTCTCGAAGGAAGATAACTTCCAAATTAATGGAACTCGTTACTCCTCGCAAATCCAGTCGCTCGGTCAAATAGCCAACCGAAGAGACTTCCAGCCAATAATTACCCGCCTGAATGTTTTTCAACACGAACTGGCCTTTCTCATTCGTAGAAATTCCTTGTAAGAATACGGAATCCTCCGTCTGCAAAACGACATTCGCAAACGCTAAGGGTTGATTATTGCCCTCATCAAAAATAGAGCCACGTATCGTTAGGTTCTGTGCCTCTATGTTTAACAAGCTTCCCAATAATCCGATGATTAAAAAGATTGTTGTTCTCATAAGCCTTACTATTTTAATATTTCAAATCATTAATCATTAACGGAGCGTATGAACAACGAGGATCCGGATAATCCCAGCATTGCTTCCCATACGATTTTATAACATCAACCCAACATCGGTTATTCGAAAAACAATATGAAAGAATTTTGCAATTCTTGCAGTTGCTATTTTCCTGGATTTTTGATCGATCTATATAAGCAAAAAAATGCGCACGCTCAGAAGTCCACACCTCTTTTATGTTTTGAGAAGATAAGTTTCCTATTATAAAATGAGGATTCCAATAAAGTTGTTCACATATTGTTACCTGTCCATCTGGTAAGACAAACATATGTGTATTTAGTGCTGAACATTTAGCTCCTTTAAAAAAAGAGCTTCCTTTACTCTCCTCATAATAATGTTTATCAATAGTATCTCTTATCATACGGATGTTAAAATGAGACACATCTCTCTTTTTTCCAATCGCATCAAACACCAATTCAATATCTTCTTTTTTTGCTCTTATATTCTCAAAATTTCCTTTGTATAAAGAAGCCATAATAGGACGTATTTCCCAAGTTTTAAGCATTTCGAATGAAGATACAAAATCAAACAATTCTTCCATTAATAAAATATCAGTATTATATTTTGTTAAGACTGTTGTTATTTGGAATGGAATATTATTCTTTTCCAATAGTATTATTCCAGCCTTTATCTTATCTAAATATCCCTCTTTAACACCCAATATATTAATCAACACATTCTCATTTATAGAGTCTAATGAAATTTGAATCCTATCAGTATAATTGGTATATTTTAATTTGCTAATAATTGATTCATTTATTGGATACTTCGTGGATATAATATCTGGAGAATAATTTTTTTCTATCAGCTTTCTCAATATTATATGCCAATCCTTTCTTAAAAAAATCTCTCCTCCTGCCAAATTGATGTTTTTAACACCGATCATACTTGCCTCTTCTATAATTGACAACATTCTTTCTGTAGATAAATTTTCTTTTACTGTTGTCTGAGTGTCTGCATAACAATACTTACATTTCGTGACACATTTATTTGAAATCATAAGTGTAATAAGGATTGGAAATGTACTAATTCTTCGAGCCGAAAGATTTATATTTTTACATCTCATTTGTTCATTAGGGATTTCTCTAAATAAATCCTTGTCAATACATTTGTCCTTAGATATCAAAACATTTCGGGGAATTCTTATTCGCTTCTTCTGATAAGACAATGTCAATTCTTGATCATTTTCTAAAAAGGGGGAAATCATCTTGTAAACTTCATCAAATGAAAGTTCTAAATAATCAGATAGTAATAATATATTTTCATCCAATGTCCTTTTATAAGTAAAGAACGAAAATATTTCCGCCTGTATTGGATGTAAAAAGCAGAGCTTATTTACAGAACTATAATTAGACACTTTATTTTTCGAGTACAACAATACCCTATCAATATCATTCTTAATGATATAGTCTGGATTTAGCACATATATTTTATCATAATTCATGGAGATGTTTTTATTGTTGGCTATTTATAAAGATATTTTTGTAGTTAAAGACAGCATCAAGTCTTGATCTTCAATTAAAACTTGATGCTGTTACATTACAAGATTACTGGAGCAATAATATTACTTCCGTTCTAATACCGCAGAATATCAATTATAAGTAACTGCGCTCCAAACACATTGAAAAACAGTGCAATCATCGAGATCACCGTCTTGATCACCATCATTTTCTTCACCACCTTGAACTTCTAAAAGTTCTTGAGCTTTCAATTTCTGATCTTCCAAGTTCTCAACCTGTTTCAGATCTTCTTTTTCTTGTGTTTTCATAATTTTTATTTTTTAGAATACGATACAAATCTATCTTCCTGCAGTCCGAAATAACAAGATTCAAAAATAAAATTACTCATATCCTAAATTATTTTGCATTTTGAATGCTTTTTCGCATCTAGGATCGGGATAATCCCAATGTTCCTTACCATACGCTTTGATTATATCTACCCAACAACGATTCCGATAGCTAAAGCAAGAAGTGAATAAATTACAATGTTTACAAGGACTATTATTTCCTATATTTTCCTGTTGAATATTAGCCAACCGCAAGCATTTATCAGACATCCAAATGTCTTTTAGAGAGGATTTTTTTAGATCACCTATTAAAAACAGAGGATTCCAATATAATTGCTCACAAATACTGGCTTTTCCATCCGGGAGAACGAATAAGTGTGTGTTTAATGCCGAGCATTCGGCTCCTTTAAAATCTTTACTGCCGGTCGTGCAGGTATAATAAGATTTATCAAGTATTGTTCGATTGAATATAATCGGGAATGGAGATCCGGAAGATAAACGATCTTCTACATAGTGGAAAAGTATCTCTATTTGGGATCTCCCTTCATAATAATAGGTTTCCCGATATTCATCGTAGTTGATTTGCAACATCAGCTCATTCCGCAAGTACGAAATATATTCAAAGAAGGTACTACGGGATAACTCCATCTTCCTCGCGAATCTTTCCGGACTTCCCGTGCGTTCTTTTTGTATCAGGAAATCCATGTATATCATTTTTTTAAGATCTACATATTTCATGATAATAATGTATTAGGAAAGTTACTACCTGATTTCAAAAATCCCCGTGAGATGATCCCCCCATTGGTTGGTTAGATCCAAAGTGTAAGCCCCTTTGGGAGCACTTGACAGATCGATCGTGATTAGATAGGCTTCGGATGCCGGATACATCTTTTCATACGAGAAACCATCGACCCCAGCAATACATACCGTAACATCTGAACGGCCGCTCGTACATTGAATGGTTAATAGAGAGCCATCGATAGTGGCGGTTACAGGGATTACATCTATAATGGACCGCTTGCCTTCTGGCCATCTCCCATCCAGATCAACATCATCATCCACTACCTTTGCTGACAAACTAAACGCATAAATGCCAGCTAACATACTCATCAGTAAAAAACTGATACATTTTCTCAAAAATCGTTGTCTTTCCATTTTTGTATTAATTTAAATCATTATTTGCAAATGTAAAAGAAACATTTGAGAATCATCTTAAATCAACACGGACAATATGCGGACACTATTATTTTGTTATTTATCTGATAAATAGATACTTGTAAAAATTCAAACCTCTCAAATGCGGACATTTAATCCCTTAGTAATTGGAAAGGAAGATATCTAGCGTTACATGGAACTCTTTATCCTCCGATTGGCATTGGTTCATACGCTCACGGATACGGTATTTTCTTTTGGTTACAGATGTACTGGATATACAAAGAAGATTCGCAATCTGAGAGGTAGTAAGGCCATTCTTTATTAAGCAACACACTTGAAGATCCATCTCATTCAAATAAGGGTACGCTTTTTGTAAACGAGAATAAAAGCCATCGTATAATACATCCAGACTCTCATAGAGAAGCCCCCAGTCTATGGATTGACAACGAGCTCCATTCCGTAATGCCTTGAATTGATCCACATGATTATTGATGTAATCTATCAAGAAGATCTCACGCTTTTTATAGGAAATATTTTGGATGGATAGTTTCTCCAATTTTACGATCTTGTCCTCATTTTGTTTTGCATTATGAATATATTCTTTAATCTTGTTTTGATATCCATCATTCTGTGTTCTCAAATATTCCATATCGCTTCGCAAAAGATTCATCTGTTCCACTTGATCGTTGACAAGTTCCTCTAAGTCTCCTTTGTCGTCTAAGTCCTTAGACAACGCCTGTATCAACGCTTGCTTTTGGAGTATCTTTTCCTCATTGTCATGTAAATTTGATAAATATTCCTGTATATCTTCCTCTGATTTCTTCAATCTCCGCTCTTTCATCCATAATTTATGTTGATACGTAAAAACAATCAAACCTACGCAAACAAGTATGATGATCCCTACTAAAAGCATTGTATTTCGCAAATGTTCTTTTTCCAGCAACAAGTCTTTCTTCTCATTCTTCAATTTCTCATTATCATATTTTCCTTGCGCTTCCGTTATGATTCTCGTGCGCTCCATATTGTTTATGGAGTCGTTATAAGATGGTATTGATCAACATAGTCAATCGCTTCCTTATATAAACCTTGTTTATACGAAATTATGTACAATATTTTATAAGCACCTCGAATAGTATATAAATTTGATGTGTGCAAAGCCTCTTGAAAACAAATCTTGGCTGAATCTAACTTACTCATAGAATAATAAACTCCTCCTAAACCATATTTAGCTTGTGGCATGTTTCTATCATCCTCTAGTAATTGCCTTAAAGCGAATTCTCTTTTTCCATACTCTAAAGCTTTCTCATAATTGCCCTCTAATTGATACACAACTCCCAAATCACCAATAGCCATCGCTTGCATCTTCAAATCCTTGATCAATTCCGCATTTTCCAACGAACACTCAAAGTAGTATCGGGCACTATCCAACTGCTTATTTTCAGCAAAAGTCCGTCCCAACTCAGAATAAGCATGAGACCTATCATCCCTTCGAGTAACTTGCGTGACATAATGTATAGCTTCCCGGAACAATTCGAATGCCTGATCATAAATTTTTTGTTTTCGATAAACACCTCCCAGGGTCTGACAGATTAACGAGGCAAATAGTGGGTCATCGAAGCTACCGATTAAATCTCTCGCTCGTACATAGCAAGTAGTTGCTTCCTCCATTTGAGACAAATCCCGATAAACCGCTCCCTTGTAGAACCAAGCCTGTGCCTTGCGGAGGCCATCTTCCCGCTTGTCGAAGTAGCGGAGAGCCACATTGACCAGCGAGTCTGAGGTATGTTTCTTATAATTCTTATCCCATGCTTGCGTGTAGAGCAGGCACCAAGTGGCATCGTTCAGCTTATCGGAACGGGAAGGCTTGGGCATCCGTTCCAACATGGCCAACGCGCTATCCGGATGATCCCACATGACAGATTCGATCTCCGCGAATTCAGGAAGGAGCTCCTTTGAGTCTTGCCGACAGGAGAAAAACAGGCCGGCATATAATAGTATTAAAAAGGTTACAAATCTCATCTATATTATTTATTCGTTAACAAATCGCAAGATACGAATAAATTGTCATTCACCGCCCCCCAAAAAGAAGATATACTGCCCGGGCGAAGTAATATATACTTCATTGGGCGATGAAGTATATCTTCTCTGAGCGATGAAGTATATCTTCTCATCGCCAATAAGCCAATCCCAGTGCCCCACAAGCGATCAGCCCGATTCCCAACAACGCATAGAAGATACGTGCGCCGCCACGACCGAACCAGTTCACGAAAGTCATCGCCCCGCTGGTTTTAAAGTACCAATCAAAATTACAGATCGCCGCTACGATTGAGAACAATCCCAAAGCGATAAACAAGGATAAGATAAAGTATTCGGAAGGATCCATAGACTTACTTAACCTCTACAGTACGTGAACCGTCCGGATTCTCCGAGATCGTTACATCTACCACATCTCCGGGTAACAACTCATCTATTTTCTCCGGCCATTCAATAAAACATAAAGCTCCGCTATAGAAATAGTCTTCCGTTCCGATATCCTCCGCCTCACTCAATTTATTGATCCGGTAAAAGTCAAAGTGATAGATCAATTCTCCCGTCGTATCGCTACGGTACTCATTGATAATAGCGAATGTGGGACTGTTGATCACATCCTCCACACCCAATTCCTCACAGATCGCCTTGATAAAGGTAGTCTTACCGGCCCCCATCGGACCATAGAAGGCAAAGACCGTACGATCATCCATCCCGGCGATAAACTCCTTAGCCGCCTCATGGATCTTATCCAAACTTTCTATTTTTATCGTGCTCATCTTATCTAACTTAACAATTTTCCAATAATGTTTTCACTTCACTTTTTAACGCCGGTAAATGATTAACGACTATCGCCCAAACCAATGTGTCATCCAAACTATCATAAGCATGTATAATCCGATTACGGAAACCAACAATTTGCCGCGTATTATTCAGCGATATACGTTCCGGTTGTTTGTCATATTGATTTAAAGCCTCACCTATAATAGCCAATTGCCTTTCCACCGCACTCTGCGTCTTTAGATCCATTGTATATTCTGTATAAGATCTAGTATTTGCGGTAAACGACTCGATCAAGCTTATCGCCCTCATCATGTCAGACAAATACTTCTTTTCTTTTATTGTCATACAATAGAATTTTTGTTTTATCGATATTCTCCAAAAGAAATGGATTTTTTAAACTTTTCCGAGTAAGCAGATCTACTTTTCTTTGAAAAAAATCTTCTAACTTATCCCATAAAGAAAGTAATTTTTCTCCTTTTTCTAAAGGATCCATATCCTCCATCTCTACCAACAAGTCAATATCACTCCTCTGTGGATTGAATTGCTCTGTCACTGAAGATCCAAACGCATACAACGATTTTATCCCATGATTCTTACATATATCAGAGAACAAGGAAAGATTCTTACGTATTTCATTATGGATAAACATACTTCTTTTTTCGCAAAATTAAACAAAACCTACCATCCACGAACAAAAAAACGATATTTATTTCGGTTCCATCGTAATAAACGGCACCAACATCTCCTCCATCGAGATTCCTCCGTGCTGGAATGTATTTTTATAATAGGATACGTAGTAGTTATAATTATTCGGATAAGCGAAGAAATTCTCTCCGTAGGCGAAAATATACTTACTGCTTAGATTCGGGGAGGGAAGCCCTACTTTTTCCGGGTCCCGGATCTCAAATACCTCTTTTGGATTGTAGTTCAAGTTCTTGCCTACCTTATAGCGTAGATTGGTATTCGTATTCTTATCACCTATCACCTTGATCGGATTCGTTACCCGAATCGTTCCATGATCGGTCGTAACGATTACTTTTCCTCCCCGCTCGGCGATTCGTTTGAACAACTCAAGCGTAGAAGAGTGCTGGAACCATGATTTAGTCAAACTGCGATAGGCCGCCTCGCTTTGCGCCAACTCGCGGATCATCTTACTCTCCGTACGAGCATGCGAAAGCATATCCACGAAGTTCAGCACAATCACATTCAGTTGATTACGAGTAAGAGAAGGGATCGTAGCCAACAATTTCTCTCCATATTGGGAATCGTGTACTTTATTATATGAGAAGGTATATTTCTTACGGAACCGATCGATCTGGGTTTGAATCAATGGAGCCTCATTCAAATTCTTACCTTCCTCGCTCTCCTCATCTACCCACAAATCCGGAAACATCTGCTCTATTTGCGAAGGCATCAAGCCCGAGAATATAGAGTTGCGGGCATATTGCGTGGCGGTTGGCAGTATGCTATAATACAAGCTCTCGTCAAACGTAAAATACTCAGTAAGCAATTCTTTTACCACCCGCCATTGATCCAGCCGGAAATTATCGATCAATATAAAGAAAACCTTCTCGTCATTATCCAACATTGGGAAAACCTTCTTCTTAAACAGGTCGGGGCTCATCAACGGGCGATCGGCCGGATTCTGTATCCAGTCCACATAATTCTTCTTCACGAATTTGGCAAAAGCGTTATTGGCCTCTTCCTTCTGCATACGGAGCATATCTGTCATTGCCACTTGGCTACTTTCCAGTTCCAGTTCCCAGTACACCAATTTCTTATAGACATCCATCCAATCATCCGTCGTCAAGGAATCATTGATTTGCATACCGATACGACCGAATTCCTGCTGATAACCCACCGTGGTCGTCTCGGAGATAATCACGTTCTTATGGACATTCTTCTTGATAGAGAGAAGCAATTGGTTTGGATTTACCGGTTTGATCAAATAATCCGCGATCTTATTTCCGATCGCCTGATTCATGATACTTTCCTCCTCACTTTTAGTCACCATCACGACCGGCACATTCGGAGCGATCTCCTTGATATGCGACAGCGTCTCCAATCCTGTCAAGCCGGGCATATTCTCATCGAGAAAAATAATATCGAACGATTGTTCCTTACAGCAGTCAATAGCGTCTTGCCCGCTCACCACCGGAACGACCTCATACCCTTTGTCCTGCAAGAACAGGATATGCGGTTTCAACAAATCAATCTCGTCATCCGCCCAAAGTACTCTGTCTTTCTTCGCTGCCATAAGCTTACCTAGTTTATTTACAAATATATGGATAATCCTCCATATAACAACGAAAGAAACGGGATGTTTCGTATTTGATCTCGTAATTTTCCCAAATCCAGATAAGCGAATAGCCAATGAGGAGATCTCCTTCATCAACTCACGAACAGTACTCTCTCTTACATGCTAAGGTTCAAAAATATCCAATTTATCTACAATTATCAGGCCCTATCTACCATCATTTACCGCTTTCTTATCACTAAACAGAACGATCTCCCCACACTTGCCGCAATCATCATACGGTCTCTTCCTTATACAGACAAAACATTAACATATAAGCTTATACAGTTTTTATCCATGAAAAACTAAAGTTTTATACCGCTAAAACCTTTGTTTTCCGCTTAGGAAACTTTTGTTTCTATATAGGGAAACTAAGGTTTCTTCGGCACGAAACTTTTGTCTTCTGTAGGAGTGAAGAAAATAGTTCCCTAGGAACTATGTTCATGACTATTTAGTGCCAAATGCCTTTTATGTTAAAATCGTATCAATAATGCCGGGCTGCACCGCAAATTGGCCAAGAACCAGACAAAAGCCATCCGCATTATTCTGACCGGAACACATGAACAGATGATGAAGATTGCCCAAGAAGGGAAACTGGGAAATTGGATAGATGCCAACCTGAAATGGCTCCGGGAGACCTTCGGCAGTGAAAATCTTGTTTCATGTGTACTGCACATGGACGAGAAGACTCCGCACCTGCACGCTACTATCGTACCCATTGTCACCACCGAACGCCTTAGAAAGAAACGCGAAGGCGAGAAAAAGTACGAGACTAAATCCGGACCGAGGCTTTCTGCCGATGACGTGATGCGGCGGAGCAAGCTGCACGAATACCAGAACAGCTATGCCGCAGCCATGAAATCGTTCGGGTTGCATCGTGGCATTGTCGGATCCACTGCCAGACATCAGGCAAATTCGGAATACTACAAGCAACAGATAAGCCGATACGAGGAAGACATTACCAAACTACAGGTTGACATTGAAAAAGCGCAGGAGGGCAAGAGCACTATCCTCTCATGGTTCGGCAAAGGTGATTTGGCCAAAGCGAAGAAGGAACTTGCCGAAAAGGATGAACTGATAGCCAAACTGAAAGATCGAATCCGGACACTCAAAGCAGAGAAAGCACAACTTCAGGAACGGCACAAATCGGAAATGGAGCGACTTCGGAACGGTTATCAGAAAGAGATAGACAAGGCAATCAGCCGAGCGGAGGTAGCCGAGCGACAGTCAAAAGAAAAGGATTCTGTTATAGACAGGCAGAAGCAACAATGCACGCCATACATTCACCACTTTCTGCTGTTCGTCAGGAGATGGCAGCGGAAATTCAATATCAAGGAAACGCGGCCAATCCAAGTTGGCTCGAACACTGGAATCGCTAATGAACCAACCATAACGATCACTCTCGGCTCGATTAAAATACATGAAAAAGTATTCTGGCAAAACTTTTTTATCATCGTTGATGACAAATGTTGTATATGCAGGAGAGACTAAAGCTGGTTGTTCATTGTCGTATAATCCGATTCGAATACAAATGTCTCTCCCAGTCTGCATCCCACTAAATACGAACATTCCTTTTGTGACAATTTTATACTTGGCTATATCTACTCCATCCAAATTTGCAACAGTAGGCATAAATGTTTTGTCTCGATTTATACCGATTACAGGATAGTTGACACTCGCAGAGTTTCTCTCATCGCACTGTTCGATATAATCTCCCAGTCAAACCCATTTTACATGACTTGTCCCCATATCACTCCTCCATTCCGTGTTGTTCCAAGAAGAAACGTTTTTGCTGTTCTATCTCTCGGCTCAACTCTTCCTCCGTCGGCATATAAGCCATATATTTGGCTGCAAAAAGTTGCTCGCTACCGTTAAGTACGGAGTATTTAGCCAAGACTTTATCGGTCTCGGTGCAGAGCAGTATGCCTATTGTCGGGTTATCATTCTCATCTTTTACAAGGTCGTCATACATTCGTACATACATATCCAATTGCCCCACATCTGCGTGTGTCAGAGGATGTGTTTTCAATTCAAACAACACGTAACGTTTGAGTTTGATGTTATAGAACACAAGATCGATGTAAAAATCACCTGTGTCCGTTGAAATGTGTTTCTGCCTATCGACAAATGCAAAACCACGTCCCAATTCCATGATAAATTGTTGCAGGTGATCTATTAAGGCTTGTTCTAACTGGCTTTCGTCATATTTGCTGTCCTTGCGGAAGCCTAAAAATTCGGCAACCACCGGATTTTTTATATATTCCAATGGATCATTAGCTTCAATATCAGGAGAGGGTAACGCCAATCCTTCCCTTGCACAAGCCATACGGCGGCCATAGTATTGTGTACCGATGTTACGATTGAGTGTCCTTACACTCCACATCTGTTCCGATGCTTCTTTTACATACCACTCTCTGGCTTTAGGGTCTGCAACCTGTATAATCGAGCGGAAGTGCGACCATGTCAGATTGTGAACACGCGTGTTCACAATCTCCAGCTCGCTGAAACATAGATAAAATTGGCGAAAGTAATCGAGATTTCGCTTGCTGAACGTATTGCCGTATTTAGGCATCAGCTGTTCTGCCAATGTTTTAATCAACCGAGTACCATACTGCGCACGAGCTTCTCCATGCTGTTCTTCTTCCACTATTCGCCGCCCAATGTGCCAATAAGTAAGTACCGCTATCTGATTGGCTGCCGCGTATGCTTGTTGACGGCCTTGCTCGATAATACTCCGAATATCAGAAACCAGTTTATCGGTTGTCACATGTTGCAGCTTATTCTTCTCCATAACCTAAAACTTTGAAAGCGTTTATAAGTTCCGTTTCGTTTGCATCCCATCTTTTCTTCAATTCATTAAATTTACAACTCATTTCTGAAAGGGCAGACTTATAGTCTATTTCCGTATCACGGTCTATAAATTCAATGTATCTGGATGGAACAAGAGAATATCCCTTTTCTTGAATTTCGTCACGATGTGCTGCATAATATAATTCCGGCTCGGCATACTCAACAAAATTCTCAGTTTGCCAATCAAGGTATATTTGACGCACTCTGTCTATTTCCGTTTCCGACAAACGGACGTATTTCTTTTCATATATGTTACTGTTCCATGTCCGCAAGTCAATGAAAAGAATTTCACCTGTACGGTCACGAAGTTGTCTTCCATGCCATGGTCCGCTTTTCTTGTTGTTATTCAAGATCCAAAGGGTGACTGATATATCGGTAGAGTAGAACATGTTTCGCGGTAAAACGATAATAGCCTCTACTTTGTCGCTTTCGATTAGCTTTTTACGTATTTCCTGCGTATCGCTGTCATCCAAAGCACCATTGGCAAGCAGGAATCCCGCGATTCCACGACTGACATTCAATTTGTTTAGGATATGAAGAATCCACGCATAGTTGGCATTGCTGGTAGGAGGGATGCCATAGCCTTGCCATCGGGGATCAGTCTCAAAACCTCCGTATTCGGCATATTTTTTCAAATTGAACGGCGGGTTCGCCATGATATAATCAAATTTGAGTTCCTTATGCTGGTCATCGGAGAAAGTGGAGATGGCTCTATCGCCCAAATGGTAAGAGATGCCTCGGATAGCCAGATTCATTTTTGCAAGGCGATATGTTGCCGGTTCGGATTCCTGCCCATACACATTGACGGCTTTCGTGTTTCCACCATGAGCCTCTATGAACCTCGCAGCCTGAACAAACATGCCTCCGGAACCACAACAAGGGTCATATACTGTCCCATCAAAAGGTTCAATAAGTGAGGCGATAAGCTCTACGATAGAATGTGGCGTATAAAATTCTCCTTCCTCTTTGTCTGCGTTGATAGAAAAAGCCTGCAAAAAATACTCATATACACGTCCTATAAGGTCGTGATCATTGAATTTCTGTGGATCAATCTTATTTATTTCATCCACTACGCTTTTCAAAACTCCCGGTTCAAGGGCTGTTTTCGTGAAAATTTGCTGCGGAAGGGCATTTTTCAATTTAGGTTCATTGTCATCCAGAGTCTTTATAGCCGTATCGAAAGCGATGGCCATGCCGGTAGGCGATGTGAGAATCAGCTTGTCCCAAAATGTTTCATCTGTCAGGAAAAACACTCCGTCCTGCATATACTGATTAGGACGTGAAAGTTGCAGTTCAATGAAATCCGTATCATTAATGCCCTGCACTTCCACTATTTCATGCCTGATTTTCTCCTTTTGCTGTTTGAACCGTTCTCCTATGAATTTCAGGAATACAAGGGTCAACAACAAGTCACGTTTATCTGTCATGGCTGCACGCCCACGCAGACTGTTACGACAGTTGAAAAGTATCGTTTCAAGGGTTTCTTCCTTTACAAGTTTATTCTGTTTCTTAGCCATTTTACTATTTTATCAATTCAGTATTCAACTTAAAGGCATTTGCATCAATTCCCATTTGGTAAATCTTAATATCAGGATTAAGCTTTCGTGCAACGCTTATTATTTTTGATTTCTCATCTGTACTTATATTGATTCCCAAATAGACAGACTCAAAACATTCTCCTCCGATTTCAGGAAAAGCCCGAACTTCTTTCCAATCAATAGGTCTCTTATCATCATTTTGCCCCGGCAATAAACTCATATATGTCGGCCAAGGGTCTAAAATAAACAGCCTTACCTCTTGTTCATGCTCCCAAGCCTTTGCTTTTGTGGACAACTGATAATGGAAAAAATCTTTTGCATCCCTGAAATAATCAGGCTTCTCTACAATATCCTTATATTGTACTTCCACCACAGAACAACCAATCATGATTTTTCCATATATTCTCGAAAGATACTTTTGGGCTTTCTCCATATCCAAACCAATACAGATACCTTTATGTTTGCTATAATAGCTCCACATCAAGATTGAATCATATATTTTGGAAAGGCTACATATCCACACCTCTTCTCTGGTTCTACGAAATGGATCTCTTCTTAATTCTTCGATTATTTCCGGAGTCCATCCTCCACACGCTTCTTTCGGAACATTGGAGAAATCAATTAACGATGGATGGCAATCAAACGGGTCGTTCAACTGCGTAGCATTGGTAAATTGAAGATTACTATAATGTAGCATCATCAATCCACCAGTAAAATCAAGATATTTATATAATTTGATTGCTCCCATAAACTTATTATTCCGTCCTCAATAAGTCATCCACGGTCACACCCAAAACTTTGGATATTTGAATTAAAGTCTCCACATTGGGCTGTGTCGTATTGGTAACCCATTTGGAAATTATGGCAGGATCTTTATCTAATTGTTCCGAGAGCCATTTATTGCTTTTATTTTTCTCTGCGAGAACGACTTTGATTCGGTTCAGTAATTTACGTTCCATATTCGTATATCTATCCAATGTGACTGCAAAAGTACAAATTATCTATGAATATATTTGATGTTATAGGTTATATATTGCGTGTAAAGCACAAAAAAGTGACTAAAATATCAATTTTAGCCACTCAAGTTTATGACATCTGCTCTTTAGGGGGTGATAAACTCTATGTTTACCCTAATATATTAAGAACGATTATTTTTGAGTATCGTAATTTTGTGGGAACTTAACGGTATCAAATCTACTGAAGAACAATATATAATAGCTATATATCAGATTAATACAAACTTTATTTCGGTTCAAGAGTGGAACTTAGGAGTAGACTTTGGTGTCCTTGATAACCGTATCAGTGGATCTATAGACCTTTATAAACGCACGACAAAAGATATGCTATGGAACTATCAAGTAGCTACTCCTCCTTATTTATATCAGGAAATCCTTGCGAACGCAGGAACTATGCAAAATAAAGGACTAGAGATACACCTCAGTGCGATCCCAGTACAAACAAAAGAATTCTCATGGACAACTAGCTTTAATTATTCGACCAACAAAAATAAGTTGGTTGCCCTATCAAACGAGGAATTCCAATTAAAATCCGGTTATATAGAAGATGGCTGGACTGGCGAACCTATCCAACAATATACCCATCGAATATTTGAAGGGGGTGAGGTTGGTAATTTCTACGGTTTTAAAACTATTGATATAGATAGCGAAGGACGTTGGATTATTGAAGATAAAAACGGTAATCCAAAACCGATCTCAGAGCAACAAGCAGAAGATAAAAAAATTATTGGAAATGGCCTGCCCAAACACCTATTAAGCTGGGATAACAGTTTTACCTTCAAAAATTTCGACTTAGGTATAACTATGCGAGGTGCATTCGACTATGACATCCTCAACTACCCCCGCATGTTTTATGAATGTCCTGTAAACTTGACCCGGGGAAATTTGCTTGCCACAGCTTATGAACCGAAGTACGGAAAGACTGTACTAAACGACCAACAGGAACTTCAATATGTTAGCTATTTCATCGAAAGAGGAAACTTTTGGAAAATTGATAATATCACCATTGGTTATACCTTAAAACTTAAGAATGATTATTTAAAAAGGATACGTATATACGCAACCGGTAATAACCTATTCACATTTACAGGATACAGTGGATTAGACCCTGAGGTTAATACGCAAGGACTTAATCCCGGATGTGATGAATTAGGCCGTTACCCTTCTACACGTTCCTTTACTTTAGGCGCAATGTTTACTTTTTAAAATAAATAAACTCATGAATACAATTAAAAAACATATAAATATTTTATTATTAGGTTGCTGTTCATTGAACTTTATTTCCTGCACAGACCTAACCGAAGAAATCTTCTCTGACATTACTGAAGATAGTTATAAATATGAAGCTGGAGACGCAACTAAAGTGGTTGGTGCCGCTTATACCAATCTTCAAGATTGGGGATATTGCGGTTCCGGACAAGCTCCAATGCTGAGTCAAGAAATATGTACCGATGCCGCAGTGTTCCCCGCTAATGGTTCCGGTTGGGATGATGGAGGTGTATTTCGTAGAATGCATCAACATTCATGGAACTCCGAACAATTACAAGTGAATCGTTTATGGGAAGTTTGCTATTCCGGAATTATCTTGGCAAACCGGGCTATCAGCATTATCAACCAAGATGATTTTCCTTTTGCCGCAAATGAAAACAAAGCTGCCATGATCGCTGAATCTCGAGCATTACGTGCTTTCTATTACTGGTACATCATGGATAATTTTGGAGATGCTCCTTTAGTCACGGAACCCACCTCGGAATTACCTGTAAAAACATCCCGGAAGGATCTTTATGATTTTATAGTCAAAGAACTAAAAGAGTCTTTCAGCGATCTCCCAACAGAGAAAAATGAATCTAATTATGGAAGATTCACATTATGGGGAGCTAAAGCCCTCCTCGCTAACGTATATTTGAACGCAGAAGTATATACAAGTGATCCCCAATGGAATGCTTGTATTCAAGAGTGTGATGATATCATTAATTCAGGTAAATACAGTTTAGACATTAATTATAGCGATCCATTTAAGGCACACAATGAAAACTCATTAGAAAATATATTAGTCATTCCTTATGATGAAATATTTGCCACTGGATTTAACTATCATTTAGCCGCCTTACACGGAGCAAACCAAAAAACGTATGATCTAGTTGGAAGCCCTTGGGGAGCTGGGGCCTATAAAGGAATACCTCAATTCATCGACACCTATGATCCAGATGACGAACGTTTAAATGCGACTTGGCTAGGAGGTCCCCAATACGCATCTGATGGGACACCTCTCACAGGCTCTTATGACTTAATGGGACAACCGCTTATCTTCGTCAACAAAATGCCCAACGGAATTTTCACTGGTGAGGCAGAAGGATATCGCTGGTTAAAATATGAGGTTGAGATGGGAGCCAGAAGTGAACTAAATAATGATTTGGTCTTATTCAGACTTACGCAAGTCCATATGATGAAAGCAGAATGCCTTTTACGTACTGGGAAAGCAGATCAAGCAGCGTCTATTGTAAGTATGGTCAGAAAAAGAGCTTTTAAAGAACATCCTGAAAAAGCAATTGTCTCAGGAGCGCAATTACAAGAAAAATCCTGTTACAAATACGGTACGGTAGAAAACTATGTATTAACTTCGCAAAATCAAGTTTATCCGGAAAAATTCGGACGTTTCTATGATGAACTAGGTTGGGAATTCGCTGGAGAATCTTATCGCCGGAGAGATATGATACGTTTCGGTCATTTCACAAAAGCTAAATGGTTATCTCATGAGCCGAATGGAGATTATAAAACGGTATTTCCCTTACCTCAAAAAGTTGTAGATACCAATCCGAATCTGGAACAAAATCCGAATTATCAATAATAACATAGAGGGTATGTCTCTGCGACATACCCTCCTTTAATCTCAATTTCTAAAGCTATATGAAGCAATACCTTTTACTCGCCGCATCTGCCTTTCTTTTGCAAGGGTGCCAGACCTCTAAAGAAGACATAAATGAACAGCCTTTGAAGATGATCGAACAGATCGATTTCTCTCATGTGAAAATCAATGATAACTTTTGGTCACCCAGACTCAGTAAACATGTCTCGGCGACCTTGCCTGTCTGTATCGATCAAATAGAGAATCAAACCGGACGTATCCGTAATTTCGAGAATGCAGCGAAAGGGGAAGGAGAGCATTCCGGCATTTTCTTTGATGATTCCGATGTATATAAAGCGTTAGAAGGTATGGCTTATAGCCTAATCAACAATCCGGATCCCGAGCTGGAGAAGAAAGCGGATGAATGGATTGATAAATTCGCTGCCGCCCAACAACCGGATGGCTACATCAATACCTTCTATACACTCACCGGATTGGATAAACGGTGGACCAATATGGACAAGCATGAGATGTACTGTGCCGGACATATGATTGAGGCTGGAGTGGCGTATTATCAAGCTACCGGAAAGCGCAAGTTATTAGACGTATGTATCCGCATGACAGATCATATGATGAGCCAATTCGGTCCGGGAAAAAGACATTGGGTACCGGGACATGAGGAAATAGAACTGGCGCTTGTCAAGCTTTATCAAACCACCCAAGAGCAGAAATATCTGGATTTCGCTTATTGGCTGCTGGAGGAACGTGGACACGGTCACGGCACTATGGGTGATGAAGGTAAATGGGACCCGGTTTACTATCAAGATATCGTTCCCGTCCGGCAACTTACCGATATCTCCGGGCATGCGGTACGATGTATGTATTTGTATTGCGGTATGGCCGATGTGGCTGCCTTGAAGAATGATACGGGATATATAGCCGCCATGGATCGTCTATGGGATGATGTGGTACACCGCAATATGTATATCACCGGGGGAATCGGTTCATCCCATGATAACGAAGGGTTTACGGAGGATTACGATTTACCGAACCTAGATGCTTATTGCGAGACTTGCGCTTCTGTCGGAATGGTGCTTTGGAACCAACGTATGAACCAACTTACCGGAGACTCTAAATACATCGACGTACTGGAACGTTCTTTATATAACGGTGCGCTTGCCGGTATCTCCTTGGGTGGAGACCGTTTCTTCTATGTCAATCCGCTGGAATCTAAGGGTGATCACCATAGACAAGAATGGTACGGTTGCGCTTGTTGCCCAAGTCAGCTTTCACGCTTCTTGCCTTCTATCGGAAATTATATCTACGCCTCCTCCGATGATGCGTTATGGGTAAATCTATATATGGGAAATACGGGGCAAATACGGATAGGAGAGACGGATATCCTATTAACACAAGAAACGAACTATCCGTGGGATGGATCAGTAAAACTAACAATTTCTACTTCTCAGCCTTTGGAGAAAGAGATACGCCTCCGCATTCCTGATTGGTGCAAAACCTATGATTTAAGTATCAATGGCAAGAGAATAAACGTGCCTAAGGAAAAAGGCTATGCGGTAATCAAGGATTGGAAATCGCAAGATGTAATCGCTCTAGATATGGATATGCCCGTGGAAATTGTCGCGGCAGATCCGCATGTCAAGGAAAATTTCGACAAACGGGCGATTCAACGAGGGCCACTTGTATACTGCATGGAAGAAATAGACAACCCGGAATATTTCGATCAAATCCAGTTGAGCCCAAGTACAACATTCCAGACAGCCTTCGTTTCCGATATATTGAATGGGATAAAAACAATTAAAACAAACGGTAGGGCACAATCCGCTACCTTCATTCCCTATTACGCGTGGGATAACCGTAAAGCAGGAAAAATGAGGGTATGGATCCCCTATAACGAATAACTAAAAAAGCATCAAAATGAAGTATTTATTAACGATAACATTATCAAGCCTAATCTCAATTACCTCCTTTTCTGCCACTTTATCAGGAAATGAAGGTTCTATCAACATTAATTATCCGAACAATCGTTATCCATTAGCCTCTAAGCCTTATATAGAGTTGCCTATTGGGGATGTTAAACCTGCAGGTTGGCTAAAAATCCAAATGGAACGAATGTGTACGGGAATGACCGGCCATCTGGATTCTATCTATACGAAAGTAATGGGACCGCGTAACGGTTGGTTAGGCGGAGATGGAGACGTATGGGAACGAGGCCCATACTGGATAGATGGCTTACTACCTTTGGCTTACATCATGAATGATGAGGCCTTGATCCGAAAAGTAAAGCCTTGGGTTGAATGGACATTGGCCTCTCAAAAGCCTAACGGATATTTCGGGCCAGATACAGACAGAGACTATGAACCCGGCTTACAACGGGATAACGCACAAGATTGGTGGCCCAAAATGGTTATGCTCAAAGTTCTGCAACAATATTATTCCGCTACCAACGATCAAAGAGTTATCTCGTTCCTCACTAATTATTTCAAATACCAGCTTTCTGAACTACCTAAAAGTCCTCTAGGAAAATGGACTTTCTGGGCTGAACAACGAGGAGGGGATAATCTGATGGTCGTATATTGGCTTTATAATATCACGGGTGATCCTTTCCTTCTGGAGTTAGGAGAGTTAATCCATAAACAAACCTTCAATTGGACCGACGTGTTCTTGAACCAAGATCATTTAGCTCGGCAAAACAGCCTGCATTGTGTAAATCTCGCCCAAGGATTCAAGGAACCTGTCATTTATTACCAACAGAGCCATAATCCTCAAAATCTGGAAGCGGTTAAGGAAGCTGTACGGAAAATGCGCCATACGATTGGTTTTCCTACAGGATTATGGGCGGGAGATGAACTTTTACGTTTCGGTAACCCGACACAAGGATCAGAACTCTGTACCGCTGTCGAGATGATGTTCTCTCTCGAGAAAATGTTAGAGATAACCGGAGATGTCCAGTGGGCTGATCATTTAGAGAAAGTCGCATACAATGTACTACCAACGCAGATCAAGGATGACTTTTCCGCACGACAATATTATCAGCAAGTCAATCAAATAGCGATCACTTGCGAAGGACGTAACTTTGTCTCACCACACGAGGACACAGACATTGTTTTCGGAGAATTGAGCGGTTACCCTTGTTGTACCTCCAATCTACATCAAGGCTGGCCTAAATTCACACGACATCTATGGTTTGCCACCGCCGATAATGGTATCGCTTCACTTATCTACGCACCATCGGAAGTGACTGCCCAAGTGGGAAACGGCATCACGGTTAAAATCGCAGAAAAGACCGATTATCCCTTTGAAGAAAAGATCGATTTCAATTTATCGTTCCCTAGCAAAAAAGACAAGAAAGCCTTTTTCCCTTTTCACTTGCGTATTCCCGCTTGGTGTAATAATCCCGTGATTACGATAAATGGCGAGGCTGTCTCTATCGCAGCTCACTCTGGCGAAATCGTACGAATCAACCGGGAATGGAAAGATGGCGATCATATCCAGCTAGAGCTACCCATGCGTATATCCACAAGCAATTGGTATGACGATGCGGTTGTCATCGAACGAGGCCCATTATTGTATTCCCTAAAGATGGATGAGAAATGGGAACGCAAGGTTGATCAACGCCCGGAGTCTTCACATAAAGGAGAATGGTATTATGAGGTCACCTCTACTTCACCATGGAATTATTCCCTGATTCGCAAATATCTGAAAGAAAAAGAACTAGAGAAAAATTTCGTCGTTAGAAAGGCAGAGAACATCGCCCCTTACCCATGGAACCTAGAGAATGCCCCTATCACGATCAAAACAAAGGGACGGATCTTACCTTCATGGAAAATGTTTAAAGGTTCCGCCGGCCCCGTAAATTTCTTCATGCAAGCCAACGAACCGATGGGTGATGAAGAGACGATCGAGTTAATCCCCTATGGATGTACGATTTTACGTATAACAGAATTCCCGGTACGGTAAAAGAAACCTAACACACGGCATTCACTGGAAGTATAGGTCTGCACTCAGGATTATCAGATACAATACAAGAAATTTGCAATAAAGTGGCATATGATAATGATTATAATAAACTGTCATCTTCATATGCCATTTTATTTTTAGAGACATTTACCGAATATCCCTATATAAACACTGTCTCATAAATTATCCGAAATTGAGAATAATTTCCTATCTTTATCCCCCGCAAACCATTAATCACAATTTCTAAAGCTATATGAAGCAATGTCTAATACTCATCGTATCAACCTTTTTTTTGTCGGGTTGCCAAAGCTCTAAAGAAAACAGAAAAGAGCAACCTTTAAAAGTAATTAATCAGATTGATTTCTCCCATGTGAAAATCAATGACAATTTTTGGTCTCCCAGACTCAGCAAGCACGTCTCAACGACTCTACCTGTTTGCATCGATCAAATAGAGAATCAAACCGGACGTATTCGTAATTTCGAAAATGCGGCCAAAGGAGAAGGAGAACACTCTGGTATTTTCTTTGATGATTCCGATGTTTACAAGGCACTAGAAGGGATTGCTTACAGCCTAATCAATAACCCGAACCCGGAACTTGAGAAAAAAGCGGACGAATGGATCGATAAATTCGAAGCTGCGCAACAACCGGATGGGTATGTCAATACCTTCTACACGTTAACCGGATTGGAAAAACGGTGGACAAATATGGACAAACATGAGATGTATTGCGCCGGACATATGATAGAAGCAGGAGTAGCTTATTTCCAAGCAACCGGTAAACGTAAACTCCTCGACGTATGTATCCGAATGGCAGACCATATGATGAGACAATTCGGGCCGGAAAAGGCACATTGGGTACCGGGACACGAGGAAATCGAACTGGCACTCGTGAAACTCTACCAAGTTACCCAAGAACAAAAATATCTGGATTTCGCTTATTGGTTATTGGAAGAACGTGGACATGGTCACGGAAGTATGGGTAACGAAGGTACATGGAATCCTGCGTACTATCAAGATAGTTACCCTGTCAGGAAACTTACCGACATATCGGGGCATGCGGTAAGATGTATGTACCTTTACTGTGGCATGGCTGATGTAGCCGTCTTAAAAAACGACACAGAGTATATAGACGCAATGAATCGTTTATGGGATGATGTCGTACTACGAAATATGTATATTACCGGAGGAATCGGCTCATCCAAGGATAACGAAGGATTCACACAAGACTATGATTTACCGAACCTAGAAGCTTATTGCGAAACCTGCGCTTCCGTCGGTATGGTACTTTGGAATCAACGCATGAATCAACTTACAGGCGACTCTAAATACATTGATATACTGGAACGTTCTATGTACAACGGCGTACTTTCCGGTATTTCTTTGACAGGTGACCGATTCTTTTATGTAAATCCATTGGAATCCAAAGGAGATCATCACAGACAAGAGTGGTATGGTTGTGCTTGTTGCCCCAGCCAGATCTCCCGCTTCTTACCTTCTATCGGGAGTTATATTTATGCGACATCCAAGGATGCGTTATGGGTAAATCTTTACATTGGAAATACAACCCAAGTGACTATAGAGGATAGCAATGTTATCTTGCGGCAAGAAACGAATTACCCTTGGGATGGCTCTGTCAAACTTACCGTTTCTTCCACAAAAGACCTGCCAAAGGAAATCCGGCTCCGAATACCCGGTTGGTGCAGAAATTATACCTTAACAATCAACGGAAAAGAAGTGGGTTTATCTCAAGAAAAAGGATATGCGATCATCTATGACTGGAAATCTGGCGACGTAATCTCGTTAGATATGGATATGCCCGTTGAAGTAGAGGCGGCAGATCCCTTGGTTACAGAAAACATAGGTAAACGTGCCATCCAACGCGGTCCCCTCGTTTATTGTATGGAAGAGGTGGACAACCCCGATCATTTTGATCAAATAGAACTCGATTCGAATGCCGTATTCAAGACCGCTTTCGAACCAGACCTTTTGAATGGCGTGGAAACCATCAAAGCGATAAACGAGCAACAATTCATTACTTTCATCCCCTATTATGCTTGGGATAACCGGAAAGCGGGGAGAATGAAAGTATGGGTAGATTATAAGGAACACGAATTAGATATAGAATAAAAAATCCACTGCTAATAATGATAAGGGCGGTGTATCAAATACTGATAATATCAAATTGACACACCGCCCCTACTTAAACACGAATATCATTAGTTTTTCTTCATCGTATAATCCTTCACCCCCAAGGAATCATACGCCTGCAAAAGCGCCTCGTCATTATCGGAGATCATTAACAACTTGTCGTTCTCCTTTAATTCCGTATTTCCTTTCGGGATGAAATAGCGGCCTTCCCGTTTCACCATTACCGCCAAGGTATGATCGGGTAAAGTCAGCTGCATCAATTTATTTCCATGGGATAATACCGCCGGGGTAATATCGATCTCGCTCATAGCGCTCTTGATCTCCTCGGGAAGCTCGATGCCAAACTCATCCTTTCGTTCCGGCTCATCCACCATATCCAGCCATTTTGCGGCTTGAGTAACCGTGGTTCCTTGAATAAGTAAAGAAAGAATCGTGATAAAGAATACGATATTAAAGAACATACCGGCATGCTCGATCCCGGCGATCATCGGATAGGTAGCAAAAATAATTGGAACCGCCCCGCGTAATCCCACCCATGAGATATACAGTTTACCTTTGAAGGAGAAATTCTTATAAGGTATCAAGCAAAGGAACACGCTAATCGGACGGGCGATCAAGATCATAAAGACTCCCACCATAACACCTACACCCGTCACCGGTAATAACTCATGCGGGTTCACTAGCAAGCCTAACGTAAGGAACATCACGATCTGCCACAACCAAGCGAAACCGTCAAAGAACGTCCCCATACTTTTCTTGTGAACAATCTTAGCGTTACCAACCACCAAACCAGCGATATAAACCGCTAAATAGCCATTACCCTTACATAAGGTCGTAGCGGCGAAGGTGAAGAAAGCCGTAGCCAATAAAAGGATCGGATACAAAGACTCGTTATCTATATCGATCTTATTGATAATCAACACAGCCAGTCTCCCCAATAAGAAACCGGCGATAGCTCCCACCGATAATTGAATGACCAAAGATAGCCCGGCCTCCCAAATATTCATACCTCCGCTTTGTATGTAAGCGATCAGAAGCAAGGTAAGCATATAAGCCATCGGGTCATTACTACCACTCTCCAGTTCCAAGGTAGGACGCAGACGCTCTTTCAAATAAACCCCTTTACTGCGCAAGATGGAGAAAACCGAGGCTGAGTCCGTAGAGGACATGACCGCCGCCAGCAATAAAGATTCCGGGAAAGTCAACGTAACATATTTGCCAAATAAACCAAATAACCAATAGATAAACCCGCCCGTGATAAAAGTCGTGGCCAGCACCCCGAGCGTAGCCAATATCACACCTTGCGAGGCGATAGGCTTGACCTCCGCAACTTTCGTATCCATACCACCCGAGAACAAGATGATACTCAACGCCAACATGCCGATAAACTGGGCCACATTCGGATCGCTGAACTGGATGCCCAGACCATCGCTGCCAAACAACATTCCCACACCAAGGAACAACAACAAAGCGGGTAAGCCGAAACGATAACCGGCCTTACCGGCGAATATACTTAAAAACAGGATCACAGAAGCTATTAATAGCACTTGCTCAGGATTTTGAAACATACGCAAAACGGGTTTTATGATTAGTGATTTGATACTTTGTCACAAAGTTCGTAAACTTTTTGTAATTATAATCACACAAAAAGAAGAAATCCGGTCCCAAATTTACAGGAAGACCAGATTTATTCTTTCTATAGAAAAACAAATCTTTCTTACAAATTGTTCGAGAATTTTTCTATCTCGCATAGAATCATTACTTTTGGCAAACATACATATCCGCTTTATGAACAAAAAACATCTATTTGCGCTGTTGTTCACATTACTCGTATGGACGAGCTGTAACAACCAACAACATTTTATTACCGACGCCGCTTACCGAGCTGAGGTTGAGAACGATTTCCAAGCGAAACAGGCCGCTCTGCCTAACGGAGACCTTTTCGCAGTATTTAACGATCAAATGACTCCCGAAGAGAGGGAGGCGTTAACCTTCATGTACGCCTATATGCCGATTGGAGACATCACGGACTATAGTGGCGATTTCTATTTGAAAAACATCCGTTCCTCTTTCCAAGCACGGAATGAGATGCCTTGGGGCGATAGCATCCCAGAGGATATCTTCCGCCATTTCGTATTGCCGGTACGAATCAACAATGAGAATCTGGATGAAAGCCGCATGGTTTTCTTTGATGAGTTGAAAGACCGGGTGAAGGGTCTCTCGTTGTACGATGCCGTACTGGAAGTAAATCACTGGTGTCATGAGAAGGTTATCTATACCCCTTCCGATAGCCGCACAAGTTCCCCTTTGGCATCTGTAAAGACCGCTTACGGTCGTTGCGGCGAGGAGTCTACCTTCACAGTAGCCGCTTTACGTTCCGTGGGTATCCCCGCACGTCAGGTATATACGCCTCGCTGGGCGCATACGGATGATAACCACGCATGGGTAGAAGCTTGGGTGAATGGTAAATGGTATTTCCTCGGCGCTTGCGAGCCGGAGCCGGTATTGAATCTGGGTTGGTTCAACGGCCCTGCTTACCGGGGTATGTTGATGCACACGAAGGTATTTGGTAAATACAATGGGCCAGAGGATGTCATGGAACGTACCGATGGGTATACCGAGATCAACGTGATCGATAATTACGCGCCTTCGGCCAAAGCAGTTATCACGGTTACGGATGCCAATGGCAAGCCGGTGAAGGACGCTCTGGTTGAATTCAAGATTTATAACTATGCCGAGTTTAACAGTGTAGCCCGCAAGAAGACGGACGCAGATGGTAAATGCTCGTTATCCGCCGGAAAAGGGGATATGTTGGTATGGGCCAGTAAGGACGGCAAGTTCGGCTACAGCAAGGTCTCTTTCGGCAAAGACGGAGAGGTTACGATCGCCTTGAATAAGAAACCGGGAGATGTGGAGACGATCGCCCTAGATATCGTACCACCGGTGGACGGCTCTATCCCAGCGGAAGTTACACCGGAGCAAAAGGAGGCGAACGCCAAACGCTTATTGGAGGAAGACGCTATCCGTAATAAATATGTAGCCACTTTCTATACGGAAGAGAAAGCGGAGGCTTTAGCGAAAGAATTGGGTATCGACCCGATGAAGACGGAGGATTTCATGATTGGTTGCCGTGGTAACTGGATGGAGATCGAGAAGTTCTTACGGGAGACTCCCGCCGAGAAGCGTGCGCAGGCGATGGCATTATTGGATGTCGTATCCGCTAAGGACCTACGTGATACACCCGCATCTGTCTTCGCAGATCATTTGAATAATACGCCGGCCGTTCAAAGCGAATGGTTCAATGAATATATCATGAATCCTCGTGTGGCCAATGAGTTCCTGACTCCTTATAAAAGTTTCTTCGCCGCGAACATTGAACCTTCCTTGGCGAAGCAAGCCGTAGAGAACCCACAGGCATTGGTGGATTGGGTGAAAAATAACGTCTTCATTAACGACGCACTAAACGCACAACGTATTCCAATCATGCCGATGGGTGTCTGGAAATCTCGCATCGCAGATAAGGGTTCCCGTAATATCTTTTTCGTGGCCGTGGCTCGTAGCTTAGGTATTCCGGCACGTATCGAGCCGGTAGCCCGCAAAATCCAGTACTTCAAGGACAACACTTGGATAGACGTCGATTTCGAGGCTGCCGTACAGACGACCGCTAAACAAGGCAAGGTAATCGCTTCTTACCAACCAATCAAGGCGCTGCAAGACCCGAAATATTACAGTCACTTCACGATCGCCAAGGTTTTGCCGAACGGTACTTTACAGACCTTGAATTTCGAGAGAGGCGGTAATGTGGATATGGGCTTGGGAGATACTTGGAGCGGATTATTGAAAAAACCGTTGTCTATGGATGAAGGTAATTATATGTTAGTGACCGGTACTCGTATGGCAAACGGTAGCGTATTGGCCGAGATCGAGTTTTTCAATGTGGAGGCAGACAAGACCGTCCCGATCAAATTAGAGATGCGTGAAAATAAGGATGAAATACAAGTGATCGGTAACTTTAACTCCGAGAATAAATTCAAACGTGTGGACAACGGTGAGGAAACCAGCTTACTGGCAACGACCGGACGTGGTTATTATATCGTAGCGCTTCTAGGCTCCCGCCAAGAACCGACGAACCATGCGATGCGTGATATTGCCGCCGTAAAGAAGGAACTGGAGGATTGGGGACGAGGCATCGTGCTTCTCTTCCCGGACGAGAAGGGTTATAAGAACTTCGATCCGAAAGAGTTCGGCGATTTACCGGGCACGATTACGTACGGTCTGGATATCGACGGGGCGATCCAAAAGGAAATGGCTACAGCGATGAAATTGCAAAATGCCAATACCTTGCCGATCTTCTTGATCGCCGATACGTTCAACCGTGTCGTATTTGTCTCTCAAGGCTATACAATTGGCTTAGGCGAGCAGTTAATGAAAGTCATACATAAGCTATAACAACAGGTTCATAGGAGAATAAGAAGGGGCGGCTCTATCTATAAGGCCGCCTCTTTTGTATTCGGTTGTATCCTTTCTCCATAAAAACAAATGACATGACTTCTTCAAATCCTATCATCCTCAACTTATTATGAATAATAGTATTATCCGTCATGACACTTGCCTCTATATCGTACTGACACCTCCCTAGCATATACTCAAACAACAACGAAAAAAGGCAGATGATAAAAATGCATCCAAAGAACATCCCTAAGTAAATACTGAATTTACCGTCAAATATGTTTTTCGTACAATACGGATTTAAGTTTAGAAAAATAAAGGGAAACGCAGTACATAAGACACACGTTTCCCTTATTCTTTTCCCGCCCTCCCTCCTCACGGAGGTAATGGCGGATGAACTTTAATTTATTACTTTAGTATTAATATTAATCCATTCCCGCCTGTTCGTCCGTCACGGAGTACTTGGAGCTATATCCGCACGGGAATGAGTTTTCGATTTATGTTATTTCTTTATAAACCTTATTTTACGATAGCCTTTACAGCTTCCTCACCGTCTACAGCCACGGCTACGATACCAGCCGGTACTGCGATTGTAGCGTTATCAGAAGTAAGAACGGTCTCAGCGACTACCTTACCAAGGATGTTCGTGATAACTACAGACTTACCGGCTGCGCCCTGGATAGTTACCGTACCGTTGCCGGCTACGATAGCGATACCCTCAGCGGCGATCTCGTCGTTGGAAGTTACGAACTCATCACCCTCAGCCATTTGCTCTACGTTGAATACCAACGCACCGTCATTGTTAGTCTTAGCTACATCGAATTGAGAGTCATTATCAGTCAATACCAAGCAACCATTGTGCATCTTCAACCAAGCGGCACCACAAATAGGAGCGATCGCACGATTCAAGTCGCCGTCGCCAACGACTGTTCTGTAACCAGAACCATGTGTATAATCAGAGAAGCCATCCTTAACAGAACCATAAACATTAGACTCGATCAAGAATGCGTTAGCATCGCTGTTCTCTGTAGCCTTCAACGCAGTCTCCGGATTTACATAACGGAATGACCAAGTTACATTCTTGTGCTTGTCGCCTGTCAAGTCTACGATAAAGTGAGTTAACTTGTTAGCACGGTAGTTCTTATAGATTTCTGCCGTATCCAACTTAGCCGGTTCCATCTTTTCGAAGCCATTTGTCAATACAACCAAACTGTCACCTACCTTAATAGCCGGAACGAAACCTACGCGAGTGTAGCTATTGTTGCTTGCGTTTTGGGAATTAACCATATACGGATTCTTCTTAGCTTTAGCGTCTACCAATACCTGAGCGGAATCAGAGAAGTTCACCATGTACTTACCGTAAACGAAACCTAATTTACCGCGAGTAGCGTGTACACACTTGTAAGGATCGTCCGTAATATGACCATCAGCGTCGATATGAGGACCTGCCTCTGTACAAGGCTCTGTAGCAACACCTTCTTGATCGTTACGAGCGACAGAGATCAAGTATTGAGGTTTGATCTCACCCAAACCACGTTTCACCCAAGCCGTATCCACATGGAAGAACAATTTGCCTTTAGCTTGCTCTGCGTTCCAGATACCTGCGTAATCAACCTTCTTGTCTTGCAAGTTCGGGTTCATCTCATCCATCAAGTACTCACGACGAACATTCTCAACGAATGCCAAGCATTGCGCACCGTCCGTTTCGCTCTCACCTAAAGCCTTGATGTTGAAACGACGATATAACGGAGCGTCATCGATCTCTACAGAGAAGGCGGAGTTACGAGCCTCATTATTACCAGATATAAACTTATCATTGATATCACCGTTTACCAAATCCAATGTATTGTCATCTACAGACAATTTAGAAGAAGCGTAATGGGCAGAAGTATAAACATTTTCATACTCCGTACCATCATCGTAAAACGTCAAATTCTGATCGCAAACAGCTGTAAAGAAGTTTCCATCTTTATCATAACCAGAAAATACGTGAGCCGGAATAATCGTATAGAAATGCTTACCACTCTTGTCATTGTTCTCTTTCAAGAAATAGCTACCATAAGCGGTTTCTGACAAAACATACTTCTTAGTCTTTTGGTCATAGCCTAATCTGCGTCCCCAGTTATCAACAATGCGATATACATTTCTCACCAACTTGTCATCATAACCATACTTATCGTCTTTTACGGCAATTTCCAAACGGAAACTAGACTTCGCACCGTTCTCGTCTACACGTACGATAGAATCCTTATCGCTCGGTACGCTCAAGAACTTATCATCGGCCAAACCATGCAAGTAGTTGAACAAATAACGCTCTACATCTGTATCCAACTCCGTTACATACTTGTAACCAAGCTTATCGTTCTCTACGCTTTCTTTAGATACCGGAATGAAATCCAATGTATCACCACTCAATTGGTTCACAAAGAACTTGTTGTCACCAGCCTTAAATAATTGACCCGAAATAGTCAATAGATCATCAAACTCACGGTTTTGGATAGTAACCGGAGAAGTAGCGGAAGAAGAGTTCTTCTTCACAACCCAATGAGCGGCAGGCATGTGATCGAAGTTCTGATTCCTCTGTTGCGGCATATATTTAAAATTACCCGCCAAGTTAGCGATGAAATAATCACCATCAGATTGGTCAGTTCTCTCATATCCCCACTTGTTATAACCAGAAGTACGCAATTGGATCATATAGATACCTTCCGCCAAAGTTGTCGGAACATAAGCATTTGCGCTTACGCCGATAGAAACCTTAGTCAACATACCGTTCGCTTTGTCATTCCAACCTGGAGTAGTAGCCGCATCAGCAACAGAAGAAGCTTCAGAAGCGATCGTTAACTCACGAGCCGTAGTCAAAGTAGCCAAACGCAAGTAGTAGTCATCTGTTGCTCCTACATTCTCACTCCATTCCGTATAAGCACCATCTACACCATCAACAGGAACCTTTGTTCCTTTCTTCTTATAGTTCCTTACTTTGATAATCAAACGCTCATCACTAGGAGAATAATCAAAGTCGAACATATAAGCCTCTGGTAAACGAGCCAGCTTATTAGCGCCCTTACCCTCTGTCTGCTCGTCTACATTGGCATAAGCGAACTTAACCAACTGACCTACAGACTCTGTGCCTGAATGATAAAGCGTATCAGCCACGATATAAGCTTGTTTGTCATAAGCCTTCTTATCCTTAGCCATCAACATTACATACTTTGTCCCCGCAACATTCACAGCTTTCAAAGCCGTATTAGCAAACAAGTTAGACCCTTTAGACGTTACATCCTTGTCGAAAGACAAGTTGAACCAACCCTCAGGAGCCGTACCTAATTGTGAATTCAGTGCTTCCGCATCGATATTGGTAACCAAAGCAGCCTCATAAGGGGCTACCTTGAAAGCATTGGCAGGAACAGCATTAGCAGCCGCCTTTTTAACAACCAAACCCGCAGGGGTAGATTCCAAATAGGCAACCGTATTAGCGTTCAAATAAGATCTCAAGACTTCAGCCTGCAATTTCTTGCCAGAACCCGCATCTGTCAAAACCGTATTTAACCACTCGGAAGTCGCACCCCCAATAACTGCCGGAACAGAAGGAGTATCCTTATCCAATTTACTAGCGTCGACCGCCAAGGTCAAGCCTGTAGCCTTGTTCACGTAAGTAAACTTAGGGGCGTTACCATTCGCGCCCTGAGTAACAGTTACAGACCACAAGGAATTACTCGTGTTTTGGATAGTTGCTTTAACCTGAGCCGCTGGTAAAGACACCAATTTTCCATAGTCCCCCGCATCGGGATCAGCAACAACAGAAATGAAGTTCACACCATCACCTAACAAGTAAGTCTTGTTAGACTCATACTTTTGAACCCCAGTCTGCGCCCCTACCGACATAGCAGATGCTAACATAGCACCGACAAGCAAAGTAGAAAACTTTTTGTTCATAATCTAAAATTTAATATTAATAATAGTGTTAATTAAGTACTCATCCACATTCCGATAGCCTACTATCGTTCGAAAACGGCGAGTCTAAACCATCGTTTAGATCTTGCGTTTTTTGAGCGTCGAAACGGAAGGTTCGTTGAAGGAATCGCTTGTTTCGTAAAGGATAGGCTATCCTATTGATAAGAAAGCGGATAAGGGATAAAAAAAATACCGTTGAAGGGTTGCAGGTCTCAAAGAAACGCGTACCTTTGCAAATGACGAATTTAAACGATCGTTTATAATAGTCGTTTTCCACATATAATATAATGTACGTGCGTACATTAAATGCAAATTGAGTAAGCCAACGCCAGTATACGTGTAGCCCTACGCCGATATACGTATAAGGCCACACCGATATAGGCATAGCCCCATGCCGATACTGGCGCACAGCGCAAGTTCTTCACCGATTTCGGCTTCAAGCACATATTCGGAAGGGAAATAGAATAAGAATCGCTATATTCGCAGGATAAACAAATCAAACATATGGAAGAAAAGCTAGATCCCACGATCATCCCTCACCTGTACGCTCTATGCCTCAACCGGGAATGTCCCAAAGCCGATACTTGCCTTAGGCAACTGGCCGAGAGAAGTATACCCAGCCATATCGCCTTTTGGCAAGTCGTCAGCCCCAAACACATCGCCGCGATGGAAAAAGATTGCCCCTACTATCGGTCGAATAAGAAGGTGCGCTACGCCCGGGGATTCATAAATATACTGGACAACCTGCCTCACAAGCAAATGCAGGCCGTCTCACTTAACCTGATCCGTTTTTTCAACCAGCGCACCTACTATCGCGTCCGGAAAGGCGAACGACCCTTATCGCCGGCCGAGCAACGAGCCGTGTTGAGTATCCTCAAGCAACATGGCGTGGACAAGCCTAAGGAGTTCGACGCTTACTTCGAGGCTTACGACTGGTGATCGTCTAATGGAAATATATTCCTTTGCCTATTGGCAATACCTTGACATCGCCTCTGACAAAGGACTGCCATCCCGGATGACAAGGCATTGTCATGCTTATGGCAATACTTTGCCACCCGCATGGCAAAACATTGTCACGTAGATGGCAAAATATTGTCACGCACGTGGCAGAATATGCGACACTAAGAAAGGCGATCCGTCAAGTAAAGAACATGTTTCTCAAAAAATAGCATCTTTGATTAAACCTTTTCACGTAACGGATGTCTATACTTGCGTTTGATTATATATTTTGGAGTAACAAATTTTAGTAAATACCATACGAGAACATGATGACAAAGAGAGCGAAATGGGGAGTTTCTGTGGCTATTTTATTACTGATAGCGGGAATGATCGCTTACCCTCAATTGAAAAACAAGTTCAAGGCATCCCAAGATGCCGCTTCCGTCGTACCCACATCGGGCACGAGCCTGCGAAACCAGACACTTAACATCAACGCCGAGGTATTGAAATACCAATCATTAACCGATAAGATCATGAGTACCGGGAGTACCCTTCCAGACGAAGAGGTGGATTTGGCTTTCGAGTCCTCCGGTAAGGTGGTAGCAATCTATTTCACGGAAGGTACACACGTAAAGGCGGGCGATCTGTTGGCCAAAATCAATGACAAGCCGCTGCAAGCCCAGCTAAAGAAGCTGGAAGCCCAAGTCCCTTTGGCCAAGGATCGTGTCTATCGCCAACGTACCTTGTTGGAGAAAGACGCTGTCAGCCAAGAGGCCTACGAGCAAGTAGCCACCGAATACGAGAAGCTAATGGCGGATATCGAGCTGGTCAAAGCGAATATCGCCCAGACAGAGCTTCGGGCTCCTTTCGACGGGATCATCGGACTTCGCTCCGTGAGTGAGGGCGCGTACGTTACCTCCTCCTCTTCCGTAATTGCTAAGTTGACCAAGATATCCCCGTTGAAAATCGAGTTCTCCATACCCGAGAGCTACGCGGCCGAGGTGCATGACGGAACCCCAATCCTATTCCGCATGGAGAAAGGCGGCATGATGCAGAACTATAAGGCGACCGTTTACGCCGTGGAAAGCAAGGTAGACATGACGACCCGCACCTTGAAGGTACGTGCCACTTACCCGAATCCGGGCGAGAATATTTTACCCGGCCGTTATACCTCCGTCGAGATCAGCAAGCGGGAGATCAAGGATGCCCTCGCCATCCCCAGCGAGGCCATTATCCCCGAGATGGGAAAAGACATCGTTTATTTATATAAGAACAGCGTAGCCGAGCCTCAAGAAATCACGATCGGTATACGAACCGAGAGCCGTGTACAGGTATTGCAAGGACTGAGCGTGGGCGATACGTTGATCACGTCCGGCGTGATGCAATTGCGTACCGGCATGAAAGTATCTATTGACAACTTGACTGAATAAGGAGAAGAACGATGGCAAATATTTCAGAAACCAGTATAAACCGGCCCGTACTCTCGACAGTGATGATGCTGGTCATCCTCCTGTTCGGCTTTATCGGTTACCGGTTCCTTGGCGTCCGGGAGTTCCCGAGCGTAGACCAGCCGATTATCTCGGTCAACGTATCTTATCCCGGAGCGAACGCCGACGTGATCATGAACCAGATCACCGAGCCGTTAGAACAGAATATCAACGGTATCCCGGGTATCCGTTCATTGAGTAGCGTGAGTAGCCAAGGCAGCAGCCGCATCACGATAGAGTTCGAGTTGTCCGTGGATATGGAAACGGCGGCAAACGACGTACGTGACAAGGTATCTCGTGCCCAACGCTACCTTCCCCGCGACTGCGACCCGTCTACGGTATCGAAAGCGGATGCCGATGCCTCCCCGATCATGCAAATCGCCATCCGAAGCAACAAACGCTCGTTGATGGAGTTGAGCGAGATCGCCGAGCTAACGGTGAAAGAGCGCTTGCAGACCATCGAGAACGTGAGTGGCGTAGATATCTGGGGACAAAAACGGTATTCCATGCGTCTATGGCTGGACCCAATCAAGATGGCGGGTTACGGAGTGACCCCGATGGACGTGAAAAACGCCGTCGATAACGAGAACGTGGAGCTTCCTTCCGGTAGTATCGAGGGAAATACGATCTCCTTATCCATACGTACCTTAGGATTGATGCATACCGCCAAGGAATTCAACGATTTAATTATCAAGGAAGACAACAACAACATCGTGCGCTTCAGCGATATCGGACGTGCGGAGGTAGCCCCCGAGGACTTGCGGAGCTTACTGAAGAAGAACGGCGAGCCAATGGTTATGACCGTTATCATCCCCCAACCGGGAGCCAACCATATCGAGATCGCCGACGAAGCCTACAAGCGTATCGAGCAATTACAAAAAGACCTACCGGAAGATGTCACGATCGAGATGATGTATGACAACACCCGCTTTATCCGGGCCTCTATCGGCGAGGTACAACAGACGATCTACGAGGCTTTCCTCTTGGTCGTATTGATTATCTTCTTGTTCCTCCGCGACTGGCGGGTCACGCTGGTTCCTGTCGTCGTTATCCCCGTATCGTTGGTAGGCGCTTTCTTCGTGATGTATATCTCCGGATTCTCCATCAACGTATTGACGATGTTGGCGGTCGTGCTCTCGGTAGGCCTGGTGGTAGACGACGCAATCGTGGTGGCGGAGAATATATATGTACGTATCGAGCAAGGCATGTCCCCGAAAGAGGCGGGTATCGAAGGATCGAAAGAGATCTTCTTCGCCGTGGTATCTACCACGATCACCCTGATCTCCGTATTCTTGCCGATCGTGTTTATGGAAGGTATGACGGGGCGCTTATTCAAGGAGTTCAGTATCGTGATCGCCGGTTCGGTCGCTATCTCCTCGTTCGTGGCCCTTACGTTTACACCGATGTTGGCTACCAAGCTATTGAAGAGGAGAGAGAAGAAAAACTGGTTCTATCGGAAGACCGAGCCGTTCTTCGAGGGATTGAACACGATCTACGCCAAGTCGTTGAACGCATTCCTGAACCATAAGATATGGTCGATCCCTATCGTTATCCTTCTTTTCGGATCGATCGGGTACTTCTGGAAGAACATTCGTTCCGAGTTATCGCCTTTGGAGGACCGTTCCATGATCTCCGTGAATATGCGCGGGCCGGAAGGGGCTACCTTCGAGTTTATCCGCGACTACGCGGACCGTATCGAGCAAATAGCCGACTCCATCGCTCCCGAGAAGCAATCCATCATGACCCGCTCGTGGGAAGGAGGAGGTTCGCTAAACCTCATATTAAGCGATATCAAGGAACGGGAACGCTCGCAGATGGAGATCGCCGAGACCTTGTCGAAAGAAGTCCGCAAAGAGACCTTGGCCCGCGCCTTCGTACAACAGCAATCCACTTTCGGCGGACGCCGGGGCGGTATGCCTATCCAATACGTACTGCAGGCCCCGACCTTGGATAAACTGCGAGAGTTCCTGCCCACGTTTATGCAAAAGGTGAACGAGAGCCCGGTCTTCCAGATGGCGGACGTGAACTTGCGCTTCACCAAGCCGGAGGCACGTATCGAGATCGACCGGGATAAGGCTTCCTTATTGGGCGTCAGCACCCGCAACATCGCCCAGACCTTGCAATATGCGTTGAGCGGACAGCGTATGGGCTACTTCTATATGAATGGTAAGCAATACCAGATATTGGGCGAGATCAACCGCCAGCAACGAAATACCCCTGTCGATTTAAAATCGATCTATGTACGTAGTAACAATGGGGAAATGATCCAGCTGGATAACTTGGTTAAGGTTACGGAAAATGTGGCGCCGCCCCAATTGTATCGCTATAACCGTTTTGTATCAGCGACGGTTTCCAGTGGATTGAATAAAGGATACACGATCGGCGATGGTCTGGACGAGATGGATCGTATCGCCTCGGAGGTGCTGGATGGTAGCTTCCGCACCGCTCTTTCCGGCGAGTCGAAAGAGTTCCGTGAGAGTTCTTCCAGTTTGATGTTCGCCATGATCTTGGCCTTGCTGATGATTTATTTGGTGTTGGCCGCCCAGTTCGAGAGTTTCAAGGACCCGTTGGTAGTGATGTTCACCGTACCTTTGGCTATCGCCGGCGCGCTAATGTTCATGAGTTATTCGGGTATCACGATGAATATATTCAGCCAGATCGGTATCATTATGTTGATTGGTTTGGTGGCGAAGAACGGTATCTTGATCGTAGAGTTCGCCAATCAACGGCAAGAGTCGGGACTTAGTTTGCCGGAAGCGATCCGATCGTCCGCGACCCAGCGTCTGCGCCCGATCTTGATGACTAGCGTATCCACCATCCTCGGTTTGGTGCCATTGGTATACGCTACGGGCGAGGGTGCCCAAGGGCGTATCGCCATGGGTGTAGCGGTAGTAGGCGGAATGTTGGTATCCACCTTCTTGACCCTATTTATCGTACCAGCCATGTATTCATTTATATCCACCAACCGAAAAAAACAAAACATCTAGTTGTAGAGACGGGGCGTGCCCCGTCTCACCACATGCTGATGGTATTATTAGTTACCATTTTGAGGGGATGAGACGGGGCACGCCCCGTCTCTACAACTAAATAAAATATAGATTTATGAAGAAATATGTATATACCTTATTATTTGCTTTCTCTTCCCTCTTTATGGCGGAAGCGCAGCAACTATTCGATCTGAAACGGTGTATCGAAACCGGATTAGAGCAGAACTACTCCATCCGTATCATTCGTAACGAGCAACAGATCAGCGACAATAACGCCACCCGGGGAAACGCCGGTTATCTGCCTACCGTAGATATGAGCGGCGGATTCAGCGGAAATATCAATAACAACCGTAACAGCCTGCAAGACGGATCGATCGAGAAGGCGAATGGTATAAACAGCGAGACGGGCAACATCGGACTAAACGTTAACTGGACGGTTTTCGACGGTTTTGGTATCCAAGCCGAATACGCACGCTTGAAAGAATTACAGCGAATGGGGGAATTGAACACCCGCATGACCATCGAGGATTTCGTAGCCAACCTTTCCAGCGAGTATTACAACCTGATCCGGCAGAAAATCCGCCTGCGTAACCTCCGTTCCACCTTGGATCTTTCCAAAGAGCGTTTACGGATCGTGGAAGAACGGTATTATATCGGTTCCATGTCCCGTCTGGACTTGCAACAGGCTCAAGTGGACTTCAACTCGGATAGCTCCAAGGTATTAAACCAATTGGAGGTCGTGCATACCTCCCGTATCCACCTGAACGAGTTGATGGCATTAAATAATGTGGAGGAGGAAATCCAGATCAAGGACTCCTTGATCTACCCGAACCCGTTCCTCGACGAGGTAGATCTATGGAAGAATACCCTCGAAGCCAACGCCTCACTCCTGATCGCCCAAAAGAACCAGACGTTGTCTGAGCTTGATTATAAAAAGGTAAAAAGCCGTTATTATCCCTATGTCAAGCTGAACGCAGGCTATGGCTACACGGCGAACTGGACGGAAGTGGGCAATTACGACCTCCAACAACGGCTGGGGCTTAATTACGGCGTGACCATCGGTATGAGCCTCTTCGACGGTTTCAACCGGAGACGAGAGCAACGCAACGCCCGCATCCAAATCGAAAACAAACAATTGCGCATCCAAGAACTGGAACTTGCCCTGCGTGCGGATATGAGCAACTTCTGGATGGCCTATAAAAACAACCTCGACCTATGGAGCCTAGAAAAAGAGAATCTCGTAGCCGCCCAAGAGAACTATCGGATCGCAATCGACCGCTATAAACTCGGCGAGCTGTCCGGTATTGAATTGCGTGAGGCGCAAAACAGTCTGCTGGAAGCGGAAGAGCGTCTTTCCGTGGCGGAATACTCCACCAAGATCTGTGAGATCTCGCTGCTTCAATTAAGCGGGCAGATATTAACCTATATCCGCCCTGAACCGGAGAAAGCCAGTTTCTAAGATAAAGCCAGTGCCATGCGGATGGCACAAGTCATTATAACCCCGTTTAATGACTAGAGGCTTATGCTAATTGCGTTTTTTTATGTAAGTTCGCGGTAAATGGCAAGGTCTCATTGCCCAATGACAAAAAGAAATGCAAATACTACCAAAGGTTAATACATTACGAAAAGGATCGCTCTTGTACCGCAGCATCCGTTACCGTAAAGGATTCGGAGTACATTCGCCTTTCGTTTTTAACCTCATTACGAAGGTCATCGAGGAAAAATGCTCCTATTATAGTTTCTATGATATAGAGCTTTTACGTAAGCAGTTATTATTCAAGGAAGGAGAGATCACCTATCCAGACCGGCAGAACAAGGGGACACGAAAGACCCGTTCCATCAGCGAGATCGTAAAACGGGAATCCATCCGGCCCAAGCATGGCGCCTTATTATTCCGTTTGACAAACTATTTCAAGTCCAAGAATATCCTCCAGATAGGAACCACGATGGGGTTGTCTACCTTATATCTAACCTCCTATGCCACGGGATTGAAATGTATCGCCTTGGAAAATGTACCGGAATTCGCCACGATTGCCCGTCAAGCATTCGCTAAAGAGGGACGTAATCCCATCGATTTGCGTATCGGTAATTATAAGAACTTGCTTCCCCAAGCCTTAAATGACATAAATAGCTTAGATTTTGCTTTTTTCAACACTTTATATGAACAACATAACAACCTCTGGCTGTTTAATGAATGTATGAAATACGCGCACAACGATACGGTATTCGTTTTTGAGGGAATCAAGGCGAGCCGTAAGATGCGTCAACTTTGGGAAGAGATCTGCGCATGTCCGGAAGTGACGGTCACCTTAGATCTTTACTCGCTAGGGATTGTCTTATTCAACAAGAAATTGCACAAACGAGATTATATTGTTTATTTTTAGGATTCAAAACAAGTCAGATATGAAGAAGAGTATTATCTATACCAGAACAGGCGATAAAGGAACCACTTCACTGGTAGGTGGACAACGCGTGTCGAAAGCGCACGATCGGATCGAGAGCTATGGCACCGTAGATGAGCTGAACTCCTTTATCGGATTATTAATCACGGCCTTGAATAATGAGAAAGATACTGATTTCTTATCATTCATCCAGCATAAGCTATTCACGATCGGTTCTTACCTAGCCACGGATCAAGCGACCACGGAATTGAAAATCGAGAGCAAGGTAACGCCCGAGAGCATCGAGCGTATCGAGCGGGAGATAGACCGTCTGGATAACGAGCTGCCGAAAATGCATGCGTTCATCCTACCGGGAGGATGCCGCTCGGCCGCCCTCGCGCACGTTTGCCGCACCGTTTGCCGTCGTGCCGAGCGACAAATCTATCGCTTGGCCGAGAATTGCCCCGTTGAGGAGCCTGTATTGATATTTATGAACCGTTTATCGGATTATTTCTTCGTTCTGGCACGAAAAGAATGCATAAATAATAACGGTAAAGAAATTATTTGGGATTATACTTGCGTATAATAAATAAAGTCATATTTTCGCGGAAAAATAGAGAACCAAATCGCTTCGGCGGTTATTAATACTTGACAGCTATGTATTGGACATTAGAGTTAGCTTCAAAATTGGAAGACGCACCCTGGCCTGCGACTAAGGATGAACTTATTGACTATGCACAACGTTCTGGTGCGCCATTAGAAGTGATTGAGAATTTGCAGGAAATGGAAGATGAAGGCGAGATTTACGAATGCATGGAAGACATCTGGCCGGATTATCCAAGTAAAGAAGACTTCTTCTTCAACGAGGAAGAATACTAGTTCAATTGAGAATTGGAAATTGAAAATTAAGAAATAGAAGAACGAGGTGGCGGACGATCGAGCTCCCCTGCCTCGTTGTTTTTTTGTGAAAATACAATTTATCCGGATTTGCTGCGTTTGTAGTTACAACGTGAAGTGAATGTTTAAATGAGAAGACGTCTTCTTTCGATCCTGATCCTTTTGTGTACTTGTGCGGGAATCGTACGGGCGCAATATGACGCACGCTTAAGTCAATACTTCATGGCGAAACCGTATTATAACCCGGCCGTGGCCGGAGCTACGGAGGACTTGAATATATTGGCTCTCGCCCGCTTGGAAATGATCGGCGTACATGGGGCACCCAAGTCGTTCTTCATTACCGCGGATATGCCACTCGCTTTAGGCAAGACGAATCATGGTGTCGGATTGGTTGTATTTACCGAGGCAATCGGGCTTTTCCAGAATACGCATGTAGGGGCGCAATACGCCTATAAGTATAAATTATTCGGGGGAGTCTTGAGCGGAGGTCTGCAAATCGGCTTAGTCAACCAGTCGTTCGACGGAACCAAGGTGATAAAGGTTGAGTCCGAGTACCATCAAGAGACCGACGCCGCCATTCCTGTAGAGCAGGTCAGCGGCATGGGGTTAGATATGAACTTCGGTATTTACTATACCCATAAACGGTTTTACGCCGGGTTTGGCATGACGCATATCACCCAACCGGAGCTTCAACTGGACGAGAACGCCTATACCTATATAGGTCGTTCACTTAATTTAATGGGTGGATACAATATTCAATTAAAGAATCCGTTGATAGAATTACAGCCCTCGGTGTTCTTGCTGACAGACATGCAAAGTTTTCATGCGGATATTACCGCTAGGCTGGAATATAATAAGATGTTTAATGGTGGTTTTTCCTATCGGGTGAATGAATCGGTGGGCATCATGTTCGGCGTAAAGCTAGGTCGTTTCCATGCGGGTTACGCCTTTGATTTCCCGACCACGGCCCTAGGCCGGGCAAGTAGCGGTAGCCACGAGCTATGTGTCAAGTATGCCTTAAAGCTGAACAAGACGAAGACAGGGAAAAATAGACATAAAAGTGTACGTATATTATAGTATATGAAAAAAGTATTATTAGTACTTGTAACGGTAGCCTTGCTTACCTCCTGCGGTAAATCTCTCCGGAGTGCCGGCGGTGAGGTGACAGGTGTCAGATCGGTAGCGTTCAATGAACCAGCGCCGTATGGAATGGTCTTGGTTAAAAGAGGTTCGTTCGAGATGGGTCCCGCCGACAAGGATTCCTTGTGGGGAATCATGCCGGAGACGAAAGGGGTCTCTTTCGACGCGTTCTGGATGGATCAGACAGAGGTAACGAACGCCAAATATCGCCAGTTCGTTTATTATGTGAGAGACTCTATTATCCGTGAACGCTTGGCGGACCCGGCTTATGGAGGCAACGATCTGTTCAAGATCACGGAAGACCGTTACGGGGAGCCTGTCACTCCGCATTTGGACTGGAACCGTCCGATTCCTTGGAGACGGGCGAACGAGGATGAGCAACGTGCGATAGAAAGTGTTTATTACACGAATCCCGTTACCGGAGAGAAAGGTTTGGACCCTAAACAAATGATCTATAAATACGAGTGGTACGACTATACCGCCGCCGCCCTCCGCAAGAATCAATTGAACCCGGCGGACCGGGTTCGTAATACGGATATTCAGGTAGATCCGAACGAGGTAGTCATGATCTCCAAGGACACCGCTTACATCGATGATGAAGGACGTGTAATCAACGAGACGATCACCCGCCCGTTAAGCAGCGAATGGGATTTCTTGAATACCCGTATCGTCAATATCTACCCGGACGAGAATTGCTGGGTGAACGATTTCAAGAATGCGTACAACGAGCCATATACCCGTATGTATTTCTCTCATCCGGGTTACGATGATTATCCCGTAGTCGGTGTTTCTTGGGAACAAGCGACTGCCTTCTGCGTATGGCGTACGAATTTATACAAAGAATCCTTGAGCTTGCCACCGGGACAATTGGTAGAGCCATTCCGTCTTCCGTCCGAAGGAGAATGGGAATATGCCGCCCGTACAGGTAAGAACGAGAATAAGTTCCCTTGGTCTACCGACGAGCTTCAAGACAGCAAAGGCTGTTTCTTGGGTAACTTCAAACCGGGTAAAGGTAATTATACGGAGGATGGCCATTTGATTACGTCTCGTGTAGGCTCTTTCGCCCCGAATGAGTTCGGGCTATACGATATGGCAGGAAACGTGGCGGAATGGACCTCAACGTCTTACTCCGAGTCTGGCCCGAGCCAAATGAGCGACATGAACCCGGATCTGCGTTACAACGCCGCCAAGAACGATCCCTACGCCATGAAAAAGAAAGTAGTGCGAGGAGGTTCTTGGAAAGATGTCTCACAATTTATCCGTTCGGACATGCGTACTTTCGAGTTTCAGAACGAGAGCCGTTCTTACATCGGTTTCCGTTGCGCACGTACCCAAATAGGATTCTCTCGCTCCAAGGGAAAGAAATAAGCGGGAATTATAAATTTAAAGTTTTGAATCATTTAAGACAATAATACGACGATGGGAAAATATAGAAGATATAAAAACAGACTGGAGATGTTCCTCTCCAGCGAAAGAGGAAAACGAGTATTGAACTTCCTGTATAGTTGGGGTGCGTCCATCGTAATCCTCGGTGCGTTATTCAAGTTATTACATATACCATACGCTAACCAAATCCTGTTCGTGGCGATGATCACCGAGTCTATCGTATTCTTTATCTCGGCGTTCGAGCATCCGAACAAGGAATATCATTGGGAAGATGTTTTCCCTGTATTGAAATCAAAGAACCCGATGGATCGTCCGGATTTCACCGGTACGCCGATCTCAACCATGATCAATTCTACAGATAATGTAGAAGACGATGAGATAGCGGGAGGAATAAATATCGGTTCGGCAGCATCTAAGGCGAACGCGCAAAGAGGTGGTTCCTTGAATATCGCAGGTAATCTGGACGTGACGGAAGAAGATACCAAGAACTTATCCGAGAGCATCAAGAAATTAAGCGGAGCGGCCGAGCAAATTTCCAAGATGGCGGAATTGACGGAAGCTACCCAAAAATATCTGGAGCAATTATCTGGCATGTCTGAGAACATGGAGCGTTTCAGCCAAGTGACTAATTCGCTTACGAACGTATCCGATACACTGTTGAACTCTTATAAGAGTATCACGGATAATTCCGATGGCATCAACCAAAACTCCCGTGGTTACGTACACCAGATGGAACAATTGAATCGTAATGTGTCCGGATTGAATACGATCTATGAGATCCAGTTGAAGAGCATCAGCTCGCAGATCGAGTCTATCGAGCATATCAACAGTGGTTTGAGCCGTATCCGTGAGATGTACGACGGATCGGTGGTAGATAGTTCCGTATTCCGTAACGAGACGGAAAAGATGACTCGCCAACTGGCCGAATTGAACCAAGTATACAGTCGTTTATTGCAAGCGATGACCGTGAATATGGGTTATCAGCAGCCACAACAGCCCGGTTACCAACAGCAATATCAGCAACCCTATGGTTACCAACAGCAACAACAGGCTCCGTATACAAACAACCCAATGAAGTAAAGAAATATGGCAGGAATATCAAATAATCCCAATTCTCCCCGTCAGCGGATGATCAACCTGATGTATCTGGTGTTCATCGCCATGATGGCACTGAACGTGTCGTCGGAGGTGCTGGATGGTTTTGAGTTGGTGGAAGGTAGCTTGCGAACCTCTATCGATAACTCCTCCCGCCGAAACAAGATCGTAGCGGACGAGATGGAAGCTTATTACCAAGAGAATCCCCAGAAGGTGGGCGAGTGGGCTTTGAAAGCCCGTGAGGTGAAAAGAGCTTCGGATAGCCTTTATGCGTATATACAAGATCTAAAGATCCGTATCGCCAAGGTAGCTGATGGTGAAAATGCCAACGTAAACAGCATCGAGCATAAGGATGATTTGGAAGCCGCCTCCCGTGTAATGCTCTCTCCTGTAAGCGGAGAAGGTAAAAAGCTGAGAGCGGAAATCGATAAGTATCGTATCTGGATGGGCAGCTTTATCGAAGATTCGGCGAAGACTGCCGTATTGGAGGCGAACCTAAGCACGACTCCCCCTCATAAAGCGGGGATCAATACCCGTACTTGGGAAGAGGCCTTGTTCGAGAATATGCCGGTAGCGGCGGCTGTTACCCTGTTAACAAAAATGCAAAGTGACGTTCGCTACGCCGAAGGTGAGGTCTTATCGAACTTATTGAATAGCGTAGACGTTGGCGATTACCGCGTGAACCAGATCACGGCGCAAGTAATACCGGAAAGCCAGATCGTTATGCGAGGAAGCCAGTACAAGGCGAATATCGTATTATCGGCGGTAGACTCTACGAAACGTCCTACGATCTATGTAAACGGAAAAGAATTACCTTACGAGAATAAAGGAGTCTTCACGGTGAATACCGGAGCTGCCGGGACATTCCCGATCAAAGGTTATATCGAGATGCCGAATAGCGACGGCAGCATCATGCGCCGGGATTTCGAGAGCGAGTATTTCGTGACCGAGCCGACAGCTACCGTGGCCCCGACATTGATGAACGTATTATATGCCGGTATCGCCAACCCGATGCGTATCGCCGTCCCGGGTGTACCGAGCGGTAATGTGACAGCTACCATGACGAACGGCACATTAACCCGCAGCAAGGATGGTTGGGAAGCCCGCCCGTCCAAAGTAGGGACGGAAGCCGTGATCACGGTAAACGCCCGTATGGCGGATGGCCGGAACATAGAGATGGCAAAGACTACCTTCCGCGTGCGTGCCCTCCCCGATCCCCTACCTTATATCGAGTATAAGGATCAAAACGGTAACGTCCGTAAGTTCAAGGGAGGTATGATCGCCAAACGTAGCTTGGTAGAGGCTGACGGTATTCTGGCCGCTATCGACGATGATTTGCTAAATGTAAAATATACGGTATTACGTTTTGAGCTGACTTTCTTCGACTCCATGGGTAACGCTATCCCGGAAGTGGCCGAAGGAACCAACTTCTCGCAACGTCAGAAAAACTATATCCGCAATCTAAGTAAGGGTAAACGTTTTTATATCACCCGTGTAGTCGCAAAAGGTCCGGACGGTATCGAACGTACCATACCGACTATCGAAGTAATCGTAAATTAAGATTCGCTGTATGAAACATCTGTATTACATAGCCGCTTTGGCCGCCACTTTTTTAACAACGATGCCTCTTCACGCACAAGAAGAAGTTGAGAACGAAGCTACGCAGCAACAACAAACGCGCCGCCGCTCGCCTCAAGCCAGCCGTGGGGAAAGAAACGATAAGAAAGATACCGGTTTACCCGAACTGACCGTACGGGCCCAAGATATGAACGAGCGTTTGACGCAAGAGATCGGGAACGCTCGCTGGATGCGTATTATCTACCGGCAGGTGGACTTGATGAAAGAACAGAACGCTCCGCTTTATTACCCGACCCGCCCGATGAACGGACAGATGAATCTTTTCTCCGTAATCTTCCAGCTTTTAGGTGAGAACAAGATCAAGGCTTATGAGTATCTGGACGGATACGAGGAGTTTGACGAAGCCCATTTGATCAACTTCAAGGATTTGCTGGATCGCTTCTACATCCTTTATGAGGAGATACCGGGGAGAACGGGTGAGGAACCGACTTTCGTAATCAATGAAAGCGATATACCTGCAGCCGACGTGCGGTCTTACTATGTAAAAGAAGCATGGTATTTCGACCAAAATAATTCCGCTTTTGATGTCAAGATATTGGCGATTTGCCCGATCCTTACCTCTACAGGTGATATGGGAGAGACAACCATGCCTATGTTCTGGCTTCCTTACGAGAATATACGTCCGTATATCAGCAATTCATACATCATGACGTCTAATATGAATAACGCCATGACTTTTACGATGGACGACTATTTCCGTCGCCGTATGTTCGAGGGAGATATCATCAAGACCCAAAACTTGATGAATCTGCCATTGCAGGCGTATTGCCCGACACCGGATTCCTTAAAGAACGAGCAAGCTCGTATCGAAGGTCAACTGACGGGCTTTGAGAAATCACTCTGGTATCAACCGGATACGACTCAAGTAGCGGTAGACAGCAAAGCCGCGAAGAAAGCAGCCAAGAGAAGTGCCCGGAAAGACAAAGGCTCCACCAAGGAGGCCGTTCCAGAGAAAGCTGCTAAAGTAAAAGCGCCGAAAGCAGAGAAATCCGCCCCTGTGCGCAGTGTACGACGCAGAAGATAAAAAGAAGCACATATGCCTATCATAGAGTAGAATCTATGATAGCTAAGAGAGCCTAATCTATGATAGGAAAGAGAACCTCGTCTCTGCCTTGCCATAGATTAGGTTTTCTTACATATTTCTACTTATAACCTACCCATGTCCATTTATGCCAAATACCTTCCAACGGCCCATGTTTATGTCTTTCTGCCCACCATTTACAGAAGCGTACTTGCAAGAAGAAAAAGACGATACCGATGAACATACTGACCGTATAACCGCAGTAAGGAGCCAAATTCAAGCCGATCGGGAAATAGATCAACGCACCGAAAAAGGATTGCGACACGTAATTCGTCAAACTCATCTTCCCATACGAGCGCAAGACGGAAGTGAAACGCCTAAAGCCCTCCCATTGGTACAGTAACACGAAAGAGGCGACCAATACAAACGTGAAAGCGAATTTCTGCCACATATCAAGGACGACCCCGGCTGTCTGACGCACGATAGCGCTATCCGCCGTATCCATCAACAATACTTTCAGTTGGTATAAAGGACCGAAAGCAATTGCGGTAATTATCAAAGTCTTTATCCAAAAACGGGAATTCTCCTCCGAGGAGATAAATAGCTTCCTGCGCCCGATCAACATTCCCAGCATAAACAACCCGCAGGTCTGTACATACCGGCCGGCACCAACGGCCCAGAGTAAACTAGCCTTTTGTCCCAACGTCACGTTCTGCCAGATGAAATTCCATAAATCGCCCCGCTTCGTATGCTCCGCCATTTCAGCGTACATCGCTCCTACCCCTAAATTAGGTAATTGATAATCCGGATTAAACAGGCTAGCGATATAATGATACCACTCTACCGGCTGTAATAAAAAGATAATAGCCGTTATCAAGACAGCCTTATCGCTCCATTTACGCACGATAAACAAAACAACGCCCACGATCGCATACAGCAACAGCACATCGCCTGCCGGATAGAAAGCGGCGTTCAGCGTAGCAAAGAGCGTCAGCAACAACATCCGCCAAAGAAAACGGTAACCGAAGTCCTTCCCCTTCGCCTGCTGGTTCGAATACTGTATATAAAAGGTAAAGCCGAATAACAATGCGAAGATGGAATACGATTTACCGGCGAACAAGCCAAATACCACCGTAAACACACCCTCATTCAATACGTTCAGCCATCCCGGAAGCGTAGCCGGGTCCGGATAGACCGGATAGATAAAATGTTCCACATGATGCACCAATAAGATGGCCAAGACAGCGAATCCACGTAGCGCATCCACCACCTCTACACGAGGCGGCTTAGAGATTGTTGTTTGTTGCATACTATTTATTTGCTATTTGTTGTTTCTGTTAACCATGCTACCTTTTGATTGGACTCATGCGGTTGACCGATGATATCCGCATAAAGTTCCGGACGACGGGCATTTCGGTAACGATATCCTCCGGCCTGTCTCAATTTCTCGGGGATAGCCGTAGCGATCACGAAATCATCCCCCAGCTTACGGCATTCCGCCAATATATCGCCGAAAGGATCCAGAATCATCGAGCAACCGTTCTTGATCTCATTATAATCACGCCCGATCGGATTGGAGAATACCACATATACCGCATTGTCGTACGCCCTAGCGGGAAGCCATTTCATAAGCCAAGCACGTCCCTTCAGGCCATCGAACTCCTGTCGCAAGGAAGTCGGGTCGTTTGCCCGGTTCTCCCATAACATAGGATTTATCAAACCAGCCCCGGGGCGAGGGGAAGGGGTACACATCGTCACGTGAGGCATGAAAATGATATCTGCCCCTAATAAGGCTGTGGCACGGACATTCTCTATGATATTATTATCGTAGCAAATCAATATGCCACATTTCCATCCCTTGATCTCAAAAACCACATATTGATCGCCCGGCAAGATATTCGGATTAATAAACGGATGTAGCTTGCGGTACTTTGCCTTCAAGCCATTGCCATCCACGCAAACTTGCGCTTTATAGATACGATCCCCATCCCGCTCAAAGAATCCGGCCAGTAGCGTGACGCCAAACTCTTTGGCGATGGCGATCAAGGCTTGCGTACTCTCCCCCGTGGGGATCGGTTCGGCAATAGCCAACAATTCCTCGCGAGACAAGTCCTTGGCAAACGTATATCCACAAACCGAGCATTCGTGAAAAGCCACTACATCCGCTCCCTCTACCGACGCTTTCCGGCACATCTCCCGGATGACTGAAAGATTATACACCTTATCGTTATCCCGTGTCTCGAACTGCACGGTAGCAATTTTCAATGGTTCCATGATATTTTGATTTAATTGGTTTATATATTTTTCGACTAGATTCGCAAAGATAACAATAATATACTACTTTTGTGGGATAACTTTTTCTACCTATCATGAATATCAGACAAACACGACAAGAAGATCTGGCCGAGGTAATGGCTATGTACGATTACGCACGCAGATTCATGCAAGAACATGGCAACGGCAACCAATGGATCAATGGATATCCTTCCGAGGAATTGATCTCCAACGAGATCAAGGCCAGCCATAGTTTCGTATGCGAAAATGAGCAGGGCGAGTTAGTGGGGACCTTTTGTTACATCGAGGGAATCGACCCTACTTACCTAAAGATCTATGGAGGCGAATGGCTGAACGATGAACCTTATGCCGTGATCCATCGCATGGCCTCCAACGGTAAGCAAAAGGGGATCTCGACCGAATGTCTAAAATGGGCATTCGCTCATTGCGATAATATCCGTATCGATACACACCGGGATAATATTGTCATGCAAAACTTATTGAAAAAGCATGGCTTCAAGCAATGCGGTATCATTTACATAGCGAATGGTACGGAACGCATCGCTTTCCACAAAATAGTAAACCCAACAAATAAAGAATCATGAAGCATCCTATTGACCTAGAGCATTGGAACCGGAAAGAACATTTCCTGTTTTTCGGTTCTATGGACGACCCTTTCTTCGGACTGACCACCCAGATAGACGTGACCTCCATCTATAAAGAGGCGAAAGCGGATCATGCCTCTTTTTTCCTCTACTCCTTACATAAGATTATGACAGCCGTTAATGAGGTGGAAGAGTTCCGGTACCGGATCATCGACAACATCCCTGTCTGCTTCGACCGAATCCACGTGGGAACAACGATTGGGCGGGAAGACGGTACATTCGGCTTCGGCTTCTTCGAATATACACCGGACAGGCAACTGTTCCTTCAAAACGCACAGAAAGAGATCGAACGTGTGCAAGCTCTCACCGGCCTTTGCAAAGATAGGGAATCTGACCGGCAAGACCTAGTCCGTTTCTCCCCGGTCCCATGGATCGCCTTCACGGAGATGAAACATGCTTCCTCTTTCCGTACAGGCGATTCCGCTACCCGCATCTCCACCGGAAAGCTGATCGAACAGAACGGGCATCGAATGCTCCCTATCTCCGTAACGGCTCATCATGGCTTGATGGACGGCAGACATGTGTCTATCCTCTTAGATCGTATAGCGGATAAAGATTGATAAAACAGCGAGCCCCCCCCGACAGTCAGCCCAGTACTCCCGCCGAGAGTACCCCAGTACCACGTAGGAAGTACTTCGGTACTTTCATCAAAGTATTCCAGTACTCCTTACAAAGTACTGGGGCAAGCCTATAGGCTATCCAATCGGGCTTATTTGCGTACCCGCAAGAAACGTTTGGTCAGGTACCTGCGGACAGGCTCGTCGTATATCCTCAAACTGATATAAGCCAGCGCTATACTTCCTAGAACCAATGCCAACGCTTCCGGCCATGCTTCCGCAAATGTAAGGTTCTCCTTCTTCACCCACCCAAAATACAAGTATATAAGAGGGTAATGTACCATATACAAAGGATAAGAGATATCTCCCAAGAATTTACAGATACGGGCGGAATGCTTATCGGTTGTCTTCCCGGAGGCCCCCAGATAAACAAGCATAGGGAATATTAGGATCGCGCATACAGAATCATAGATACCGTTCATCCATAAAGCCTCACCGTCACCGACATAGGGCATGGAAAGTAAAACAACGATCGCCAAGCTACAAATCCAAAAAGCACCTTTGACATGAATGGGTTTAAAGACGCGCGACATCAACAATCCCATCGAGAAAGAAAATAACACTCGTAAAAAGCCACCGATCAAATTGTACTCTTCCATCGTCCACCCCACACCTAGGTGCCCCGCACCGGAAAAATTGAATATAGCGAACGAAGCCAATCCGATTCCCGCCAAGACAATAAGTGCCGTAAGCGCCTTCGTTGACATCCGACGAATAAACAAAGCATACATAATATTTCCGATATACTCGAAGAACAAAGACCAACTAGGACCATTCAAAGGAAACATCTCACCATTTCCACGGATCTCAGGCCCGGAGCCGGGTACAGCCGGTATCAAAAAAAGGTTGATAAGCAAAGCTAGCATCACCATGGATATAGAGACATGCGTACCATCCCACTTCTCACACCCTTGTATATAAAACGCGAGAACTCCCAAAACGGCTCCAAGGACAACCATCGGATGCAAACGGATCAATCGACGTTTGATAAAATCCTTTGTTGTCATGGTTTTCCACCGGTCGTCATAAGCATAACCAATCACGAACCCAGACAGGATAAAGAAGAAATCAACGGCTAAATAACCGTGATTAAATTGTTGATCAATGGGACTCGTAGCAAAGGCTTCGAATACATGATAAAATATAACCATTAACGCAGCGACACCTCTCAATCCATCAAGAAGGTCATAATGAGGTTTTGTGTCCGTGAATGCGGCCGCTGAGATTTTTGAGTTTGACATTAATTGTTTGAGCTTATTTTTGATACTACTATTACTCCTAATTTCCGCGAAAATACAAAAAGGCCCCATCTTTCACGTTATTAGACAGTTCTTTTTTCATTAGTTACACATAAATAAGGTCGCAAAATACGAAGTCCCCAGCAAAGCTTACGCCTGCCGGAGACTTGTTTCTTTATCCGTACTCCATCCTCACGGAGGTACTTACGGACCTCTTAATTTATTACTTTAGTATTAATATTAACCCAACTCCCGCCTGTTCATCCGTCACGGATTACTTGGGATCGAAACCCTCACGGGAATTGTTGATTATCTTATTTCATTATCCCTTTATTGAATATCCTTATTTTACAGCTACTTTCACTGTCTCGTTACCTACCGTTACGAATACTACACCAGCAGGAGCGGCGATAGTAGCATTGTCTGAAGTAAAAAGTATTGATAGTACCGCTAGCTTCGAGTTATAGGTATTTTATAGGCTCACCCGATAATCATTGGGGAATGGCAGAGAAACTATAGATACAAGTGGCACATTTGTCTTTTTGACAACTTGTAATCTTAAGTCCCGGAGAATCGATTATTCCGTACCCAAGTGCGTCTCGCTTCCAAATTCGAGAGAAAAAAACAGCAATTCTCTGTTTGATAGCCGTTTGCTGAAAAACAGCCTTCCGTTCCAGCCGAAATAATTCACCCTAGTTCATGTTTTACGGTCGTTAGGCGGTAATAATGCCCAACGCTACCGCATGTGAGGGCCGATGCCTATATATGTGTAGGCTTACGTCACTATATGTGTAGCTTGACGCGACTATATGTGTGGGTTGACACTGCTATATGTGTGAGTTGATACAGCCATATGTGTAGGTTGATACGTATATATTCGTTAAAAAGCGACGCTTATCGTGTTAAAAAGCGGTTGTGGTAGCTTGTTCGCGCTCCCCGCTTACGCTCGTTGGCTTTTATGGCCAGAGAGCCGTGTCGTGAAAAAGAAGGTATTTCAATCAAAAAGATACCATTCATCGCATTAAGCTGACATCCACGATTCTTGTTTTATCCCTTTGAATTAAGTCTGTCCCCAATAAATATCGGGTGAGCGTTTACTTGATTAATATTGTAAATATATGAACGATGAATCTGCAGAAAAATATCTTGAGGCAACGATTCGTAGAGTTGTTTCAAAGTAGTATAGACGGACTTCCTTAGACGAGACTGTTTGAATGTGTCTTAACTTACCTTGGCTTTTTAATTAACTTACTTTGGCAACGAAGTTAACTTACTTGGCCCATGAAGTTAACTTACTTTGAGAAACAACTTTTTGCTTGTTCTGCGAGGTAGCACGAAGTTCTCTACTTTAGCAGGAACTTTCTGATAGCTCATATAAGGATAACCCCCGTCATGCCAAGGAGCTAGTTAGGGAGTGAAACATTAGGCTCAGCAACCACGTCTCTGGCTCATAGACAAAAAACGAAACGGCAGACATCTCCGTCGTCCCGCCCAAAAGAGATAGCCTTATCTCTGTTTGTACACATGTCAAGGTTGGTTATTTACTGATATCAGGGCCTATATAAACCCTGTTTTTCATATCGTGCGTAAACATAAGACTTTTCTTCGACAAAAGAGCAGATTCCTTCTTCTTTTTGGGAATACATGTTCTAAACATGCCACACTACCTCTTGGCTACTAGCGTGAGCTTCTATTATAGAGGAACTATAAAAAAACATTTTACATCAAAACATAAAGCTAAATCCTTTCTTCTGCGAAGCATTGAACCGTTCAATCTCCAAAGAAAGAGATTTCTTTAACTGATTAGCCATAAATATTAAGAAAGACAGATTGCTATCCTCATCCTGCGACTGACGTAAGGAAAGAATATATTCATCCCTATCTTCCTTGAATATCTTTGTAGGGAAAAGATTATAAAGAAACTGAACATAGTTCATCAACAGTCGGGAAGTGCGTCCGTTACCATCCACCCACGGATAGATAGTACACAGTTCGTAAGTATTCTTCAAATCCTCATTCATCAGATGATACACCAACGGTTTGCCTTTTGCAGTTACCCCCTCGTCAAAAAGCAGTTGGATATCCAGTTCGGTAAGCGTAGAACCTTCGATAGCCGTGGAATGGGTAATAAGAAAATAGAGGTAGTACTTATCATAGTCCACCGCTTCGCTGATACCAAGTTGCTGAAACTTTTGATATAGCTGCTCTATCTCTTGCCAAATACCTTGTTCCATTGACCTTTATCTATAGGCTTTATTTCTTTTCAGAAGTAGTATATTTGGGCTCACCCGATAAACCTGGG
>JAAGKN010000260.1_pt1 | contig 80821 bp, 88 predicted proteins | sample 6206371 | NCBI WGS metagenome assembly JAAGKN01 (sample SAMN11533720, study PRJNA540317) | gut metagenome | isolation source: fecal pellets from male and female animal of same cohort | host: Peromyscus leucopus | place: USA:CA | collected 2017 | reverse complement strand
ACCCTGAAACAAGTTCAAAGTGACATAGAAATTGAGTTGCTTAAACATTTATATATCCATTGAAAGATTATTTAATATCAAAATTAATCTTTTGAATTTATATGTTAAGAAATGTGAAGTAATAAAGCTTACGTGATATAAGGCTTTTGAAAATTGTATATACAAAATATGCAATTATTGAATACAAAATGTGTTTATATAATCAAGAGAGCAGATAACAAAAAGGAAATAAATAATGGCTAGAGTTTTGATTTCAATGCCCGAAGAATTTTTAACAAAGATTGATGAAGTTGCAGATGGTGAAAATCGTACAAGAAGCGAGCTTATCCGTGAAGCACTTAGAACTTATATTCATAAACAAAGAGCTAAAGAAAATGCAATTGCAATAAAAAATGCCAGCATATTAGAAACATTATTAGATTAACAAATTAAGAGCGTACTACAGACTGGGTTATAGGATTGGTTATAGATTGGATTGGGGAAAATAAAAAAGCTTACCGTTGGGTAAGCTTTTTTATTTTGTATAATTAGCTATGAAAACTAAATTCTGTTTTCCCAAACACCGCCGTCACGATCAACTAATGCATCATAGAATGACCAAATTCTAAATACACCTGTTAAACCAAGAACTGCGTGTGTAATATTCTTTTTCTTATCTTGTTTATTTATTGCTTGACCAATACCTGGCCAAACTAATAAAGAGCATACAGCTGCACCAACACTTTTGCCTGAAACTTCACCGTTTGTACCATGTGTACCTTTAGCAAAGGCAGGTGCTGAAACCATTAAAAATGCTGATAAAATTAATAATGAACAAAGTTTTTTGAACATAACTATTCCCCCTTTTCTTAAGTCCTCTTTTATAATATTGGGGCATGGAAAATATGTCAAATTTTGAAAAATATTGAAAATATGGAGGGAACTTACTTCGAAGTCCATTGATTTTAGGAACCGCGAAATCACAGGACGAGAAGTAAGTTCCCTCCATATTTTCAATATTTTTCAAAATTTTAAACAAGCAATGCAAAAAATAGGGGATAAATTTGTTTTTTTGTCCTGTGATTTTTACATACGTAAAATCAATGGACTTCAAAAACAAATTTATCCCCTATTTTTTGCATTGCTTGTTTGTTGTAAAATAAACTCAAACGATAAGAGAAAAGGAATATAAAATGACAACTCCGCTAACAGGAAATGAAATTAGAAAAGCATTTATAGAATTTTTCAGAGATAAACATCAATCTACAGAAGTTCCAAGCTCCAGCTTGGTTCCTGATAATCCTACTGTATTGTTGACTACAGCAGGCATGTTACAGTTTTTACCATATTATTTGGGTTTGGAAAAACCACCGTTTGACCCTGCAAGAGCTGTTTCTTGCCAAAAATGTGCTCGTGCCGGCGGTAAAGATTCTGATATTGAAAATGTTGGCAGAACTCCTCGCCATCATACGTTCTTTGAAATGTTAGGTAACTTTGCTTTTGGTGATTATTATAAGAAAGAAGTTATTCCTTGGGCTTGGGATTTTGTTACTAATTATTTAAAATTAGACCCACAAAGACTTTGGATTACAATCTATGAAACAGATGATGAAGCATTTGATATTTGGACAAAAGATGTAGGTATTCCACCTGAAAGAGTTATAAGAAAAGGTAAAAAAGATAATTTCTGGGGTCCTCCCGGAGCAACAGGCTCTTGCGGTCCTTGCAGTGAAATTCATTATGACTTAGGTGAACATTTAAAATGCAGTGATGATTGTTCAATTGCTACTTGCGAATGTGACCGTTGGTGCGAAATTTGGAACCTTGTATTTACTGAATTATTCCAAGATGAAGAGGGTAATCAAACTCCTTTAGAAAAGAAAAACGTGGATACCGGCATGGGTTTAGAACGTATCGCAATGGTTGTTCAAGGTAAAGAATCAACTTTTGAAACTGATTTATTATTCCCAATCCTTCAAAAAGTTTCAGATATGGCAAAGGTTCCATATAAGCAAAGTCAAAAAACAGATATTTCTTTAAGAATTATCACAGACCACGCAAGATGTGTTTCATTTATGATTAATGACGGGGTAACACCGGGTAACGAAGGAAGAAGCTATGTTTTAAGAATGATTTTAAGACGTGCTTTAAGACATGGTAAATTGTTAGGTCTTGAACTTCCTTTCTTAAATGAAATTGTTGACACTGTTATTAATCAATACAAAGAAACCTATCCCGACTTAGAAAAAAATGCAGATAAAATCAAATCAATAATTAAACAAGAAGAAGAAAGATTTAAAATTACTTTAGATAGAGGCTACAAATTATTAGAAGATTTAATGCAAAATTCAAAAGAAATTGATGGTGAAAATGCGTTTAAACTTTATGATACTTTTGGATTCCCGCTTGAATTAACTATAGAAATTGCTGCTGAAAAAGGTGTAACTGTCGATACAGAAGGCTATAAAGTTGAAATGCAAAAACAAAAAGAAAAAGCTAAAGCAGCTGCACATAAAATCAGTTTAACCGATGATTTAGTTTATGTTGAAGTTGAAAATAAATTTGGTTCAACTGAATTTTTAGGCTATAACCAAGCAGAAGCAGAGGGTAAAATTATTTCTATTATTGAAGCAGGCGACTTTATCGATATTATGCTCGATAGAACTCCATTCTATGCTGAATCAGGCGGTCAAGTCGGTGATACAGGTATTATTGAAGGTAAAGATTTTAAAGCAGAAGTTTTAAATACATTCAAAGTAAATAAATTATTTGTACACCGTGTTCAAATGATTAACGGCGAAGCAAAAGTTGGTGATGTTGTTAATGCAAAAATCGATACATATAAACGTAAAGAAATTACAATTCACCACTCAAATGCTCACTTAATTCAAGCAGCTTTAAGAAAAGTTCTTGGTGAAGAAGTTCACCAAGCAGGTTCGTTTGTTGAAGAAAACAGAACTCGTTTTGACTTTACATACCCGCGTGCAATGACAAAAGAAGAAGTTCAAGAGGTTGAAGATATAATTAATGCTTGGATTGCTGATGATATTGAACAAAATACTGAAGTTATGAATATTGAAATGGCTAAAAAATCCGGAGCAATGGCATTATTTGGTGAAAAATATGATGATGATGTAAGAGTTGTTAAATTCGGAAATGTTTCATCCGAACTTTGCGGTGGAACTCACTGTTCATCAACAGGAAAAATTCGTTTAACAAAAATTGTATCTGAAGCAGCAGTTGCGGCAGGCACAAGAAGAATTGAAGCAGTTTGCGGAAATGCAGCACTAAAACTTTTAAATGAAAAAGCAAATATAATTGATAAAATGACTCAATCATTTAAAGTTCCTGTTAATGAACTTGGCGCAAGAATTATGAAGCTTGCTGTTGATAATAAAAATTATCAAACAGAAATTGAAAACTTAAAAGCTGAACAAGCTAAAACGAAGTTCCAATCGTTTATTTCAAGAGCTCAAGATATTAATGGTGGTAAGTTATTTATTACAGAAATGGAAGCATATCCTGCCAATATTGTTAAATTAGGTGCAGATATGATTTCTGCAAAAATCGGAGATAGCATTATTGTTATTGCATCTGTGGATGAAGATAAAATTACTTATGTTGTTAAAGTAAGTGATTCTTTTGTTAAAAAAGGCATAAATGCAGGTCAATTAGTTGGTAAACTTGCAGCTGCAACAGGCGGTAAAGGCGGCGGACGTCCACAATTTGCTCAAGGTGCAGGTAAAGACAGAACTAATTTAACAAAAGTTTTATCTGAGCTTGAAAAAGAAATAAAACAATCTGTTTAGACAGATTTTTCAAATAAGAATAGCAAAAGAACAGTTACTTTTCGTCCTGTGATTTTTACATACGTAAAATCAATGGACTTCAAAGTAACTGTTCTTTTGCTATTCTTATTTGAAAAATTTTTATTTCTTAGACTGCATTATATCTGCAAATCTAACGTTTAACTCATATTCTTGCTCTTCATAAGTTTGTAATAAAAGCTTTATTTCTTGATTTATAGAATTACGGATTTCCTCACCGGTTGCTTCTGCCAGTTGACTATATAACTCAGATAGCTTATTATCACGTTCTATAGTTAATGATTGAATGTCTAAAAGAGTCGTCTTATCTTCCGGAAGATTGTAAAGCTCACTAAATTCTTCTATTAGTGCATAAGTTTGTTCTTTTGCTTCATAAGACTCAGCTTCTGAAAGTGAAGTGTATAAATCTTTTAATTCTGCTTTTTGTTCTGTATTTAAATTAAAAGAATTTATTACATCATCTATAATTAATTTAGCTTCTTCAAGTTTATAGTTTTGCTCTACTGATTTTATTTGTGCTTGAATTTGGTTCTTTTGATCTTCGCCACTTGCTTCGGAAAGCATACTATATAAATCTGCTAGTTCAGCACCTGCAGCTGATCTATGAGCTTCAATATCTAAAGATGTCTTAAATTCTTTAGGTAATTGATATTCTTCGAATTTTTGCAGGATTTGTGCTGAAATACTATCTCTGCTTGCTTCATCAGGTGCTTCTGATAGGCTGTTATATAAATCTTGTAATTCTGCCTTGATATCATCGCTAAAATCTGAAGAATTAATCATGTCTTTAAGACGCAAATCTGCAGAGTCTTTATTATACATTTGAATTCTTTGGCTGATTTCAATATTTACAGAATCACGTTCTTCAGAAGTAGTTGCATTTGAAAGTTTTTGATATAGTTCTCCTAATTCAGAATTGAAACCTATATCTATAGCTTCAAGTGATAGTTTTGTAAATGTTGAATCCGTAACATTATATTCCTGACATTTTTGTTTTATTTCAGCATAAATCTTAGCTCTATCTTCGGGAGTGTTTGCTTGACTATATTTTTCATATAAATCATTCAGTTCTGCTTTTTGTTCATCATCTAAATCTGAATTTGATGCAATTATATCTTGAATATTAAGCTTTTTTAACTCTATATTGTGCTTTTGTTCGAGTTCCTTTATTTTCGCATTAATAGTATTTCTGGAATCTTCATCAGGCGCTTCAGCAAGCTTTTCATAAAGCTCTCTTAACTCAGAGTCAAAATTTAGTTGCAGAACGGTTTGCGGAGTTATTTTACTATTTACTCCATTTAAGGCAAGATAGTCATTTGTCTTTCCAATATAAGATTCAGAACGTAATGCTTCTGCATATTTTTCCGAACTTATATTGCCATCAGTACGAGCATATTTATTAAGCATTATTGCTTGGTCTAATGCTATTTTCTTTGCTTCTCTTTGTTTTACAGGATCACTTTCATATAACTTAGAGTACAAGTCAACTTTTTTCTGATACACTTCTAAAGGATTTACTTTTCCATCACCATTTAAGTCGTATCTTTGCAAGCCTTTAAGGTCAGTTTCGCCTTGAAGTGCTTCTTGTGTATCTTTTAATTCCCAATATTGATCAAGTAATACACCATTATCATCAGAGTTTAATGCTTCTAAATATTCATATTCATCAAGAATACCGTCTTCACCTGCATATTTGGTATATAGTTCACCTTGTTTATCTGAAATTTGCTGTGCTAATTCTGATAATGCATCATTTCCTGCAAAAACATTTGAAAATGTAGTTGAAATATTTTTAGACATTTCTTCAGCACTTGTTGAACCATCTTTGTTATAGTCCCATTGCTTTAGTGCTTCACGTGCTTCATCAAGATATTCTTGACCAAATTTTTCTAATGTTTCTTCATGTGAAATGCTGATAAATGGAGATGTTTTATTCTCTCCTTTTAGTTCTGAAACATCAAGGTCTTTTAATTTTGTACCGTTTTCACCTTGTTTAGTTGCTATAACGTCTGAATTTTTATCTATAAACTTAAGCATTGACTGCATCATTGCATTTTTACTTTCGTCATTAAATTCAACGCCTATAGATTCATAATAAGAACTTATTGCATCTTTATTAGATTCATACCAATTTTCAAATTCTTTTTTAGTGAGTCTTGCATCTCCTGATGAATCACTATCTAATTCTATATGAGAATTTGAGAAGAAAGTTGAAATTTCATCACTATCAAGCTTGCCATCTGTAACATGTTTTCCTTTTTCTTCATCATCACTTCCAAGCCATTTTTCGTTTCTTAATAAATAATCTTCAAAGTTTATTGAAGGTTTAACTTTTTCTTGAAGTTCGGAAACATCAAGGTCTTTTAGTTTTGTTCCACTTTCACCTTGATTTGTTGCTATAACATCTGCATGTATACCAATAAAATCAAGCATTGATTGTAACATTGATTTTTTACTGCTCTCGTTTGATTCAACACCAATAGAGTCGAAATAAGAGCTTATCGCATCTTCATTTGCAGAAAACCAATTTTCAAATTCTTGTTCAGTTAGTTTAGCATCACCCGCTGAATTACTGCCTAATTCAATATGAGCACCTGAAAAGAATATTGAAGCTTCCTGATCGTCAATTTTTCCATCGGTAATATGGTTGCCGTTTGCTTCGTTACCAACGCCTAACCATTTCTCATTTCTCAATAAATAATCTTGAAAATTAATTTCCTTACCCATTTTTCTTTTCCTTTTTTTGCACTTATTTGCATGTATCGGCAAAAAAATATTATTCTTTAATGCATGTAAATTTTTATTACATTAAATAAATAAAATAATTAAAATGATATTTAAAATAACCCTTCGCAGAGCAAAAATCTGCCAAGTGGTTCAACGTCACAATATTTTTTTAGGGAATCAACAAAACATTTATTTTCACAAAAACCGCCTGAAAGATATATTTTTTTAGGCTTTTTCGCGAAAGTCCAGGCATTATATGCTATTCCGTGAATAAATTTTGAAATTGCAGTTTGTGCATTACTGCCTTTTGCAATATCATCCATTATTTTTTCGAGTCCAAATATACCGCAGGTTATAACATATTTTTCTTCTGTAAATTTTAAATCTTCAACTTTTATATTATAAAATTTTAACAGCATTTCTATTGTTGCACCCGTAGAGCTTGAACAACTGCTATTCCAGTCTAAATCTTTAAATTTTCCGTCTTTAAATTTAGCCCATTTTGAATCTCGGCTTCCCATATCTAAAATAATGGCATCTTCTTCAATTGATTTTCTAAATCCTTGAATTAGTGCTATAACTTCATTTTCATAATTTTTTTTATCATTAAGCATACTTAAAGACATATGCCCTGTTGCTTTATCAAATTTGAAATTGATTTCTTTTAGCATTGATGAAGGTATAACATAATATTTTTTGTTATTTTCAACTTTTATGAGAAAGTTTGAAAATTTTTCCATTAATGTTGATGAATTTCTTTCAACAATTTTAGACCAAGTTGTACCTGCATCAAGAACTATATTTACCATTAGCGCAACCTCAAAAATGCTTCTATTTTAGCTTTTATTGAATTTGTTACATTGTCATCAATATCAATATAAAGCCCGTTGTATTTATCAGCTAAATATTTAGCCATTTGAGCTTTGGAACAAAATGCCTGTGAATAAAATACTGTTGGAACATCTTTGTCTATATACATTTCAAGTTCTATATCAGCGGGTGCTTTTGATTCTACACATCTTGTCCAGCCATATAAATGAGTTTCATTAGGGAATAATTCCAGTATAGATAAATCATTAGGCGGAACACCCCAAAAACCAAATTTGGCTTTGCATTGTTCTGCTTCAATAGTTTTCGGCTCATAAATATGTTTTGTAATTAATTCAACTTTTTGCCTTAACGGAAGGTTAGATGTTGAAATTTTTACTTCTTGTTGATATGTATTTTCTTCAAAGATGGAAGATACAATATTAAATCCCATATCTTTTAAAATTTCATAAGCAAACCAGCCGCTATCACATTTATCTTTGCCAATAGGTGCTAAAATAATCAATAAATTTTCTCTGTAATAAAAAGCATTATTTATAATATTTTTAATAATTGTGCAATAAGATTCGGGCAATATATCTTGTTTTGGTGCGCCATAGTCAATGTCAAAATCTATCCATTGAGCATTAGGATACATTATTTTATATTTTTCTATTAATTCAGGGTGCGGATAACCCCAAAATCCTATTATATTTTTTTCATTCATAAATAAATTATAATATAAATGCTATTTTTTTATTCAAATCCTTAGTATAATTTTTATATGGATAAATTATTTGAAAAAACAATTTCTACAAAAGAAATTTATAACGGTAAAGTTTTTAAAATTACAAAAGATGACGTTGAATTGTATGACGGATATAAAACAATTCGTGAAGTTGTTCATCATAATGGCGGTGTTGTTATTGCAGCTGAAAAAGATAATAAAATTTTAATGGTTAAACAGTTTAGATATCCTGCTGAAGAAGTTTTATTAGAATTGCCCGCAGGAAAACTCGATAAGCAAAATGAAGATATTTTATCTGCTGCAAAACGAGAACTTGAGGAAGAAACAGGTCATATTGCAGAAAACTGGGAAAGCTTAGGTTATATTTGGACAAGCCCCGGTTTTTGCAGTGAAAAATTGTACCTATATAAAGCATCTAATCTGACATTTAAAGGACAACATCTTGATGAAGGTGAAGTTTTAGATTATTTAGCTATTGATAAAGATGAAGTTTTTGATATGGTTAAAACAGGAAAAATAAATGATTCCAAAACAATTTCTGCACTTATGAGGGCATATAAGTTATGATAAAAATGGTTGTAACTGATATTGATGGTACAATTTATTCACCTGAACAAGGTATTACTCAAAATGTTAAAGACTGCATAAAAAAGTTGGTGGCAAACAACATCCATGTTGCAATTGCAACAGGTAGAACCTATGGCAGTGCTAAATGCGTTGCTGATACTATCGGTATAAAATGTCCGTTAATTTGTTATCAAGGCGGTTTGGTAAATTCATACGAGGGTGAAATACTTGATGTTAAGTATTTAAACCCTGAAATTGCGCGTAAAATTATTGCAGAATGCAAGCAAAGAAATATTCATTTAAACGTGTATGTTGAAGATAAGCTTTATGTAGAAGATGACAATCAATATATTAAAGACTATATTGGCGATAAAGGAATTGATTATTTTAAAGTTAATTCCTTTGATGAATTAGATTTTTCGAAATTAAATAAACTATTAGCAATTAATTATGATGCTGAATTTATTGATAATTTAATTGCCGAATTTCAAGAAAAATATCCTGAATTATATATAGTAAAATCTTTTAAATATTTTTGTGAAATAGCTAATAAACAAGCAACAAAAGGAAATGCAATTAAATTTCTTGCCGAAAAATTTGGTTTTACACCAAAGGAAGTTTTAGCAATTGGTGATAATAATAACGATATAGAAATGGTTGAGACAGCCGGAGTTGGTGTTGCAATGGGCAACGGAACAGAGCAAATAAAAGCAAAAGCGGCTTATGTTACTGATACTGTTCAAAACGATGGTTTTGTTAAGGCTATAAATAAGTTTGTTTGGGAGAATGAGAATGTATAGAATTGGTCAAGGGTTTGATATCCATAGGCTTGTAGAAGATAGAAAGCTTATAATCGGCGGGATAGAAATACCTTATGAAAAAGGGCTTTATGGTCATTCTGATGCTGATGTATTGGTTCATTCCATTATTGATGCGTTATTTGGTGCATTAGCTCTTGGTGATATCGGAACTCATTTTCCGGATAATGACCCTGCATATAAAAATATTGATAGTCTTGTTTTGCTTGAAAAGGCTTGTAATCTTGTAAAAGAAAAGGGTTATAAAATAAACAATTTAGATAATACTATTACGGCTGAACAACCAAAAATGAAACCTTATATACCTTTAATGAGAGAGAAACTTGCGAGTGTTTTAGGTATTGATATTGATTTGATTTCTATAAAAGCTAAAACTATGGAAGGTCAGGATTCTGTAGGTGAGAAGAAAGCTATTATTGCTAATAGTGTTGTTTTATTAGTAAAGAAATAACAAAATAAATAAAAAGCTTGGTGGTTTGTTTTTGAAGTCCATTGTTTTCTTGCTTCTTTGAAGCAAAAAACACAGGACAAAAAAATAAACCACCAAGCTTTTTATTTATTTTGTTATTTCTATTATGCAGACATCTTACCAATTATATAATTTATTTAATTAATGACATAATATAAAAATCAAAGACCCTGAAACACCAAGTAGGGACATAAAATTTCATTGCATAAAATGCAATGGATTTTGCAGTCAGTTCAGGGTGACAACTTTAGCTTTTTTGTTTTAAAATTATACATAATTTTTTTAAAGTAAATATTATTAATACTCTGTAATCGAAATATTTGTAACACCTGAATTACGAGCTTCATCCATTAATTTTACTACAGCACCATGTGTTGCATTGTCTTGAGTCATAATTAACAAACCGTCAGGGTTTTCTTTTGCTTGTTCTGATATTACGCTTTGTAATTCACCGGTTGCAAGTTCAACATCATCAAGCAAGTATCTGTCATCATCTGTTACAACAATTTTAATTAGTTTAGAATCTTTTATTTCATCTTGAACTTCAATCATATTCGGAACAGCCAAATTTAACCCCTGTTGATCTAATAATGGTGCAATAACCATCATTATAATTAACAATACAAGAAAGATATCGGTTAAGGGTGTTATATTAATTTCATTAAAAGTTTTTCTTTGTCCTGCCATTTTTTTATCCCCTATTCGTCCCAATTATAGTCTTGTACTGTCGGAACTTGTTGTTGAACTTCTTTTTGAGGAACAGTTTCTTGTTTTAAATTATTTGCATTATTATCAAGTTTTTTCTGTTCTTTTTTACTTAACGGTTCACCCGCAAGAACTAATTTCCCATATTCTGCTTCTTGTGCAGCTTTCATAATCTTTTGAATTTCACTGCTTTTTGTTTCGGTATCTGCTTTAACTACAACCTCTGCTTTCTCTAATGATGGTTTTAATGCTGTTAATTCCGAAACAAGTGCTTCTGAAGAAATTGGCTTACCGTTAATATAATATTTACCTTGTTTAGTAACTGAAATTTCGGCATTTTTTTGTTCGACTGCTACTCCGCTATTGATTTCAGGTATATTAATATCTGTATCAATTGACTGAAAAGAGGGTGCAATTACCATCATTATAATTAACAACACTAAAAAGATGTCGGTTAACGGAGTAATATTAATCTCGGTAAATATACCTTTTTTATTATCTGAACTTGAAAATGCCATTTTATTTTCCTATACTAAAGCTTTATTTTGAGTTTTTTCTTCTGTATCTACGCAGCTTAAGAATAATAATTTAATAAGTTGGAAGTCGTCTTCATATCTTTTTACTGTAGATTGGAACAAGTTATAAAGTACAACTGCAACAATAGCAACGCCTAAACCAAATGCTGTAGCAATCAATGCAGAACCGATACCCATTGCAACTGCTGCTGATTGGTTGCCTTGTGAAGCTAAATCTTGGAATGTATAAAGAATTCTTACAACTGTACCGAACAAACCTAAGAACGGACAAACACCGCCTACAGTACCAATAATTGTTAAATATTTTTCTAATTTTCTTGTTGCTAAGTTTGCTGAAATATCAAAGGATAGTGAAAAATCACCTTTTTGTTCAGAAAAAATTCTAACAGCTTCTTCTGCAACTTCACCAATAACACCGCCTAATTGAATGCTTAAATTTTTAGCGGAATCCAGTCTGTTGTTAACTAATTCTGTTTTTAAAGAGCGGATGAATTTTACAACATCTCTTTTATTTTTGTTATAGAAACTAAATCTGTTAATTGCAACTGCAATTGTTAAAATTGAACATAAAAGAATTGGTAGCAATACCGGCCAATCCAGTTTAATTGAATGTAATAGTAATTCCATAATTTATTTCCTCTTTTCTTATTATATTTTCTTAGCCTGATACACCGAATACATTGTAGTCAAATGTAAATTGGATATCTACGCTGTTACCTTTGAAATCAGGCGGCAACGGTTTAAACGGTGCAGTTAATTTAACCGCATTAATTGCTGCATTATCTGCTGCAGGTAAACCTGATGAACGATGAACTTTTACATTTAAAAGTCTTCCGTCACGTGCAATTGAGAATAACAATATTACACGTTTACTTTCGTTACCTTTTGGCGGATCCCAATTCATTTTTATACGTCTTTGTAATTCTTTCATATAAGGACCAAAATCAGGTTCTTTTATTGCATCGATACCCGGTGCACCTTTTGGATTCCCCGGACCGGGGTTTCCAATATTATTACCTGTTCCGGTTCCTGTTGCTGTTCCAAATCTTCCTCCGCCGTTAGAAGTTCCTCCAGGTCTGCCTGAGGTAGTGGGTGAGAAACTTGGTGCAGCAGAAGAACCGCTATGAGTTCCCGTAGTACCTGATGTTCCTCCAACTTTTGGAGCAGAAGTTACAGGTGCTGTTGTTGGTTGAGCAATATTGGGTATATTAGATTTTGGTATTGGAATATTAAAATTAGATAGTGGTTTAGCAGTCGGTTTTGGGGTGGATGGTGCTGCCGTTGGTCTTGGAGCTTGCGGTTTTGCTGCAGGCGTTTGAGGTGCAGCAGGTTTAGGCGCCGAAGTTGGTTTCTGTACCTGTGGTGCAGGCTGTGGCTGCGGTTTTACCTGTGGTTTTTGCTGTACAGGTTTTTGCGCAGGCGGTGCCGGTTTCTTTTCAGGAGCTTTTGGTGCAGCTGCCTGTGGCAAAGAAACAGGACGTTTAGAATCGTGCTTACCACCGGCTTGTGAATTTTTGTCCGCTCTATTTTTTGTATTTTTATCTATAGGCGGTGCTTCCTTTTCTACAAGCACAAATTCTATATCTTTTGGTTTTAAATCAGGTTTATTAAATAAATTTAAATCAATACCTAAAAGCTGTAATATAAAAGATGCAAGCATTAATATTAAGATTATTACAGGATGTAATATTAACGCCCAAACCAGTGCTGTTTCTAAAGATATTTCGTCTTTTTCGTTGCGCAAAACAGCAGGAATCTCATAATGAGATTTCTGTGTTTTTATTTTCTCTTGTTTATTATCATCGTTTTTTATAACTGACATCCCTAAATTCCCATTTGTTTGTATTCTACCAAAAAATTGATGATAAAACAAATAGCCTGTTTACTAACTAATATGGAGTATTAGAAGAAACTGTAACAGGTTGCTCTAATACAATATCCATTTGTGCATTTTGAGGAATATCAATATTTCCGCCGCGTTCAAAAATATTTTGGATAAGTCCCATACCGCCACCAACAGCAGTTCCATATACAGCGCCTCTGCCAACATGTCCGCCTGATAATGCACCCATAGCAGTACCTAATGCTGCACCTGCTGCTGCACCTACAACTGCATCTTTTGCATATTCTTTTGATACGTCTTTTGCTGTTCCTGCTTTTAATATGCCAGTTCCATCATTTGTTTGAACATGTGCTGATATTGGTATCATTTGACCTGATGGTGTTACTATATTAGTAAATTTAATTTGTATTTGTCCGTTTCTGTTTGCCAATCCGCCTTTTTTTGCTTTTAAAACAGTTCCGTTTAATCTGCTGCCTGCTCCTGCAATTAAATGATTACCGTAATAAAAGTCATTACCCAAATAAAATGTTACACTATCACCTATTTTTGCAGTTTCTGATGATAACGGTGTCATTACAACAGCAGAAAATGATGTATTAGCAGGAACCATTACAACATTTCCTTGCAATTGATTATATCCGTATCCTTGTGTTTGATATGAATTTACAGGGAGCGGATATTGTGTTTGATATCCATTTTGTTGAGTGCCTACCGGCATTGTTTGAACATAAGGTAATTTCATTTCATAATTAGTATCTGCAAAACATAAGCTTGGAGTAAATATAAATGCACTTACAAATCCTAATGATATTATTTTATTTTTCATATAACGCTCCTTTTTTCGCTTTTATTTTGTATAACGAATTATTTAATTTATAGTTCATTTTAAAATTATATCTTTTTCTAAAATTAAAAACAAATCTTCACCGGGTTTTATTATTGTGTGTTGTCCCTGTTCATAAATATGCAGCGGCGCAGCTTGAAGCATTGGTCTAAGCCCTTTAATATAATGAGGTACTTTTTGATAATATATTGGTGCAGTATCTTTTCCGCCTAAATAATTTTCATTTTCACTATAAATATGCCCTGTGAGTCTGTATACTTTTTTGTCAGGTGTAATCATTTTGTAAATAGCAACCTTTATTGCTCCATCTTTACCTGCTACAGGTTCTCTTACATCTTCAACTTCCCCATAAAAAATTGTATTTTGAGGAATTGCATTTGTTTCATATACATACATATCTTGAACATTAATAAATATAAGTTCATCGCCTATATCTGCCGTAAGTGTTGAAAATTCTTCTCTGGGCATTACTTTTATAAATGTACCTGCTCTTACTTTTTGTATATTTTCGCTCTTAGAAGTTTCTGCTTTGCTTATCAATAAAGAAGATGAAAAGAGTATTAAAACAAATGAAATTATTCCGCATAATTTTTTCATAATAATATTATTAATATTTTCCTTTTGTAAATCCATAATTATTTTACATTTATTTTCAATATATTACAATTAATCCACCTAATGTATGTATAAATAATTATTTGCTTTGTTATAATTTTTTTATGAATATATTTCTTTCAAGTATAGATAATTCGAACGGAAAAACAATTATAGGTGCCGGCATTGCAGCTGTAATGCAGTCTTTAGGTTATAAAACCGGTGTGTTTAAACCTATTCAAACAGGCGCTATTGATAAAGGACATTATTATGTTTCACCTGATTTGACGTTTGTAAAAATGTTAGACCCCTATATTACAACACATTCAACTTATATGTTTAAAACAAAAGCTATACCTTATATTTGTTCTGAAATAGAAAAAAATGAAATTAATATTGAAAATATTGTTAAAGATTATAATATTTTGGCGCAAAAACTCGATACTCTCATTGTTGAGTCAACAGGTGGTTTAATGACTCCTGTTTCTGACAATGCGTTTTTATATCATATTTTGCAAAATTTAAAAATACCTATAGTATTTATAGTTAATCCTAACGCTGATTCAGTAAATCATTACTTAAATGAAATTAATACTGCAAAATCTTTAGGATTTGATATCACCGGTGTAATTATAAATAAATATCCTGTATATTCTGAAAATGCTGATGTTAAAGCTTTTCCGTCTTTAATTGAAAAATACAGCGATGTTAAAGTTCTTGGATTAATTCGTAATATAAATCAAAAAACTGTAACATCAACTGTTATATTTAATGAAATTTTAAATGGTATTGATTTAGAAGATATATTTAGAATGAAAATTCCTAAATTAAACGGTTTTTAATATCCTTATTGTGGTAGGGGAACCGCATCTTGTTTTGAAGTTGTTGATGGTTTTAAAGGAATATTTATCTGTGTAGGAATTGCTTTAAATCCTTCACTTTCCGCTTTAGAATTTGTTTCGTTTGTTTTATTTTCATCCTCTTGCTGTGCTTCATTTGAAGTTGAAGCAGATTGATTGTCGCTTTCTAAATCAGCAGGATTAGATGGAACATCGGAAGGATTTTCAATATAATTTGTATTTAGATTTACTTCCGGATAATCAAATTCGCTGTTACCGTATTTAGCTGTAGCAACTTTCATCATATCTTTCCAAATTCTGGCAGGAGCGCTGCCGCCTGTAAGCCCAACGCTTGTATTGTCATCATTACCTATAAATACGCCTGTTACGATATCAGGGGTAAAACCTATAAACCAAGCATCTTTGTTTTCGTTTGTAGTACCTGTTTTACCACCCATTGGTTTACCGATATCAGCACCTTTACCTGTACCTGATGTTATAACTTTTCTTAGCATTGCTGTCATAATACCTGCTGTATCTTCATCTAATGATTTTGTTATTTTAGTTCTTTGTGCTTGATATATAACTTTACCGCGTTGGGTTTCTATTCTTTCAATTGCGTATGGTTTTACTCTATATCCGCCATTTGCAAAGTTTCCATATACAATTACCATATCATATAATCTTACACCGTTTGAGCCTAATGAAATTGTATAGTCATGAGTTAATGGTGTTGTTATACCAAGTGATTTTGCCATATCTATAACAGCTTGTATACCTACATCTTGTATTAGTTTTACGGCTGCAACGTTGGAAGACAATGCAAGAGCTTTATATAAAGGCATTTTGCCTCTATATTTATTACCGTAGTTTCTTGGGCTCCAATTACCTACAGTAACAGGTGCATCATCTATCATATCTGTTGGAGTCCAGCCTTTATGTATTGCTGCTGCATATACAATCGGTTTAAAAGATGAACCCGGTGGTCTTACGGCTTGTGTTACTCTGTCGTATTGAGTTTGAATATAGTCTTTACCTCCGCAGTATGCAATGATTGCACCTGTCATTGGTGAAAAACTGAATAATGCTGCTTGTTGTTTTGGTTTTGTTAAATGCCAAGCAGCCATATTTTTATCTATTGCTTCATTTGCTGCAACTTGTGCATCATAATCAAGAGTTGTTATAATTTTATATCCGCCTTGAGAAATTTCTGTTTCATCAAAGCCTAAATCTTCAAGTTCTTTTAATACATAATCTATAAAATATGGTGCTACATTTGTTCTTGATAAGCTTGGTTTTTTATTTAATGTAATTTTTTCTTTTAATGCACTATCATATTGTTGTTTTGTGATAGTTTTCATAATGTACATTCTTTTTAGAACTTTGTTTCTTCTTTTTTCGGCTTTATCTATATTTTTATATGGAGAATAAACTGATGGCGCTTGAGGAAGCCCTGCTATTAATGCACATTCTGCAAGCGTTAGTTCTGATAAAGGTTTATTAAAATATGTGGAAGCAGCTGCACCTACACCATAAGCACCTGAACCTAAATATACATTGTTTAAATACATTTCTAAAATTTTATCTTTAGAAATTGTTTTTTCTATTCTTGCTGCAACTTGGATTTCTTTTATTTTACGGCTCATTGTTTTTTCGTTTGATAAAAACAATAATCTTGCCAGCTGTTGAGTTATTGTACTTGCACCTTGGCTCGCTCTTTTATTCACAATATTAACCAATATAGAACGAGCAATACCTAGTATGTCGTAGCCGTCATGATTATAGAAGTTTTTATCTTCTGTAGATATAATTGCATCTTTTAAATATTGGGGAATTTCATCAATAGAAACTTGTTCATAATGAAAAGTTTGAAAGGTTTTTATTATGTGATTATCTGATGAATATACCTGTGTAACTATGTTCCTGTTGTAATTATTTAATTGAGGAATAGGGCTTAAATCATTTAAGTACATTTTAATTGCTGCATATCCTGCAAGTATTAATGCAATTGCAATTACAAATACAACTTTTATAAAAGATACAAATGGATTTGCTTTTTTCTTTTTCATTTATTTTCTCGATTCTTTATTATAATATTGTCTATATTTTACCAAATAAAAAATTGAAAGAGCGTGTTTGTTAACAAATGTCTATAGATTTTATTAAATCCATATATTATGAATTTTTATCTTATTTTGTTCCAGAAAAGGTTGATTATAAAATTGAAGGCGCTTGCAATAAGTGCGGAAAATGCTGCAAAGAAATTCGTTGTTACGGATTGAAAAGTGAAAAAGAGTTTAAATTAATGCAATTTTTATTCCCTCATTATAAAAGATTTTATGTTCATAAAACTGGTAATGACGGGAACTTGGTTCTAACTTGTAAATATTTGAATGAGAATGGTTTATGCAGTGTTTATGAAAAACGACCAAAATTGTGCAGAAACTATCCTAAAAGAAAAATTTCTTTTAATGCAGAAATGATAGATGGATGCGGTTTTAAAGTCTCAAAAAAAGAATTTAAGGACTATTTATAAAATCTTCCCATGCTTTTATATATTTGTCTTCAATGTCTTCTACAAAGTCTTTGATGTTTTGTCTTAAATCAGATTTATTTACTTTTTCTCTAAGTGTATTTTTTAGTTCTTCAATTTTTTCTTTATTATTTGCTAAAGATACAGCTTTTTCTATATAATCTTCACCATTTTCAGCATTTAATTCGTTAAGCCCCAAAATGTTATTTATTCTGCCTGCACCTCTTGATTGCATACCTTCGCCTACTAGTGTAATTGTAGGAACACCCATATATGCTGTTTCAATTGCTATTGACATTCCGCTAAAAGGATAAGGGTCTAAAGCTATATCAGCTAAAGAATAGGCTTCAAAATGAGGTGAATATTTTTGAGAACTGAAAGTAATTCTGTCTAAAGAAACACCTCGTTTTTCAAATTTATTTTTTAAATGCTTTATTATATTTCTTGTTAATCTTGTTCTATATATTAAAAGCTTTGCATCAGGAACTTTTTCAAGTATCTTTGACCATAAATATATAGTTGTATCATTAAATTTAGAGGAACAGTTAAAACTTCCAAATGTTATATAATTATTTGTTTTAAAAGGATTTTCTTTTATATCCGGAATTTTATCATTTGTAAAAACTTGATAACCTTTATCTAAATATAAAGGCTTTTCTGTATATAAATAAGCTTTGTCTTCCGGAATTGTAAATCTATCGGTTAAGATGTAATCGATTTCCTTCATTCCCATTGTATTTAAATAGCCTAAATAAGAAATAATTACCGGGGCAGGTTTATATAATAAAGCATAGCTTTTTAAATGTGTGTATCCGCTTAAATCTATTAATATATCTATTTCTTTATCATATATCTTTTTTGCAATATCTTCATTTGTTGATTTTGCAATATTGATGATTTCAAATCCGAGATTTTTTATTCTTTCACTTGTTCCGTCTTGTTTTTCAGAACCGTTAAATATGAAAAAATTAAATTCTTCTTTATTGTGATTTTCCCATATAGGAAGCATATAATTCATCATTGTATGTGCATGGCAATCAGACGAAAAATAACCAATATTCAATCTTTTATTTGCTGCTTTTTTCTTATCATCATGAATATATTTTTTGATATCTTTAAACAGATTATTTTTTATTTGTTCAACTTCATATTCAGACTCATCTTTTATATCTTGCTGGCTGTAAAAAGAAGATTTTGTCATTGCAAAAAGTTTACAGGCAGAATCATATTTGTTTAATTCTGAATTTAATGCCTTATTGTGATAATCAATACTTTTATCTATATCAAGGTAATAATATGCGTGTGCAAGCCTTGAAAAAACACTTGTCTGTCCTTGCGGGCATATAGTTAAATATTGTTCATAATAATATGAATATTTATCTTTATCATCAAGTTTATAGTAAGCATTAGCTAAACGAATACATAAATTAGCATAATTGATATCTTCTCTATTTTTTAGCATTACTAAAGCTGTTTTAAATACTTTTACAGATTCAATTATTTGATTTTTTTCATATAAAGCTTGACCTTCTGCCATAAGCTCTTGAAAAGATGTATTTTGTGTTTCGTTTGCCAATTTTTCAGTCTCTTTTGTGAAAATTAGTATTCTTCTTCTTGTTTTAATTTTCTGTTCATTAATTTATTTAGAACTTCTTCAGGTGTTATATCCGTATAAACAGCTTCATATATAGCTGATGAAACAGGAACTTCCAATCCTAATTTTGCAGCAAGTTCGCATAATGCTTTTGAAGTCTTTACCCCTTCTGCAACAGAACCCAGTTCATTTAAAATATCATCTATTTTTTTACCGTGTCCAAGCATTGAACCAACTGTAAAATTACGGCTGAAAGGGCTTGAACATGTTGCAATTAAATCGCCCATTCCTGATAAACCATATAAAGTTGAAGGACTTGCACCTAATGCAACGCTTACTCTTACAATTTCTGCCATACCTCTTGTTAACAAAGAACCTCTGCAATTATCGCCAAGTTTCATTGCATCTGCAAAGCCTGATGCAATAGCTATAACATTCTTTAAGCTTCCGCCAAGTTCAACACCTACAACATCTGAGTTTGTATATAGTCTGAATTTTGAAGGTACGTTTAAGTGTTTTTGTACAAATTCTGCTGCTTGCATATCTTCACTTGCTACAGATGCTGCTGTCGGGCATCCGTTTAAAATTTCTTTTGCTAAAGTAGGACCTGATAAAATTACTAATTTAGATGTCGGCAATTCATCTTTTATAACTTCAGACATTCTTTTTAATGAAGGCAATTCTAAACCTTTTGAAAGATTTACTAAAATTTGATTATCTTTTAGCCCTGCCTCTTTTAATTGTTGACATACAGGACGAATTCCAGAAGTTGCAACAACAAGCAAAATAATTTCAGCGCCGTCAATTGCTTTTGATAAATCATCTGTTATTTCAACTTTTTCATCTAATTGAACAGGCAACGGTTTTGTTGTTCTTTTATACTGTTTTAATTCATCAGATAAATCTTGAGTTCTTCCCCAAACACAGACTTCATCAAAATTGTTATTCAACATCCATGCAAGTGTTAAACCCCAGCATCCCGGTCCTAAAACAGTTAATTTCATATTATATACCTCCAATTAGATTTCTATTATACACCAACAAATACTTTTCTTGCTTCTTCTCTGTCATCAAAATGAATAGTTTCATTCTTTAGTATTTGGTAGTCTTCATGTCCTTTTCCGGCAATGACAATGACATCTTCCGGATTTGATATTGCTTTTAAGAATTTAATAGCAGCACCTCTATCGGGCTCGACAAAGATTCTTTGTGTATCTACGGTTTTAATTCCTGTCATAATATCTGAAATGATAAGCTGAGGATCTTCACTTCTCGGATTATCAGAAGTTACTACCACTTTATCTGCAAGTTCATCTGCTATTTTGCCCATTTTAGGACGTTTTGTTGTGTCTCTGTCTCCTCCACATCCGAATAAACATATTAATTTAGATGTTTTAGGTGTTATTTCTCTTGCAGCTTTTAATACATTTTCCAATCCGTCAGGAGTGTGTGCGTAATCAACAATTACCATTGGTTGTTTTGCTACAATTTCAAATCTTCCTGCTACACTTTTTGTATTTTCAAGCGCTGTTACTATCGTTTTATAATCTATGCCCATAGCAAGTGCTGATGTAAAAGCCGCAAGTGCATTATAAACGCTAAACATTCCGTTTAAATGCAAATTCATTTTTGTTGATTTATCTTTAAATTTTACGGTTAATTTTGCACCATCTACAGAAAAATCAATATCTTCTGCTTTTACATCCGCTTCTTTTTTTACACCGTATGTTAAAACTTTTACTGTTTTAGGAATAACATTTAAAAAGTCTTGAGCATATTCATCATCTGCATTTATCACTGTAAAAGCACCCTCTTTTAAATTTTCAAAAAGAATTGCTTTTGCTTTAAAATAATTTTTCATTGTAATGTGATAGTCCAAGTGGTCTTGCGTTAGGTTTGTAAAAACAGCACCATCAAAATCACAGCAGCCAACTCTTTTTTGTTCAAGAGAATGCGAGCTTACTTCCATTACAACATTTTTAATATCTTTATCTGCCATTAATCTTAAATCACGTTGTAATTCAGGCGGTTGAGGTGTTGTATGTTTTGCTTCTTTATAATTATCATTACTTGACAGTTTATAGCCTAATGTACCAATTAATGCACATTTTTCGTTGTTTTCTTCAATAATTTTTTGTACTAAATGAGTAACGGTTGTTTTTCCGTTTGTACCTGTAACACCGATTAAATTAATTTCTTTTGAAGGTTCATTATAAAAAGCTGCTGCAATATTTGCCATTGTTCTTTTTGTATCTTCAACAATTATTTGAGGAACATCTATATCAAGCTCTTCCTCGCAAAATAATGCTTTAGCGCCTTTTTCTACTGCTGATTTTGCAAATTTATGACCATCAGCAGCTTCACCTCTTATACAAATAAATATATCGTTTTCTTTTGTTAATAAAGAATTATATGAAATTCCGTTTATTTCAACATCTTCAAAGTTTTTTGTTTCATATTTATCAAGAAGTTTTACTATTTTACTTAACAACATATCCTAATACCTCTTTTTTATTCTACAACTTTTTTGTCAGGAGGGATATTTAAAATTCTTGCACATTGATTTGCAACCTCTTTAAATACCGGCCCTGCAACTGTATTTCCCCAAACTGCACCTACAGACGCAGAATCCACAACAACATATACTAACATTTGCGGATTTGATGCGGGTAAATAACCAACTACAGATGTATAAAGGCTTTTTGAATAACCTTTTTTGTTTTCCATAGGTTTTTTGGATGTCCCTGTTTTGCCTGCAACAGTATATTTCTCTAAATTTACTGCTGATTTTGAATTTTCTACGCTTTTTGCTAACAATTGTGTAACCGCTCTTGCTGTTTCAGGGCTTAGAGCTTGAACTCTTTCTATTTTTTCTTCTTCCTCTTCTGGTGAATATTTAATTACGTGTGGTGTAACTCTTACTCCATCATTAGCTAACGCACTTACTGCACTTACCATTTGAATTGCGGTAACAGAAGCTCCATAGCCGTAGCCCATTGTTACTTGTCTTGATTTGTCCCATTGAAAAGGTTTTGGAAGTAATCCCGATGATTCACCGTTTAAATCAATGCCTGTTTTCTTTCCTATACCAAGTTTTGATAATATATTATAGAATTCGCTTGGCGACATCATTAATGCAATGTTTGCACTGCCTACGTTGCTGGAGTGTTCTAAAAGATATACAAGACTTATCATCCCAGGATTTGGGTGTTTGTGCAGGTCATAGTTTTGAATAGTCCAGTTACCAACCTTCATTTTACCTGTATCTAAAACTCTTGAACCAGCGTTTATTTTTCCGCTTTCAATACCTGCAGCAACTGTTAATGTTTTAAATGTTGAGCCCGGAGGATAAACATCTGACAGCGTCCAGTTTTTTAAGTTGATAGCTGAAGTTTTTTTATAATTATTGGGATTATATTGCGGATATACTGCATAGCCTAATATTTCCCCATTTTTTGGGTTCATTACAATAACAGCACCTCTTGCTGCTTGTTTTTCTCTGATTATATTTAATAATTCTCTTTCGCAAACATGTTGAATAGCAGAGTCTATTGTTAATGTTACCGTTTCACCTATTTGTGGAGTAGAAGCTAATACAGGGTCTGTTGTTGCTTCATAAATAATGTCTCCTCTCGGAGTTCTTTGTACTGCAATTTTTTTATCTACTTTTGATAATTTTTGTTTTGCTGTTAGTTCAACACCTGAGGCTGTATCCGCATCAGGGTTATAGTAACCTATAATATGTGCTGCTAAAGTATCTTGAGGATAGACTCTTTCATTCTTTTTGTCAAAACTTATTTCTCTTAATCTGAGTTTTTTTATTTCTTCAGCTGTTGTTCTATCTACATCTTTTTTTAATAATATGACTGTTGAATTTTTCTTTAAACTTTGAATTAATTTGCTTTTTTCTATTTTTAAATATGAAGATAAAATGTCAGCAAGCTCTTCCGGTGTATGGTCAAAATATTCTTTATGAGCATATAAATTATAAGAGGTTTGGTCACTTGCAAGTCTAACCCCGTTTCTGTCTACTATTTGACCTCTCATTATAAAATTTTTACTGAAACATTGACTTTTTGCTTTTGCTCTATAATGCCTTATATCTAAAATTTGAAGAGCAAATAAATATAAAACTGCACATAGAAATGCACTTAATACACAAATTTGTGCAATTTTTATTCGGCTTTCTATTGATTTTATTTTTTCTTTATTATTTCTTTCATTCATATACAAAAAATCCCTAATAACAGGGTATCATATTATATTAATTTATTTAAATAATTAACTAAAATTAATATCCTATAGTCCAATTGTAATTTATTGGCAAAGGTTGAATTTTGGGAACGGATGCAATGCTTACAGACGGTATTTCAATAACTTTTTTTGCAGTATCCAATGATGTATTACTTTGGATAATAGCATCTACCTTGTTAAAAGAATGCATATTATCTAATTTGTTTTGAAGTTCTATATTTTCATTACTTAATGCTACAATTTCTCTGCTTAGACCATTCATTGTTTTTTGACCGTCAGAAACAAAATAATAACTAACCAATGATAATAAAACTAATCCTAACAATATAGCGCTTAAAAAATTATTAACTTTTTTTATAGGAGAAGATTTTTGAACATATTTAGGGAAACGTCCGTAAATAACAGGATTATGCACTGGATTAGTTACAGGATTTGAAGTTACCTGTTGTCCATACATGTATGTAGTATCAATATATCTTATTGAACTTCTGCTCAACTAATGTCTCCCCTGACAATTACTTATTTATTCTTCTTGCGATTCTTAGTTTTGCTGACCTTGACGGAGGATTTTCTTTAATTTCTTCCTCACTTGCCGTTATTGGTTTTTTATTTATTAATTCCAATATTGGTTTATTATAAGTCAAGTTCCCACTGTAGGCATGGCAATATTTTTCACTTTGTATTTGCCATACATCTTGTCCTACTGCCCCAACCCATTCCTTTGAATAGTATTTGAAAATTTGTTTAACTATTCGATCCTCCAAAGAATGGAATGTTACTAATGATAGTATAGCACCATTTGATAATAATGTAAGCACTTCATTTAATGTATTTTTTACATTGTTAAGTTCATCATTTACTTCAATTCTTATTGCTTGAAAAACTCTTGTTGCCGGATGAATTTTAGATTTTATTCTTGGTGTTGCCTCTAATATAATATTTACAAGCTCTTTTGTTGTTTTTATATTCTTAGTTTTTCTTTCCTCAACTATCTTTTTTGCAATGCGTTTAGAAAAGCGTTCTTCCCCGTATTCACTGAATATGCGTACTAATTCCGCTTCTTTATAATCATTAACAACATCATAAGCAGAAAAATCACTCGATTGGTTAAAACGCATGTCTAATTTTGCATCGTTTAAAAAGCTGAAACCTCTTTGTGATGAGGTCAATTGGGGAATTGATGCCCCTAAGTCAAAAACAATTCCGCCATCAATTTCTTTTATATTATTTTGTTCTAAATATTTCTTAATATTTGTATATGAATCGTTAACAATCGTTAAATTTTTGTAATCTTTTAACTTTTCACTTGCAGCATTTATTGCAGCAATATCAACATCAAAAGATATAAGTCTTCCTTTTTGTGAAAGTCTTTTTAATATTAACTCACTGTATCCGCCCCCGCCAAGAGTTGCATCTATATATAGCTTATCACTGTCAATACAATCTAAAGCGTCTACTGCTTCATTTAGCATTACAGGATAATGCTTAAATTCCTGCATTTTTTCCCAATTCATTTTGTTAATTTATTTCTGCAAGTTTTTCAAGTTTTAGTTTTTGGTCGTGAGCCATAAGAAGATTTAATAAATCATCAAGTTCACCATCAATAACTGTCCATACATTTAAATTTTGACCTATTCTGTGGTCTGTTAATCTTCCTTGAGGGAAGTTGTAGGTTCTAATTCTTTCTGAACGGTCACCTGTTCCAACTTGTGAACGTCTTAAGTCAGTAACTTCTTTCATTTGTTTTTGAACTTCCATATCATAAAGTTTCGCTTTTAAGATTTGCAAAGCTCTTTCTTTATTTTGAAGCTGTGAACGTTCTTCTGTGCAGAAAATCATAATACCTGTAGGTTTATGGAATACTCTGGCAGCAGTTTCAACCTTGTTTACGTTTTGACCGCCTGCGCCGCCGCTACGTGCTGTTGTAATTTCAATATCGTTCATATTTAATTCGATTTCAACATCATCAACTTCAGGCATAACTGCTACAGTTGCAGTTGACGTGTGAACTCTGCCTTGAGATTCTGTTGCGGGTACTCTTTGTACACGGTGAACGCCTGATTCGTATTTTAATTTTGAATAAATACTGTCGCCTTTAATAGAAATAATTACTTCTGATACACCGCCTGCTTCACAGTCTGTTCGGCTTAAGATTTGTGTCTGCCAGCCTTGTTTATCGGCATATCTTAAATACATTCTCATTAAGTCGCCCGCAAATATGTTGGCTTCATCTCCGCCTGCACTGCCTCTTATTTCAAGCATAATATCTTTATCATCCATAGGGTCGCGAGGCAATAAAAGAACTTTCATTCTTTCTTCAAGCTCTGCCATTTTTGCTTCGTTTGTTGTAATTTCTTCACGAAGAAATTCTTTCATTGTTTCGTCGTTTTCGGCTTTCATAAGTTCGTGTCCGTCTTCAACGGCTTGTTCCGCATCTTTCCAAGCATGATAAACTTCTACGGTTTCTTCCATTGCTTTTCTTTGTTTTGAAAGAGTTTTAAATCTGTTGTAGTCTTGAATAACTTCGGGGTCTGATAATATTTGACCAAGTTCTATATATTTACTTTCGATTTGTAAAATTTTATCTAACATATCTTTCATAGTTATTATCCTCTTGTCGGCTTTCTGCCACAGGTTTTATCTTCATCACAGAAGCCTAATCTTTCACATTTCGGTACTAAATAATCTTTTAACCAAGCTTCTTCTTTTATAAGTTCATCGCACATTCTTTTTACAAGTACTCTTATTTCTTTTTGAGCTCTTGTGCAAAGTCTTAAATTTGCAAGATGAATTAATTCTCTTAAATTTAAACTTGCAACCATAGATGTTGAAGCAGCATTTGGAAGAACTGCTCTTGCATCTTCTGCTGGAATACCTGCTTCTGTTAATTCTAAGTAAAATTCAGAAATTTTACCCATAAATTCATCAAATTTTTGTTGTAATTCGGGATTATTTGCAATTGTATCAGGAGTAAGATAATCAAATTGTCCTTTTTCTTTTACATATCGTTGTGATTTTTGAGAAAAAGACATGTGTCTGTGTCTTACCAATTGATGTGAGCATGCTCTTGAAATATTATTAATTGCAAAGCTGACTTGAATATGTTCAATTGTGCTGTAATGACCTGAAGAAATAACTCTGTTTATAAGTTTTAGCATTTTTTCTTCATCTTGTGCAGAATCGCAATCATAAATATTCAAAGGAGAATCTGCACTATAGCAAGTTCTGCAAGCTGTATAAACTGTCTTTAACATATTTTCAGGCTTTGAAATTAATCTTACCTGTGCGTATCTGTCCTTTTCCATATTTATCCCTCCATTACACACAAAAACCCACTATATAAGCGGGTACAAAAAAGCTGTGCTTTTTCAAGCACAGCAAATAAGCTATTTTTGTTGATAACGTTTTTTGAATTTTTCAATACGACCTTCTGTATCAACGATTTTTTGGTTGCCTGTATAGAATGGGTGGCAGTTATTACAAATTTCAACTGTAATATCTTCTTGAACAGAACCAGTTTCAATTTCATTACCACATACACATTTTATAACTGTTTTTTTGTAATCCGGATGTATTCCTTGTTTCATTTTTTTTACCTCAATTAATTTAATAGTATCAGCTATAGAATTATATACACCTAAAAATTTTATATCAAGTATAGATTTAAAAATTTTAATAATGTTACGAAATAAAAATTTTTGTTTTATTGCTCTTGAAATACCCCCCCCCCGCAAATGTTATACTTGTAGTGGTACATTATGAGGATTTTTAATGAGAAAGAAAGCTTTTACACTTTCCGAAGTTTTAGTAACTTTGACTGTTATTGGTATTATTATGGTAATTACAATACCTGTACTAAATAATACAAAACCTAATAAAGACAAAGTATTCTTTCATAAAGCCATAATGTCTGTTCAACAAGGATTATATAAAATAGATTTGCCGACAACAGATTTCGATAAAACATATTGGGAAGAAAAAGGCTCATCTTCTTTTTGTGAAGCTGTTTCCGGTATGATGAATACCTCCGGCTCCGTAAATTGCTCTGCAAGTTCTTCATACGAATATCCTAATTTTATTACTACAGACGGAATTCGATTTTGGAATTTTGAAGGTTCTTTTCAAGAAAACAAAAGAACTGTCTATGTAGATAGGAAATTTACATCCAAAGAATTAGATAAACTTGGAAACCATAGAGATTCTTATCATTCGGAACCCGGACTTAAAATGATTATTCGTTATGACGGAAAAGTTGAAATTGCAGATAACGAAGAATTTGAATATGAAAACAAATTAGTTCATAGTTTTCAAGACTTATCCTGAAATTTTATTTAAAAATTTTTAAAAAATATTTAAAAACATGCTTGTAAAATATCAAAATGTGGTATTATATTATTAGGAAATAATATATTTATTTTATGAGTATAAGGAAAAATTAAATGAGAAAAGCATTTACTCTTTCAGAAGCATTAGTTACATTAGCTATTATTGGGGTTTTGGCTGCTATTTTAATTCCGGTAATTGATAATGTAAGACCCGATAAAGATAAAGTTACTTATAAAAAAGCTTTATATAGTATGCAAAGTGCCGTTTCAAATGCAATGGATTCAACATTGTATTCTATGGCTTCTAACTCTGCTGCCTATTGGAAGGATGAAAATATTCAAGATTCTGATTTCTGTATGGCTGTTGCTGATGCATTGAATACTTCAGGTCGTGTTGATTGTATTTCTACATCAAGTTATCTAAATCCAAACTTTATTACTACAGATGGTATTAGATATTGGGGTCTTGAAGGTAAATTTGCTGGCGATACACGTACTATTTATGTTGACCGTGGTATTGGTACTAAAGAATTGAAAACAATTGCTGCAAAAAGAGGTAAGAATGGCGATGGTACAGGTTTGAAAATTCGTGTAAGATATGACGGTAAAATTGATACTCCTGAAAGTACAGCAGCTGATAATTACGAATTTGAAAATGAATTGATTGAAAATTCACTTCAAGTTACAGCAGGTAAAATGAAATAGTTTATAATTACTTAAAACAGAAAAGGAATCTATTTGATAGGTTCCTTTTTTGTTTTATTTTTACTATACTTATGATGTTGTTCTTTTCTTTTTGTGCCAAAAATTGCACCCTACAGCTTGTATAATATAAAAATCTATGCTAAAAGTATAAATATATTTATTTAAGGAGAATTATATGAGTGAAAAATTAACTGCACAAATTGGTATAATTGGTGGCAGCGGTTTCTATAGTTTTTTTGAAGAAGCAGGAACACCTTGTCAGGAAGTTGTGATTGATACACCTTACGGTCAGCCGTCTGACCCTATTACAATTGGTGAAATATTTGGTAAAAAAGTAGCATTTATTCCAAGACATGGTCGTGACCATAGATTTTTACCTCATACAGTTAATTATAGAGCTAATGTGTGGGCATTAAAATCTTTAGGTGTTACAAGAGTTATTTCACCTTGTGCTGCTGGAAGTTTACAAAAACATGTTAAACCCGGTGATTTTGTAATTTGTGACCAATTTGTTGATTGGACAGACGGCAGAAAAAATACATTCTTTGAAGGTCCTGTTTGTGTTCACCCTAGTGCAGCTGACCCATATTGTCCTGAACTTAGAAAAATAGCTATTGAACAAGCTAAAAAACAAGGTATTGATGTTCATGAAACAGGTACAGTTGTTGTTATTAACGGTCCAAGATTTACTACAAAATCCGAATCTAAATTCTTTACAAATCAAGGCTGGGAAGTTATTAACATGAGCCAATATCCTGAGGTTCATTTAGTTCATGAACTTGATATGTGTCCTGTTACAATTGCATTAATTACTGACTATGATGCAGGTTTAGTAGGTGATGTTCCTCCTGTTACTCATCAAGAAGTTATGCAGGTGTTTAAATCAAATATCAGCAGATTAAAAAGTTTATTAATCGCAATTATAGAAAACATTCCGGTTGAAAGAAATAATTGTGAATGTCATAACATATCACATACTTCATAAAAGGAATAAAAATGATTTCTTATTTAGTACAAATATTTTTCAAAATAACATATTTGATTATCTTGCTTGTTGTTTTATTAAGCTGGGTACCAATTTTTGATGTAAGAAAAGAGCCTGTTGCTACATTAGTAAAAATATATAATATTATAATGGCTCCATTCAAAGCGGTCATTCCACCTATTGGAATGATTGATATTTCTCCGTTAATTGCGTTTATTGTGCTTCAATTTATGGAACAAGCTATTGTGCGAATATTGATGTCGTTAGGGTTATAAAATATAGAAAAAGCTTTGGGTATTATTTTCGAAGTCCATTGATTTTAGGAATCGCGAAATCACAGGACGAGAAGATAATACCCAAAGCTTTTTCTATATTTTATAACCCTAACCCATTATAATCCACAATAATCGACGGCAGCTTTTTGCAATAAGTATTGCAATAAATCCAAATACAATATCATATAAAAGTTTAGATAAAGATTGGAAATAAATCATATTTGTTATAAAATCCCACGAATCTTGCCTTAATAATGCAATGATTGTCATATAAACTATTCCGATTAAATGTATGATGAAAATTCCATAAAATGCTGCAAGTAAAATGTGTAAAACTGAATTTCCGTTCTTTAATTCTTTAGAAGTTAAAAGAACTGCAAAAATATAACCGAAAATATAACCAAAATTGTATTGGAATATATATGAAAGTCCTCCGCCTAATGCAAAAACAGGGTATAAATGTGTAAGCCCCATTATTATATATATAAGTACTGCAAATAATCCCCAACATTCACCAAGTAAAGCAGCAATAAATAAAACACAAGGTATTTGCGGAATATATTCAAATTTTAAATATGAAATAATTCCATTTTCAGGAATATTAAAATTCATTTTAATTTGTGTAAATGTAGCAATAATTAATAACATTACGCATACGGCAATCAATGCTATTGTTCCAAGACAAAACCTAATACGAGGATTTGGTTTATGAAATTGTTTTATACCTTCTTTTACTCTTTTATTTATCATATGTAACCAAATCTTTATTTATATTTTCTTTAATTTCTGCAAAATTATTTTTAAATTTATCATACCAGATATTTTGTGTAAACATAATAATAGCGTTTTCGCCGTTATCTTGGTAATAATTTTTTCTCATTCCGATTGATTCAAATAAGAATTTTTCATATAACATAATTGCCGGAGTATTACTTTCTCTTACTTCAAGTGTTATGTATTTAATCATATCTTTATAACAATCTTCTATTGCTTTAATTAAAAGAATTTGTGCCAGTTGTTGTTTTCTATAGTCCGGATGAACGGCAAGTGTTGTTACATGTGCTTCATCTATAATATGCCACAAACCGATGTAGCCAAGAATTTTATCATCTTCATTTTTTACGCAATAATAGAATGCAAGTTTATTTGCCAATTCATTGTAAAAAGAGTCTTTTGACCAATGATGTTCAGGATGAACCAGTTCTTCTATGTGAAAAACTTCTGTTACATCATCATTTGTCATTCTTTTTATATTAACTTTTTGCATAAATAAATATCCCTATGCAAATTGTAGCAAACAGATAATAAAGTTTCAAATTATGTCATTCTTGATATAATCATCTTATGATTGAACATGCTTATATTCATATTCCGTTTTGCTTAAGAAAGTGTAATTATTGTGCTTTTGTTTCAGGTTTTAATATAGAAAATAAAACAAAATATCTTAAATCACTTTTATTTGAAATTAGGAAAAAATATAAAGGCGAAAAGTTAAAAACTTTGTATATTGGCGGTGGAACACCGTCTTTACTTGAAGCCTATGAAATTAAGAAAATTATTGAATGTTTTAATTTTCAAGAAAATTGTGAAATAACTCTGGAGGTAAATCCTGAAACTGTTAAAAATGAAAAGTTTAAATTGATTAAAAAGACAGGTATTAACAGAATTTCACTTGGAGTCCAAACTTTTAATAATAATATTTTAAAAATTATAGGAAGAAACCATTCCGAAAAAGATATTTTAAATGCTGTAGATATTATAAAAAACTGCGGATTTAACAATATAAGTATTGATTTAATATATGGGCTGCCCACTCAAACATTAGAAATATTTACAACTGATATAAATAAGGCATTAAATCTTGATATTCAACATGTTTCTACCTATGGTTTAAAAATAGAAGAAAATTCTTATTTCGGGAAAAATCCTCCTGAAAACTTGCCGAATGATGAAATGCAGGCTGAAATGTTTAATTATTTATGTAATAAACTAAAAGAAAATAGTTTTTTGCATTATGAAATAAGTAACTTTGCCAAGGCGGGTTTTGAATCCAAACATAATTGTTCATACTGGCTAAATAAAAATTATTATGGTTTTGGGCTTAATGCATCGGGGTATGAAAATAAAACGAGATATAGAAATTTCGCATCTTTTGAACAATATATAAATAATCCCTTAGAAAAAGAAGAAGAAACAACTTTAAGTTTACAAGAAATTTTAGAAGAGGAAATATTTTTAGGGTTAAGGTTAAATCAAGGGATAAATGTTGCTAAAATAAATCAAAAATTTAATATTGATTTTGAAAAAAAATACTACTCTACAATAAAAAAATATACTGATTTAGGTTTGCTTGAAATTAATAATAATTGTTGTCGATTAACAGAAAAAGGATTTTTACTTAGCAACGAAATAATGTGCGAATTTATAGATTAAGCCTGTTTATCAGGTGCTGTCTGCATTCCTACTTTTGAACCTGCAACAATAAATGTAGCAGGAAGTATTTTAGATGTTACTTTTGAAACAGCTTTTTCATCTTTTAATAGCATATTAGCTGCAAGACATAAGTCATCAGCGTGTACAAGGTAATCTTCTGCTTCAACTTCGTGTTTTACTTCTTCTTTAAACACTTTGTTATTTACATTATTCATTACTTTATTGCCAAGTTCCATTCCGCCGAATAATGCACCGATAGTTACTGCAATTTTAGGTAATACTGAAAGAACACCATTTATAAGTTTGGAATATTTAAAATCAGAATTTATTTTAGGAAGTGCAAAACCTGTTTTATCTAAAATCTTATTTCCTGCGACTAAAAGACCTATAGGAAATACCATATTTCCTATATATTGCTGCGAAGCTTCTCTTAATTTTGGTTTTACATTATTTTTATCTTTATCGGCAATAAGTCCGCCTGCAAGTCCGCCAAGTATAGAACCTGCGCCAATTAATAGAACATCTTTTTCTTCATAAGAAAGATTTTTAAATTTTAATGTTGGATTTCCCTTTTTTGCCATTGTATAAACACCTGCAACAGCACCTGCAATACCTATTGCACTGCCTGCAATTGAAGCAGCATTTACTTTTTTTCTATATTCTTTAGTTTTATATGGATTAGCTTTTACGTTTGTTTTTTTAGCTAATATTGAATTTAGAACATTCATTATCTTTTACCTGATTTCAAATATATTAAGTCTGTACACTTGATTTTTTGTTATTTTGTTAATTCTTTTTTACATAAATAAACAATTATTATGGCTTATATTAGAATAAAATAATAAACGAGGCAATTAATAATATGATTGATACACATGCACATATAAACTTTGAAGATTATCAAGAAAATTTTGATGAATTTCTTTGTGAATTAAAAAATAATGAGATAGAAAATGTAATAATTCCGGGGGTAGAACCTTCTACCTTTAGTGAAATAATTAATTATTGTGAAAAATACGATATCTTATATGGTGCAATTGGTATTCATCCGTCTGAGTTTCAAACATATAATGACGTTGTTGAAAAACAAATTTACGAATTGCTTCAACATAATAAAATAGTTGCAATTGGAGAAATCGGGCTTGATTATCATTATGGGGCTGATACAAAAGAAGAACAAAAAAATGTATTAAGAAAACAGCTTGAAATTGCAGAAAAAACTCAATTGCCTGTAATTATTCACGATAGAGAAGCTCATGAAGATACTTTTAATATTTTACAGAATTATAAATTAAAAGATGTTATATTTCATTGTTTTTCAGGTGATGCAGAGTTTGCTCAAAAGTGTATAGATAAGGGATATTACATTGCAATCGGAGGTGTTGTAACTTTTAAAAATGCTAAAGATTTAAAAGAAGCTGCAAAAACAGTTCCTTTAGATAAGCTGTTATTAGAAACAGATTGCCCTTATTTGGCACCGGTTCCTTTTAGAGGAAAACTCAATACTCCAGCATATTTAAAATATATTGCACAAGAAATTGCTGACATTAAAAATATTGATGTTGAAGAAATAAAAAAATGCACTACAGATAACGCAAAAAAGGTTTTTAATATATAAAATGGCTAAAGAAAGATTAGATAAAATTCTTACAGATAAAGGTTACTTTGAGACAAAAAGCAGAGCTCAAGCTGCTATTATGGCGGGTGATGTTAAGGTTGACGGCAGTGTTATCACAAAAGCAGGTTTTCAATTAGAATTAAAAGAAAATACGGTTTTTGAAATTAAATCAATGCCGTTTGTTTCGCGCGGCGGTTTTAAATTAGATAAGGCAATAAAAGCATTTTCAATTAATTTAAACGGTAGAATTTGTCTTGATGCGGGTGCTTCAACGGGCGGTTTTACCGATTGTATGCTTCAAAACGGTGCTAAAAAAGTATACAGCGTAGATGTAGGTTATGGTCAAATAGCTTGGAAATTACGAACAGATGACAGAGTTAAAGTTGTAGAAAAAGTAAATATAAAAAATTGCAGTGAAGATGAAATATATAGCGAAAATGACGAAAGAGCCGATTTCTTAACAATGGATTTATCTTTTATTTCTATAACAAAAGTTATGGAAAATATTATAAAATTAGCAAATTGTGATTGTTTTGAAATAGTTTCACTTATTAAACCTCAATTTGAAGCAGGTAAAGAACAAGTTGGTAAAAATGGTGTTGTAAGGGAAAAAGAAACCCATATTGAAGTAATAAATAATGTGCTTGATTATTGCAAATCGCTAAATTTATATATCAAAGATTTGACTTTTTCTCCTATAAAAGGTCCCAAGGGAAATATTGAATATTTGGTATATTTAACTAATCAAAAAACAGAAAACAACATCTGTATAGAAGATGTTGTTAATTCTGCTCATAATGAAACATAAAAATTATTGGTTAACTGCTAAGTTTAATTTTTGTTGAACCGGTTCTGCTTCAAATAATTCACCTACGCTGCAACCTATTGTTTCACATAATTTGTCCATATTTTCATAAGATGGCTGTGTTCTTCCGCTTGCCCAAGAATATATTGTTTGTTGTGGAAGATTTAAAATTTGCGCCAGTTTATATAAACTCCAGCCTCTTTTTAATTTTACAGTCTCTTTTATTTTAATTTTCATTGTGCCTCCCTATGCAACAAATATATATAACATTATACATGTGTTACAAATGTTAACATACTATTTTTAAATGATTTCATATTTTTAGATGAAAGAAAAAAACGAAATTCGTATAAAATAAGTATTAAATATAGACTAATTTTAAAAAAATCTTATATAGACAAATATACAAAGAGTTGTAACATTTCTAATGTAAATAAACTATGATTTTTTATAAAATTGGGTATATAATTTATAATAGTAAAGAATGTTTTTCTAAAACAATACAAGAGGATAGTATATGAAAAAAATATTTATACTTGGTTTGGTTTTTTCGTTAATACTTACTATGGGTAGTTTTCAATGTGTATTTTCGGCAGAAACTAATTCAAAAGTTATAAAAGAATCTGATGCTAAAGTTATAAAAGAAGCAATTAAAAAATATAAAGAAAAAAATTATGTAGGTTGTATTTCTGATTTAAGACTATATACGGAAAAAGACCCGTCTAATGCAGTTGCTTGGTATTATTTAGGTAATGCTTATATGAATATTGCAATGAAACCTGATGCACATGCTGCTTTCGAAAAAGTAATTGCATTAAATACAGTGCCTAAATTAACATCATATTCAATACAAGCTCAAATTTGTATGGAAAATGTTACAAAATGTGAGTATAGAAACTTTACTTATGATGAAATAAAAAAGTTAAAGGCTAATCCGACTACATTTTTAGAAGAATATTTTGCTAAAATGAATGAAAAGCCTGAAAAAGATGCTGATACAGTTGAAATTGAAAATTTAATTAACGGTTCTTATCCGAATAACATAACCCCTGAAGCAAGAGAATTTATCAGACAAGAAAAAGCTAAGATGAAAACAACTGAAATAAATAATAATCAAGCTTATCTTCCTTCAGACCAAAAATTGGCGCAAGCTGTAGAAATGTTAAAACGTCAAAATAACGATATTACAGGTTTTGCGATGATGATGGATATGCCGCAGCAATACGGACAAAATAATTATGTTGATTTATTAAAACAATATCAAGGTCAAGATAGTAAAAAAACACTAACACCTGAAATGATTCAAATGATGATGATGTCTAATATGATGCCAAATTTCTAAAATGAATAAAGAAGAACTTTATAAACTTTTTTATAACAATAAAAATTACTCCGAAATACTGGAATTAAAAAATGATTTTTCAGATTTTCGGAGTTTTAATATCTTGGCAAAATCGGCTTTGTATTTGGGCTTGATAAAAGATGCTTATTTGTATTTTAACAAAGCTCAAAATGTATATGGATGCGCCTATTGTAAATTTCTTACCGGACATTTAGAAGAAGCAAAAATTTTGCTTAAGTTAATAAAAAATTCATCTCCTGCTGTAAATTGGCTTATTTTCTTAATAGAAATAATCGAAAATAATATTACTTCTCCTCCGACTTATTTTCAGTTAAGAAATTTCTATGAACAAGATTTAGAAATGCTTTTTCAATACAAAAAAAATGAATTTATTAATAAAATTGTTGAGAAGAATTCTTATATGGAGTATTTTAACAGAGAAATATATAAATATACGGCAAGAGTTCTTCTTAATAACAAGTTTATTGATATTGCAGAAAAATTTCTGAAAAAAAGTTTGGATGTATGCTATAAAGACCCTGAAACTCATTATATTTTTGGTGAATTGTATCTAATGAAAAAAGATTTAAAAAAAGCTCAAAAAGAATTTTCTATATCTGAAAATGTTGCAGGTGAATATTTTCCTGCAAAAAATAAACTTAAAGATTTGCTCAATGGATTGAATAATTTGGATTATGGTGTAATATAGTTATATGGAGTCTTATTAGGAGAAGTAAAGCAATGTTTGAACGTTTTACGGAAAAGGCTATAAAAGTAATAATGCTTGCACAAGAAGAGGCAAGAAGACTGGGTCATAATTTTGTAGGTACAGAACAAGTTTTACTTGGTTTGATTGGTGAAGGCACCGGTGTTGCTGCAAAAACTCTTAAAGCAATGGGTGTTAACTTAAAGATGCAAGAGTAGAAGTTGAAAAAATTATTGGCAGAGGTTCAGGCTTTGTTGCAGTAGAAATTCCTTTTACGCCTAGAGCAAAAAGAGTTTTAGAATTATCTTGGGATGAAGCAAGACAGCTTGGTCACAATTATATTGGTACAGAACATCTTCTTTTAGGTTTAATTAGAGAAGGTGAAGGTGTTGCTGCTCGTGTACTTGAAAATCTTGGTGTGGATTTAAATAAGGTTAGAAGTAACGTTATTAAAATGCTTGGAGAAACAAAACCGGCGCAAACTACAGCAACAGCAGGCGCATCTTCAGGAAAAACAAAAACACCGAGTTTAGATGAGTTTGGTACAGACTTGACTCTTGCTGCGCAAGAACAACGTCTTGACCCTGTTGTGGGAAGAGAAAAAGAAATTGAACGTGTTATTCAAATTCTTGCAAGAAGAACAAAAAATAATCCTGTTCTTTTAGGTGAGCCAGGAGTTGGTAAAACAGCTGTTGTTGAAGGGTTGGCTGCAAGAATAGTTAATTCTGAAGTTCCTGATATTTTAGAAGGTAAAAAAGTTATTCAGCTTGATATGGGCTTGCTTGTTGCTGGTACTAAATATCGTGGTGAATTTGAAGAACGTCTTAAAAAAATTATGGATGAAATTCGTCAAGCAGGAAATATTATTCTTGTAATTGATGAAATGCATACACTTATTGGTGCTGGTGCAGCTGAAGGTGCAATTGATGCTGCAAATATCTTAAAACCTGCTTTATCAAGAGGTGAAATTCAGGTTATTGGTGCAACAACTCTTGATGAATACAGAAAATATGTTGAAAAAGACTCTGCGCTTGAAAGACGTTTCCAATCTATTATTATAGAAGAACCTTCTGTTGATGATACTATTGAAATTATTAAAGGTTTAAAACCTAAATATGAAGAACACCATAAATTAAGAATTTCGGATGACGCTATAGTTGCGGCTACTGAACTTTCTTATAAATATATTACAGACAGATTCTTACCTGATAAAGCTATTGATATTATCGATGAAGCTGCATCTAAATTAAGAATTCAAACAAGCGCGTTGCCTCCGGAGGGTAAAGAGCTTGAAAAACAATTAAAAGCTGTAATTAAACAAAAAGAAGATGCTATCAGAAATCAAGAATTTGAAGTTGCTTCTAACCTTAGAGATGATGAAGCGGATTTAAAAGAAAAAATTCGTGAAATGTCTCAAAAATGGAGAGAAGACAATGAAGAAAATAAACCAACAGTAACTGCTGAACAGGTTGCCCAAGTTGTTAGTATGATGACAGGTATTCCTACTACAAAAATTACTGAGGGTGAAAGCGAAAGACTTCTTAAACTTGAAGAAACTCTTCATGCTCGTGTTATTGGTCAAGACCAAGCTGTTGTATCTTTATCAAAAGCAATCAGACGTGCAAGAGTTGGTTTGAAATCACCAAACAGACCTATCGGAAGCTTTATTTTCTCAGGTCCTACAGGTGTTGGTAAAACAGAACTTGCAAAAGCTTTAGCAGAAGCAGTATTCGGCAGCGAAGATAATATGATTCGTGTTGATATGTCAGAATTTATGGAAAAACATTCAACTGCAAAACTTATCGGTTCACCTCCGGGATACGTTGGTTATGATGATGGCGGTCACTTTACAGAACTTGTTAGAAAGAAACCTTATAGCGTTATTCTTTTTGACGAAATCGAAAAAGCACACCCTGATGTATTTAATATTATGCTTCAAATTCTTGATGACGGTCGTTTGACTGATTCTAAAGGCAGACATATTAACTTTAAAAATACTATCATCATTATGACATCTAACGTTGGTGCAAGTATGATTACTACTACAGGTAAGCTTGGCTTTGCAGTTTCAAATGATGAGCAAAAAGATAAATATGAACGCTTAAAAGATACAGTAATGGAAGAAATGAAAAAATCATTCCGCCCTGAATTCTTAAACAGAATTGATGATATTATTGTATTTGCTCACTTACAAAAACCTGAAATTCGTCAAATTGTTGATTTAATGTTGAATGATTTATTCAAACGTTTAGAATCTCAAAACTTGACAATTGAAGTTACAGAAGAAGTTAAAGATTACTTAGGTGAAGCAGGATACTCTGAAGCTTATGGTGCAAGACCATTACGCAGATTAATCCAAAAACGTATTGAAGACGGCTTAGCAGAAGAAATCTTATCCGGCAAATATACTGCAGGTAATAAAATTGTACTTAAGCTTAAAGACGAAAAAATCGTTTTTGAATGTGAAAAAGTATAAGATAACTTTCTATAAAAAAGGCTCCTTGTTTAAGGAGTCTTTTTTTATTGGTTAAAATCATCTAATTATTTCTTATTTTTATTACATCTATCGACTAGTCTTTTCAACTTTAAAAAAGCATGGTATAATTAAGGCATGAGAAATATATTATTAAACTGTTTATCTTCTTATTCATCTGACACATGAAGTGAGTGCCATTACTTTTAGTGTCACATTTTAAATTTTAAAGGAAGAAAAGGCGGTTTTGTATGCATAAGTTTGCTACGTGTTTTTCAGTAATATTTTTATTACTATCTATAATGATGCTTTTTAGTGTGTTGTATTTTAATATGCCACTTTTATTAAGCGGAAACAGAATTATTTTATTTGTATTTTTAAACTCTATAATGCTTGTAGGTGTAGGTTTATTCTTTATGATGTTTAAAGAAAGAATTATCCTATATTTAGAAAATTACAGAAGAGAAAAACAAATTTAATCTTCATTAAATACTTCGTAAGCTTTATATGAACTTCTTGTTAATGGTGAGAAGAAAGTGTGTTTTATTCCCATTTTCTTTGCTATTGAAGAAAGTTCGTCATATTCGGATGGTTCATAGTATTTAATGACTTCAAGATGATTTTTTGTTGGGGCAATGTATTGTCCTATCGTGACGATATCGCACTTGATATTAACTAAGTCTTCAAATACTTGAATTAATTCTTCTTTTGTTTCTCCTAAACCAACCATTAAGCCTGTTTTTGTTAAAATGTCGGAATTATCTTTGATGTATTTTAAAAAGTCTAATGAGCGTTGATATATAGCTTGTGGTCTTGCTTTTTTATAAAGGGAAGGTACGGTTTCTATATTATGATTAAATACGTTAGGTTGTGCTTTTATTACTGTATCAATGCTTGATGTAACGCCTTTAAAATCCGGAGTTAACACTTCAACCTTAACATTAGGTGTAAGTTTTCTTATTTCATATATAACATTTGCAAAGTGTTCACTGCCGCCGTCTTCTAAATCATCACGGGTAACAGATGTAATTACAACATAATTTAGTCCCAGATTTTTAACCGCATCTGCAATTTTCTTTGGCTCGTCATGATTAAGTTGTTCGGGTTTTTCGCATGTGATATTGCAAAAACGGCAGTTGCGTGTGCAGTTATTTCCCATAATTAAGAATGTTGCTGTGTTTTTTGCATAGCATTCGCTTTTATTTGGGCATCTTGCAGCTTCACAAACCGTATTAAGGCAATTATGCTTTAATATGTGCCTTACTATTTTTGTTTTTTCCGTATCTATAATTCCGCGTTTTAAAAAATCGGGAAGTCGTTTGCTTTTTTTTTGCATGCTTACTCTTTTATTAATTCAATTTCATTTCCATCGGGGTCTTTTATAAATGCTATTGTCTTTTTTGATATATTACCTTGATTATCTTTTAATGGTAGTTCAAAAGGTTCATATAAATATTTATAACCCATTTCGTTTATTAATTTGGTTGTTTCTTCGATACTGCTAACGGCAAAGGCAAAGTGACCAAAACCGGAACCATTCGTATACCCATCTTGTGGTGTTTCATAATTATATGTCAGTTCTATTTGACATGAATTCTCATCTTCGCCTAAGAAATATAAATCACAATCTTCCAATGATTTCTTTTGTATTAACTTTAAACCGAGAAAATCTCTATAAAATTTTAATGACTCTTCTATATTTTTTACTCTTATCATTGTATGCAAAAATTTCATAATATAACTCCTTTATATAACATTATATAATAAAGAGTATTTATCTAATAGACTTTTATATTATTTTGCGGTTAAAAGTGCTTCGTTATTATCAAATATAAATTCAACATATTCTTCATCACTTGGAAAAATAGTGCTTTCAACTGTATTTTGGGTTGATTCTTTTGCTATTGATTCATTAAAATAACTTATCCCCATATAAACAGTAAATATTATTAATGAGGTTATCATAAATCCCAGCACGATTGCTGCTCGTTTATAAATAGTATCAAAAGAATCTTTGTGTTCTGAATTTAGCCTTTTTAAGACTTTTTTTGAAAAATTAACATTTGTATTATCTTTAAATATTGCAACAGAATGACGAATGTTATTTTTTAATCCGTATGCATTTGCAAGTTCAGTTCTGGCTTGTTTTGATTTTAATAAATATCTTCGGAACTTAATACTGTCATCATAGCAAAGTTCATCATCAATATATGGTGAGATATTTTCTACAAAGTGTTCATATTCTCTTATATTAAAAATTTTATTTGCTTCTATTTTTTCAAATTCATCAATAAGTTTTTCATATTCAAAATGAAGATTATCTATAATCTCTTTCATTTCTTTATATTTTTCATAGCAAGATCTACACTTAAAAAAGTGGTTTTCAATAAATAACCTGTCTGTTTCATCAAGTTTATTTTCAATATATAAAGCAAGCATTGATATTACTTTTTTGCATATAGGATTATTCAATTTGTTTCTCCTTTAAGATATATATGGCTTTAAGCATTCTTGAAGTTTATTTCTTGCTCTTGAAATGCGTGATTTTACTGTTCCGACATTTGTTTGTGTTATTTTTGCAATTTCTTCATAGCTTAAGCCTTGAAGTTCTCGCAAAATTATTACAATTCGAAAATGTTCAGGCAGTTTACAAATCATTTCTCTTATAATGCTTGTAAGTTCTTTCCCCATTGTTTTTTCATCGGGTTTTAGTGTGTTGTCACAAATATTTAATACTGCATTATCGTTATCTTCATCATTTGACCAATATGAATCTATTGATACTGCTTCAGGAACCCGTTGTTTTTTTCGTAATTCATCATAGAAAAGGTTTGTTATAATTTGACCGAGCCAAGATTTAAAAAACTTTGGGTTTTTCAATGTTTTTATATTTTTAGACATACGAAACAAAGCTTCTTGCGTTAAATCTGATATGCTTTCCTTAGAAGCACCAAGATAGCAAAATGACGCATAGATATTTTTCTGTTCACGTTTTATGAGTTCTTCAATAGCATCATAGTCATCTTCTTGAGCACTGCATATCAAATCATACAAATTCATATCTTTAAATTTTCGTTTTGATAATCCTTTCAATTAATATCCCTCTAATAAAAATTATTTATATTAAATAGATAATCAAAACAAGCGTTTTGGGCTATGACCTAACCGGTTTAAACAATCAGCTATACAATTGAAAAATACGAAAATAAATATTATAAAATAAAAAATTTATAGAAAATAAAAAAAACACTTGACTATAAAGTATGCTTTAGATAAACTAATAATTGTTGATAGGCTCCCATCGTCTAGAGGCCTAGGACACATCCCTTTCACGGATGCGACAGGGGTTCAAATCCCCTTGGGAGTACCATTTTAAGAGCCTTATGGCTCTTTTTTTATGTCTGTTTTTAGTAACTTTTTTGTTACAACCGTAATTTTTATATTCATTTATTTTTATAAAAATTGTTAATTATATATAAGGAAGGGCAAAATATATGATTAATAATGTTAGTTTTTTAGGGCATATAAAACCGATTTCAACAAATAATAAAGCTCAAGCTCCTATAAAAATCTCTGGTGATGATTGTTTTGTCCGTACTTCTTCCGATTTAGATAAAAGCAAAGATAATGCAAAACAAAAAATTATAGATGTTCTCAAATACGAAAATGTTGAATACAGCTATACTATTGCACCTGATGGAACTATTCTTGATGAAAATAAAGGTGATGAGGGTGCTTGTTCAATTGATTCACGAAAAGTTGTTAAAGGCGCAGTTTTAATGCATGGACATCCTGTTCCGCTGCCTTTATCCAGTGGTGATATTGCAAGTTTGCTTGCAACTGATGCTGTTTCAGATGAAGCTGTTACTGTAGATGGAAAGTATTCTCGTTTAGTTAAAAATGAATTATATAAGAGTGATAAAGGCTATCAAGAATTGTATTTCCAATTGGAACAGCAGCTTTGTTTAAAAGCACTTGATAGTTTAGGCATAGACTATAAATTTAATAAAGATGATTTAATTGATATGTTTAAAGATTACCTTGAACTTAATATGGGAAAATCAAAATCAGCTACAAGTGATGAAGATGCCGAAAAAATAATGGCTCAGCTTGATATTTCTTCTGATGAAGATAAATTGGAAGAATCACGCAAAAAATTAGAGCAGATGATGTATTTTCAATTGATGTCCAATCCGCATAAATACGATAAAAAACACAATGCTATTGTTGAAAATTATGCATTAGTTCAAGACTTCTTAAATTCAGAAGAAGGTATTCATGTTCGTCACGAATTCTGCCGTGATGTTGCACAACAATATAATATGACTTACGAAACCAATCTTGAATAATAGTTTATTTTAGCATTTTCTTTAAATATTGCCCTGTAAATGAATCTTGGCACTTAGCGACTTCTTCCGGTGTGCCTTCTGTTACTATTGTTCCGCCTTCATCGCCGCCCATTGGTCCTAAGTCAATGATATGGTCAACAGTTTTTATTAAATCTAAATTATGTTCAATAATTAAAATTGTATTGCCTGAATCTGCAAGTTTATTGATAATTTTAATCAGTTTATCCAAATCATACCAGTGCAAGCCGACTGTCGGTTCATCAAGTAAATAAAGAGTTTTACCTGTTGCACGTTTGTTTAATTCGCTTGCCAATTTTATTCTTTGAGCTTCTCCGCCTGAAAGTGTTGTTGCGCTTTGTCCTAGTTTCATATAGCCTAAACCAACATCGTTTAAGGTTTGAAGCCGCGTTTTGATTTTTGGAATATGTTCAAAAAATTCTAAGGCTTCAGCTATACTCATTTCAAGCACTTCTGAAATATTTTTGCCTTTGTATTTAACTTCAAGGGTTTCTCTGTTATATCTTTGACCTTTGCAGATATTACATTTGATATAAACATCAGAAAGGAAGTTCATTTCAATTCTTGTTAAGCCATCGCCCTTGCAAGCCTCACATCTTCCGCCTTTAACGTTAAAACTAAATCTTCCGGCTTTATATCCTCGCATTTTTGCTTCGGGAGTCTGCGCAAACAATTCTCTTATATGTGTAAATACATCTGTATAAGTTGCAGGATTTGAACGCGGAGTTCTTCCGATTGGTGATTGATCTATACAAATAACTTTATCTATATTTTCAAAACCGTCTATTTTATCAACACCTTGAGGTTTTGGCTTATTGCTGTTTAGTTTATGCAATGAATATTGATACAATAAATCATTCATCAATGTAGATTTACCGCTGCCTGAAATACCTGTTAAAGCTACAACTTTGCCTAAAGGAATTTTTACATCGATATTCTTTAAATTGTTTTTATATGCGTTATGAATTTTTAAATAATTGCCATTCCCTTCGCGTCTTTTTTTCGGAATTGGAATTACTCTTTCTCCGCTTAAATATTGCCCTGTTAAAGATTTTTTTGCTTTAATAATATCTTCAAGGCTGCCTTGTGCTATAACTTTACCGCCGTTAACCCCTGCATATAAACCTATATCTACAATATGGTCTGCGCTTCTTATCGTGTCTTCATCGTGTTCAACAACAATCAAAGTATTTCCTAAATTCCTTAATCTTATAAGCGTTTTAATAAGCATATCGTTATTGTATTGGTGCAAACCGATAGATGGTTCATCAAGCACATATAAAACGCCTGAAAGTCCGCTTCCGATTTGTGTTGCAAGTCTTATTCTCTGTGCTTCACCGCCTGATAAAGTTCCTGACATTCTTGCTAAATTTAAATAGCTTAAACCTACATCAAGCATAAATTTAAGTCTTGCACGTATTTCTTCAAGTATTTGTTTTGCGATTGTCAGTTTGTAGTCATCAAGCTCTAAAAACAAATCAGAGAAGAATTTATACGCTTCTTTTGTGGAAAGCAAGCATACTTCGTGAATATTTTTTCCTGCAATTGTAACCGCTAAAGAAAACGGTTTTAACCTCGCACCTTTACAATCATTACAAGGTATTTGCGACATGTATTCTTGTATGGAATCTCTTATTTCATCAGAATTTGAATCGTTATATTTGTGCATAAAATATGGAATTACACCTGTAAACGGTCGTTTTTGCGTTACATATCTTGTTCCGCCAAATTCTTTAAAACGCAAGCTTACAGCTTCTCTTCCGCTTCCGTATAAAATGATATCTTGTTCCTTTTTGCTTAATTCTTCAAAAGGAGTCTCCATATTTATATTAAAATGGTTTGCTACAGATGATAAAATCTCTTGATAATATGGGTTACCCGTCTTTGCCCAAGGATAAATAGCACCTTGTGCCAATGATTTTGTCCTGTCAGGAATTAATAAATCGGGGTCCATTTCGTAATGTGCGCCTAGTCCTCCACAGGTCGGGCATGCGCCGTATGGGCTGTTAAAACTGAAAATTCTCGGTGCTAATTCCTCAAAACTTAAATTACACTTAGGACAGGCAAGTTTTTCAGAAAAAATCATTTCTTTATCGCCGATAACATCAACAATTAAAAGTCCGTCTGCTTTTTCAAGTGCAATTTGTGCGCTATCGGTTAATCGTGATTTTGCGCTTTCTTTAATTACAATTCTATCTACAACAACTTCAATTGTGTGTTTTTGAGTTTTATTTAACGTAATTTCATCTTCATCAAGATTATATATATTGCCGTCAATTCTGACTCTTACAAAACCTTCTTGTTTTAATTCTTCAATTTGATTGATGAATTCACCTTTTTTACCTCGAATAATAGGTGCTAAAAGCTGTATTTTAGTTCCCTCCGGCAAAGTAAAAATTTTATCTACAATCTCATCTATAGATTGCGGTGCAATTTCACAGCCGCATTCAGGGCAATGCGGAGTACCTATTCTCGCAAACAGTAATCTTAAATAGTCATAAATTTCAGTAACTGTTCCAACTGTTGAACGCGGATTATTGCTTGTTGATTTTTGGTCAATAGAAATTGCAGGTGATAAACCTTCGATACTTTCAACATCTGGCTTATCAAGCTGACCCAAAAACTGCCTTGCATAGTTAGAAAGGCTTTCTACATAACGTCTTTGCCCTTCCGCAAAAATTGTATCAAATGCCAGCGAACTTTTGCCTGAACCTGATATTCCCGTGAACACTATTAATTCATTTTTCGGCAATTCTAAGCTAACATTTTTTAAATTATGTTGATTTGCTTTTCTTATAACAATCTTATCGTTCATAGCTATATTATGGCATAAAGAGGTTTTAATTTGTATTATTTAAATCTTCTTTGTTTTGCTTAAGCAAAATCAATATTAGTAAAATCTTCATATAAAGAACTGATTACTTTCTCAGCTTTATTTAAAACTTGATTTATTGTTTCATTAAGACTATACAAGCAGCATTTTGCAATATATTTATTATCTTCAGGATAAAGTCCCATTTCTTCAATATAAAAATATAAAAAGTGAAATAATTTCATTAAATAAAATACATGGCTGAATGTGGATTTGAACTCAAAGAATTCATCAGATATTTGTTCGATGGTTTTTACTTTGCTCATTTTTTGCTCCTTTTATTAAATATTTCTTAATAATTATTGTTGTTAATATCGATTTATTGATATTTATGTCTATTATGCTATTTAAAATAGACAAATTTGTCAACATATAGTTAAAAAAGTACAATAATTGTATGAAATTACAAGTAAAAGAACAAATAAAAACCTTACTTGCGCAAAGAGGTGTAAAACAAAAGGATTTAGCTGTATATATGTCTCAAAAAACAGGTAAAACCTATACGGCTGATACGCTTTCTCATAGATTGAATAGAGGAACTATAACATATAATGAAGTTCTAATTATTGCTGATATTTTAGACTATGATATTAGTTTTGTAAGTAGAAATATATAATTATTTATTTTTGATATTTAATGCTTTGTCACCCTGAATTTATTTGACTACTTTTTCCAAAATCTTTGATTTTGTGAAAAATGTCTGGTTTTCCACAGGGTCTGAGATTTAGTGAATATGTCTTAAATTCATAATATAAAATTAAACATAATTATTTTGAATAATTCCAATCTGGTCAGATTCCGAAACAAGTTCGGAATGACTAGTAGTTTAAAGCTTAAATATAAGAAAATAATTTCGAGTTGGTCAGATGCTATGTGAACTAGACATTTTTCACGAAATTACAGATTTTGAAAAAAGTATTAAAACACCAGTTAGGGACATAAAATCACATTGCAATTATGCAATGGATTTTGCAGCCAGTTCAGAATGACAGGTTTGTAAATAACGGACAGAATTATCAAAGTATATTCAAAATGAAAAACAAAAAACGGAGGGGTAAACCTCCGTTTTTTAATTTGTTATATTTAGTTTAATTAACCTAATTGTGAATGGAATGTACGAGAAATAACGTCATCCTGCTGTTCTTTTGTAAGCTTTACAAAGTTTACTGCATAACCTGATACTCTTACAGTAAGCTGCGGATATTTCTCCGGGTGAGCCTGAGCATCAAGAAGTGTTTCTCTTGTGAAAACGTTTACATTAAGGTGATGACCGCCTTTCTCAACATATCCGTCTAAAAGATTAACTAAATTTTCTTCTTGCATTGTAGCCATCATTATATTTAACCTCTTTCTATTAATTTAAATTATTTTCGCAGCAACCGCAATCTAAATTAATTGCTAAGTCGCCCATAAATACTTCATCTTTACCTAAAGCATTCGGAATGATTGAGAAGGTATTTGAAATACCATCTTGAGCATCATTAAACGGTAACTTCGCAACAGATGCTAAAGATGCAACAGCGCCGTTTTCATCTCTTCCGTGCATTGGGTTTGCTCCGGGTGCTAAAGGTATTCCTGCTTTTCTTCCGTCAGGAGTATTGCCTGTCTTTTTACCGTAAACTACATTTGATGTAATTGTTAAAATTGACATTGTTGGAATTGAGTTTCTGTATGTATGGTGTTTTCTAATTTTAGCCATAAATGTTTTTACTAAATCTACTGCGATTTGGTCAACTCTGTCATCATCATTACCGTATTTAGGGAAGTCACCTTCTACTTCGTAATCAACAACAATTCCGTTTTCATCTCTTATTGTTCTTACTTTTGCATATTTAATTGCAGAAAGTGAGTCAGCAACAACAGAAAGTCCTGCAATACCTGTTGCAAAGTAGCGTTTTACATCTCTGTCATGCAGCGCCATTTGAGCTCTTTCATAACAATATTTATCGTGCATATAGTGAATCAGGTTCAAAATATTTACATATAAGCCTGCCAGCCAGTCCATCATTACATCGTATTTTTCCATGACTTCATCGTAGTCTAAATAATCAGATGTAATCGGTCTGTAAGCCGGACCTACCTGGGTTTTGGATTTTTCATCAATACCGCCGTTGATGGCATACAATAAACATTTTGCAAGGTTGGCGCGAGCACCGAAGAACTGCATCTCCTTACCTACAACCATAGAAGATACACAGCAAGCAATAGCGTAATCATCACCGTGTGTAACTCTCATTAAATCATCGTTTTCATATTGAATAGATGATGTTCTTATTGACATTCTTGCACAATAATTTTTGAAGTTTCTTGGCAATCTTGTTGACCATAAAACTGTCATATTAGGTTCAGGCGCACAGCCTAAGTTTTCTAATGTATGCAAATATCTAAAAGAGTTTTTTGTAACTAACGGTCTACCGTCAACTCCAACACCGCCGATTGATTCTGTTACCCATGTCGGGTCGCCGGAGAATAAAGAATTATATTCAGGTGTTCTTGCAAATTTAACCAATCTTAATTTCATTATGAAATGGTCAATCATTTCTTGTGCTTGAACTTCTGTTATAACTCCGTTTTGTAAATCTCTTTCAATGAAAATATCTAAGAAAGTTGAAGTTCTTCCGATACTCATTGCTGCGCCGTTTTGTTCTTTTACTGCAGATAAGTATCCAAAATATAACCATTGAATAGCTTCTTTAGCATTTTGTGCGGGTTTTCTTATATCAAAACCGTAAGTTTCGCCAAGTTCTGCCATTTCATTTAATGCTCTGATTTGTTCTGCTAATTCTTCTTTTAATTGAATTTTTTCAGCAGTCATTTCACCATCAATTGAAGCATGTTGTTCTTTTTTATCTTCAATTAATCTATCAATACCGTATAATGCAATTCTTCTGTAATCGCCTATAATTCTTCCTCTGCCGTATGCATCAGGAAGTCCTGTTAAAATTGCGGCATGACGTGCTTTTTTCATTTCAGGTGTATAAACATCAAATACACCTTGGTTATGTGTTTTTCTGTATTTTGTAAAAATTTCAGAAACTTCTGCATCTACTTCGTATCCATAAGATTTGCAAGCGCCTTCTGCCATTCTGATTCCGCCAAATGGCTGCATAGAACGTTTAAGTGGTGCATCTGTTTGAAGTCCTACAATTGTTTCCAATTCTCTATCTATATAACCTGCTTCGTGAGATGTAATAGTAGATACAATTTTTGTATCCATATCTAAAACACCGCCGTTTTCACGTTCTTGTTTGAATAAATTGCAGCATTCTTCCCATAATCTTGTTGTTGCTTCTGTAGGTCCTGCTAAGAATGATGCATCGCCTTCATATAATGTGTAATTTCTTTGAATAAAATCTCTAACGTTAATTTCTCTTTGCCATTTACCGGATTTAAAATCAACTTTATTAGAGTTTCTTTCTAACATTGCACTTTCCATTTTATCTCCCTTTTCTACTATTATTATTAATGTTCTTTGACTCTAAAATTTAAAATCATTTATTCTACTATTGTAGCATAATGCATTATCTACAACAAAAAATATTAATTTTTATACATATATTTTACAAAGAAAACATATAAAAAAAAACTAATGTGTGATAATATTAACAAGCAAAAGATTTTATGGCGGGATAGTTATTTGAAAAAAGTTATTACAGCAAAAGAAGCGGCTAAATTAATTAAAGATAATTCTACAATTATGGTTGGAGGTTTTTTAAGCTGCGGAACACCTGATAAAGTAATTGATGCAATGGTTGAGGAAAATATAAAAAACTTAACCATGATTTGCAATGATACTTCTGTTCCTGATAAAGACAAAGGAAAATTAATTCAAAGCGGTATGGTTAAAAAAGTTATAACCACCCATATTGGTACAAACCCCATAACAGGGGAAAAAATGCATAAAGGTGAGTTAGAAGTAGAATTTTATCCGATGGGTACATTAGTTGAAAAAATCCACGCAAAAGGTTCGGGTCTTGGCGGCGTATTAACACCTACAGGAATTGGTACAATTTTAGAAGAAGGTAAAAAAATAGTTGAGATTAATGGTAAAAAATATATTTTTGAAGAACCATTAGGTGCTGATTTTGCAATTGTCTACGGTACAAAAGTTGATAAATTCGGCAATGTTAAATTTGAAGGAACTACAAGAAATTTTAATACTTCAATGGCTACAGCTGCTGATGTCGTTATCATTCAGGCGGATGAATTTGTTGAAGAACTTGACCCTAACGAAATTGTAATCCCGGGTATCTTTATTGATTATATTGTTAAGAAAGAGGAAAACTAAATGACTCTTACAATAAAAGATTTATCTAAAGATAAAATAAAAGAAATTATTGCAAAACGAATTGCTAAAGAATTTAAAGAAAATGATATTGTAACTTTGGGTATTGGGTTACCAACAGAAGCTGCTAATTATGTATCTGAAAATATGAATATAATTTTTCAATCTGAAAATGGTATTCTTGGATTAGGAAGAAGTCAAAAAGGTCCTGAGTTTGATACAAAAATTGTAAATGCAGGTGGTGCTTTTGTAGAAGTGAACAAAGGTGCAAGTTTTTATGACTCGCAAATGGCTTTTACAATAATGCGCGGAGGTCATATTGATGCAACTGTTTTAGGTGCACTTCAAGTTGATGAAGATGGCAGTATTGCCAGCTGGCAAATTCCGGGAAAATTTGTTCCGGGTATTGGCGGTTCAATGGATTTAATTGTTGGTTCAAAACGTGTTATAGTTGCAATGACTCATACATCTAAAGAAGAACCTAAAATCGTAAAAAAATGCACACTTCCTTTAACTGCTTATAAAGAAATAGATATGATTGTTACTGAACGATGTGTATTTGTTGTTAAACCTGATGGTTTATTATTAACAGAAATTAATCCGTTATTTACTGTTGAAGATATAAAAAATTGTACAGGTGCTGATTTTCGTGTTAGTGAAGCACTAAAAGAAATGGAAATATAAATAAAAAATAATAAAAGTAAGAGGTATTTAATTTTTCGTCCTGTGATTTTTACATACGTAAAATCAATGGACTTCAAAATCGAATACCTCTTACTTTTATTATTTTTTATTTTAAAAATCTTATATAAATATAAGCTGTACTGATTGCTAATGAAATAAATACAATTGGAATACCGTATTTTAAAAATCCGATAAAACTTATAGGATGACCTTCTTTTGCTGAATTTTCCGAAACAATAACATTAGCTGCGGCACCGATTATTGTCATATTCCCGCCAAGACAAGCCCCTAACGATAAACACCACCATAACGGGTATGCATAATCACTTCCCATTACATTTTGAATTTCTGCTATCATTGGAGCCATTGTTGCGGTATATGGAATATTATCTATAATTCCCGAGATAATACCTGAAGCCCAAAGAATAATCATTGCTGTTGCACTTTCAGAACCTTTTGTTACTGCAAGTATCCATTCTGCCATTAGTTTTATGCCGCCTGAAGCTTCAAGTCCTCCGATTATTATAAATAAACCAATAAAGAAAAATATTGTATTCCATTCAACATCACGAAGAATATCAGTAGGTTTTTCAAATAATAGAAGTATACTTGCTCCTAACATTGCGACAATACATGTTTCAATATGTATTACATCGTGTAAAATGAAACCTAAAATAACAAAGAATAAAATAAATATAGAACGAAGCATTAAAGCTTTATCTGTAATTGTATGCGCATTATCAAGTTTAGCAACTTCCTCCATTTTTTCGGCAGAGGCTTTAAGTGATTTTTTAAAACATAGAACTAATAATGCAATAACTACTGTTAAAATGATTGCAACTACAACTGTTAATTCTTTTATAAAATCCATAAAAGCAAGCCCGCCTGCGCTTCCTATAATAATATTAGGAGGGTCGCCTATTAATGTTGCGGTACCGCCAATATTAGATGAAACTATTTCTGTTAAAAGAAATGGAATTGGATTAATATCCAGTTTCTTAGCAATTGAAAAGGTAATCGGCATAATTAAAATAACCGTTGTAACGTTATCTAAAAATGCACTTACAACTGCCGTAAATATACCTAACGCTACAAGAACTTTTATGGGATGGCCTTTTGTTAATTTTAAAAGTTCGTTTGCAATGTAGTTAAATACTCCGCTTCTTGTGGTAATTGAAACAATTATCATCATTGAAACTAATAAGAAGATTACATTAAAATCTACAAAATTTACGAAATATAATGGATTAACATTATCATTTATAATTTTTGTTTGACTCACTAAACCTAAAATTATTGTTATTGCTGCGCCTAAAAGAGCAATAGTTACTTTGGGAATTTTTTCCGTTGCGATAAAAATATATGCAAGAAGTAATAATCCCGCTGAAATTATTACATTATGCGCACTAATAAAAGCATAAACAGCTTCCATTAATTACCTCCTTTTATTAAGTTATGCTTCATTGCAGCTGCTATTGCTACTGCAATTTCTTCATCTGTTTTTGATATTGTATTTCTTTTGGGTTCTTCTTTTACTTCCTCTGGAAATATTTTATTTAATTTACCTATAATAAATTCATTTATTTTCATAACACCTATCATAAGTGTTAAAAATAGCATAACTACTAACATACCTAAGCACGCAAGCATTAATCCTGCATGCAGATTTTGGGTCATTAAATCTGTATTCATAATTTCTCCTATTATAACTAACTGTAAACAAAGTATTTAACAGTGATTAAGGAGCATTTGGCTGTATTTCAAATGAAAGGAAAGAATGAACTGAAGATGTTTTATTTGTTAAATATGAAAGTGTATAAATGTAAAATAAAGTATATTTAAATTGTTTTGAATGATATAAAGACGAATTATTTATACCGCCATCATATAAATTTGAGTTTTTTCTATTGTTTAAATACAGATTATTTTCTTCTGTAATATTGCTAATAAAAAATTCGTTATCTTTTGAATTTATAATGTCGTGATGATAATATTCTACAGCAGATATAGTATCTGTTGCTTTGCTTTCAATAGAAATTAAAGCATTATCAACAGCAAAAGAAGAAACTATTGATATTAAGAAAGTAAATATAAATAATAGTATTCGGCTGATATATTTCATACGTTAATCATACAATAAAAAAATCAGCAGAAATATCTGCTGAAAGGAAAGTTTAACTATACCATGTTTTAAATGTTTCAATTTGTTTTGTTAACTTATCAAAATTACCTTCAAACTTTACGCATCTGTCGTCAATATAAAGCCATGCCGGTTCTTTTGTATTTGTTACATCTGAAACATATTCTTCTATTTTGTGTTCTTTAATCCACCTGAGAACAAGTTGTTTTTCTCTTGTTGTAAATAATTTTACATTATATTTTTTACTTAAATTTTTTATAAACAACAATGCTCCGTCTTGGATTTCCGGAATATAGTTTTCTTGATATTCGCCCGTATATTTATTTAGGACTCCGTCAAGGTCAATTAGTATAACTTTTTTATTTGTCACAAATTCTCTCTTGGATTACAAAATATTCTACCTTAAACATTGCTTACATGCAAATTATTTGTTTTTGAAATATTCGTAAATTTCGTCTATATGTCCGTCTACATCTACTTTGTCCCAAAATTTAACAATATCACCTTTTTCATTAATGATAAATGTTGCGCGATGCATATTGGTTATGTATTTATCGTGGTCTTCAAATGCTTGTTTTAATTTGTTTTCTGTATCTGATAAAAGAATATAGTTTAAATTATGTTTTTTTTGAAAATCTTTATGTTCTTCTGTATTATTTTTACTTACGCCTATAACTTGTGCATATTTCTTTAAATTATCCATTGCGTCACGAAAGTCGTGAGCTTCTTGTGTGCAAACAGGTGTATCATCTTCCGGATAAAAATACAAAATGATATTATTTCCTAAAAAATCTTCTAATTTATATTTTCTTTCATTACCTTGCTCATCAATTCCATTTAATTCAATATCTAAATAATGCATATTTTTCTCCTTTTTTTCAAAAGTATCTTTTTTACACATTAATTTCATCACCTATGTGAATATACATTAAGCAGATAATTTTTTATGAAACTTTATTATTAAACTTTAGTCTTATTTTGGGAGGAGGGTAATGACTAAAAAGTGAAATTTATATTATAATGAGTGTAGTAAGGAGAGAGTTGTGAAAAAATTTGTAAAAAATACAGCATTAATAACATTGGCTTTAATGCTTGTAAGTATTACTTGCAGCAGAAGTAATACCGCTATGGCTGAATCTGAAACTGTTTTATATGATATGGTTTGGAAAATTGTGAATTCAAAATATTTAGACCAGACAAATAATGGACAGGATTGGTCAAAATGGCGTCATAAATATGATGATAAAATTAAAACTCCGGAAGATGCCTATATTGCAATTGATACTATGGTTGCAAGTTTAAATGACAGATATACAAGATTTGTTACACCAAAAGAATTTGAAGAAGAAAAAAATATGATTAAAGGTTCTTTATGTGGAATTGGTGTTCAAATAGGTTTACGTGACGGTAAAGTTTTAATTATATCTCCTATTGAAGATACTCCCGGACAAAAGGCAGGTTTATTGGCAGAAGATGAAATTCTTGCAATTGACGGTGTTTCAACAAAAGATATGACAATAGATAAAGCTGCTGATAAAATAAGAGGTGAAAAAGGTACTACTGTTGAACTTCTTATAAAAAGAAAAGATTCACCTAATAAAACATATAAAATTGTTCGTGATGAAATAGAAATGAAAGCAATTTCATCAAAATTACCTGATAATTTTAAGTTGGATGACAAAATAGGATATATTCGATTAAGTTCTTTTATGGGAAGAAATGTTGGTAATTCCTTTGAAGATAAAATGATTGAATATAAAAATAAAGAAGGTATTATTATTGATTTAAGAGCTAATACAGGCGGTCTTTTAACTAATGCAATTCAAATATCTGATTTATTCTTGGATAATGATATTATTGTAAGTACTGTTGACAGAGACGGGTACAAAGATACTTCAAAATCTTCAAAAAGATATTTCTCATCGCAGCCTGTGGTTGTTTTGATTAACAAAGGAAGTGCATCAGCAAGTGAAATTATGTCAGGTGCATTAAAAGATAATCAAAGAGCTATCTTAGTCGGTGAAAATACTTTTGGTAAAGGTTTAGTTCAAGAGGTTAAGAGTTTGGCTCCATTTGGTGCAGGTTTGAATATTACTGTTCAAAAATATTTAACACCAAACGGAACAGATATCAATAAAAAAGGTATTGCACCTCATATTGAAGTAAAACTTACTGAAGAAGATATTAAAGCAAAAAATGATGTACAGCTTAAAAAAGCTCAAGAAGTTTTATTGCAAATGATTGAAAATGAAAGAATGTCGGCTAACCGTTAATCTTTTGATAGATTATTTGTGCGGCATTTAAAACAGGATCAATAGCTGGAGAATACGGCGGTGAATATGGTAAATCCAAATTCATAAACGACTCCAGCTTTGTTTTGCTTAATATTGCAGGAATTACCACATTTATTCTTTGGTTTACCTCTCCTTCACCAATTCCTTGTATGCCAAGAATTGTATGTGTATTTCTATCAACAATTAATTTTAATGTCATAGTTCCGTTATTTGGCATATAACCTGCTTTGTCTCGTTTTGTTACTATTGCAAATTCCGGTTGAAATCCGTGTTCTAATGCTTCACGGTAACTAATGCCTATAATTGATATTGTTAAATCAAAATATTTTGTAATGGTTGAGTTTAAAATTCCTTCAAATAAACAATTTCCGCCAGCTATATTTATTGCGGCACAGCGTCCCTCTTTATTTGCTGTTGAACCCATTGGCACCCATGTATACTTATTTGTAATAAGGTTAAAATTATCAGTGCAGTCTCCAACCGCATATATTCCGTTTTTTGAAGTTTTAAGTGTCTTATCAACTTTTATACTGTTATTTATGCTTAATTTTATCCCGCTTCCTTCTAAAAAATCAGTATTGGGTCTTACACCTGTTCCTAATACAACAAAGTCTGTTTCAATTTCTTTTCCTGAAGATGTTATAACTGTTGTAACTTCATCTTTTTCATTACCTACAAATGCTACAACTTCTTCGTTTGTCAGTATATTTACCTGTCCGGGGTTTCTGCCGATAATATAGTCTGTTACCATTTGCGTGAAATCTTCATCAAACATTTTTAGTATTTGAGAATTTTTTTCTATTAAAGTTACTTGAATATTATTATGGACAAGTGCTTCCATTACTTCGATTGAAATGTATCCTCCGCCTAATAATACAGCTTTTTTAGATTGAAACATTTTATTTTTTATATTTATTCCGTCTTGAATTGTTCTTAATGTAAATATATTTTTTAAATTTATATTTGCTATTTTAGGCATTATTGGTGTTGCCCCTGTTGCAATGACTAAGATGTTATATTTGACTTCGTATATATTTTTAGAAACTAAATCTTCTATTAATACTGTTTGTTCTTCTGTATTAACTTTTAAACATCTTTGTTTTGTATGTATATCAATATTTTGCTTTTTAAAATCTTCAGGTGTACGCATTATTAATGTATCGGAATTTTGAATTATATTCTCAATATAATATGGTAATCCGCAGGCAGAATATGAAATAATAGCTTCTTGTGTGTATAAATCGATTTGTACATCACTTCTTTCTCTTCTTAGTTTTGCAGCTGTTTTCGGTCCTGCTGCTCCACCACCTATAATTACTATTTTTTCTGCCATTTTTTTACCCTTTTTAAAAAATCATTCTTTGTAATTCAATTCCGCTTATCTCTAACAGTTCTTTTTCTAAATTAACTGCATTTTCTTGGCTTTCAACTTGCAGTAAAACTATTCCGTTAGAAGAACAAAATATTGATGAATTATTTATCCCGATTCGCATTTTTATAATGCAGTTGAACTTCGTTAGTATTTTTTGAAATTCAACTGCATTTTGTTCCTTTTCGGGAAGTTTTATCCCTATTATGGTTGTCATATTTTTAGTCTTTTATCTCTAATTTTTTTGTTTCTTTTTCATCAGAATGCAATTTAGGTAAATGAAGTTCTAAAATACCTTTTTTTAAATCTGCATCTGATTTTTCAACATCTATTTCATAAGGGAAGTAAAGAGTTCTTGAATAACTTCCGTATCTGAATTCTGATTTATGATATTTGTGTTTTTTATCATCATCTTCTTTTTCAATTTCTTTATTTGCTTCAATTTTTACGTATGATTTATTTATATCAATATTTATATTTTCTTTATTTATTCCCGGTAGTTCAACTTTTACGCAGTAACTGTCTTCGTATTCTTTTACATCTACAGGCATTGCCATCCCTTTTAGTTCTTGATGAAAAATATATTCGGGAAACAGATTATCAAAACTTTTTTGCAAAATTGAATTAATATCTTCATTTAATGTGTTTAAAAATGTATCAGGTTTTTTAATTAAATATTTCATTTTCTTCTCCTATAAAAATAATGGAACTTTATCCGATTTTATTTTGGAGTGAACTAAAAAATAAATCATTACCAAGTTTGGTAATGATTTATAACTAATTTATTTTTATTGATTTATTAAATTTCTTCTTCTATTTCACCAAGTTCTTTTTGTTTTATTTTATTAACAACAGAATCTACAAGAAAATCATAATCTTTTATGTTTTTTATATCGGCTGAAAATTCTTTTTTTAACATATTTTCAACCATTGCACGAATTCTTAAATCTTCTTCTATAAATTTATTTTCATCAAGAATAGAATTAAGAAGTTCATTTCTATTCTCTTCTTTATTTCTTAATGATGAAAATTTAAGCCAATTTGATTTTTGCTCTGAATTTTTTAATTCTTTTACAATTTTAAAACGTTTTAAATTGAACATTGAATTCGAACTTCTCCATTTTTAAAGTATACATCGTTTATTTGTTTTGCACGATTGTTTTTCATACATGATAAAACATTTTCTACTGTTTGTACAGTGTTAACCTTCTGTAGTACATTGTATAAAACTAAATCATGAATAAGTGAATTGTTTACTAACTCAGGAAATTCTTCATTTAAAATAGTATTTACCATTGAAGTGATTTTATCAGATTCACTATCCCTGTTTATAGGATTAGACATACTGATACTTGTGCTGTTATCTATTTTATTTTTAGTATCAGCAGATTTAATCCATTCAATGGTTACTTGTTTTTTTGAGTTATACATGTCACTTACCTTTTTTGACTTATTATCCGATTTGAAAAAGAGTGCTGAAGATATTGAATTTACAAAAAGGGTAAAAAGGTTTACAAATGTTTACATATTATTCGGTTTTCAATAATTATATTTTTGTAAACAAATGTAACTATAAAATATATTGTTTTCGCAAATATCTAAAGTTTTTGTTTTTTCTTCCGTTACAAATATTATTCGGATATTTTGTAAAAGTGTGCTTTGTGCATGAGAAAAGGTGTAATATGGCTGATATTTCGATAAAAAAATCTTTATCTACTGAAACTTATTCAGGAGTCAAAAAGGAAAAAAGCAGTTATTCTGAACTAAAGAAAGAATATGAAAAATTTTTAAAGAAATCATCAAAATCGGATTTGGCAAATGCTCCTACGATGAAAGATAAAGAACTTGAATTTTTATCTCAACTCAAAGTTTTGGCTGAAAAAGAAGGACTTGAGGAAGAAGTAAAAATGCTTACAGATAGACAAAACGGCATTTTTGCGTCGTTGGAAGATAAACCGTCCGTTTCAAGTGCGTATTATTCACCTGTTTCGCTTGCTAAGCCGTCTTTTAAAGGAAAAACAAATAAACCTGCTCAAAATTTTGCACAAGTAATTGATGCTTGTAAAAATAAACATGGTGAAGTTGATGAAAATACATTAAAAGTTATAATGGCTTTTAAAGATTATGATTTAGATGAATATCATCTTCAATCTTTAGTACAAAAATGCAGAAATCATGGTGATACGGTAAGTGATAATGTTGTTAATGCAGTTCAAGTTTTAGCATCTTACAAGGTCAGTTCTGCTGTGTCTACCCAAGTAATTGAAGAATTACTTTCTCAAAATCCTGAAGTTGAAAAAGGCATTGATTTAACATTATGTAATCAGGTTGGTAACTATAAAACAGCCGGTTTTGATGACCTTTCGGCTTTTAAATTTGCAAAATTATCTCAAGCTTTTGATGATAAAACTTCACTTAAAGATTCTGTTATAAAACTTGCAAAAGCAGATATTAGAACAGATTCTACCGTTAAGCTTTTAAATGAACTTGCGGTTGAAAGTCCTCAAACAGGTAATAAAAAAGTTTCAGCTGATGCTGTAAAATCAGTTGTTTCTTTGAAAAAAGCGTTGTCTGTATCAAGACATAATGAAAAAGCAGAGCAAGATAATCCTATTGGAAAATTAGGAACTATGGTTTTGAACTTTAGTGATGGTCTTATGATTTTAAAAGATAACAAGGTTATTAAATGTTCAAAAGATGATGCTCAAAATATTGGTACTCTAAAAATGGAATATGCCGATTTGATTGCAGAATTAGAAGATAATGTATTACTTGATTATGTTAAAAAGTATAAGGATAATAAAGGTGAAATCAATCCTAATTTCTTGCGTACTTTGACTTCTTTAAGACATTCGGGTATTGCATATCCTCAATTAATAGAAATGACAGATTTTTGTACAGACGGTAATTCTGTAGATAAAAATAAATTATCTGCTATTGGAGAATTGAAAAAGGCGGGTGCTTTAGGTGCTGATATTATACATATTTTAGAAAATGTTGAAAAAACGTCTAACGGTGAATACAGCAAAGAAGATATGCAAAATGCCGCTGACTTAACGGCTACGGTTCTTGGCGGCAATGAAGTGGCAGCATTGCTTCCTGAGGTTAGAAACAATGAAAATGTTAAAGATTTCTTTGTTTATTTTTCTCAAATAATGGAGCATAAATCAAATTTGCCTGAATTCCTTACAATGATAAAAGATGCAAATGGTTCTTTTGACGAAAACGCAATGGATGTGCTGTATAATTTGGCTCAAAACTTCTTTGTTTCAGAAAATGGTGCAATGTCAGAAGCTGATTTTATGAAGAATTCAACGGAAATTCTTAAATCAGCAAAAGATAGTGGCGAAGCTTTTGTTAATGATGAGGGTGCCGGTATATGCTCTATAATGTCTCAAAATAAAGAAAGTGCCGAAAATATTATAAAAGGGCTTGAATTATGCAAAACTAAAGCAGGTAAAATTGATGAGCAGCTTGCTGAAATACTTTGGGATATGTGCTCACATCAGGCAGATATTTCAGAAATAGAAACTGTTCTTAATGTTTGCAGAAACGATGACAATGTTGTAATTCACAATATTACTCAACATATAATTTCAATGTTTGACGAAGGTAAAGATAAAGATCAAGTATTGACTTTTGCAAATAAATTAAATGAAATCTAAATATTTACTTAACACAAACCCTGAATTTTCAAGTTTTTCTTTGAATTTTGGGTTTTGTGTTATTAAAAATTCTATATAATTATTATATTTGTTTTTAGAAATATATTGTGAAGTATATGGATGAATTATAATTTCTGTTATAGTATTATCTTCGTTTATCTTCTTTAAACCTTTTAATATTGTTTCTTCGGTCATATTCCCTGTATACATTGCACCAATAAAATAATCATTATTCTTAATTTTGGATTTTTTTAATTCTTTTATATTTATAGATGTATGTACGTTTAATATAATATTTTTTATTATATTAATCGGAAATTTTATATTTAATATTTTATTCGGAACTATGTAAGGTATTTCTTTTTGTGTTCTTATAAAATTAATATTATATTCTTGTGCAAGTTTGCATATTAGTTTAAATATTTTAGGTATCGAATGTGTGTGTACATGTGAGTCTATGTGGCTTATTTTATGGATATTTATAATTTTTTCTATTTGTGCTCTAAATTCATTCTCTATTTGTTTAATACATTTTTCATCTTGTGATTTAAAGATTAGCTCTTGAAAACTGCAATTAAAATATCCCTCAGAATTACATAGTAATGATGGATTGGTTAAACTTTTCCCTTCCATAATATTAAAATGAAAACCTAAATCAATATTGTTGATATCTTCTAAAAGTTCTATAGCATTTTTATAAGCCGGCATGTTTGTTATAATGCTTGCAGCTGTTATTATTCCTGCTTTATGACCTAATATTATAGCTTCATTATTAGCATTTGATAGACCAAAATCATCAGCATTGATTATTAATTTTTTCATTGCATAAATTTCCGATATAATTTATTATTTTCTATGTAATCATAGCATAAAAGGCGGTTTTATTATATGGATTTACCTGTTTTAGCTGTTGTTATACCTTGTTATAATGAGTCTGAATGTATTTCTTTTACAATTGAAAGATTGTTGAATTTATTAAATATTATGCAAAATAATAATGAAATTTCTGACAAAAGTTATATTTTTTGTGTGGATGACGGAAGTATTGATGATACATGGACTTTAATTGAAAAATATAATCAAATTTCAAATTCAAAAGTGAAAGGTATAAGATTTAGCAGAAATTTTGGAAATCAAAATGCTATAATTGCAGGTTTATTTGAATCATCACTTTATAATGCTGATTGTTATATAACTATTGATGCCGATTTACAGCAGGATGAAACAAAAATATCCGAGTTTGTAAGTAAATATAAACAAGGAGCACAAATTGTTTTGGGAATTAGGAATGATAGAAAAACAGATAATTTCTTCAAAAAAATAACAGCTCTTTTATTTTACAAATTAATGAATATTTTGGGTGTAAAAATAAAAGTAAATCATTCAGATTATCGATTGGTAAGCAAAAAAATTATAGATACTCTTAAAACGTTTCCTGAAACAAACATGTTTTTAAGGGGGATTTTTAATGACTTAGGGTTTGAAAAGGATTATGTCTGCTTTGATGTAAAACCCAGAAGGGCAGGAAATACAAAATTTACACCTTTGTCTTTATTTTCTCTTGCCCTAAATGGAATAACCTCTTTTAGTATTGTTCCGTTAAGAATAGTTTCTTTTATTGGATTAATAATGGCTTTTATTAGTTTTTGGGTTGGTATTTCTGCATTTATTGCAAAGGTCTATAGCGGTAATACAATCCCCGGATGGGCAACAATTGTTGTAGCGCTTGGATTTACAGGCGGTGTCCAAATTCTTTGCACAGGTATTATTGGTGAATACTTGGGACAATTATTCCAAGAAGTAAAATCACGCCCAAGATATATTATTCAAACTAAAGTAATTTAATTTTTTAATTAGGTTTTTCTTCTTCAATCCAAACATATGTTTGGGGCAATGTCGATGCAAATGGATTGTTTAACCCTTGATAATGCATTGGATTTGATACATAAGAGTTAATTTTATTTATTCGTCTTCTTATTTCATTTAAATAAAGGCTGATATTCATATTTTTTCCAACTTAATTTTTTTTATTATATAGCTTTTATCTCTGTAATTTACAGATACATTCTGATAATTTTTTGATTAAATTATTAGACTTGTGTATAATAGACCTATGAGTAAGCGAATATTAATTATTGATGATACGAAGTCTTGGCTGTTGTTTCATAAAGATTTAATTCAACAGTTATATGGTGATTTGTTTGAAATTACATTGGCTAATTCAGCGAATGAAGCTTTAAATATAATAAGACATAATATAAATAACCCGTTTTCTCTTATATTAACTGATTTGCAGATGGAAATGGATTATGAGCCAAAACTCGCAGGAGAATGGCTTGTTGAAAATATAAAAAATTTACAAGGGTATGCAAGTGTTCCTATTGTAATTATTTCTGCAATGTATAATATTGAACATATTGCAAGAAAGTTAAATGTTGAATGCATTTCTAAAAATTTATTAATTAATAATAAATTACTTATGAAATTTATGTTTGAAAAACTAATGCCATTTTTAAACAAAATTTAATAAAATTCTATTTTTTTAAATGTAAAAAAACTTTTGTTTGTGTTACCATAAAATTGATTATGGGTAAGTAGGACATGTCGAAATATACTATAGTAACACTGGAAGAAGTACATTCAACAAATAGCTATGCACTTGAGCATATTGCTTTTCTTGACGATAAAACTATTATTTATACTTCCCATCAAACATCAGGACGAGGACGTTATAACAGGCATTGGGTGAGTGATAACTCGGATAATTTATATATGTCTATTGTTCTTAAGCCTGAAAAGGTTACTTCTTATCCTTTCCCTAATTTAACTCAATATTTGTCAGTTTGTGTTTCTAAAGTATTAGAAAATAAGTTTAATTTACAACCAAAAATAAAATGGCCAAATGATATTTTGGTAAATGGTTCAAAAATTTCAGGGATTTTGGCCGAGTCTTCAATGTCCAATAATAGAATAAACGGTGTTGTTTTAGGTCTTGGGCTTAATGTTAATCTTCAAATGGAAACACTTGAAAAAATTGATCAAAAAGCAACATCTATAAGTATTCTAAATAAAAAACAATATGATGTTGAATGTATTTTACGTGATATTTGTGATGAATTTTTTAGTAATTATAATCAATTTGTTTTTGGTGGATTTGAATATATTAAGGATGAATATATTCAAAGATGTTCGTTTTTAGGTAAAAATATAACTGTCAAAGAGGCAGACGAAAAAAAACAGTATTTTGCAAAATCAATAGATGATGAAGGTTTATTGATTGTAAAAGATGATAATAATAATGAATGTAAGATAATAACAGGAGATGTTTTATGTTAAATGAAGGTTTAACAACGATGGCTGTTGGTATGGGAACTGTATTTAGTTTCCTTGTTATACTTTGGGCTGTTGTTGCTATTATGGGAAAAATTGTTGGATTTCTAAACAAGTTATTCCCGGAAGAAGTTAAAGCTGTTACTACAGCTGTTAAAACAGTTTGCGGTGATGTTGAAGTTGCTATTGCAATCGCTGCTGCAAGACTAAGAAAATAATCAGATTTTTAGACAAAGAGGGAAATAAAATGACAAAAAAACAAATTAAAGTTATGGATACTTCTTTCAGAGATGGTTTCCAGTCAATTTATGGGGCTAAAGTTTTGGTAGATGACTTTATTCCTGCACTTCAAGCTGCTGTTAATGCAGGTATCAGACACTTTGAAACAGCAGGTGGTGCAAGATTTCAAGCTCCTATATTTTTCTGTAATGAAAATGCTTTTGAAACAATGGATAAAATCAGAGCAGCTGTTGGTCCTGATGTAACATTACAATCATTAGCTCGTGGTGTTAATGTTGTTGGTTTAAATTCTCAACCTCGTGACGTTATTGATTTACACGCTAAAATGTTTGCAAAACACGGTGTTAACGTTATCAGAAACTTTGATGCTTTAAATGATGTAAACAATTTAATTGACTCAGCTAACAGCATTAAAAAACATGGATTAAATCACGAAGTTACAATTACAATGATGGAACTTCCATACGGTTGTGAAGGTGCTCACGATGTTGCTTTCTATGAAAGAGTTTTAAGAAACATTTTAGATGCGGGAATTCCGTTTGACAGCTTAGCATTTAAAGATGCATCAGGTACTTCAAACCCAAGAAAAGTATACGAAACAGTTAAAATGGCAAGAGAAATCTTAGGTCAAGATGCTCATATCAGATTCCATTCTCATGAAACAGCAGGTACAGGTTTAGCTGCATACTTAGCTGCTTTAGATGGTGGTGCTGACGGTATTGACTTAGCTATGAAACCGGTTTCAGGCGGTACAGGTCAACCTGATATTATTTCTATGTGGCACGCATTAAAAGGTACTGATTACGATTTAGGTTTAGACATTAAAAAAGTTATGGAAACTGAAGAAATCTTTAAAGAATGTATGAAAGATTATCCAATCTCTCCAATTTCTTTAGCTGTTAACCCAATCTTAATTCAAGCTCCATTACCTGGCGGTGCTACAGCTACAACTGTTAACCAACTAAAAGATATGGGTATGTTAGATAAATTCCCTAAATTAATTGCTAATATGAAAGAAGTTGTTGAAAGAGGCGGTTATGCTACTTCTGTAACTCCTGTTTCTCAATTCTATGCTCAACAATCATTCTTAAATGCAATTACTGAAAATCCTTGGGAACAAGCTAATCCGGGTTATGCAAAAATGTTATTAGGTTACTTCGGTAAAACTCCTTGTGAACCAGATCCTGAATTAGTTAAATGGGCTAGTGAAAAATTAAATATGCAGCCAACTACTGAAAAAGTTGTTGATTTAAATGACAGAGATCCGGAAAAAGGTCTTAAAGCTGCTGAAGAAAGATTAAAAGCTGCAGGTCTTCCTGTAACAGATGAAAACTTATTCATAGCTGCTGCTTGCAAAGACGGCAACGTAGATAAAGGTATTGACTTCTTATTAGGTAAAGGTCAAGTTTCAGTTGATAAATCTGCAAATCAAGCAAAAGCTGCTGCAACAACTGCTTCTTCATCTGCTGATGGTTGCACGGTTACTGTTAACGGTAAAAAATATGCTGTTAAACTTGAAAACGGTAAAGCTGTTGTTAACGGTAAAGAATACACAGTTGATGTTAAAGACGGTATTGATGCTGCTCCTGCTTCAGCTGCTGCAGGCGAAGGTACTGAAGTTAAAGCTCCAATGCCGGGTGCTGTATTAAGAGTTCTTAAATCAGTTGGTGACAGCATTGAAGAAAATGAAGAAATTTTAGTTATCGAAGCTATGAAAATGGAAACACCGATTAAGGCTCCTGTAGCAGGTACTATTAATTCTTTATCTGTTTCTCAAGGCGATAAAGTTGCTTCAGGTCAAGTAATGGCAACAATAGGTTAGGAGGACAGAAATGCAATTAATCGATGGATTAAATGAATTATGGTACTCAACAGGTATTTATAATTTCATTCAAACCGCTACAAATCAAGTAGAAGGAACAGGCGTTGAACAATTCTTGACTCATTTTGGTCAACCGATTATGATTCTTGTTTGCTGCTTCTTATTGTGGCTTGGTATTAAAAAACAATTTGAACCATTATTATTAGTTCCTATTGCTTTTGGTGGTTTACTTTCAAATATTCCTATGCCTTTAGGTGAAGAAATAGCAGGTCCAAACGGATTTTTAGGTATTATCTTTGCTGCAGGTATTGATAAGGGCTTATTCCCTCTAATAATATTTATGGGTGTTGGTGCAATGACAGACTTTGGGCCTTTAATTGCTAACCCTAAAACATTATTACTTGGCGGTGCAGCTCAATTTGGTATATTTGGTGCGTTATTATTAGCTATTGTATTAGGTTTCGATTTACAATCAGCAGGTTCAATCGGTATCATTGGTGGTGCTGACGGTCCTACTTCAATTTATGTAACAACAAAATTAAATAAAGATTTATTAGGTTCAATTGCTGTTGCTGCGTATTCGTATATGGCTTTAGTTCCTGTAATTCAACCGCCAATTATGAAATTATTAACAACTAAAGAAGAACGTCAAATTAAAATGACTCAGCTTAGAGAAGTTTCAAAAAGAGAAAAAATTGTATTCCCTATTGTTGTACTTGTTCTTTGCTTAATCTTCTTACCTTCAGCTTGTCCGTTAGTTGGTGCCTTAACTTTCGGTAACTTATGTAAAGAATGCGGTGTTGTAGACAGATTATCTGATACAATGCAAAATGCTTTAATCAACATTGTTACTATCTTCTTAGGTTTAACTGTTGGTTCTAAATTACAAGCTGACCACTTCTTAACAATAGAAACTTTAAAAATCCTAGTTTTAGGTATTTTAGCATTCTCTCTTGCTACTGCAGCAGGTTTGATTATGGCTAAAATAATGAATTTATTCTTAAAAGAAAAAATTAATCCGTTAATTGGTTCTGCAGGTGTTTCTGCTGTTCCGATGGCGGCTCGTGTAGCTAATAAAGTTGGTTTGGAAGAAAATCCTCAAAACTTCTTATTAATGCACGCTATGGGTCCGAATGTTGCAGGTGTTATCGGTAGTGCAGTTGCAGCAGGCGTACTTCTTTCTTTAATTCCACACTAATTATGTTTTAGAGATATAATATAAATATATAAGGAGGTTATTAAACATGGAAACTTATGGAATTGAAAAATTTGGAATTATAGGTCCAAAAGCAGTTTATCGTAACTTAACTCCTGCTCAATTAACAGAAGCAGCATTACGTTTAGGTGAAGGTAAATTATCAAACACTGGTGCTTTAGTTGTAACAACCGGTAAATATACAGGTCGTTCTCCTAAAGATAAATTCATTGTTGATACTGATGGTGTTCACAATGAAATCGCTTGGGGTAAAGTAAATCGTCCTATCTCAAGAGAAAAATTTGATGCAATTAAAGGTAAAATTGCAGCTTACTTACAAAACAGAGAAGTATTCATCTTTGATGGTTTTGCAGGTGCAGACAAAAAATATACTCAAAAATTCAGAGTAGTTAACGAAATGGCAAGTCAAAACTTGTTTATTCACCAATTATTAATCCGTCCTACAGCTGAAGAATTAGCTGCTTATGGTGAACCTGATTACACAATCCTTTGTGCTCCAGGCTTCAAATGTGATCCTGAAGTTGATGGTGTAAATTCTGAAGCTTGTATCGCTATTGACTATGAAGCTCATACAATCATCATTTGCGGTTCTCAATACTCAGGTGAAATTAAAAAATCTGTATTTGCTACTATGAACTACATTATGACAAAGAAAAATGTTCTTCCAATGCATTGCTCAGCTAACATGGATCCTGCAACAGGTGAAACTGCTGTATTCTTTGGTTTATCAGGAACAGGTAAAACAACTTTATCAGCTGACCCTGCTCGTAAATTAATCGGTGACGATGAACACGGTTGGTCTCCTGATGGTGTATTTAACTTTGAAGGCGGATGTTATGCAAAATGTATTAACCTTTGCCCTGAAAATGAACCAGATATTTACAATGCTATTAAATTCGGTTCTTTAGTTGAAAACGTTGTTATGAATGATGAAACTCGCGAATTTGATTTTAATGATGGTTCATTAACAGAAAATACTCGTGTTGGTTATCCTATAGATTACATCAATAACGCTCAAATCCCATCTATGGGTGGTATTCCAAAAGTTGTTGTATTCTTAACAGCTGATGCATTCGGTGTATTACCTCCAATCTCAAGATTAGACAAAAACGCTGCTATGTACCACTTTGTAACTGGTTTCACTTCTAAATTAGCAGGTACTGAAAGAGGTATTACAGAACCTCAACCTACATTCTCTACATTATTTGGTGAACCATTCATGCCAATGGATGCTTCTGTTTATGCAAAAATGTTAGGTGACAAATTAGACCAATATGGTACTAAAGTTTACTTAGTAAACACTGGTTGGGCTGGCGGAAGTGCTGCTGCAGGTGCTAAACGTATGAAATTATCATATACACGTGCAATGGTTACTGCTGCATTAAACGGTACATTCGATAATGTTGAATTCAAACATCATGATGTATTCAATGTTGATTATCCAACATCTTGTCCGAATGTTCCTGATGAAATGTTAGATGCTCGTGGTATGTGGGCAGATAAAGCTGCTTATGATGCTCAAGCTAACAAATTAGCTCAAATGTTTGCTGACAATTTCGCTGCTAAATATCCAAATATGCCATCTGAAATTGTAAATGCAGGTCCTAGAGTTAAAGCTGGTGTTTAATTTATAATTAAGTTAAAAAAGAGCTTGTCTATTAATTAGACAAGCTCTTTTTTTGTTATTTATTATACGGGAATGTAAACTCTGTATGTATCGCTTCTGCCACCAATAGTTTGATAGATATTTGATGCGTGATGGTCTGAAATTTCACCACCGTTACCATCTGCTATTGTAACGTGTCCATATTCATATCCGCCGCCTCCTGTTCCTGTTGTTGCTTCCCAACATACAACTGCACCAGCCGGCAAGTTTGTTAAATCTCCTGAAGATGGATATTCACTCGTAACTTCTACAAACATGCCTTTAGAAACTAATTGGTCCATATTGCTGTCCCAATCGCATCCATTACCGCCCATTGATATGCCATAGGCCATTGCCATTGTTCGACTTACACCTGTAGCACAATATCCTGTAGATGAGCCGTATTTTGATAGCATTTCCATTGCTGTATCTACAAGTCTTTGACCTTCTGCTGCATCATATTGATCGATTGGATTTAGACTATATTCAGAGGCTTTTTCTTTGTTATCAACATTGTTGATAGCTTCATTTATTTCATTTACATAGTTTTGGGCTTGTACAACATCTGCTTTTGCTGTTGTTACTGCAGAATCTTTATATGAACTCAAATCGTCTTTAGCTTTGTTGTAATCATCCATAAATTGTTGGATTTGAGGGTACTCTTCAGCTATTTTGGCTTCAAGTTCTGTCATTTGTTCTTCTAATTTGCTAAGTCCGCCTTCACCTGTTTCCAGTTCTGTTTTTTGCTCTTTTAGAGTTTCTAATTTATCTTTTGCATCATCCCAAGCAGTTTTTGCATCATTTTCAGCTGTTTTTGCTTTTTCAATTTCACTCTCAAGGCTTGATATTTTAGAATCAAGTTCACTTTGTTGTGAACTATCCATGTTTGATTTGTCAGTACTTTTTAGTGTTGATAAAGAGGATTCAAGAGTTTCTCTTGTTGAAACGGCATTATTATATGCTGTTTCAGCATCGCTTACGACTGTTTCCTGATTTGAAATTTCTAATTCTTTTGCATCAATCTCGGCTTGTTTATCCTCAATTGATGTTTTTAAAGCATCAACTTCTTTTGCTAACTCTTCATCAACTAATTCCAGTTGTTCTTGGTAAGCTTCATAAGCATCATCAATATTTCCTTTCAGTTCTTTTATTGTGGAGTCAGAACCATCAAGAATTGATGATAATGTATTTTGTTTATCTGATAAATCAGTTTGCGCTTTATTTAACTCTGAATTTAATTCTTCTTTGGTCATGTTTTCCAGAGTCTTTTCTTGCGGTTGAGAACTTGCTGCCGGAGTCATTCCTCCACTTGAATATGAACCGCCGCTATTTCCTCCTGAAACACGTGAAGGCTGCTGTGTTTGTTGTGAATTTTCAACATCAGGAACATCTTCAACTTCCGGTTCTTCTATTTCTGAATTTAAAGTAAATGATTCATCTTGAATAGCTTGAAGTGCACCGATTATATCCTCAATTGATATATCTTCTTCATCACCGTCAAAACCTTTTATTGTATCTAAGAATGTTTGAATTTCTTCATCGTCTAATTCACCGCTTTTATCCGTATCAAGCAGTGTTTTAACTCCTTCATCTTCTAAAATACTATTTAATAGTTCAGTGATTATATTTTCGCTGTTTTCATCTTCAGCTATAGGTGTCATATTTTCTGTTTGTTCACTCTCAACTACTTCTTCAACGGGTTGATTTTCCATTGATATTTCACCATCAACAGGAGCTTCATCTGATAAATTGAAAGAGTCACTATTTTCTTCTTCATTTTTATCAACAAGTTTACCGTTAACAATATCCATTTTTAAGATATCATTAATACTTTTTGATAAAATAGAACTATCAACATTTAACTCATCAGTAATATAATTTTTAAATTCGTTGGCATACATAAAAATGCTTACTTCAGAGTTTCCAACATTATAGTTTTTGTTTGAGGTTTCCTTCAGTTCTTCAAGATAGTTCTTAAATCCGAGCTTTAATGTTTCAAAGTTCATAATTACTCCTTCAACTGTATAATCGACATTTCTTTTATACATGTTTAGGTAATTATGAACTTTGTTTACATATTGTAATATAAGTATTATTTACGCATACTATAGATGCCTATGATATTGCCTCTGTTTCTTGATTTTTCTTCAACACAGCTTCCGCCGCCTGCACCTGAAGTATTACCTTCAATTGCTGTAATTGTTGAAGAACCGTCTCCGTTATCAACAAATAAACCTACGTGGTCTGCGCTTCCGTCACCATCCCAGTCATATAAAACTATATCTCCGGGTTGAGCTTCTTCAGCGCTTACTTGGTGTCCTTCACCTGCTTGTTGAATTGTAGGACAGAATGCTTTATTTGAACAATTTCTATACCAATCAGGTAAGTTTTCATCACCAATTGCTTCACCTAGTGCCATTCTTACAAAGTCAGCGCACCAAGCATCATAGTCAAATTGATAGCCTAAATCTGCAAATATTTTTCTCATTTGATCTTGGCTCATATCATCATATTGACGTGCCCAATCAATAGCTGCTTGTAAATCATCTCCTATTAAATATTCTTTTGTTGTTTGTTTATTATCAAAGTTTGTAATAGCTGTGTTTACTTCATCTACATATTTTTGAGCTTCTTGAACATCTGCTTTTGCTGATGCTACAGCTGTGTCTTTATATTCTGTATATTCATCTTTTGCATCGTTATATGCATCCATATATTCTTGAATTTCAGGATACTTTTCCGCAATTATAGCTTCAAGCTCAGTCATTTCTTCATTTAATTCATTTAATCCGCCTTCGCCTGTTTCAAGCTCATCTCTTTCTTCTTGTAATTTTTCTAATTTTTCTTGAGCTTTATCCCAAGCTTCTTTTGCAGTGGTTTCTGCTTTTTTAGCATCTTCAACTTTTCCTTCAAGTTCTGAAATATTAGCGCTTACTTGTGCTGATTTGTCTGAACTCATATTTGAAGTATCTGTACTTTTTAGTGCTGCAAGTGTTGCTTCTAAATTTTCTCTTGATGATACTGCATTGTTATATGCTGTTTCAGCATCACTAACTGTTGTTTCTTGTTCTGCAATTTCTAAATCTTTTTCATTAATTTCTTCTTGTTTTGCGTCAATTGATTCTTTTAATTCATCAACTTTTTCAGCTAAATCTTCATCAACAAGTTTTAATTGTTCTTGATAAGCGTCATACGCTGTATCAATAGCATCTTGTAATGATTGTAATTGTGAGTCTGATCCGTCAAGTAATGAATTTAATACATCTTGTTTTTCAGACAATTGACCTTTGGCTGTTTGCAATTCAGAATTTAATTCTTCTTTTGACATATTATCAAGAGTTTTTTCTTGAACGCCTGCATTATTAGCTGCTCCTGAAACTCCGCCGCCACCGTATGAACCGCCATTTGAACCTGAAACTCCGTTTGATTGAGGAGTTGATTGTGGTTGTTCTGTTTCTTCAATTTCTTCTATTTCAGTTTCTTCATCTTCAGGTGTTAATGTAAATGTTTCATCTTGAATTGCTTGTAATGCTCCGATTACGTCTTCAAGTGATATATTTTCTTCATCACCATCAAAACCTTTGATTGTATCTAAAAAAGCACCAATTTCTTCTTGGCTTAAATCGCCACTTTCATCTGTATCTAAAATGCCCTTTATAGTTTCATCTTCAAATAATTCATTTAAGAAGTCTGTTAGCATTGTTTCTTCGCTGCCTTCTTCACCTTCAATCATCGCAGTTTCATCTGTTTCAACTGCTTCTGCTATATTTTCTGTTTTGTCTGCAGCTTCCGGTGTCTCTTCTTCTGTTTTTTCAAACGAATCGTTATTTACTTCTTCATTTGGATCAACCAATTTTCCATTAACTACTTCCATATTTAGAATTTCATTAATTCCTTTTGATAAAATAGAGCTGTCTACATTTAGCTCATCAGAAATATAATTTTTGAATTCATTAGCATACATGAAAATACTTACATCTGAACTTGCTGATGTATTATATTCTTTATTTGATACTTCATTTAGTTCTTGAAGGTAATTTGCAAAACCCATTTTTAAAGTATTTAAATTCATAATATTTCTTTCTTTTTATCTCTCTTGTATATATAAAGTATATACTTGTGCATAAATTGATGACATGTTAAAAACATGTTTACAAATATTTACAAACATGAAAAAAGAAGAACGGATTGACTTTCCGTTCTTCTTTTTATTGTTTTATTTTATATTTATAGATTAGAAATAATAGCTTGTGTATATTCTTTTGTTGAAGCATTACCACCTAAATCACTTGTTAAAATAGTGCCTTTTTTTATTGTTTTAAATAATGCTTTTTCAACTTTTTCTGCAATTTGAGTTTGGTTTATATATTTTAGCATTTCTATTGCAGATAATAATAATGCAGTAGGATTCGCCTTATTTTGACCTTTTATATCCGGTGCACTGCCATGAACAGGTTCAAAAACAGCAGCTTCAAGACCTATATTTGCGCCTTGAGCAATACCAAGTCCGCCGATTAAACCTGCACATAAGTCAGAAACAATATCACCATATAAATTTGGAAGTACAAGCACATCAAACTTTTCAGGGTTTTGGACTAACTGCATACATAAATTATCTACAAGTATTTCTTTATATTCTATATTAGGATATTTTTTTGAAACTTCTCTTGCACATTCAAGAAACAATCCGTCTGTTAATTTACATATATTTGCTTTTGATACGGCAGTGACTAATTTTCGATTATTTTTAACAGCATATTCAAATGCAAATTCTGCAATTCTCAAAGAAGCTTTTCGTGTGATTATTTTTATAGATTCAGCACTATCTGCATCGATTTGTCGTTCAATACCTGCATATAAATCTTCTGTATTTTCTCTTACAATAACTAAATCAACATTATCAAATCTTGTTTTTATTCCTTCAATATTTTTGCAAGGACGAAGATTTGAATATAAATCTAAAGCTTTTCTTAATTGAACATTTACGCTTCTAAAACCTTTGCCGATTGGTGTTGTTACCGGAGCTTTTAATGCTACTTTGTTTCTTTTTATTGATTCTATAACTCTATCAGGAAGCGGTGCGCCTTCTTGTTCAGCAACATCAGCACCGGCTGTCTGAATATCCCATTCAATTTCAGCACCTGCTTCTTTTAGAATTTCTACAACTGATTCTGTTATTTCAGGTCCAATTCCATCTCCAGGAATTAATGTAACTGTTTGCATTTTTGTCTCCTACACCAAATCAAAGTCGCCATGTATTTTTAAATGTTCAATTAATCCACCTTCATTTAAAAGTTTTATCATTACGTCAGGTAATGCTGCAAATTCTAATTTTATATCTTTTGTCTTGTTATATACAAAACCTTCTTTTACATTGATTTCTAACTCATCATTTGCATCTATTTTATCTGTATCACATTCGATTAATAGTAAGCCGATATTAATAGCATTACGATAAAAAATTCTTGCAAAACTTTTAGCTAAAACAGCACCGACTCCTGAAATTTTAATAATTTGAGGGGCATGCTCTCTTGATGAACCAAGACCAAAATTATTACCTGCAACTACAAAATCACCTTTGCTCATTTTTGAAGCAAATTCCGGGTCTGCATCTTCAAGTACATGTTTTGCAAGTTCAGGAAGGTTTGAACGCAAGTGGAATAATCTTCCCGGTGCTATATGGTCTGTTGATATATCATCACCAAATTTGAATGCTTTTCCTTTAAGTTCCATTATAAAACCTCCCTTACATCAGCTATATAACCTTTAATTGCACTGTATGCGGCAGTTGCGGGTGAAGCCAAATAAATAAATCCTTCTGTATTACCCATTCTTCCTCTGAAGTTCCTGTTTTGAGTTGCCAAACAAACTTCGCCATCTCCAAGAATACCGGCATGGACGCCTACGCAAGCTCCGCAACCTGATGTTACGATTGCTGCACCTGCTTCTACAAAAGTTGAAATTAAACCTTCATTTAATGCTTCTAAAAATACTTTTCTTGAAGCCGGTGAAACAAGAAGTCTTACGCCTTCTTTTACTTTTTTACCTTTAAGAATTTCAGCTGCAATTCTTAAATCTTCAATACGTCCGTTTGTACAAGTTCCTATATAAACTTGATTAACTTCTACTTTTTCCATTTCATCAATTGTTTTTGTATTATCAACTGTATGTGGGCAAGAAATTGTTGGTTTTAATTCACTAAGATTGATATTTATAACTCGTTCATAAACAGCATCTTCATCTGCTTTTATTTCTTTGAATTTATCTGCTCTGCCATGTTCTTTTAAATATTCATAAGTTTTTTCATCTGTTTCAAATAATCCGACTTTAGCACCTGCTTCAACTGCCATATTTGAAATTGTAAAACGTTCTGCCATTGTTAGATTTTTTACGGCGCTTCCTGTAAATTCAAGTGCTTTATATGTTGCTCCATCTGCACCAATTAAACCGATTAAGTGAAGAATTAAATCTTTTGCATAAACGCCTTTTGAAAATTCCCCTTCTAATACAATTTTAAATGTAGAAGGAACTTTTAACCAAGTTTTACCTAATGCCATAACTACAGCAATATCTGTTGAACCTGCGCCTGTTGCAAATGCACCTAATGCACCTGATGTGCAAGTATGAGAATCGGCACCTAAAAGTGTTTCACCGGGGTTTACATAACTTTCAATTAGTCTTTGGTGGCAAACACCTTCGCCTACTTCTGATAAGATTGCGCCATATTCTTTTGCAAAATCTCTTAAAACAGTATGTGAATTTGATAATTCTTTTCTTGGGCTTGGTGCTGCATGGTCAATAAAAAGAATTGTTCTTTCGGGGTTGAAAGTTTTTGTTTTATTCAGTTTTTTGAATTCACTTACAGCTAATGGTCCGGTTCCATCTTGAACCATAACTACATCTATATTTGAAATAACTAATTCTCCGGGTTTTACCTGCTTACCTGCGTGTGCTGATAAGATTTTTTCTGCTATTGTTTGTCCCATGATGTCTCCTATACGAATAAATGAGGTTGTGTAATAAAGTTGTTATCAACTCTTTGTTTTAAATTTCCTGTAGGTATATAGTACGGTGTTACTGTCATTATTTTTGCCGCAATATCAGGATAGTAATATATGAATTTTAATTCGCTTTGTGTTAAGGGTTTTTGTGTATGAACATTTGCATAACGAGCTAATTCAAGAATATTTCTTGCTTCATCTTCGTCTTGGAACTCTATTTCCATTTTTTCATATACGTTTCTAAAACCTTTAATTCCTCCATATTCACCTGTTGTAATCATTCTTCCTGTTTCAACAATTTCTGGTTCACCTCTGCCAAGTTCTTCATAGTCATAAAGTTCGTAGTTTAAACGGTCTTTTAAAGCTCCATCTGCGTGAATACCTGATTCATGTGCAAATGCATTTGCACCTGTTGCCGGTTGATTGATTGGAATTGGCACATTAAATGCATAGGCTGTATATTTTGCAAGTTTCCAAGTTTTAGATAAATCTATATTAGGGTCAATTTCATATTTATCACGCATACCACTTGATTTTAAAACACCGAGTAAACAAGAAATTAAATCGGCATTACCTGCACGTTCTCCCATTCCGTTTACTGCTGTGTTTATATATGCATTAACACCTGCATCTATTGCAGCTTTTGCTCCCATTACGGAATTTCCGGCTGCCATACCTAAGTCATTATGAAAATGAAGTTCAATATCCATTTTTGTTGCTTCTGCAATTTTATATATTCTTTCATAAGCACTAATTGGGTCATCAAAGCCTAATGTATCGCAGTATCTGAATTTTTCTGCACCATGTTTTTTTGCTTCAATTGCAAAGTCGATTAAATAATCTATATCACTTCTTGAAGCATCTTCTGCATTAACACCTATTGATTGTGCCCCGCAAGCAACTGCTGTATCTAATGCTTTTGTTGTTGTTTTTATTATATCTTCTCTTGTTTTCTTTCCGCCAAATTTACCTTTTATCATTTGGTCTGAAGTAGAAACTGATAAATTTACGTATTTTAAACGGGGTACATTTTGGAATGAAAGAAGTACATCTTGTTCTATTCCTCTCATCCATCCTGATAATCTTGTTTTTGCAATTACTCCTCTATCAACAAGTTCTAAATTTCCATTTAAATAATTTATTTCATGTTTTGTTGTTGGAAATCCAAACTCTGATTGTGTTATGCCTATATCATCAAGCATCAGATTAATAATTGTTTTTTGAAGTTTTGCTAATCCTAATCTTGATGTTTGAACACCATCTCTATTAGTTACGTCAACAAAATAAATGTATTTTTTCGGCATTATTTTTTTCCTCTTTAAATCAATAGCAATATTATATCATATATTGTAATTGCTTTATATAAATTTAATATCTTTTTAGATTCTTTGTTGTTTTAGTTCTTTTTCTTTTATTAGAGTATATATTTTTTTATTTATGGGTGTATCAATATTATGTTTGTTTGAAAGTCTTATAATTTCTCCTGCGAAAATATCAACTTCTGTTTTCCTTCCTGCTTCTATATCTTGAAGCATTGAAGGATGAGCATTCGGAAGTTCATTTAAAAGAAAATTTTCTGCTGAATTATATATTGCTTCTGTATTTTTAATGCCTTCTTTTTCTGCAATAATTTTTGCTTCTTTCATTAAGTTTTTTAGTTCCTCTGTCAGGTTTTCATTTTGTCTTATTTCGTTAAGTTTTAACCCTGTTGAAGCACATAATTGATTTACACCAATATTTACCAAAAACTTTTTCCAATATTCTTCAATAATATTTTCTGAAATTTTATATTTAATATTTGTTTCATCAAATAATTCTTTAGTTTTATTTAGAATATGTATATCTTCTTTATTTTTTATTCCTATTACTAATTCGTAATTTCCGTTTTGTTTTATATTTCTTCCTTCTCTTATACAGGAACATCCTATATAGAAAGAAATAAGTATTTTATTTTCGGGATAATATTTTTGGATTTCTTTTTCACTGTGTATTCCGTTTAATAAAGAAATTATTATTGTGTCTTTATCTATAAAATTTTTAATGTTTTCAATAGCAGATTTTAGACCATCATTTTTTGTGGCAATTATTATTAAATCTGCTTTAAATTCTTTATTTTCAGGCAAAATATAATCAAAAATATATTTTTTTGAATTAAAAACAGTTGGTTGTTCTATATATTTTGAGTACCTGTTTTTATCTATCAGTATTTTTAAATTTCTATCTTGAATATTATCTTTAATTGCAGAAGCACAAACACATCCTATGCCGCCAAGTCCGCATAATAATATATTTTTTATTCTATCCATAATTTTTTCTTAGTCGTATTTTATTTTTCTTTTATATTCTTCATAAGAAAGATTTGAAATTTTACCTTTAAATAATCCTATTACGAAAACAATAGAAATAAATATAAAATTTAAAATAATTGAAATAAAATACAGTTGTTCATAAGAGATTGGAAGTTGAGGATGTTTCCACAGGCAATATAGATATAAAATTTGAACAAAAACTGCTAATTTTAAAATGGCAGAAATGTTTTTATATGAATTTGCATCTCTTCTTCCGCTAATGTCATAAAGGCGTCTATCAATAAGCGCAAAAAATGTTACCAAATATATTCCATATAAAAAATATAAAATTCCGTTTGCAATCATATAATAAACATCTGTTGTTACATTTGGAATAATGTGTGTAGCAAATACAACTTTAGTAATATAAGTTATAACTGCAAGAATAATGATATTTAAAAAATACCACTTTCTTCCGATTGCATTATTAGAGGCAAAAAGTCTGTCATCACTCATTTTTAATACTCCTGTTTGCTCAAATTATAAAATATTTATTATATTATTTCAACAAATTAAGTTATTTTCCTTTGATAAAACTAAAAACTATTAGTGCTATTATACCAATCGGAATTAAAATTAAATTAACAACTATATCTAAAAAAGATTGAAGATACGGAATAAAATCTATAAAATACCTTATACAAAAGTCATAAAAGAATGGAAATACAAATAAAATTACAAATAATTTTTGTAGATTCTCTTTAAATTTCATTGATTTTGAATTTGAAAAATCGGCAATTCTTCTGTATACAACAGAAATTGCCGACATTAATATTACAAATTTAAAAAATTCAGCCATAAATATTAATATCTTATATAAGAATTCAGGTTTAATGTATGGCAAAAAAGTTTCAAATTTTACAAAACTCATGCAAACAAATAATGCAGCAAGAATAATTAAATTAATTATATAGTTTTTTCTGCTGATTACACCTTGATAACTGAAAAAGTCATTATTATATTCTTTATAAGACATTATGCTCCTTTTAAATATGTTTATTTAAGTTATTTATAATTATAGATTTTGGTACAAGATTTACTATTCTTTCAACAGGTTCGCCATTTTTAAAAATTAATAAGCATGGAACCCCGCTTATTGAATATTTTTGTGCGGTTTGAAAATTTTCATCCGCTTTAATTTTTACAAATTTTACTTTGTTGTCGTATTCAGTTGCAAGTTCTTCTATAATTGGTGCTAATTTTCTGCATGGTCCGCACCAAGTTGCCCAAAAATCTACAAGGGTTATTTTCTCTTCTTGTAATACTTCTTTTTCAAAATTTTCATCAGTAATTTCTATTATATTTGACATTGATAATACCTCCTTTTACAAGTGATTATTAAATAATAATCCTTTATAATAAATTGGTAAATAGCACGAAAACATATTAGTTGATTATATAAAAAAAGTCCAGAAATAAAAAAAATAAAAAATATGTAAAATTTTTCTTGACAATAATTTATGTCCCTTATATGATACAAGAAGCATAAGAGATATGCCGGTGTAGCTCAACGGTAGAGCAACGGTTTTGTAAACCGTAGGTTGTAGGTTCGATTCCTATCACCGGCTATTTCTAAATTTTGAACATTAAAAATTAAATATAAATGGGTAGATGGCCGAGTGGCTAAAGGCGACAGACTGTAAATCTGTTGACGCGAGTCTACGGTGGTTCGAATCCACCTCTGCCCATTTTTTTATACGAGCCCTTGTGGCGCAGAGACTGTGCCGAACAAACAACTAAATGTTGTTTGTGAGAGGTAGCATTCCCGAAAAGGAATGTGCGTTAAGGGACTCGAAATAATATGAGCCCTTGTGGCGCAGAGGTAGCGCATTCCCTTGGTAAGGGAAAGGTCATGGGTTCAAGTCCCATCAAGGGCTATTTAATTCAAGGCTATTATTAAAAAATATAGACAAAGTAGAAAATATCTAAGAAAGAAGGAGATTAATCTCATGGCACGTGAAAAGTATGAAAGAACAAACCGCACGTTAACATTGGTACAGTAGGCCACGTTGACCACGGTAAAACAACATTAACTGCAGCAATTACATCTTGTATGGCAGCTGCTGGTAAAGCTCAAGCTAAAAAATTCGATGAAATCGATGCAGCTCCAGAAGAAAAAGCAAGAGGTATAACCATCTCTACAGCTCACGTTGAATATGAAACAGATACAAGACACTATGCACACGTTGACT
>JAAGKN010000125.1_pt1 | contig 80888 bp, 57 predicted proteins | sample 6206371 | NCBI WGS metagenome assembly JAAGKN01 (sample SAMN11533720, study PRJNA540317) | gut metagenome | isolation source: fecal pellets from male and female animal of same cohort | host: Peromyscus leucopus | place: USA:CA | collected 2017 | reverse complement strand
ATACAGTATGCTCATCAATCCATATCATGCTCATCTATCCATATAGAGAATGCCATCACTCCCTTAATATATAATTTGAGAATATCTACACAAAACTACCCCGTCACCATATCATAGGCGGGAGCTATGAACATATGATAAACCATACGATGGATAATGACCTCTTTTCAACCGTTCAGAATAGATCTGAATAAACATTAAATGGGCTGATCTCACAACAATCTCAATGGGAAATGGAAGAATCTCCGCTCTCCAGTTCATCATCATGAGAACGTTTTAAATGTGTTAAAAAACGTTCTCATTCGATGATTAAGGGGTAAAATCGTGCAATTCATGGGGTAAAATTCATCCATTTTTTTAGAAATCTCATAATTTTCTCCTCTGCTGAATGATAAATTTGCATATTTTAAGACTTTTAATTATATATTTGCACAAATCTTAACTATATCTAAACATCAAACCAATCATGAACGACAAATTCAGTGAAGGGAAATACAGAAAAATCAGTTTCCCTAATTGGCAGAGGATGATGTTTGCGATACTGTTGATGATGGTCACGACGTTTGGCATCCAAGCCCAGACCGACATGATCAACGGATCAGTATTCGACGACACCGGCGAACCTCTGATTGGCGCCACCATCATGGCAGAGGGTAAATCCGGGATAGGAACCGTCACCGACATCGACGGTAACTTCTCCCTGAAAGTTAAACCCGGCACGAAACTCAGAATTTCGTATGTGGGTTATGAATCACAGACCGTAGAAGCGGCCAACGACATGAAAGTCGTGCTCAAGAGTGCGAGCACAATGCTTAACGCAGTCGAGGTTGTGGCTTACGGTGTTCAGAAAAAAGTGACCGTGACAGGTGCGATCTCAAGTGTGAAAGGCAACGAGCTCGTAAAAACACCTGTAAGTTCAGTCAACAACGTACTTGCCGGTACACTCACCGGTGTGACCACCGTGCAGACTTCCGGCGAGCCGGGTGATGACGCTGCCACAGTGTATGTGCGTGGACAGGGAACATGGAACAACTCAGCACCTCTTATCCAGGTGGACGGTGTGGAACGTTCAATGAACGACATCGACCCTGAAGAAATCGAGAGCATCACAGTCCTCAAGGACGCATCCGCAACAGCCGTGTTCGGTGTGCGCGGTGCCAACGGCGTTGTGCTTATCACCACCAAGCGAGGCAAAGAGGGCACACCCAAGATCGACATCAGCACCTCTTTCTCTGCGGTGAATCCCACCAAGATGATCGAGCAGGCCAACAGCTGGGAGTATGCCACTTTCCACAACATGATGAAAGACAACGACGGCGCTCCCCACACATTCTCCGACGAAATCGTCAACAAATTCCTTGTAGGAGATGATCCGATCCGTTTCCCGAGCACCGTGTGGGCCGATTATATCATGAAGAAAACCACTCTCCAGACCAAGAGCAATGTCAACATCAGCGGCGGTACCAAAAACGTGCGCTACTTCGTTTCTCTCGGCCTCATGACCCAGGGAGGTCTCTTCAAAGAATTCGGTTATGGCGAGAAATTCGATTATGGCTACAGCCGTTTCAACTACCGCTCCAACCTTGATATCGACGTAACTCCTACCACCAAAGTATCGTTTGACGTTTCCGGTATCGTATCCAGCGACCACAAACCCCGCACAAGCCAGGGAGCATCCGGCATGATCCGCGAAATGTATCAGGCCACACCGTTCTCCTCTCCGGGTATCGTAGACGGTCGTCTCGTGTATGCGGCCACTGACTACACCGACGGTCTCACACTCCCGTTCGTAGGCGGCAACGGTCTCACCTATATTAATAATGCAGGCACCGGTGGTTCTTACAACAACAACCTCAACAAACTGCAGGCTGACCTTAGCCTCGTTCAGAAACTTGACTTTGTCACTCCCGGTCTCTCATTCCGTCTGAAAGGATCTTACAACAGCCAGTTCTCAGTGCAGAAAGGAATCACCGTGAGCCGTGCCACTTACACTCCTGTGATCCAGCCTGACGGAAGCATGCTCTACCGCAAGACCGGCAGCAAAGGCCAGCCTTCATTCGAAGAGAGCAGCAACAAGGGCCGTGACTGGTATTTCGAAGGTGCTTTCAACTATAACCGCGACTTCGGTCCGCACAGCGTAGGTGCCCTTCTTCTCTACAACCAGAGCAAGATCTATTATCCTTCAAGCTACTCCGATATCCCGAGCGGATATATCGGTCTTGTGGGACGTATCACCTACAACTACGACAACAAGTACATGGCCGAGTTCAACATCGGTTACAACGGTTCTGAGAACTTCCACCCTGACCGTCGCTTCGGCACATTCCCCGCAGGATCAATCGGCTGGGTTATGAGCAACGAAAAATTCTGGGAGCCCATCAGCGACGTTGTCGACTTCTTCAAGCTCCGTGCCTCAGTCGGCCTCGTAGGTAATGACAAAGTGGGCGGCGACCGCTTCATGTATCTTGCCGACCCCTACAACTATAATGAAAAGATGATGGCCCGCGGCGGATATGCCTACAACTTCGGTATCAACAACGGTCTTCTCACTCCCGGTTATCAGGAGAGCGGAAAGAACAACACCGAAGTAACCTGGGAGAAAGCATTCAAACAGGACTACGGTTTTGACGCCTACTTCCTCAACTCACAGCTGAAATTCACATTCGACTACTATCGCGAACACCGTACAGGCATTCTTCTCCGCGACATGACCGCGCCGAGCTACATCGGCTTCAAGGTGCCTTATGCCAACCTCGGTGTCGTTGACAGCCACGGTTTTGAGTTCAGCATCAACTGGAATCAGCGTCTTAATGAAGACTGGCGCTACTGGGCAACCCTCAACCTCTCGACCAACGCCAACAAAGTGATCGAGATGAAGGAGTCTCCCCAGACCAACGTCTATCAGTATGCCGCCGGCCATCGCATCGGCGCCCGCTCGATGTATCAGTTCTTCCGTTTCTACGACGATGAGACTCCCGCACTCTACGAGAAGACATTCGGACAGAAATTCCCACAGCAGATGACAGAGATGAAGCCCGGCGACGCCGTATATGTAGACCTTGACGGTAACGGCAAGATCGATGCCGACGATATGACCCGCGATCTCGGTTATACCGACGACCCGAAATGGGTGGCAGGTCTCAACCTCGGCGTGCAGTTCAAGAATCTTGAGCTCTCGATGATGTGGACCGGAGCCTGGGGCGTAAGCCGCATGATCTCCGACGTATTCCGCAACCCGTTCCTGTCGCGTACAGGTCGTGAGGACGGCGGTCTGCTCTCCTATCACCTCTCTCATTCATGGAATGCCGAGAATCCCGGTCAGGATTACGATTATCCGCGTCCGTCATGGAATGCCTGGGACAACAACTACGCCACCTCCACACTCTATGAGAAGGATTCGAAATATCTCCGTCTCAAGACCCTTCAGCTGGCGTATACGCTCGACTTCCCCTGGGTGAAAAAGATCGGCATGCGCAACATGCAGGTGGCCTTCAGCGGATACAACCTGCTGACATTCACCCCCTATATTTTCGGAGACCCCGAGGCAAGAGCAAGTTCTTCTCCCTCCTATCCTCTCCAGAAGACCTATACCATAAGTCTTAAACTAAACTTCTGACAAAAATGAAACTCAACAAGACCCATCTTTCAATGCTGGGGCTCTTCGCAGCCGCAGCCATATGGGGAAGTTCGTGTACAGACAAGATAGCCTTCGGCAACGCCTTCCTTGAGAAGGCTCCGGGCGGCACAATCACGGCAGACTCAGTGTTCGGAAACCCCGAATACACGAGATATTTCCTCTCGCAGATGTATGCCTATCAGTATTACAACCTCCCCACAAGTTCGAGCAACACAATTCCTCAGTGGCTTAACTACTGGAAAGGAATACCCGACCTTCTTGCCGACACCCATCAGGCCTGCACCGCTTCGCCTATGATCTTCTCATGGTATTACAACGGTATGCTCCAGCCTAATGCAGACGGCAACGGAAACTACAACGTCTATCCCTACAACAACATGCATATCTGGGAGAACGTGCGCAACAGCTACCTCCTCATGGAGCGTGTGGACAACGTGCCCGGAATGGACGAAAAGACAAAGGCACAGTATAAGGATGAAGCCAAGTGTCTGCTTGCCTACACCTATTTCTATGCATTCAGATTTTACGGAGGCCTCCCCGTGCTGAAGAATTCTTTCCAGGGAACCGAGACTGAATTTGCAGGACGTAACTCAGCCGCCGAGAATATTGACTTCATGGTGGGCATCCTCGACGAAGTAATCGCCGGGAAAAACCTTCCCTGGGCATATACCGGTGATGATGCTCTTTCGGAGACCGGACACTGGACATTGGCAGGCGCCATGGCCCTGAAAATTCAGGTGCTTCAGTTTGCCGCTTCTCCTCTGCTCAATTCCTCAGAGCCCTATTATGCAGGGAAATATACAATGGAGCATCCTGAGTTCGTATGGCTTGGCGGTTATGACCAGAGCCGTTGGACCAAGCTCAAACAGGCTTGCGATGAATTCTTCCAGGCTATCCAGAGCAACGGCCACTATCATCTTGTGGTGCCCGCAGGTAACACTCAGGAAGACTACACATATGCATTCCGCTCATCTTACATGCTTCAGGACAGCCCCGAGATTCTCCACAGTGTCCGCGTGTCGAGCAACGCTCTTGACAACGACTACGGCTGGATCAACCTCGGATGGGGAAGCAAGAACGCCGCTGCCAACGGCACCGGAACCAACAACCGTATCTCCTACTGTCCTACTCAGGAATATATCGAGATGTTCCCCTGGGCCGACGGCACACCCTTCGACTGGGACAAGACCGAGAAAGAGGGCAAACTTGACGAAATGTTCATGACCGGCGATATCGTGAAAGGAAATCCCGACCTCCAGAACGTGAAATACACCCGCGATCCCCGTCTATACGAGACAGCAGCTGTCAACATGCAGCGCTGTGTGATCAACTGGAACAACGGAACAAGAAGTGGCGAGCCCTATGAGGGATACGTGGGAGGCACAGTTGCCAAAAACGATGCCCTCAACAACACCAACGTGTGGGGAACCGGCTACCGCAACCTCCGCTACATCGCAGGCAAGGAGTTCCTCCGCAAGAAGCCGCAGTGGAATCCTCTTATGCTCAGCGATATGTATCTCACTTATGCTGAAGCTATCATCCAGTCGGGCGGAAGCTGCACTGAGGCTCTCCAGTATGTGGACGCCGTGCGTGCTCGTGTGGGCCTCAAAGGTCTTGCCGAATGTAACCCCGACAAGCAGCTCACTACCGATAAAGAAGCCCTCCTTGAGGAGATTCTCCGTGAGCGTGCCTGCGACCTCGCATTCCAGACAACCAGATATTTCGACCTCATCCGCTACAAACGTGCTGACATTTTCGAGAAACCGCTTCACGGCCTTCTCATCCACCGCATCGTTGACGGCAAGCGCGACAATACTCCCTGGTATCAGAAGGAGCGTAACAAAGTGGACGAGAACAGCCCCCGGTTCTATGAGCCCCATCACTTCGAATATGAGAAATTCAATCTCAAGACCGGAGCCAGAATATGGTGGACCGAGGGATTTGACCCGAAATGGTATTTCCAGCCTTTCCCCACTTCGGAAGTGAACAAGAACTACGGACTTGATCAGAACCCGGGATGGTGATTTGCAATAATCTAACACTAAGAAACACATGAAAACAAGATATATAGCCGGACTGACATTGGCCTCCGCCATAAGCCTTCCCGCCATGGCACAGTCCGACACAATTCCGGGCAGCATGTCGCCCGACAGGATTGTGAGCATCGGCGGCGACAAGGATTTCAGCCTGCGCGAGACCACCGGATCAGTGTCGGTGATCTCCGGCGACCAGATCAACCGTCGCGGAGCCAAGAATATCGGCAACGACATCCTTGGACAGGGCAACGGCCTCCAGTCACTCCAGGGCTCAGGGCTCTACGCAGTGGAAAATCCCACTTTCTATGTGCGTGGTCTGCAGACCCTCAACGATAACAACACACCTCTGATCGTGGTGGACGGCATAGAACGTGACATCAACAACATCTCGCCAGAGGAAGTGGAGAGCGTCTACATTCTCAAGGATGCACAGGCCACAGTGCTTTACGGAGTGCGCGGCATCAACGGCGTGATTGCCGTCAACACAAAACGCGGCAAGAAAAACTCCAGAGAGATTACAGTCTCCTATGAGCACGGAATCCGCAGCAACACACATCGCCCCGATTTCGTGGACGGCTACACCTATGGCCTTGCCATCAACGAAGGACGTGCCAACGATGGTCTCACCCCCAGATATCAGTCATGGGAACTCGAGGCTCTCAAAAGCGGCAAATATCCTATGCTCTATCCCAATGTGAACTGGGTTGACGAGACCTTCCGCAAATCGGCACCTGACAATAAATACACGCTCCAGTTCAGAGGTGGCGGTGAGAAAGTGCAGTATTATGCAATCGTAAACCTTCTCACAGCCAACGGATTTATCAAGAATCCCAATCAGAATCAGGGTTATTCCACACAAGATAAGTTCTCACGTGGAAATGTGCGTATGAACCTCGACATTGAGATCACGCCCACCACAAAAGCCAAAGTGAACGTGTTCGGAACCCTCTCCGAGCAGTCCCGTCCCGGCAATAAGGCCGACATCTGGGATATGGTCTACACAGTGCCCTCCGCAGCTTTCCCCATCAAGGCAGAAAACGGCATGTGGGCAGGATCATCCACATGGTCAGGCACACTGAACCCCGTAGCCCAGACAACGGCAGCAGCTTACTACAAGAACCACGAGCGTTCGCTCTTCACTGACCTGACAATCAATCAGGACCTCGGAGCGGTGCTCAAGGGACTCAGCGCCCAGGCCCGCGTTGCTTATGACAACACCGCCAATATCTACGAGAACCACTCAAAGGAATATGAATATGCGGTGATTAATCCGTCATGGCCGGATGCCTCTGCAGAGCCGACCTTCACAATCAGCAATCAGGGCAAGGACTCCGCAATGGGCAGCGATGCCAGGGCTACTGTATGGAACCGCTACCTCCATGCCGACATAGGTCTCAACTATCAGAACAAATTCGGCGATCTCGCCCTCTACTCACAGCTCAAGTGGGACTATGATTTCTCTGACCCCAACGGTATCAACAACACTATCTACAGGCAGATGTTCTCATGGTATTCACACCTGAACTACGCAGACCGTTATCTTCTTGACCTGACCCTTTCAGAGACAGGAAGCAGCCGCCTCGCGCCCTCCAGCAAATGGGCGTTCAGCCCCACGCTCGGTTTGGGATGGATCATCTCCAACGAAGATTTCTGGCCTTTCGATAACACCTATCTCAAACTCCGCGCCACAGCCGGCCTCATCAATTCTGATTTCATCCCGAAAGACAGCGACGGCAACTGGGTATGGGGTTATTACGCACAATCTTATGTGACAAGCGGTCTTACCTACCCATTCAACTCCGGATGGACCTCAAACTTCGGCCAGACAGCTTTGGGACAGATGGCGACTCCGGAACTCGGCAGAGAGAAAGCCTACAAATATAATGTGGGTCTTGATTTCTCACCCGTGAACGGTCTCAACTTCAGCCTCGACCTCTACAAGGAACGCAGAAACGGCATCTGGGTATCTTCTGCAGGTAAATACACAGCCCTCATCGGTCTCGACGCTCCTTATCTGAGCGCCGGAGTAGTAGACAGCAAAGGCCTCGAAATCGGCCTTGACTATGCCTACACTGCCGGAGACTGGACCTTCAGCGCAGGTGGCAACTTCAGCTATAACACCAATAAAATCGTGGATATGCTCGAAGAGCCCCGCCTCTACCCCAACCTCGTGCAGACCGGCCACTCCGTAGGTCAGGTATACGGTCTTGAGGCAATCGGCTTCTTCAAAGACCAGGCCGACATAGCCTCCAGCCCCGTACAGGCATTCTCGACAGTGCGTCCCGGTGACATCAAATACCGCGACATCAATGGCGACAACATCATTGACGCCAACGATGTGACCGCCATCGGCAAGAGCAACAAATGCCCGGAGATTTTCTATAATTTCCGTCTCGGTGCTGAATGGAAAGGTCTCGGAATCTATGCAATGTTCCAGGGCACAGGGAAATACACAGCCATTCTCAACACAAAGAGCATGTACTGGCCGCTTATCAACAACACCAACATCTCCCAATATGCCTACGACAACCGCTGGACTCCCGAGCATCAGGACGCTCTCTTCCCTGCTCTCAGCAGCCAGAGCAATGCCAACAACTATCGCACCTCTACACTCTGGATGCGCGACCGTTCATTCCTGAAACTCAGAGATCTTGAGCTCTACTACAATCTTCCCCACGACTTCCTTAAGAGCACACTGAAAGTGGTGAAAGATGCCCGCATCTTCGTGAGAGGCACAGACCTCTTCGCTACAGGCGACGTGCCGGAGAACGATCCGGAATGCTTCGGAATCTATCCTGTGAACAGAAGCTTCCAGTTCGGAGTCAAGGTTACTTTTTGACAATAACAAACACCAAGCACAGAAATGAAAACTAAATATCTCATTCTTTCGCTCGCACTTGCGGGGATGGCTCTCACCTCCTGCAAAGAGGAGATGGACTATCATGAATACACCATCAACGACAAGGAGTTTATCGAGATCGAGTTCGGTCGGGTGGGCGGATTCATGACCCAGCTCTACAAGGCCGTGGAGTATGACTTCGGAAACTTCAGCAGCGGTGCCATGGCGGCTTCCGCCACCGACGAGAGCGAATATTCCAAGATCGGCAACGCCATCGAGGATTTCTACAACGGCGGCTGGACCCCTACCAATGCCAAGTCAACCAACTGGTCGAACATGTACACCGTGATTCAGGCCGTAAACCACTACCTCGCCAACTTCCAGGGACTCACCTTCGATGAGGAAGTGCTCGACCCGAACTATGTGGCCATGCTTCATCAGTATAACAACTATCCCTATGAGGCCCGCTTCCTCAGAGCATATTATTACTTCATCCTCAACCGCCAGTATGGCGGCGTGCCAATCATCGACCACGAGATGAGTCCCGATGAAGTCAACTCCCTGAGCCGCAACACCTCTGATGAGGTCTTTGACTATATCTTCAAAGAACTTGACGACATCAAAGACAAAATCGTGCGTGACTATGCCGACCTCGGACAATATGCCTACTCATCCACTGAGTCAGGACGTGCCGGAAAGATTGCTGTACTCGCCCTCCGTGCGCGCGCAGCCCTCTACTACGCAAGTCCACTCTTCAATCCCGCCAACGACAAGGAGCGCTATAAGAAAGCTGCCGACTACTATCAGGAGCTCTTCGCAGAGTGCGACTACCAGAAGAAGGGTCTGACCGACAAATATTCCAACCTCTGGGCAGCCAACTCTTATGAGGCTCCCGAGATTGCAAAGGAGATTCTTTTCGGCTACCGTTATTTCAAGAGCTTCAGCGGCGACAACTATGTGGAGACAGAGAACTATCCCGTAGGCATCGAGAATGGCAAAGGAGGCAACTGCCCTACTCAGAACCTTGTAGATGCTTATGACATGCTTAACGGCAAGGCCATCGACGAGGCCGGTTCCGGCTATGACCCCGAGAAGCCTTATGTAGGCCGCGACCCGCGTCTTGCAGCCACTGTGGCTGTAAATGGCGACGTCTGGCCCACATATCAGAAGAATGCCCTTCAGCTCTATTACGGAGGCGTGAACGCACAGCCACTGAGCGGCGCATCAACCACAGGCTATTATTTGAAGAAACTCTGCAACGGAGCCATCGACCTCGGAAGCAAGAGCAAATATAAAGAAGCATTCCACACTTATCTCAACTTCCGCTATGGCGGCGCCCTTCTCGACTATGCCGAAGCCGTGTATAAATACACCGGAAGCGCCGACGTCGTGATGCCCGGACACACAATGACAGCCCGTGAGGCCGTCAACAAGATACGTCATCGTGCGGGCATGCCGGAGGTGACAGAGAATGGCGACGCTTTCTGGGCTAAATATCAGAAGGAACGCTTTGTGGAACTCGCATTCGAAGGCCACCGTTTCTGGGACGTACGTCGCTGGAAAGAGGGTAGCAAATACTTCTCATCAATCACCAGGATGAACATCACCAAGAACGCTGACGGAAGCCTCACCTACAAGCGTCAGAATATATCCCGCCAGTGGGACGACAAGATGAACTTCTTCCCCATCCCGCAGACCGAGATCACCAAGAACCCGAACCTGGCTCAGAATCCAGGATGGTAATGATTCCAAAAGTCTTAAAAATGAACTTTATCAATAAGGAATTGTTAAAATTATAAAATCTCTAATTTTCCTGTTTTCAGGCTCACATTCAAAAAAGGCCGGATCCGCATGGATCCGACCTTTTTTCATAAGCCATTGATGAAAGCAATAAAACCCTCCTTCCCCCCTAAAGAGACTCAGACCCAATCATTAAAAACCGGAAGGAGAGAAGAGAAGAGAAGAGAAGAGAAGAGAAGAGAGCCCGAATGGACACATTCACTCCGTTCATGCCACAATCAAGACCCAAAAACACCGGATGAATCATCATAAATCCCGATTATGATCCGCACGGAGTCCTGATTGCGGTCAGCATGGAGTCCGGATGCGGGCCGCTCGTAATCCTGATTATGGTCAGCATGGAGTCCTGATTGTGGTCCGCACGGAGTAAGGACAAGTCTCATCGTCGGAATCTCCGGATTCTCACATCCTGGCTGAACCAATCCGTAGCGGCGATTCTCGCAGCGATGCCATTCATCTCCTGCGCCTTATTATATGATATGGCTTTGGATTCATTGTCATAACAGAAAGGATAAACAAGCAGCAACCGGGATTGTGACATCAGCTCAAATTCGGCTCCCTGAGGAGCATACCTCCCCTCGAATCCCTTCTCACATATTCTTATCAAAGCTGCTCCGTTACCGACAGCATAATCCCTCACCTCCTTCTCTTTGGAATGAATGAATGGAGACACCAGAACTCCCGAATTGGCAACACATTCCTTCCAGCCCTTTACCATACTGTCAAACTCAAGCCCGGAAAATCTGCGGCTGAACCTCACCGCCCTTATATCCGGATTTTTCAACAGAAAGATATTACCCATGGCATAAAAGCTCCAGTTTCCGGCAGAAACCACCCATATATTCCGGTAATAATCCGGAAACATCCGCTTTATCAGATACCTCCGGGGATTGTCGCCGACATAATCCAACTGCCGTTTCCATTGCTCATAGTCAAAGGCTATTCTGTCATTGAAGCCTTTACTGAAAAAAGGAAGCATATCCCGGCTACTTCCCTCCGCCGTTAAGGAATCATGCCTGAGTCGCGAGGTTTTACCCATCAGATTTGAAACAGCCCTACTCAAGCCACATGAAAGATATGAATGAACAAACACACATAAATGCACATGGTCAGGCATTATGACATAACGCTCCACCCTGAGCTGTGGATATTTCTCCACCCAGATCTCTATTGCCTTCTTTATAAAGCTCCCCTCTGCTGTCAACTCAACAGCTGGTGCCTGGGGATCGGGAAAACGAAACGAGGGATTGCCTGTCACTTGTGACAGCAGTCCGGTTTCAGGCGCTTTCATGAGAGTGATGAGGTAACGGGCCGGTCTGTTATAATCATGGCCTATGCGCCGCTTCAGGAAATTGGGATGAAGCGGCTCTCTGTTATATGGATGATTCTTTCTTGACATAGAGAAACGGAAACGAGGACAAATATAGATAACTTATAAAGATGACGAAAGCAGTAATCAAAATGATAAATGCTAAAACGAATGCAGGGATGCGGACTCGCCACATCCCTGCAGATTCATTATAAATGTTCTGAATCACTATGGATTCATTCTTTAATATTGCAATCTATATTAAACCGCCTCAGAATATATATCCAAATCCGAGATTGAGATAGATGGGATAAAGATTAAAGCTGACAGTCTTAAACGACGATTCGAAAATATTGTTACATCCCCAGGCAAGGTTAGCATTTACAACAAGATGCTTGTAGGCTGCCCACGACACACCTCCCTGCACACCCCACTGGAACTTACGCATATTCTCACTGAAATCGTAAGTGGCTTTAGAGTCCCCCTCAAATACAACTTTATCTCCGGTCGGGTCTCCCTCTCTGAGATAACCGTCATAAACATATCCGTCAAACGTATTGCTGAAGGCATAAGAAAGGAACGGGCCTAAATTAACCTTAAGACGAGGATTAATGCGGAATACTCCCGTAATCGGGATTATCATCTGCTGAGAGAGATATTTGGTCTGTACCATACCAGTCCATCGTCCGACAAGTTTCTTGCCATCCTGTATGATCTCCATTCCATAATTCTTCACTCTCGCCTTTGTCTGCATTCCCTTGTTTTCGAAACGCAATCCTACTGCCACACCCCAACGTTTCTCACGTCCGAGCCATTTAGTGACAGTTGCGCCAATCTGAAGGTTAAGCTTGGGATTATAAGATGATATATGGCGTATCACTGCAGGGATTGGTATGGGAGCCGCGCCGCCTATATTGGTTCCGGCATTCACCTCATACTCGAAGTCATACCATTTCGTTGAGTCATTATCAAAATTCCGTGCTGCCATCGTGCCCGTCATTGCAAGCATCGAAAAAACCACAAGAATATATTTTTTTATATTCATAATCGATCTGTTTAATAAGAAGAGAATTAATATTACTTATCCTGGCATACAATGGAAATCTCGTCTATCATTAGGGTGCTTCCTACAGCTCCGTTGAAATAGTCGCCTTCTGTGCTTGAAGTGAACACTACTGTTATGCTGTATCTCCCCTCTTTCAGTTTATCCGGATCAACTGTTTTTCCATCCCTGAAGATAAACGGGATTGAGAATTCCGTCCATTTTTCTTTTGCTGTCTTATCGGGAATCTCAGCCACTGCGAGAATCTGATCATTATCGGGAGACAATACATTCTCGCCGTCAAGCCATTCACGACCCTCCATCGATTCAAAGAAAACCGCATAGATATTGAACTCATCCTTCTTTCCTTCCACTGGCACAAGTTCTCCTGACGGAGAAGCCTCGCAATATACCTCACCAGGAGTATACTTGTAGCAACCGCTGAACGATACCGGCACTTTATTGAACGGAGTGCCCATCTGTGTTGCCTGCAACGGACGCTCCATGGCATTGGTCATATCAAACTTACCCATGAACAAGTTTCCGGCAGCAAGAGGTTTACCCACACGTTTTCCGAAATCACCGGTAGAGCGGGTCACAAGCACCGCGCATTTCCCTTCCCTACCCTCTTCAGACTGATAAGTCGGGAAAGTGTTGGGGGTGGAAGCCTGTAAAGTAAGTGCATATGCAGGATTGGCGCTTGCCCAGGCCCAGTCCTCCTGTCCGGAAGTGCCAACCTCAAAGAAAACGTCATAACTGCATAATCCTCCGATAGCACTAACCTGTCTTACATTCTCAAATCCATAATAGAGATTGATTGACTCATTGTTGCGAACTTCCACAGTGTATGTCTTGCTCCATTGTCCGTCTTCAGAAGTCACAGTATATTCCTGAGGAATTACAAAATTGCGTGGCGTTCCGCTTTCAGGATTAATGGTTGCTCCCGGTGTGAGTTTGAACTCCGGAGCAAGATTCATTACGGAAACTCCCTTTTTGACAATAAGAATCACCTTATCATTATAAATCTGTGGAGACCTGTTGAGCACATCTCCGGGGATAGTGACTGCCTCTATGTCGCATTCCGCATTCAAAGGCTCCTTTTCTATGCAGGAAACCATTAGAAAAGCAAGTAAAATCAGGAATGCATAACCAAAATACTTCATGACTTTGTGTTTAGTTGTTATTATTCAGCGCAAATTTACAAAAAAAATAAAAGCGAGCAGTCGAATAATGACAATATACATATATCTATTGCCAAATAACAGCGTAAAATCCATCAAATCCTCCATAAAGAATCCTAATACCTGAAAAACAGAAATCACAGAAAAAACCATAAAGCAATGTCTTAAATCTTGTAAAAAGGTGGGTTATATCTTAAAATCTACTCTATTTCGAACTTTATAAAGACTATTTAATGGCAATAACTGCATATTAGAAAAATTTTTGTTTAACTTTGCAGCTGGTTTCACAAATAAAATCTGACTTCCGGCCTGACTAATCCCGATTTATGGGGGAAGAACCGGTCATCGAAGTCTATAAAACTTATCTAACAAAAAGGACATGAAAAAATTATTCTTGTATTCTGCAGCCGTCCTTATGGCTGTCGGAGGTTTTACTTCCTGTTCTGACGATGATCCCGTAACCCCCGGGCAAGATCTGAAGGAACAGTCATTCAGCACCAATAATGGCCTCAAGCTTGAGCTAAACGGTCAGCCTCTCCTCGGAAAGAGCGTGACCTATACGCCGGGCACCGGAAACACCGCCACAATTACCCTCGCAGGAGAAGATCTTGATATGGGAAGTCTTATGGGAGACATCATCGGCAGCATCCCCACAAAGGCTGATGCAGTAGCCGGACTGAAAGTGCCTACTTGCGGAGTTATCCCGGGCTCTCCTTCAGTAGAAATCCCTGTTACCCTTGTCGGATCAGGTGACAACTGCACATTCGAGGGCACTCAGGAGACTGATTATTGCACCTTCAGCTATTCCGGAACAGTGATGACTGACTCTCTTGCATTCTCCATCACAGACCTGAAGCTTAAGAACACCACACTCGTAGGCAAATGGAACATAATTGAAGATCCGGATTATAATGTATCTGCAACTCATGTAACTTGGGAGTCAGATTCATTAGCTAAAATTGTTTACGAGTATGTAACTGAAGGCGGAGACACAATCTCTTCAGCCATTCCTATGCCGATAAACGCCATTTTGTCGATGACTCTGGCAATGCCTATCATTGAGAATCCTTTTATGGAAGGTGAAAAGATCAGTCCTAATGACATTCTTCCCAAAATTCTTAAGAGTGTAGAATTCTGTGAAGACGGCAATATCGTTGCAAAGTATATTGACATGGAAAATGACGCGCATCCTGAGCTTGAATCGCCCAAAGGCGTGGCACAATATGTGGTGAACAGCGACAACTCCCTCACCCTTTTCCTCAATCCTCAGCAGATAATTGCCACAACACTCGCCAACGCTGCCAAAACTCGCACTCCTGATATCATGCCGGTTGTAGAAAGTCTTATGACAAATCTCCTTCCACTTATTAAAAACGGTATACCTTTGGGTTACGCTCCTGTCAGCTATGTTGACTGGTGGACAGACGAAACTATTTATCCCGAAGATTCTTACAGTTTCACTATCGGCAAAGAGGTGCTTCTTCCCCTTCTCAAGACTGTTGCACCCATTATTTCAGATCCTGAAGTAATCGAAGCTCTCGTGCAGGCAGCCTCTGCTGACGAAGACATGAAAGATATGGCGCCTATGCTGAAAGGCATCCTGATGTCACTTCCCGATGTCATAAACACAACAAAAGAGATCAAACTTGGTCTCAACATGGAAAGACGATAAAATCTTTTTACGCATAAAAAATAAATGCCGGGTTCTTGATGAATCCGGCATTTATTTTTATGTGACAAATTATTGTCAATTACGGTTTTTTAGAATATTCAACAAGTTGTCGAATGTTGATTCTGATGAGCTTCCGGAATTGGTGGTAGAATCCGAATTTTTAGAAGACGATCCTTTACCGGTTGATTTGGTTGATGCGGTGTTTTTCATTTTGAAGCCTACGCACATTCCGTCGTAGCTTTCGAGTATCTTTCCGAATGTGGAGGCGAGAGTGGACCCTGAAAAACGGCTCACTACGGAGATCAGTTCCTTGAGCTTTGTGGCGTCAAACATGAGATTCAGGTTTCTGCCGCTCTTCTCGATGTAGGCAGTGAACTGCCCCACTTTCATTTTCCCGCCGAGCAAGACATTGAATGTAAACGTGCCATCTTTGTCATTTCTGACTATGGTTCCGCTGAGTTTCAACGCTTTCACTCTCAGTGTGTAGTTGGCATCCTTGTCGATCACGAGCGGCATTCCTATCAGTCCATATTGCTTATAATAAGGCTGAAGTTTGGTCTCCACAGCCGCAGCCCCGGCTATGCCTCCCGCTTTCTGAAGGAAATTCTCACTCTTGAAAGTGACCGCCGGACCTGTGGATTCATATTCTCCCGTGAGGTCGGCAAGTGTGATATCCGTTCTGGTGAAAACGCCCTCTATGGCATTTCCGATGGTTGTGCCGATATCACTGCCGGCACTTCCGATACCTTTGAGGATATCACTGATGCTTTGAGCATGAGCGGTGGCTCCCCCGAGGAGAGCCACCGCGATAATCATTGCTTTTAAATTCATATTATCATTTCGTTTTCTTGGCGGCAGCCTTGGTCTTGCCGGTGGCTGTCTTGGCAGCCGGTTTGGCCGCGGTCTTCTTGGCTGTGGTTTTTGAGGCCGTTGCCTTAGCACGAGGCTTAGCTGCCGGTTTCTCCGGTGTCTCTGCCTTGGCCGCTACCGATTTTGACGTAGTCTTGGCTGCGGGCTTCTTTTCTGCAGCCGTTGCAGTTCTGACACGTTTCTGGGGAGTTGGTTTAACCTTGCGGAGCACCTGAGCTGTTCTTGCCGGGAGATACATCTTGAGCCATCCCTTGCCTGAAGGAGCGTAGAGCGGATCCGGAGTCGTGAAATGATGCACAGCTGAATCTATAAGGTCGTAGCCACCGAAAGCATCAGAATCACTGTCGAGCACCACCTCATATTCACCTGCCGGAGCAAGGAATCCATAATCCGTGAAGCTCTGGGTCGGATTCCAGTTAAACACGAAGATAAGGTCGCCTCTCATGAACGCGAGCACATTGTCGCCGTCCTTTTCCCAAAGTTTCTCCACAGGGAGAGCCTGGAAGTTGTAGACTCCGGACACCACTTCGATCATAGCATTATCGAAGGCGTTCAGGAAACGGTATTTAAGATCCTGACGGTCTACGAGATCCCACTGGCGGCGGGCATACTTGTAGCTCCAGCCGTTGCCCTCGCGCGGGAAGTCGATCCATTCGGGATGTCCGAACTCGTTGCCCATGAAGTTGAGATAGCCGCCGTTGATAGTGGCGAGGGTCACAAGGCGTATCATCTTGTGGAGCGCCATTCCGCGGGCTACGGTCATATCCTGATCGTCAACCATCATGTGCCAGTACATCTCCTTGTCGATGAGACGGAAGATTATGGTCTTGTCACCCACGAGCGCCTGGTCGTGGCTCTCGCAATAACTGATGGTCTTCTCGTCGGCGCGACGGTTGGTGAGCTCCCAGAAAATTGATGTCGGGTGCCAGTCCTCATCCTTGCGCTCCTTGATCATCTTGATCCAGTAGTCGGGGATGCCCATGGCCATACGATAATCGAAACCAATGCCACCGTCGTCAAACTTCACGGCGAGTCCCGGCATACCGCTCATCTCCTCGGCTATGGTGATAGCCTTGGGATTTACCTCATGGATAAGGATATTGGCCAGTGAGAGATAGGTGATGGCGTTGGGATCCTGATTGCCGTCATAATAATCGCCGTATGATCCGAAAGCCTTTCCGAGTCCATGGTCATAATAAAGCATGGATGTCACGCCATCGAAACGGAAGCCGTCAAACTTGAATTCCTCAAGCCAGTATTTGCAGTTGGAAAGAAGGAAGTGGAGCACTGTGTTCTTGCCATAGTCGAAGAGCAGAGAGTCCCATGCCGGATGTTCCCTTCTTCCGTCGCCATAGAAATAAAGGTCGTAAGAGCCGTCGAGCCGTCCGAGACCCTCCACCTCATTCTTCACAGCGTGGGAATGGACAATATCCATGATCACTGCAATGCCCATGCGGTGTGCCTCATCTATAAGTCTTTTGAGGGCATCGGGGGTACCGAATCTCGAGCTCGGAGCATAGAAACTGCTCACATGATAGCCGAAAGATCCATAGTAGGGATGCTCCTGGATGGCCATGATCTGGATTGCATTGTAGCCGTCGGCGGCGATGCGCGGAAGAATTTTCTCGCGGAATTCATCGTATGTACCTACCTTCTCCTCCTGCTGGGCCATTCCGATATGGCACTCATAGATAAGGAGCGGTTTCACATCGGGGGTGAACTTCTTTACCTTAAACTTATAAGGATCTTCCGGAGCATATACTTCGGCCGAGAATATCTTGGTGTTCTCGTCCTGCACCACACGGTCGGCATAAGCGGGGATTCTCTCACCCTGTCCGCCGTCCCAGGTCACAAGCATCTTATAGAGATCGCCATTGTGGAGAGCCTCCTCGGGAAGATGCACTTCCCAAGTGCCGTCATCAAGACGGTTGAGACGGTATTCATCCATGGTAGTCCAGTTGGAGAAAGTGCCTATGAGCCAGATCGCAGTGGCATTTGGAGCATACTCGCGAAACACCCATCCTCCCTCGGGAAGATGATGAAGACCATAATATTTATAGGCATTGGCGAAATCGGAGAGTGAGCCTCCGGTATTGACCGTGAGTTCGTCGAGTTTGTTCAATACATCCTGATGCCTGCCCTCGATGGCCGGAGCATAAGGCTCGAGCCATGGGTCGTTGCGCAGGAACGATAATTTCTTTTTCATATATCAATAGGGTTTATACATTCATTATGAAGAGGAGAGCATACGTGGCGAAGAGAGCGCATGATTCCTTTTAAGTAACGCTTCTGCCTCTCTTTTTGTTATTTTTGTTTTTTCTCTTTTTCCGGCTTCTGGCTGCTTCCGAGCGAGGATTGCGCGGGGAGACCGGTTTTGCGTGGTTTTTAGCCCTTTTAGGCTGAGGCACGACCACTTTCACCTTCTCCGGCACCGGCTCTCCGACCCTGAAACAGCGTCTGATTGCATCTCTGATCTCTTCGGCATCCGGGCCACCCTCCTTCAGAGCCGCTATCACTCCCGAAATATATTCATCCTTGCTCTTATAGCCAAGCATACGGGCCACCCCGCAGTCGGAGAGCATCGGCTTATGGTTGAATACCTTCAGGATTCCCATATAGTCATGTTTAGCCAGAAAACCCTGGAACTGAGTGCGCAGTTCGTTATACTGCGCACGCGGACGAAGCATGCCAAGAAGGCCCTTGAGGTGGGTCTCCATAGCCGTTATGCATGAGAAACGCCCGTCGATCTTGCATTCCACCTCTCGTTTCACCCTGTGGCGAACATGCTGTAGAGCCTGCTCGTCGAAACGACGCCGGAATTCCTCTTCCACCTCATGACGCACTCTCGGGAACACCTTCTCCGGATTGCGTCTGCGGCGCCGGGCCATGGTGCGCACCACTCCCTCGAGGAGAAACAGATTCTCCACCTCAGCCACATCGGGCACCATCACCGATTTCCTCCTGAGATAGTCCACCTCCGGGTCTGTGCGACGGTCACGGTCTACAACTCCCTTGCTCTCGAGATGATGCATGTTCTTGAGATCGTTAAAAGTGCGGGTGGTCTCTATCACCTTGTCACACGAGCCGAGAGGTTTTACCGTGCAGTCGGTGAATACCAGCGGATAGAGCCGCGCGTCTATGCTATGGCGGGCATCCCCCTCGATGAAAAGCACCGGTTTGCGGGTGCCAATGAGATCCACAAAGAGTTCCTCCTTGAGGTTGCCCGGAAGTATCACCTCATAATCCCATGCCCGCTCCTCGGCGTCGAAGCTCTTAACCCATATGCAGACGTTGTGGGTGCGGGAATTCACAAACTCCACATCCACCGAATTATACACGAAAATGCAGTCAGGCCGCAGCTCCTCAATGGTGTTCCATAGGCTGTTGAGCACCGAAGGATGAAGGAACAGTGACGGAGAATCCACAAAAATCACGGCCCCCGGCATTGCATAGAGCACAGCTGCCGCGTAATAGAGCACAGTCTGTTCGCTCTGGCTCAACTGTTCGGCCGAGATGAGATCATCACCCGAGGTGGTGGCAAACATCAACACGCCTTTGCTGATTACAATCCTGTTCCCGGGGAACACTCTTTCCCACAGCAGCTTGAGGCAATCCATACGGGTCTGGCGCGGACGTTTTGTAATCACGCCCAACTCCCCGTCCTGCTTCTCTGCAAGAAGATGCTCAAACTCGTCGATAAACAGCATGTAAAGGAGTTTGTCAAGCTCGCTCACAGCATCTGTGCGCATATACGGCTGCTGGCTTGCAGCGTCTCTGAAGAGCACGTCTATGCATCCCGGACGGGTCGACTCCTCGCGCTCGGGATAAGGCGCGCTGATAGCCGAGAGGCAATAGGCCCGGTTTCCCGCGAGGCAGGTGAGCTCCTCCATAAACTTTGATTTCCCGGCGCCGCTGCCTCCGATGATGGAGATCTGTTTCAGATCGGGCAGTTCGGGTGGTCTGCTGTGGTCATATAAGGGGGGTAAGGGAAGAGATGTCATAATTCGTGAGTTTTTCCGCCCCAAATATAACCATTTTTAGTGGAAACATATCCATCGGAAGTGGAAATTTTTGCAAACGAGGATTTTTATTCTTAATTTTGCGTGATATCGAGGGCGTGTCCATACGCACGCCCGTAACTTTATAAAACAGGAATAATATGTTCTCAGGAATAGTAGAAGCCGCCCTTGAGGTTGTGGCCTTGCGCCACGAGGAGGGCAACCTTCATATCTCCATGCGCTGCCCCTTCGCCGATGAGCTGCGCATAGACCAGAGCATCGCCCATAACGGCGTATGCCTCACCGTAGTGTCGCTCCCCGGCGACGGCACATACACAGTGACAGCCATTCAGGAAACCCTCGACCGTTCAAACCTCGGGCTCCTCAAGCCCGGCGACCTCGTCAACGTGGAGCGCTCGATGATGATGAACGGACGTCTTGACGGCCACATCGTGCAGGGACACGTTGACACTACTGCTCTCTGCACCGGAGTCGAGACCGAAGACGGAAGCTGGAGATACCGTTTCAGCTATAGTGTCACTCCCGAGCTGATAAGGAAAGGATACATGACTGTGGAGAAAGGATCAGTCACTGTAAACGGAGTCAGCCTCACAGTCTGTGACTCCGAGAAAGATTCATTCTCCGTGGCTATCATCCCCTACACTCACGACAACACCAACTTCTGCCGCATCGAGAAAGGCACCCGTGTAAATCTCGAATTTGACATCATAGGGAAATATCTCGCACGTCTCGCAGAACTCGGATGATTCCTGTTTCCATCATAGACATTCCCATCCTATAATTATATTTCATGAAAAAGATTTCCCTTCTTCTGGCGGCACTCGTGCTGACCGCGGCCACATGCATGGCCGATATAAAATATGTGTTTCTGATGATCGGCGACGGAATGGGCGTGAATCAGGTATTTGCAACCGAGCGTTATCTCGGATCGCTCGAGGGCGGCCATGGTCGCTCAGCCCTCACAATGACCTCATTCCCCAATGTGGGACTCTCGCACACCTATTCCACCAGCAACGGCATAACCGACTCAGCGGCCGGAGGCACTGCACTCAGCGCCGGCGAGAAAACATCCAACGGCACCATAGCCATGGATTCGGACAGGAAAACCCCGCTTACCACCATCGCGGAAATGGCCCGCGACAAGGGAATGGCTGTGGGAATCGTGACAAGCGTCAGCATTGACCATGCCACACCAGCCGTGTTCTATTCGCATGTGCCCGACAGGAACATGTATTATGAGATAGGATGCCAGCTCAGCAAATCCGATTTCGACTTTTTCGGCGGAGCATGGTTCCTGAGCCCCAAAGGGAAGAAGGGTGATCAGCGTGATCTTCTCGAAATTGTGGAAGAGAACGGTTATTCAGTAGTGAAGGGCATGAATGCCTACAAAGGGAAAGAGTCATACGAAAAGGTGATTCTCACCCAGACCGACGAGCAGACCAAAGCCAACTCCGGATCCCTCCCCTATGCCATAGACCGCAAGGAGGGAGACATGACTCTCGGACAGCTCACCTCGACGGCGATCGACTTCCTCGACCATAAAGGGGGCGACAAAGGATTCTTCCTCATGGTGGAGGGTGGCGCTATCGACTGGGCCTGCCACGGCAACGACGGCGCAACGGCACTCACAGAGGTGAAAGATTTCGACGGCGCGATCCGCATGGCCTACGAATTCTATCTCCAGCATCCCCGGGAGACTCTCATCGTAGTCTCCGCCGACCATGAGACCGGAGGTCTTGCCCTCGGCAACAGCGACTACACCACGGCTTTCGAACGCCTCGGAGCCCAGAAGCTGTCGCAGTCAGGACTTTCATATAAGATCCTAAATGCCCTCAACGACAAGAAGAAGAAATTCACTCTTGCCGACATGAAGGAGATTCTCAGAACGGAACTCGGATTCTATGACACCATCAAGCTTTCTCAGAAACAGGAAAAGGCGCTTGAGGAAGCCTATAAGAAAACCATGTCCGGGAAGGGTACAAAAGTAGACAATGAATATTTCAAGGATGAGCTGATAGCAGCCACTGCAATCGGCATAATCAACAGAAATTCAAAAGTGGGCTGGACCACCGGCGCCCATTCAAGCGCGGCAGTGCCCGTGTTTGCCATAGGCGAAGGCTCGGAGCTGCTCCGCGGAGTGATGCAGAACAATGAGATTGCCCGCAGAATAGCCCGGATAGCCGACTTAAAATAACATGACACAGACAATGACCACAGAAAAAAAGATAATTGTAGCCATCGACGGCTACTCCTCATCAGGAAAAAGCACCATGGCCAGGGAGCTGGCTAAAAGAGTAGGCTATGTATATGTCGACTCCGGAGCGATGTACAGGGCCGTGACCCTCTATGCTCTCCGCCACAAAATGATCGGCCCTGACAAGAAGGTGGATACCGCCGCCCTCATCAAGGCTTTGCCGGAAATCCATATCTCGTTCGCCCCCGCGGGCGCCGACGGAGTGCAGCACACTCTGCTTAACGGCGAGGACGTGGAGCGGGAGATCCGCGACATGCAGGTGAGCGAGTCTGTCAGTCCTGTGGCCGTGATTCCGGAAGTGAGGGAACGTCTTGTGGCTCTCCAGCAGGAGTTCGGAGAGAAGAAAGGGATCGTGATGGATGGCCGCGACATAGGCACCACCGTCTTCCCTCACGCGGAACTTAAGGTTTTCGTGTGTGCAAGCGCCGAGGAGAGGGCTCGTCGCAGATTCAAGGAACTGCGCGACAAAGGGGAGGATGTGGCTTTTGACGAGGTATATGCCAACGTTGTGGAGCGCGACCGCATCGACACCACACGTGAAGTGTCGCCTCTCCGCAAAGCCGCCGACGCCATTGAACTCGACAACGGAGAGATGACCCATGCGGAGCAGATGGACTGGCTCCTTGATAAATTTCATAAGGCAGTGGAGAACTGACTCCACTGCAACCAATCCCAAATTATCAGATGGTAGAGATTGACGTTAATTCCGGATTCTGCTTCGGAGTGGTGACAGCCATAAGGAAAGCGGAGGAGGAACTTGAGAAGAGCGGGCAGCTTTATTGCTTAGGCGACATCGTGCACAACGCCGGGGAAGTGGAAAGGCTCTGCGGGAAAGGTCTGCAGACCATCACCCATGACGAGCTCGGCAAGCTTCACGATGTGAAGGTGCTGCTGCGTGCGCACGGCGAGCCCCCCAAGACCTATGCTACAGCGGAAGAGAACAATGTGACTATCATAGATGCCACTTGTCCTGTGGTGCTTCAGCTCCAGCGACGAATAAAAAAAGCATACAACGACGGCCTCGAGGCCGAACGTGCCGGGGGAAGCAAACCTCTTATCGTGATATATGGCAAGAACGGACATGCTGAGGTGAACGGTCTCGTAGGCCAGACCAACGGCGAAGCCGTGGTGATCCAGGATCTCGAAGGGGTGAACAGTCTCGATCTCGACCGCGACATTCTTCTCTACTCTCAGACCACAAAATCGCTCGAAGGGTTCCGTGAAGTGGTGGAAGAGATAAAAAAGCGGAAAACCTCCGGCAAATTCGAATATTTCGACACCATATGCCGACAGGTTGCCAACCGTATGGAGAAGATGCGCGAATTTGCGGCTTCGCATGAAGTGGTGCTCTTTGTGAGCGGATCCAAAAGTTCCAACGGCAAAGTGCTCTATGAGAAATGCCGGGAGGTAAACCCCCGCACATATCTCATCCAGGACGAGACCCAGCTTAAACCGGAATGGACCACCGGATTCGACTCCATCGGCATATGCGGAGCCACCTCCACGCCGCTGTGGCTCATGGAGAAAGTGGCTGAAAAGATAAGAAAGGTCCGCAATGACTGACATAAGCACAGAAGATCCGCGCGACATTCATTACATGCGTATTGCCCTCGAGGAAGCGCGTGAAGCCGCCCGTCACGACGAAGTGCCCGTAGGGGCCGTGATCGTGACGGGCGACCGCATACTCGCACGCACCCATAATCTCACGGAGACCCTCAACGATGTCACGGCCCATGCCGAGATGATGGCCATCACCGCTGCGGCCGATGCCTTAGGCGGGAAATATCTGCCGAAATGCACGCTTTATGTCACTGTGGAGCCCTGCCCAATGTGTGCCGGAGCGCTCGCCTGGAGCCAGATAGGAAGAATAGTGATCGGAGCAGCCGATCCGAAACGAGGGTTTTCCCGGTTTGCGGAAGCTGGAATCCCGTTTCTTCACCCGCGCACAACAGTCACTACCGGTGTGCTTGCAGAAGAGGCTTCAGATCTCATGTCATCTTTTTTCAGAAGAAAAAGACGATAAAACTTAATGATCGCAGATTCCGGGGAGATGAAATATTGGATTTTATTTGCGATTTTTCAATTTTATTCATAATTTTGCTATCGGATCAACCTCAGGCAACGACCGGGGCTCCGGCTTTTACCTGAAGCGCTCCCAACATCATGAACGCAGGCAGAAAGACACTGTCTCAACGTTCCCTATCTATAATTCTTTTCTTTCAGGAGCACCGACAGACTCCACATCTTCTTATCTTAAAACTCAACTTGATGAACCTTACTATTAAAGAGAAAGCCAAAGGCGCGATTTTCGCTTACGCCATAGGCGATGCCCTCGGACTCGGCACGGAATTCATGACAGTCCGGGAGATAAAAAGACGGTATCCGTCAGGACTGACCGATTACTCCCAGATAATCCGCGACGCCCACCGTTCACAATGGGAACGCGGCAGCTACACCAACGACACCATCATAATCAGCCTGCTTATAGAAAGCATGTGTGACAAAGGCAGAATCGATCCTATTGATTTCGCCGGACGTCTTTCCGAATGGTATCACAGCATACCCATTGATCTCACCACCAATATGCGCTGGGTGATTTCAAGGGAGACTTTTGCCTCCGACCCTTTCAAGACGGCGGAGGAGGTGTGGCAAAAGATGAACATCAATGAGATTCCATCCGATGGACTTGGAAGAGCCCTGTTCGTAGGTATGTGGAATGAAGACGTCAGTAAGAACGCCATCGACACCTGCATGATAACCCATCCGAGCATACGATGCGCCACATGTGCCAAGATTATTGCCACCATGGCCAACTCCCTGATGTGGAAGGATGAACCTGCCGGATATGATGAGCTGGCAGAGATAGCGGAAGCCGGAGAAAAAGACATTATAAGGTATCTCGAAATGGCACGTCATGGAATAATCTCTGATTTCAGACTCGATCATGAAGACACATATTGGTTTGTGAGAAAAGCCATGGGTGCAGCCTTATGGTGTGTGTGGCACTGCAAGTCGGTGGAGGAAGCTCTGCTGGCTGTGGTGAATGCCGGAGGTGATGCCGACACCAACGCCTCTCTTGCCGCCGGACTCACGGCTCTGCGCTTCGGATTCGACTCCATCCCTGCAAAATATGTTGACAATCTCGTAGGCAAGGCAGGACTTGAGACTCTCTCCGAAAGATTCAGTGAAACACTTCAAAAAAGATTCGGATAAAATGATAAAGGCATGGATCGAGGCAATGCGTCTGCGCACGCTTCCGGTGAGTGTGGCCGGTGTTCTGGCCGGCACCGGATGTGCCGTATTCAAACATGGGTTTTCAGTAGTGCCCATGCTCATCTGCCTCGTCTTTGCGGTTATCGCCCAGATTGCGTCAAACTTCGCAAACGAATATTACGATTTCAAGAACGGCTTCGACAAGAAAGGCCGCGAGGGCTACCGCCGCGGGGTGACTGAAGGCGACATCTCCCCTTCGGCAATGAAAAGGGCCACTTTCGGTTTGCTCTTCCTCGATGCTCTGCTCGGATGCAGCCTCATTTACTACGGTGGCTGGTGGCTTATAGCCGTAGGCGTTGCCGTGGCCATATTCGCCGTGGCCTACAGTGCGGGACCTTATCCGTTGTCACACCACGGCCTCGGAGATGTGGCGGTGGTGGTTTTCTTCGGTTTCGTGCCCGTGATTTTCACAGAATATGTGCAGACCGGAGTCTGGGGGATTTCATCAGTGACGATCTGCACGGCCCTCGCCATCGGTCTGCTCACCACCAATGTGCTGATCGTAAACAACTACAGGGATGCCGACGATGACAAGGCCGTGGGAAAGCACACCACAGTCGTGATCTTCGGACGCAAAACGATGGCCACTGTCTATCTTCTCAATGGAATTGCGGGATGCGTATGTCTCGCCATGGCCGCCACCTATGCCCCGCTATGGACATCGGCGGCATGGATCATCATCGTGACCTGCCATCTCATGCTCTGGCAAAAGCTCAAGGCGCTGCATGGAAGCGCTCTCAACAATGTGCTCAAATTCACATCGATACTTGTGCTTGCAGCTTCCATTCTGCTTCTTACGGTTTTATCGGCGTGGCCGGGCAATGCCTAAAACGTGTTCCATCCAAGCCGTATTTAACACTTCCCGACATCCGTGACTGACAATATAGGAGGGGGAAGACGCGTTATTCTCATTGCAACTCTTCAAACACCGACATGGCTAAGAAACCTGAATTCAGACCTGAACTGACAGATCCCACGGGAAAACTTCCACCGCGCGACACCGACCTTGAGGAGGTGGTGCTCGGAGCATGCATGCTTGAGAAAGACGCCTACATGAACGTCTGCGATATCCTTGTGCCCGATGCATTCTATGATCCGGTCAACCAGAAGATATTCCAGGCCATAACCACCCTTGGCTTCAACCAGCGCCCCATCGACATGATGACCGTGACCGAACAGTTGCGTCAGGACGGCACTCTTGAGGAAGTGGGTGGAGCCGTGCATATCACGGAACTTACCGCACGTGTGTATTCCGCTGCCAACGTGGAATTTCACGCCCGAATCATAGCACAGAAATATCTTGCGCGAAGGCTCATAAGCTATGCGGCCACAATCGAGACCAAAGCTTTCGATGAGAGTAACGATGTGGATGACCTCCTTCAGGAAGCGGAGGGTCAGCTCTTCGACATCTCGCAGACACAGCTCAAGAGGGAGGTGACGCAGATCGACCCGGTCATCAACCTTGCGCTTGAACAGATCCAGAACGCCGCCAACAACGAAAGCGGCCTCTCAGGCCTTCAGACCGGATATACCGACCTCGACCGCATGACCTCCGGATGGCAGAACTCCGACCTTATCATCATCGCGGCCCGTCCGGCAATGGGTAAGACCGCTTTCGTGCTCTCAATGGCCAAGAACATGGCCGTAGACTTCAATACTCCCACGGCGATATTCACCCTCGAGATGGCCAACGTGCAGCTCGTGAAACGTCTTATAAGCAACATTGCCGAACTTGAAGGTGAGAAGATAAAGAGCGGACAGCTTTCACCTGAAGAATGGGAACGCCTGAACTCCAGGCTCAGAGGAGTGTATTCCGCTCCGCTCTATCTCGACGAGACGCCAGGACTCTCCATCACCGAACTCCGAACCAAGGCCCGTCGCCTCGTGAGGGAGAAAGGGGTGAGACTCATCATGATCGACTACCTCCAGCTCATGAATGCCACGGGAATGAAACTCGGAAGCCGAGAGCAGGAGGTGAGCACCATATCCCGCTCTTTGAAAGCCCTTGCCAAAGAGCTCAACATCCCCATCATCGCCCTCTCGCAGCTAAACCGAAGCACCGAGACCCGCGAAGACAAGCGCCCCGTGCTCTCCGACCTCCGTGAGTCGGGAGCCATCGAGCAGGACGCCGATATTGTCTGCTTCATCCACCGTCCGGAATATTACACCAAAAGTACGGAAGACGGCGAGGGTAACGACATACGCGGTCTTGCTCAGCTCATTGTTGCCAAACACCGTTCGGGTGCTGTGGGAGACGTGAAACTGCGCTTCGTGTCGAAATATGCCAAGTTTGAGAACTGGGACGAAGGATATAACGCCATGCAGGAGACTCTCCAGGAGGCCCCGATGACCATATCATCGAAAATGAACAGTTCGCCGTCAGAACCCGTATCAGGGGTTTCTCCCTTCAGTTTCGGAGCACCCTCATCAGGAGTGATGCCCGACATCATGCCCGGACCTGGCGAACAGAACATACCTTTCTGAAAGGCAAGCAATATATTGACAGCCACACGCCGATGCAGAAAATTCTGCATCGGCGTTATTTTTTGAGGCATATCGGTGAACCACTTTCCGCCCGATAGCGTTTAATAATCAAACTTTAATCAAAGAAAGTTATGGACAGCAAGGAAAAACACGTTAAGGAAATGGAAGATGTGAATGCCGACCTTATGGCTGATTCACTCAAAGCCGCAGGAAAGAACCGCAAGCGCGAAAGCACTCGTAAAGTCAACCGTCTCTGGTTGTGGTTCGGAGTCTTGATACTCATAGCCATCCTGCTTTACTGGATTTTCAGCATCGGAATTATTGGCGATGCCACCAATGCATTCAACGGCTGATTGCTAACTGCCAAGGCAGCACATAAATAACACCCGGCCATTCATAGTCCTTTTCAAAGGGCTTCAAGCAGATTTATTTCTGACCGGGACTTAGCCCTCGAGTTTCGCACTACGAGGGCTTTTTTATATCCCTGTTGTCTGTCATAACCCGAATCCATATCCTTACCCGACAATTTTAAGGACTCGCGCAAAAGTGATTCTTGCATATTCCTCTGAAATATATTAATTTTGATGAAAATTAAAGCAGGTCCAAATTCGGGAAATCCCTTCTGATACCCTTTTGAGTCTGGCTGATTCATGCTCCCTGATTTCGGTAATATGTCAATTTAGAAGAAATGTTTTATCGGATAACTATAGCCCTCTTATCTCTATTGATACTGTCTGGTTGTACTGACCGCAAACACGACATTCGTTTAGTCCATATCGCCGAAACTGTGTCAGAATCACCGGAAGAGGCATTGTCTCTCCTTGACAGCATAGACTATACCCTACTCTCTGCAGCCGACCGCCACTACTATGATCTGCTCTCGATAAAAGCCAAAGACAAAGCTTATATCTATCACACCTCTGACTCGCTTATACTCAACGTAATCGAGTATTATTCCCGGTATAAGAATGACCCCGGATACCCTGAGGCACTCTACTACGGAGGCCGGGTATACAGCGACCTGGGCGACAGCCACACAGCCTTGCAGTATTTCCAACAAGCACTCGAACATGCAGATAACAATAATAATCTGTTAAGAGGCAAGATATTAAGTCAGACAGGAAGACTTCTTAATGATTTGAGACTATATAAGGAAGCAATTCCTTATATTGAGGAGGCTATCAAATGTGATCAGTCTTTAAATGACAGTATAAATGAAGTTTACGACCTTCAACTTCTTGGGGCTATACATCTTATGTATGAAGATAATGATAAAGCCAAACTTTTCTTCATAAGGGCATACAATAAAAGTAAGAATTTACATCCAAAACACATTGCAAAATCAGCAATGTATCTTGCTGCTACTGAATACCAGATGGGAAACATTTCCGCAGCCCTACAATTAATTAGAAAAACACCTGATTTGGTTAGTTCAATTGCAAGAAATAGCGCTCTTTCATACGCAATGGACATCTATAATGCTGCCGGAATTCAGGACACTGCATATATGTATGCAAAGGAATTATTAAGCAATGAAGATTTCGAAAACAAACAAAAGGCATATCATCTACTTCTATTGCCCAAATATTTACATTACTCCCATAAGGACTCCATTCCTAAGATAGCAAGGGAATATGCAATCTTAATAGAAGATAAGTTTGATAACAACGAAAACCAATTAGCAATCAACCAACAATCCCTTTATAATTATCAACTACATGAAAAGAAAAAGGTATTGGCTGAGAAAAATTATCGTCGGCTTTGGATTGTAACAACATCTGCAATAATCATTGCCCTGATATTTGCCTTGGTAATATTTATTCTTAAGAATAGACACAAAAAAACAATCATTAGTCTTCACAAGACTATAAACAATTTCTATGAACTTGAAAGGAGATTGAATTATAATCGGGGAAATAGCAATCTAACCAGCCGATTCAACGATAACCTGAAATACGAATCTTCGGACACAGTGTTAACGCTACGAGATAAATTGAGAAAAAAATTATTGACAATCTATCAAGAAAATCCCGATACCTCAATATCATCCCATATTCTGGACTCGGAATCATATAAAAAACTCCGTGATTACATCTCAGATGGACAAGTACTGAAAGAAGATAATCCTCTATGGAAAGATCTTGAAAACACTATTCTTCAAACGTCTCCAAATTTTCTCACCAATCTACAACTACTTGTAGGAGGTAAACTATCATCATATGACTACCATACCACACTGCTGATTAAATGTGGCATTTCACCTTCTGAAATGACAATCCTTCTGAATCGCACCAAAGGAACCATCGTTTCACGTCGGGAATCCCTTTGCTATAGGGTTTTCGATGAAAAATTAGGAACAAAAGTGATTGATGGCATAATTCGCTTACTATAAATTTCTTGCAATTTACATTTGAGTACGAAAAAAATACGGATTAGCATTTCCGTACTTTTTCCGTACTCATTTTTGACATATGCATTAGCTCTTCCATATAATTTTGCAACAAAAAAACAGGAAAGAATATAATTCATCCAACCCTCGGTCGGCTATCTCTGATTAGCCAGTCCATTGGCGTTTTATAAAATTAAGTTAATGGTGAAAAATTAAAGAGATTTTATGAGATTAAGTTAAATTTGACAAAATGCATATGATTTTTGAATTTAAGTTAAATTTGACAAATTTCGTACAAATTACATAGAAAAATGTATAGCCATTCAAAGGAAGATTATATCTTTGCCGCTGAGAACAGATCCACTCTTCTTCTATTCCACAACGCTGAAAAGCTGCCTGGTACTGCTCTTCTGAATTCCATATATTATTGAACAATAAACAAATTCCATTAATACAAATTTATTAAAAACATTTAGACATGAAAACCAAATTACTTTCATTTGCGATCATTACCATGCTTTTTACAATGGTACTCGGCAGCTGTTCAAACAATGACTATAATCCTGAAGATTACATCACTTCCATGTTATCCGGAGAATATGGAAAAGGCGGATATAAACTTATACTCACTCAAAACGGAAACCCTGTGGAGACAAAAGGATATGTAAGATTCGATTCCAGTCTTCTTCAGACGGGCAATTTCAGATTTGTGGATGTGATTCCGGGAGAATCTAAAAAGGAATTCAAAGATGTGCCGCTCACTTCAAACGATGAGGGAGTACTGTTCACGATAAACTACGAGAAGAAAGGGAAGACAATAGTCATCTCAGGAATAATCAATTTCGGAGAGATGAAAGTAAATCTGGAAATCTGACATAACATTGACATAAATTCCACTTAACAAATCTTTATGAAAACATTCCACATCTCCGGGAGAATGTCGGCTTCGGCCTGCATTCTCTTGGTATCATATCCCCTGTATTCACGTACAATCTCAGAGAATGAGGTGATTCCAGATTCCACACAGAAGGTCAAAGACCTGAAGGAAGTAGTGGTGGAAGGATTTGGAGGGAAAGGCCGCGACAAAATAGGCCACATCTCGATATCCGGAGCCGAGATCAACAAACGTCCGGCTCTATTCGGAGAACACGATGTGATAAAAGCCCTTCAGACCACCTCAGGAGTAGTTTCCGGCACCGAAGGTTTCGCCGGACTATATGTGCGTGGAGGCGAGACCGACCAGAACCTCTACCTCATTGACGGACTACCCCTTCTCAACGTCTATCACTTCGGAGGTCTCTTCTCCACATTCTCCACCAACGCCATCGACAGAGTGAATTTCTACAAAGGGGATTTTCCTTCCACATTCGGTGAACGCGCTTCAAGCATCGTTGACATCGCTCTCAGACGTCCTGACCTTTACAACACGACCGGATCAGCCACCATAGGCCTGATAAGCGGACAGGTCTACTTCTCGACACCCATCCGGAAAGGGAACTCGGCAATATCCCTGGCTTTGCGACGCACATGGTTTGACGTATTCTCAGCACCGGCACTCGCAATCGTAAACGCCACCAAGAAAAAAGACGGACAAAAAACCATCTTCCACTACAACTTCACCGATCTTCTGTTGAAATTCAACGTCACAGACAGAGGCCGCAACGACCTGTCGCTGCTGTTCTTCTACGGCAAGGACAATTTCAAACTCGGAGAGAAGAATTTCGATCCAGACGAACCTGACTTGATCACCAAAAGCGACATCAACAGAATGTCGTGGGGAAACTGGGGGTTCTCAGCCGACTATCGTCTCTCCACATCCTTAGGCAACCTGAGAATCCAGCCATACATATCAAGGGCCTTTGCCTCCGATACCCAGGAGAACATGACCGACCGCGGCAATTCCGGACCATTGACCTCTGTCACCGAAGTGAAACCCTCCGTGCTCCAGATCGGAATGAAGGAGTATTTCAGCTTTCCCATCACCCGATGGCTCAACGGAGAGGCCGGGCTGCAACAGACATGGTATGACTACAATGTGGGGAATCCATGGGCGGAGTATACAGGAACGACATCTGCGGTAAACACCGACCGTTTCTCTCCACATTCAAAAAACGGACTCCTCTCGGCATTCGGAGAACTGCAATATGACATAGCCGGGCGTATGGAGGGATCGCTCGGATTGAGAGTCAACCGCTATCTGAGCAATGAGCGGAAGCACTGGAACCTTGAACCAAGATTCTCCCTGAAACTGAATCTCCCTCATGAGTCAAGCGTCAGCCTGTCTTATTCCCATGTGGCACAGTATGCCCAGCAGGTGTCGTCAAACTATATGTATCTCCCCTCCGACGCATGGCAGCCCACTGCATCGCATTGGAAACCGCTCACCTGCGATATATACTCAATAGGATATTTCAACAATCTGCAGAACGGATTCAACATAAAGGCCGAAGTGTGGTGGAAAAACATGTATAACCTCGCCGACTACAAGACCAACACCTCAGTGACGACCACCACCCTCCCCTGGTATGAAAAAATGACCTTCGGAAAAGGATGGGCCTATGGCATAGACCTCGAATCTGACGGCCGCTATAAATCTCTGAACTGGACAATAGCCTACGGACTGATGTGGAACTGGAGGAAGTATCCCGATCTTAACTCCGGATTGAAATTCCCGGCCAAATTCGACAACCGGCACAAGATCGACATCACTCTCGGATGGAAAATCAACGACAGTCTCGAACTCTCAGGGCAATGGGAATATATGACCGGCAACCGCACCACGCTCTCACTCTACAATATCTCGACTCCCGACAACGCCTTTCCCGATGCTCCCTCCAGAAACCCACTCGAACCCGGAGGCAACAAGGTGCAGGAAGGCATAGACTATCTCGACGGCCGCAACAACGTACGCATGCCCGACTTCCATCGCCTCAACCTCAACCTGAGCAAGAAGGGGCGGCTAAGCAACCGGGTAACATATCAATGGGACTTCGGACTCTACAACGCCTATTGCCGCATGAATCCATTCTCTCTGGTGAAAAGATATATCAACGACAGCGGAAACAAAACCGGCGACTACAGGAGATTCAAGACACTGAGTCTCCTCCCTATCCTCCCTTCGGTGTCATACACTATAAATTTCTGAAAATCATGACGAAATCATCACATATCATATCCGCAGCCGCAACGTTATCCCTTATTCTTCTCCAGGGATGCGAACAAGACCTGAATCTTGACAAATACAGAAACCCTGAGATCGAGAACATGCTGGTGGTGAACTCAATCCTCAATCCCGATTCAGTGATCGGGGTTTCTGTGACCCATCCGTATTTCCTCACAGACTCTCACCTGCTTTTCAATCCGGTTACCTCTCTCGATGTGAGGGTAGCGGGAGATGACGGAGAATGGGAAACAATGACTTTTGATGCGGCATCCGGGCTCTACCGCTCAGCGCGCAAGCCCAAGACAGGAGAAATCCTGAAAATCGAAGTAAACGAGGGTGCTAAGACCGCCACCTCATGCGACACGGTGCCTGAGAAAGTAAACATAGAGAAGGTACAGGCCTCTGCCGAAGGACCCGTTTACATCTTCTGGCCCGACGACTACCGCTTCACCTATAAAATCACCTTCCGGGACACCCCGGGTGAAGAGAACTATTATTTCTTAGCAATCGAGGAAGATAATTCAGAACCATGGGATTACAGCGACTTTGGCCAGATCGACTATACGGCCGACTATATTTTCCAGGTGCTCGCCAATACTATAAATCAGGACTTACAGGGATGGCAACCCGATCAGGTGTTCGGCTATCCCTTCTGCGACAAAGGGATTGACGGAGAACTCTACGCCATCACCGTCAATGAGATTCTGCAACATCCCTGGGTTGACAGGATAGAGAAACTTCCGAGATTCATCAATCTCTATTCCATCTCGAAGTCATATTTCGAATATATGGTGAGTGTTCTTGCCATGGACTATGATGAAACAGCCCTGAAAGGGGGATTGCTGTCGCTCGGACTTATGGAGCCCACCAAAATCTACTCCAACATCAAGGGGGGCGCCGGACTCATGGGCTGCTACAGCCTGAGCAGGGTGAAAGTAGACCTGCTGCAACTCGCCGGAGGCTGGCCCAAACACTAAAAAATCCAGAAAATTAAAGCCATTAAGATCCTTAGTATCCCTAAAGACCCTAAAGACCCTAAAGACCCTAAAGACCCTAAAGACCTTAATGACCTTAATGACCTTAATGACCGTCAAATTGAAAAATGGCCAGAAACGGATATCCGTTTCTGGCCATTTTAATCTTGTATTGCAGCCTTGCGGCTTCTTACTTGCCTGAGATATGGTCTGACACTGTAAGCGATGCGCGGCCTTTGGCGCGACGACGGGCTAATACTTTGCGGCCATCTTTAGTGGCCATTCTCTCACGGAAGCCGTGCTTGTTCACTCTACGGCGGTTTGAGGGCTGAAATGTTCTTTTCATTGCTTATATTGACTAATTTATTTCTGATTTTCGAGGTGCAAAATTAGGAAATATCTTTCATTTTCACAAATTTCCCGATAGTTTTTTGTGGTTTGTAGTCGCTTACACCCTTTATCAGCCCCTTTTCTTATTTCAGAATTGGCATTTTTTTATTAATTTTGCACCGGAAAAGAGGATTAACCTGTTTTCTTCTATTCAAAACAACGACAATCAATAGAGTTTTTAAGCATATGATGAACGCTCAAGACATCAAGAACGGCACCTGCATCCGCATGGACGGCCGTCTTTATTTCTGCGTGGAATTCCTCCACGTAAAACCCGGCAAAGGCAACACTTTCATGCGCACAAAGCTGAAAGACGTGGTTGACGGCCGCGTGCTCGAACGCCGCTTCAACATCGGCGAGAAACTTGAGGACGTACGCGTGGAGCGTCGCCCCTACCAGTATCTCTACGCCGACGGCGGTGACGACATCTTCATGAACAACGAGACCTTCGAGCAGGTGCCCATCAACAAGGAGCTCGTAACCGGCGCTGCATATATGAAGGAGGGTGACGTTGTGGAAGTGGTAAGCGACGCTTCAACCGACACCGTGCTCTACGCCGAGATGCCCATGAAGACCGTGCTCAAGATCACCTACACAGAGCCCGGACTCAAAGGCGACACCGCCACCAACACCCTCAAGCCCGCTACCGTCGAGACCGGCGCAACCGTAAGAGTGCCCCTCTTCGTCAACGAAGGCGAGCTCATCGAGGTTGACACCCGCACAGGTGAGTATGTTGGCCGCGTAAAGGCCTGATCACATAGCCTGCAAGCTATCATGGCAGACTACGACGGAATCCTTTTCTCGGTGATTGTCCCGGTCTACAACCGTCCGGATGAAATCGCCGACCTCCTCGACTCCCTGGCGGCTCAGACCGACAAAGGCTTCGAGACTGTGATTGTGGAGGACGGTTCGACAATAGACTGCCGCAGACAATGCGACGCTTTCCGCGAGAAAGCCCGCGTGAAATATTACTACAAAGATAATGAAGGGCGAAGCATCGCCCGTAATTACGGTATGGACAGAGCCGACGGAGATTTCTTTATCTTCGTCGACTCTGACTGTATTTTACCCCCCGGATATATCGGGGAACTCCGAAAAGCTCTCGCCAAGAATTCCGCAGACTGCTTCGGAGGTCCCGACGCAGCCCACGATTCCTTCACCGACACCCAGAAGGCCATCAACTATTCCATGACTTCATTCCTCACCACAGGAGGAATACGCGGAGGGAAAGTATGTCTCGAAAAATTCACCCCGCGCACTTTCAACATGGGATTCTCGCGCAAGGTATATGAGAAAACCGGAGGATTCCGCGAGATGTTCAGCGAAGATATCGACATGAGCACCCGCATACGCCTCAACGGATTCTCGATAACGCTCTTCCCGGATGTGGCCGTTTATCACAAACGCCGTGTCGACTTCAAAAAATTCTGGCGGCAGGTGCATGTGTTCGGAATGTCGAGAATCACTCTTCAGCTCCTCTATCCGGGCTCGATGAAAGCCGTGCACTGGCTTCCCGCACTATTCGTGATCGGCGCTTTGGCCATGATCATCGGCTCCTTCTTCTGCAAATGGCTGATAATTCCTCTGCTCGTTTATATCCTCGCCTTATGGATCTGGGGAATGATAAGCACGCGGAGCATAAAGATCGGTTCCCTGGGAGTTGTAGCCGCTCTTGTGCAGCTCACAGGCTACGGCACAGGATTCATCCGCGCCTATGTATGGAAAATACTTCTCGGCCACGGCCGTGACATTGATGACGAGATTTCCCGTCGCAAAGGGAAATAAAGCCTTATGGATTACAAGCAGGCCGATGCCGACCCCACGGTGAAAACACGCACCGTAAAAGACCTTGATCCCGATGACCAGCCACGTGAAAAAGCTCTGAAATTCGGCTGTCAGGCACTTTCCGTATCCGACCTTCTCGCACTTATTCTCCGCACCGGCACACCCGGGAATCCCGTAACCCAGCTATGCCGCGATCTCATGCGCGCCAACGGAGGGAAACTCCATCAGCTTGAACGCCGCTCGCGCGAACAGCTTCTTGAATTCAAAGGGATCGGACTCATGAAAAGCATTCAGATTGAAGCCATCATGGAGCTTATGAAGAGATATGCCGCCGAAGAACCCGTCAACGAGAAGCCTATAACATCGTCAGATTCCATATATCAGCGTCTGCGCTACCGGATAGGGAATCTCCCGCATGAAGAACTCTGGATATTGGTTATAAACCGCCGCAACATGGTGATGGCGGAGAAATGCCTCACCCGCGGAACCGCCACCGCCTCTCTTTTTGACGTGAAAACCGCTATTAAATACGCTCTCCTCGAGGATGCCGACGGCTTGGTGCTTGCCCACAATCATCCCTCGGGAAACCTTCAGCCAAGTCCGCAGGACGATCAGATAACCCGTCAGCTAAAGGATGCCTGCAAATTCATGAATCTCCGTATGCTCGACCACCTGATTGTAACTGCCAACGGTTTCTACAGCTATCACGACAACAACAGACTCTGACCTGACCTTACCTTATCATCCTGTCTGAGCCGATCATGACATCAGCATAACATGCCATGACAGCATCTCTTTAACTCACGACATCAGCCGGACACGCAGCGAGTCTGATTCTCCCCTCACCTCCTCCCGGAGGCCCTCTATTTCCACAGGATCATTCACTCCCGCACCAATCAGAAACTTATAAAACAATATCCTGCGGCAACGGCTGTCGATAACACTCACATCAAGGTCACCCCTATGAATCAGTTTCAGAATCATAGCAATCTCTCCGGCTGTGTCCGAAGGGCCGACTACGATATCGGCACCTGCAGCCAAGGCGTCGGAAGCATGATAGCCCGACACACCCCCCATATTCAGGGCATCTGTCAGCACAAGCCCTTTGAAACCGAGTTTCCCTCTCAGGAGATCACCCATAACCGCCGGAGACACAGCCGCCGGCAAACCCTCAGGATCAATCGCAGGAAGTGACAGATGGCCAACCATCACTCCTGAAAGACCTTCGTCTATATATCTTCTGAACGGATAAAGGTCTATGCTGTCGAGCTGTTCCGCAGTGCGCCTTATCACAGGCAGTGTCCTGTGGCTGTCGTCCGCCGGACTGCCATGACCGGGGAAATGCTTGGCCACACTGATCACAGCCCCCGATTCCACACCTTTCCCATAGGCCACTCCGAGATCCGCCACCCTCACGGGATCACTTCCGAATGATCTCTTGCCTATCACTCCATCAGGATTCTCAGCCACATCCACCACCGGACCGAGCACCATGTTTATCCCCACTCTCCGGCACTCACGTGCCACCTCGCGTCCGTAGTCGTAAAGCAGTTCCTCATCCGCACGCGGACCTATGTTGCCGTTGCGCGGGAAACGGGGAGCATCTTCAAGACGCATTCCGAGACCCCACTCAGCATCGATAGCCATAAAGAGAGGCACACTTGCCTCCCCGCCTATCCCCGACATCAGTGCCGCCGAACCAAGATCACCCTTCAGGAGCACTACCCCTCCCACATGAAGATCTGACACATACCGGCGCAAGGCTGTGATTGTGGCGGGATCCGCATTCGCGTAAATGGCCGGCATAAAGCACTGGCCGACCCGTTCCTCGAGGCTCATGCCTGCCAGAACGGAGTCGGCCATACTCAGTGCATGCGCCGTCATATCGTTGACGGCCGGCCGGTTCTCACACGTATTCTCCACAGTCGCTCCTGCGGAATCGGAAGAGCTCCGATCCGAAGGACCGCAGGCCGCCAATATAGTCATTACTACGGCTAAAAGGTGGAGTATTCGTGGATTCATGGCATATGATTCATTTCCTTTAATTGATATCAGTCACCCTCTTTCTTACACGCTTTGGTGTGATTCACACCGACCACAAAGCGCGGATTCTGATCGGGTGCGACCGAAAGCCCGAGCTCTCCCTGATGTTCTATCCAGCGGAGAATAGGAACGGCCACCTCATTGTCGTCAAACCATATTTTCGTATGATTTGCAAGTGAACGCATGTCGTCGTTACCCTCAGCCACATAGTCGATGGTGCCCACAAGATACGTTTTCTCCGGGTCCATCTCCTCGTTGTCGATCACAACTCTCTCGAAGCGTCCGCAGCTGTCGGTCACGACTCTCATGTTGCCGCTTATCGCCTCTCCTCCCCTGTGGGCCGCCACACGCATGGCCTCGATTATATCGACACCCTTCAGGGAGACTATCACGAAATGATTGGAGAAGGGATATATGGAAAGCACCTGACCTTCGGTGATGTCACCTTTAGGCATCGGATTCCTAATTCCTCCCACATTCATGACAGAGAGATCCACCTTCGGGATCTCCATTCCGGTTGCTCTGAGAGAATCAGCCTTATGATTGGCATACCATAGGCCGAAATCGGCAGTCATGTTTGCGAGCCCGCTGTTGCGCGGGGTTGTGCTGAGATCAAATTCCGAGGTGCCGATCACATGATGGTTCACAGAGTCTACAGCAGCCCTGTAAGGTGCGATAAACTCTATCATCTCCCTGTCGAGGCTTTCCTGCGGAAAACGGTCGGTGACAGGGATCAGCTCGTAGCCGAAATCCTCACCGTCGGCACCTTTTAGATTGCCGAGATCAACAGTCACCTTCCCTATATAGCGTCCGCTTTTACCGGCCTGGACTATTCTGACCGGTTTCCCGTCGGCATTGGCCACAAGCGACGGATACTTTTCCGGATATGCGGGATCTATAAGTGTGTGGGAGTGCCCGCCGATAATTATGTCTATATCATGGCTGTTGCGGGCAAGATCCACGTCACTCTCCTTCCCGTTGTCGCTGGTGTAGCCTATGTGGGTCACAGCCACCACAAGGTCGCATTTCTTCTTGTGCTTCAGAAAAGAGGCGACTTTGTTGGCCGTGGGTATGATCTCCTTGAATTCCATCTGGATATTCTTCTTGGCAATCAGACTCTCCGGATCCACATTAAGGCCTATGAACCCCACTTTCTTACCCCCTATTTTCTTTATCACATAAGGCTCGAACACTCCCTCGAGAGAGGTGCCGGTGAAGTCATAGTTGGCCGACAGCCGGCTCCCCTTCACCTTCTTATAATTCTCGGCGAGATTCTCCATTCCGTTGTCAAACTCATGATTGCCCAGCACCCGTATGTCGTAGCCGGTCATGTTCATGAGGGGATATTCCACATCACCGCGGAAATATTTGAAATAAAGGGATCCCTGCACCATGTCGCCGGCATCCACGGTGATGACATTCTTCTCCGCCCTGCGCACGGAGTCTATCACAGCCTTGCGCTGCAATATGCCGCCTGTGCCGTCAGGGAGCGGATCGATTGCCGAATGGGTGTCATTGGTGTGCAGGATCACGAGTTTCTGCGCCGCCGCTTCGGGGGAGAAACATAAGGCGGCGAACCCCTGCAGGAGGATCGCCGCCATTATTGACAATTTAAGATTCATGACTTTCTCAATCAGTGATAAGATCCTCTCCTGTCATCTCCTCCGGCTTGGGAAGACCCATGATGTGGAGAATGGAGGGAGCCACATCGGCGAGACGTCCGTCTTTCACCTTTGCGTTCTTGTCATTGCTGATATAGATGAAAGGCACGGGATTGAGTGAGTGTGCCGTGTTGGGGGTGCCGTCGGAATTGATGGCATGGTCGGCATTGCCGTGGTCGGCGATGATGATTGTGCCGTAGCCGTGGGCCTTGGCAGCCTCCACAACCTTGTTCACACATCCGTCGAGAGTCTCGACAGCCTTCTGGATTGCGGGATAAACACCGGTATGACCCACCATGTCGCCGTTGGCGAAGTTCACCACGATGAAGTCATACTTGTCGGTATTGATGGCCTCCACAAGTTTCTCTGTCACCTCGGGTGCGCTCATCTCGGGCTGAAGGTCGTAGGTGGCCACCTTGGGAGAAGCCACGAGGATACGGTCCTCGCTCTCGAAAGGCTGCTCGCGGCCGCCGTTGAAGAAGAATGTCACGTGGGCATACTTCTCGGTCTCGGCGATGTGGAGCTGGTTGAGGCCCTTTGAGGAGATATACTCGGAGAGAGTCTCGGTCACGTCTGCCTTGGGGAAAAGGATGTGCACGCCCTTGAATGAATCGTCATAAGGGGTCATGCAATAGTACTGAAGGTCGGGAATGGGATTCATGCCGTCTTCAGTGTGCTGTGTGAGCACAGTTGTGAGCTCTTTTGCACGGTCGTTGCGGTAGTTGAAGAAAATCACCACATGTCCGGCACCAATGCGGCCGTCAACTCTGTCGTTGACAATAGGCTTCAGGAACTCGTCGGTCACGCCCTCGGCATAAGACTCTTCCACAGCCTCCACAACATTGTCGGTGTGCTTGCCCTCTCCATACACGAGAAGATTGTAGGCATCCTTAAGACGCTCCCAGCGGTGGTCACGGTCCATGGCATAGTAACGTCCGATCACGGAAGCGATCACACCTGCGCTCTTTGAGCAGTGGGCTTCTACTTCCCTGAGGAAACCTGCGCCGCTCTTGGGGTCGGTGTCGCGGCCGTCCATGAAGCAGTGGAGATAGACTCTCTGGAGATCGTAGGCCTTGGCTGTGTCGCAGAGAGCGTAAAGATGCTCAAGGCTTGAGTGAACGCCGCCGCTTGAGGTGAGGCCCATGAAGTGGATGGGCACATTGTTCTTCTGAGCATAAGAGAAAGCGCTCTTGATCTCCGGATTCTCAGCGAATGATCCGTCGGCGATGGCACGGTTGATCTTCACAAGGTCCTGATACACCACGCGTCCTGCGCCGATGTTGAGGTGGCCCACCTCTGAGTTACCCATCTGTCCTGCGGGGAGACCCACGTCTTCACCGCAAGCCATAAGCTTGGAATGGGGATAATCAGCGAGGAGGCTGTCGATATAAGGGGTTGGAGTGTTGAAGATTGCATCGTCCTTGCCGTGGTCGCCGAGGCCGTAGCCGTCAAGGATGATAAGTAGTGCTTTGTTTGACATATCTCAGATATCTTGTTTGTTGTATTTTTTATTCCTGCATGATTCCCCTTTCTGCGGGGGATTGATGTAATCAGTCTGCAAAAATACTCAATTTTTTTAAAACCATGTATGCGAGACTACAACTTTTTTCATAAAAAGTGTGACATTATGAAAAAACTCCCCGCGGATAATCCGTGGGGAGCATTTTTCTCTTTGAGAGGCCGGAATTCCGGACCTGATCACTTGTCGCTCTTCTTAACGAAACGCTCTTTGATACGGGCCTTCTTGCCGGTGAGGTTACGCAGATAGTAGAGTTTTGAACGACGCACCTTGCCAAGCTTGTTGACAGTGATCGACTCGATGAAGGGAGACTCGATGGGGAAGATTCTCTCCACACCGATACCGTCGGAAATTTTACGAACGGTGAAGCGCTTTTTGTCCTGATGACCGTTGATACGGATCACGACACCGCGATACTGCTGGATACGCTCCTTGTTACCCTCTTTAATACGATATGCCACAGTCACTGTGTCACCGGGGCCAAACTCATCAAACTGCTTTTTGGGAGTGGCGAAAGCCTCCTCCGCGATCTTGATTAAATCCATTGTTGTATTGGGTTTTATGTTTAATTTGCAATTTAACAAGCCACCATGTCTTGCCAGAGATTACAAATCCGGCTGCAAAATTACAACTTTTTTTCCATCTCTGCAACCCACAGACCGATAATTTTCAGTCTTTCACGCAATCCGGCACGCAATCCGGCCGCACCCACGGAGGCAAGTGCGTCCGGATTTATAAATGTTTTCAGGTGTCACCAGGAATCTGTGCGGAAAGGCTCGGCGGGAAGTCCCTCGGAGCTCACGAGATTGGCTCCCTCGGGATTGTCGGCCCATGCGTATCTCACGGCCACCGGCTCCTTCACGTCTGGAGAGGAGACTATTACCTTGTCCCCTTTGGCTACGGCATCTGCCCAGACAAACTTTCTGTCGGCACCGGCCACAGCGAAATGACGCAATTTACCATCCTTGCTGCGCAGGCCTCTCTTTCCGGTGTGGGAGAATGTGAGAATAACCTTGTCACCTTTAACCTCCATCTTTTCAAATGCAGGCGAAGTGCCTTCACACTTGGGATCGGCATAGATATTCTGGCGGGCCGAGAGCCATACGCGCTCTGCCACATCTTTCTTGTTGAGAGGATGAATGTCGTTCCATTCCCCGAGGTCATAATTCACGGTGAAGCTTACTCCGGGCATGGAATCGGCAGCCAGCATCTGGGCCTCGCGCAGACGTGCCCAGCCGCCATCGGTAGGCTCCGGATGACTCTTCATGTAATTGGGAAGCTGAACGATAACAAACGGAAGTCTGTCATCATTCAAGACCCTTCTCCAGTCAGACACAAGGCCTGAGAGAAGATCCTTGTATTCGTGGGAACGTCCGGCGTTGCTCTCCCCCTGATACCACACAGCTCCCTTGAAGCTGCATCCGGCGAGCGGAAGAAGCATGCCGTTATAGAGTCCGCTGCGGGCAGTCATCGGCTGGGAATAGACTCCGTTCAGACGCTCGAGACCACCTGCCTCCCTGCCCTCTTTCCAGCTCCACTCTCCGGCAAGGGAGATAGTGTCACCGTCGCATACAAGACAATAGTCCTTGTCAGGGATAAATCCCCCTCGGCCGTTGTTGTCTGTGAGCTTCACAGTGATTACGTTCTCTCCGGCTTTCAGTGTTCCTGCCGGCACTGTATAGTCGCGTGGCGGGTATTCATAGAAAGTTACACCCACAAAGCGTCCGTTCACAAAAGCCGAGTCGGCGTTCACAAGTGTGCCGAGGCTCAGACGGGCATGTCGTCCCGCCATGGATTCAGGAACGTTTATTCTCTTCCTGAACCATACGGTCCCCTTGTGGGAGATTCCGGCATCGCTCCACATTGCAGGAAGCGACACACGTTTCCATCCGCTGTCGTCAAAATCAGTGCGGGTATAGACCCCGGCTCCAGTATCCTCCGCTTTTTTGAGCATGTCGGCCAGCGACTGCTCTCCGGGCTGTATGCGGGTAAGGGTCTCCGGATCGATCCATGTCTCGGCGCTGCTTCCTCCGAGACACGACACAAGAAGTCCCTGCGGCACTCCTGTGGCCTCATAAGCCTTCTGAGCGAAGAAATAAGCGAGAGAAGTCCAGTTCATAACCTCAGAAGCCACTCCCGAATGCCATCTGCCTCCGGGCAGAATGTCATCGTGGGGTGTCGGTGTGCTGCACGTCGGCACCTTGAAATGGCGTATCTTATTGTTGTCGCTCACATTGACCTCCGGAAACATCTTCGCGGCACGGGATATGGCATGTTCCTGGTTCGACTGACCGGAGAAAAGCCACAGATCCCCTACAAGCACATCACGGAGCACAATATCGTTCACTTCAAGAAGAAACGGTCCGCCGGGAGTCTGCTTGGGAAGCGTCACCTCCCATTTGCCGTCCTGACCACCCTGCGTACGGTAGATCTCGCCACGGAAACGGACACTGACCTTCTCCCCGGGATCAGACCAGCCTCTGATTGTAAGCGGTGTCTCACGCTGGAGCACCATCTTGTCGGCCATATATCCCGGAAGTTTTACTTTGGCAAAGGATGGAGAGAAAACCCCTGCGGCGAGGAGAGTAGACAAAAGTATTCTCGACATTCTCATTTTCAATCCTCTCCGTTCATTGTTATGATACGTCCCTCATCATCATAGCTGAGCTTACGCACCTTGAGGCTGCGGAGCCAGGTGATTCCGTCGGAAGGAACACAATCGTGATAGAAGAGATACCATTCCCCTTTATATTCCACTATGGAATGATGGGTGGTCCAGCCCTTTACAGGGGTCAGGATGCATCCTCCATATGTGAAGGGTCCGTAAGGATTATCACCTACTGCATAGCAGAGACGATGGGTGTCGCCGGTGCTGTATGAAAAATAATACTTGTCGCCACGCTTGTGCATCCAGGATGCCTCGAAGAAACGGCGCTCGTTGTCTCCAGCCTTGAAGGGAAATCCGGTTTCGGGATCAAGAATCACGACAGGACGCGGGGCCTCCGCCATCTGGAGCATGTCGGGAGTAAGACGTGCCACGCGTGAGGGCAAGGCATCGGCATCATCCGGTTCGAGATGCGGATCCTCTATCGCCTTGTTGTCGCGGTAACGCTGGAGCTGTCCGCCCCAGAGTCCGCCGAAGTACATGTAATAGTCATCACCCTCGCGGAAAACGGCGGGATCGATCGAATAGCTTCCCCACATCGGATCAGGCAGCGGAATGAAAGGACCCTCGGGACGGTCGGCAACAGCCACACCCATCCTGAAAATATCATTGCGGTCTTTCAGAGGGAAATACATGTAATATTTGCCGTCCTTCTCTGCCACATCGCAATCCCAGAGCTGGCGGCCCGCCCATGGGATATCGTCCACGTCAAGCACTTTGCCATGGTCGGTCACCTCACCCTCCATCACGTCATCGAGAGAGAACACGTGATAGTCTTTCATATCGAAGTGGTCGCCGTTGTCGTTTTCCTCAAAAATGCTCTGGCGGTCGTGGGAGGGATAAATATACACCCGTCCGTTGAATACGTGCACTGAAGGGTCGGCCATATAGTCGCCCGGCACAAGATATCTTGTCTTGCTCATACCTGATTTAGTTATTAGTCTGTTTAGGTTAAATTTTTCTTCTTTCTATCTCACGGTTGATCTCGTCGATACGCTCGTCGCTGAGGTCATAACGTGAGATAATGAACATAGCGACTACAAGGAGAGCGGCGGGAATCACAGCCACAAGCCACAGGATGCCCTGCTGTGCGAACGCTGTCTGTTCGGTGGCATTGTCTCCCTGGAATCCTACAAAGGCAAGCACCAGACCCGGCACTACTCCGCCGAGAGCCATACCGGCCTTATAGAAAATACCGGTGAGGGCATTCACGATTCCGGCGATGCGCTTGCCGTGGGTGTATTCTCCGAAGCTTATCACCTCCGGCACAAGAGCCCACATATATCCGGTGGCCACAATCACACCTGTCGACTTAACGAACTGCGCCACATATACAAGCCACATCTGGCTCTTGAGGCTGTCAACCATCGAGATCACATAAAGCATCGCCATGCCCACGATCGCCGTAGTAAGGAAGATATAGAACATACCCTTCTTCCCGGCCACTTTCTTGATTGCAGGAATCATGGGCATGAAAATGAACGCGGGGATTGAGCCGAGACCCATGAATATGGAAAGTTCACCGGCTGTGCCGTGGAGGTTATAGTTGATGTAGTATGCTCCGGCGGCGTTGCCTATCGACATCATTGCGAATGCCGTCACAAAGAAGAAAGCGAGGACACGGAGCGGCTTGTTGCGGCCGAACTCCATCCAGAGGTCGGAAACCTTCACATTCTCTGTCTGGCTCTTGTCCATCACGACTCTCTCCCGGCTCTGTGAGAAACAGAAATAGAGAAGCGCGAGACCCACGAGGCCGTAAAGCGCCATTGTGGAGAACCAAGCCGAATCACTTGTGGAGAGGTCACTGCTCTCCAAGGGATCAAACAGACGGAGCACGATGGGGATTCCCATACCGACCGCGAGGCCACCTATATTCGCCATAAACATTCTCACGGAGGTGAGCACCGTAATTTCATCGGTGTTTCGTGTGAGAGAGGCGTTAAGAGCTCCATAAGGCACATTCACAAGCGTGTAACACATGGAAAGTCCCACATATGTTACATATGCATAGAGAAGCGAGCCTGAGAATCCGTTCCAGAAGCAGAGGATGGCGAATCCCGTGAGAGGAACGCCTCCGAGAAGCAGATATGAACGGTATTTTCCCCAGCTCGGGTCGTGCTTGTCAACGAATGTTCCCACCAGAGGGTCCCAGATCACATCCACGATTCTGACAATCAGAAACATCACTGCTGCCACAGCCGGCGACAGACCATAGACATTGGTGTAAAAAAACAGCAGATACATGCTGATAGTCTGATAGATAAGATTCTGCGCAAGGTCGCCTGATCCGAATCCTATGCGCTGAAGCCAGCTCAGACGGCAGAAGCCGTCGTTTGCGGCAGATGAAGATTTCTGAGTCATTGTTGTTTCCGTATCCATGATTGTTTAGATTTTGGTCAATAATTACAATTGCAAAGTTATTTAATTACTATCCTAACGTCACATTGTATTGTTTCATATACATTCTCCCACGTAACATAGAGTGTGCATATTTGTGTAAAAATGTCACATCGGGGCGGATTGGTGCCTGATTCTTCCATTTTCAGTACACAAACGGTTCATAATCTCATGTTTTTATGTTATATTTGCATCATTATTATTTCAGACCATGTTACATGGACGTATTTTAGTTAACCTGACATTTTAACTTTTAATGAGAGCGATACTATTAATCTTACTTATCGTCGCCGGCTTTTCACGGCTCCATGCCCAGACACAACGGCTGTTCTCTTCCGACCACGACATCTCTTCGTCGATGGTCAACCACGTGCTTGAGGATTCCCACGGAATGATCTGGGTGGCAACCGAAGACGGCCTCAACCGTTATGACGGGGCCAAATTCACAATCTACCGCAACATCCCCGGCGATTCCACAAGTCTTTCCCATAATCTTGTGAGAGCCATCTTTGAAGACCGAGACGGCAACCTACTTGTAGGCACCTTCAACGGTATGCAGATTTACGACCGGGAACACGACTGCTTCTCTCCGAGAATCCTGACAAACGGGGTGCCTGATTTCACCGGATCCGTGTCAAGTTTTTTCCAGAGGAAGAATGGCGAGATATGGGTCGTGGCAATCACTCCGGCAGTTATCGACAGCATCCGGGATGGTAAAGCCTTCACACGCCCGGTGCACAAAGGAGAGGAACGTCTCGCAAAAAGCCACCGTGGTCTGGAAGACAAACATGGCAACATATTTATGCTCCAGAGCGAGGATGGCATATGCAGAATCGACAGCAAGGGGAAAGTTCACACTTTGCTCGGACGCCCCGGAGATCCTGTAATGGAATCAATAACGGAAGACAAGGACGGCAACGTCTATCTCGGATCATCAAACAAAGGACTGTTCAGATATGATGCGGTTGCCGACAAGGTGATTCCGCTCAACGACCCGAATGCCTCCTATTTTCTTATAAAACATATATATGCCGACGACGACGGCTCCTTATATCTTGCCACCGACGGAGGAGGACTGAAAAAATACACTCCGTCCGACGGCAAAACCTCCACTGTGGTTGAAGGAATGTGGGATTTCGATCCTCGTTCAAGCAAGACCCATTCAGTGATAAAAGACCGCAACGGGAATCTTTGGCTGGGTATTTTCCAGAGAGGAGTGAAAGTGATCAGCGAAAAGAATTTCCATTTCAAATATCTCGGCAAGAAATCGCCGGTGTTCGACCTTATCGGTTCATATTGCATCACCGCCATCAAACGCGACAGTTCGGGACGCCTGTGGGTGGGCACTGACAACGACGGAATCTATGCTCTCTCGCCTGACCACACCTCATCACGCCACTACGACGGAGGCAACATTCCCCACATCATCACCTCGGTGTTTGAAGACCGCCAGGGGAGAATATGGGCCGGATCTTTCAGGCAAGGAGCCGGAGTGATCGACCCGGCAACCGGTTCGTTCCGTGATGTGCCCATAGTTTCCCAAAACGGAAAAAAGGTGACGAGAGTCTATGATTTCGCTCAAGACAACAAAGGGTATATCTGGATCGCTTCCATGGGATTCGGTCTCTTCCGTCATGATCCTGCCACAGGTTCCACCATACAATTTAATGTTCCGGGGTCCAGGATAGACTCATGGGTATGCGCTCTTCATTATTCACCTGCCAGAGACATCCTGTATCTCGGCACGTACAACGGATTCGACATAATCTCGGGAGTGACCACAAAACCGAAACACACGCACCTCGCCGACGGTAAGATAATCTTCTCAATCCGGGAAGACCATAAGGGCACCATCTGGGCATCATCGTCAGACGGAATCATAAAGATGAACCATGGAGACCCCGAAATGAAGAAATATTCAATGTCTGACGGTCTGCCGTCAAACAATGTGTATTCTCTCGAGACTGACGGCGACGTCGTCTGGATCGCCACCAACTTCGGTCTCTCGAGATTTGACACCAAAAGCAATTCTTTCTCAAATTTCTATACAGACGATGGCCTGCAAGGGAACGAGTTCTATAAAAACGCATCATTCGCCGACAAATCCGGGGTTCTGTATTTCGGAGGTCTTAACGGAATCACATTCTTCAGGCCGGATGCCCTGAACGATGTCAGGGCAGACCTTTCGGTCCGTGTCACGGATTTCTATATTCGAGGCAAGGGTGTAAGAGCAGGCATGAAATCCGGTTCAAGAGATATTATCTCAGTCCCTGTGTATGAAGCCGAGGAATTCCATCTTTCCTATGCCGACAACAGTTTCTCAGTGGAATTTGCAGCCAGAGAACTCGAACGGGCCCAGAACATGCAGTATCTCTATTCGTTCGACGATGAAAAATGGTCATCTCTGCCGATCGGCAGCCACCGCGTGAATTTCAGCGATGTGGCCCCGGGACGGCACACTATCAGGCTAAAAGCCATAGAGAAAGGTGTGGAGTCGGAAGAGAAGAGGATCTTTGTTGATATCGCCCCTCCGTGGTATCTCTCCATCTGGGCGAAAATCCTTTATTCCCTGCTTATAGCCGTTGCTATCTGCGGATCCTTTGTAATGGCCCATTTCCGCATCAAGAAAAGGAATGAGATTCTTGAGCAGGAATATGTGAAACAGATGAACGAGGCCAAGCTCCAGTTCTTCTTCAACATCTCGCATGAGATACGCACCCCTATGTCGCTTGTGATCGGGCCTCTCGAGAAACTGATGAAAATAGATCAGGATTCAGACCGCAACCAGTCCTACCGCCTTATTTTCAGAAATGCCAAACGCGTGCTCCGTCTCATCAACGAACTTCTGGATGTCCGCAAGATCGATCGCGGACAGATGCGTCTGAACTATACCCGGACGGAGATCGTGCCGTTCATCGAAGATATCTGCTACACCTTCTCTGAGGCTATGGCAGCAAAAAACATCTCCTTCTCCTTCTGCCATGAAGGATGCGACTCACTCAAGGCATGGATCGATCTCTCCAATTTCGACAAGGTTATCGTGAATATTCTTTCCAATGCCTTGAAATATACTCCCAACGGCGGCAAGATTGTCATAAACCTTTCCCGGGAACCGGAAACAGACGAGATGATCATATCTGTCACGGATTCAGGACAAGGAGTGCCTGACAAGGAGAAGGAGAAGATCTTCAACCGTTTCTATCAGGCGGAAGGACATGTGGTGAGCGGATCAGGACTCGGTCTGCACCTCACCCGCCAGCTTGTGAACCTCCATGGAGGCAATATCAGCGTTTCTGACAATCCTGAAGGCAAAGGCACAAGATTCACGGTTACGGTTCCCATAGAGAAACCGGAAAACGCATCAGTTGCACCCCCCAGGCCGGAATCTGAGGAGACGGCCACAGAACCGGAGAACACTACTTCCCGGATTGCACGCAAAGTCTATCTTCCCGACGTGGAGGAACAGGCCGACAGCAAGTCTTCGGCTGCGAAAAAAGGCACGGTAATGATTGTTGAGGATGACCAGGAGATCCGCTCTTACATAGCTGCGGAACTGTCAGCCAACTATAAGGTGGTGGAATTTGAAGATGGTCGTCAGGCTCTCGACAACATATTCAAGGTAATGCCTCAGATTGTGATCTCCGATGTGATGATGCCGGGTCTCGACGGTTATTCTCTCACCCGCAAGATCAAGCAGAATGTGAATCTCAACCACATCCCGGTGGTTCTTCTCACCGCCAAGACAAGCGAGGACGACAATCTCGAGGGTCTTAAAGCCGGCGCAGACGCCTATATCGCAAAACCTTTCAACATATTCATCCTGATGTCGACTGTAGACAATCTCGTGTCCACACGTGCGAATCTGAGGAATATATACACGGGTTCGCAGTCGCAGGAAGAGAATCTTGAGGATATGGAGGCTGTCTCCACCAACGACAAGCTCATGGAGAGGATCATGAAGGTTGTGAACGCCAATATGTCAAATCCTGATCTCACCATCGAGACGTTCGCATCTGAAGTGGGCATGAGCCGCGTACACCTACACCGCAAACTCAAGGAACTGACAAATCAGTCGCCACGCGACTTCCTTCGCAACATGCGACTGCAACAGGCTTCAAAGCTGCTCTCCCAGAATGACATCCCGGTTTCGGAGGTGGCTTATATGACCGGCTTCAAGAGCGCCAATCATTTCTCTATCGTATTCAAGGAGCTTTACGGAGTGTCTCCCTCAGCCTACGCCGAACAGCAGAAACAGGAATCAGGAGAATAAAATTAATAAGATGGCCGGCCCCGAAGGGTCGGCCATCTGTTTTCAAGAATCATATACCGCACAAGGCGGATTTCCTAACCAAATCATTTTCCTTGAAGTCCGTCGGCAAAGCCTCCGTAAGCAGGCTTGCGGCTGTAGTTGAGATTCCAGAGGCCGATAGGCTCGCCTGCACGCCATCCTGAGCCCTCGGGGCTGTCGGTCTGTGCCCAGGCGCAGATGCCATACTGCTGTGCCACAGGGATAATCTCGAAATATTTCTTCACAATAAAGTTGTAATATTCAGCCATAGCCTTGTGCTGCTCGAAGGTGATGTCGGAAGTCTTGATGGTGTTGCCGTCAGCGTCCTGAATGCCCATGTCGAGCTCGGTGATGCGGCAGAGTTTGCCGGAGGAAGCCATAAGCTCAAACATCTTCACCACATGATCCTCACGGCTCTTCTGGGTGGTGGCGTTCATGCTGTAGGAAACGTGCATCTGAGAGCCGATACCGTCAATCTTGGTCACTCCGTCGCTCTCCCACTGCTCGATCCAGGAGATCAGGCTCTTGAGCTTCTGGTTGTCGTCCCAGTCAGACTCAAGGTTGTAGTCGTTGACGAAGAGCTTGAGATCAGCGGGATTGCCGCCGTTCTCCTCGAAATACTGACGGGCGAACTTCACGGGAATTCTCACGAAATTGTCGCCGAGATAATCCTGCCAGTAGAACTTGTTCGACTGGTCGCCGGAAGCGGTTGCAGCATGCTGGAGATCGTAGCGCTGACCCCAGGGTCCACCGGAGATAGGCTCGTTCACGACATCCCAAGCCTTCACCTTACCCTCGGTAGCTTCCATCATGCCCTTCACCCAGCGTTCCATCTCGGCGGTGAGCACTTCAGCTTTCTCTTCGGGAGTGAGAGGCACGGTGTTGCCTGTGCGTTCAATCTCCATCACGATGTCATCGAAATAATATTTGTTGGCGTTTTTGAGCACACTGAGGTTCCATGCGAAAGTCTGCATGCCGTCGCCGCCTGCCTTCGATGCATCGATGGTGATCATCTTGTCGAAAGTCTGCCAGTCGGGAGTGAAGTTCACGGCAAGACCGCCGTCCCAGTGGATATAGGCTCCGGGATTGCCATGGCTCTGCGACTCAGAACCGGCGGGAAGGTCAGCACGATACTTGAATGAGATATGCAGCTTGTCGCCCTCATAGAGCTTGGTGTTCGATTTGAGGAAGAACTGAGTGTCCCAGCTGTTGGCAGGATTGTCGCCTGACTCTATCACGACACCCTTGCTTCCGTCAACACCTGCACCAGCGGTGAGCACTGCAGGATTGGGGCCGCCGGTAGAGGGCTGTGTAACGAAGAAGTTGGCAACCTCGTCACCCTCCATATCACCATTTGAGATAAGCGACTCAAAGTAGGCCACTGCAGGAGTCTCGAGATGGGAAATCTTGATGGATTTATACTGTATTGTACCGGCGAGGTCTCCTGTCTGGAAAAGACCGTGTGAAGTTCCGTCGGTGGCTGAAACGATGTCGATGGTCTTTGTTTCCCATTCTGTGGTGTAAGGGATACGGATGCCTACATTGTCGCCCCAACCGCCGAAGTTGCCCTGCACGGCGCCGTCCTGAGAGCCGCGGAGAGTCACTGTGAGCTGATAGGTCTCCCCTTTCTTAAGGGTGATGTTGTCGCAGGTGAAATACTGCACTTCCCAGAAATTCACGGCAGCGGGGTTGTCGATCTGAAGGCAACCCTCCTCCTTGTTGATTGAGAAGACAGTCCCTTCCGGCGACTGATGCCAGAAATTATAGGAGGTCTCTTTTGAATAATCGATCTCATAGTCGACCACCTCTTTCTTCTCGTTGGGGTCGATCTCTATCTTCTTGTCAGCAATCAGGGAATTGAGCCATTTCACATTCTGCTGCTCATGCCAGCAGAGAGTGTGGCCATACACCTGGATTCCGGCAGCCTCCGCGGCATTCACGAAATCGCTGACTGTGCCGAAATTCATCGCTCCGTTGTCGGCCACCACTGAGGCATACTTCATGGCGTTGCCTGCGGTGATCTGGTCGAAGTTGGTGTTGGTGAGGATGTAGACACCCTCACCTTTGATGTATTCGGAAGCGGTCACCCCGGTGCCGAGCAGGAACCCGGGATGAGCGTTGCGGTCGATATATTCCTTCAGCGGCTTGTAGTCGTTGAGGTATTCGTATTCCGCCAGAGAGGCAGGCTTCTCCACCGAGTAGCTGTTGGTGTCGAAATGATCGGCACAAGCTCCCAGTGAGAGCGCCAGGCCCACGACGGGAATGAGTTCATAATATCTTTTCATAATATAGGTCACTTGGAATAAACAGGGTTGAAATTAAATTCCGAAGCCACTTCGCGTGAGCGTACCACGAGAGTGTCTTTCGTAGTGAACTGACGCGGACCGAAATCCACTTTGTAGTCAAGATAGATCACGTCATGGTCGGTGTTGTCCCAGCTCTTCTTGTCGCCGAGTTTCACAAACTTACCTGTGCCGGAGGCTGTCATACCCTCGGTAGTGGTAGAGATTGTGCAGTCATCGCCGTTGAATTTGAGCACCATGTCACACTTGAGTGTCTTCACGGATTCTCCGTCAGGCACAACAGTGGCAAGGGGGAAGATCACCTCATCCATTGATTTGGTGGAGAGCATCACCACCTCGTCTTTGGTGACATACTTCTCATGGCGCACATTCTTGTAGGAGCCGTTGGCAGCATCGGTGATCTCATCCACACCGCGGCGCAGATAGCTTGCATGCCAGGGGTTGATGTATTTCACGCAATAGAGCACATAATCCTTGGGAAGCACGCTCCATGCGGAGGCATTGCAACGGTCGGGATTACTCTCCGGATCGAGAGGTGTGCCGGAGAGAATTCTGTCGGCACCGATTGCATTGAGCATACGCACGGGAATCACATAAGTGTTCTTGATTGCATCCGGGTCGGCGAAGAAAGCGTCGGAAAGGGTCACCGTACTTCCGAAAAGATAATCCTCAACCTTGGTGAAGGTGGTCGACTCAAGAGAATAGTAATTCTCGGGCATAACCTTTACAGGGCTGCCGTCAGGGAATTTGAGGTTGGCCACGAGCGAGGGATCAACCATCACGTCAATCCTGAGGTCGCGTGATTTGTAAGCGCCGCTCTGGGTTGCCATGATCTGGATCTTGTGCTGGTTGTCGAGTGTATTGTCTCCGTCGGGATACTCTCCGAGCACCACGCAACGTGCAGGATACTGATTGGCGAAGTATGCGGTGACTCCACCCTCATAGTCGGGAAATTCGGCGTCGCCGTTCTTGCAGGACATGGCTGAAAGGGCGAGGAGAACCCCCATGCCGCCGATGTATATGTTCTTGATTGGTTTCATGATTAATCTGTTAAGGATAAATTTACTTACCATCCGGCATTCTGGAGAAGATTGCTGAATTTGAGCACATCAGTGTAAGGAAGCGGACCATAGATCATGTATTCCTTATATGAACGGGGCTCTACATCGAGATAGTTGAAGGATGTGCCGTTGATGGAAACACCCTTGGCGGTCTCGTTGAGATTTGCCTTCCAGCGACGGAGATCCCAGAAACGCTTGTTCTCGAAGCAGAGTTCCAGACGGCGTTCGTTGCGGATAAGCTCTCTCATGGTCTCCTTGCTTGCCTTGGCAGCCTCGAGATAGGGATCGCCATTGTCGGTGCCCACGCCTGCACGCTGACGGATAGCCTTGATCACGTCATAGGCGGAATAACCGTGCGAACCGCCCGATGTGGGACCCCATGCCTCGTTGGCAGCCTCCGCATAGTCGAGGAAGATCTCTGTGAAGCGGATGCGGGTGGTGTAGTGATACTTCTTGACCTCGTTTGATGAGTTGGGGTTCACGTCTGAACGGAGAAGCTTGCGGAGATAATAGCCGGTACGTGTGGAATATCCGGCCTCCTTGTTGATACCGTCGTTGCTGGTGGCATCGGCACCTGTGTGGATCTCTGAATTGTTGACACCGAACTTGCTGCCGTTGTAGACCACATACTGCGAGAGACGTGGATCGCGACCTGCATAGGGATTGGCGGGATCATATCCGCTGCGGCTGTCGGAGATAGGATAACCGTTTGCCATGGGGAATGCGTCCACAAGGTTCTGAGTGGGGTTCACACGTCCCTTTCCATAGAGTGAGGGAGGGAAGTTTTCGCCCTCGTTTGAGGAACTTTCATCGGCTCCACCTCTCCAGATCACCTCTGCATGATTGGTGGATGCCGACACACTGCTGCCGATCTGCTCGGCGGTGAACCAGATGTGTCCGTTTGCGGGAAGTCCGCTGGCACCACCCACGCGGTCAAGCACTCTCGCGGCACGGTTGGCGGCTTCCTCCCAGGAAACGCCTGACTGGTCGCCGAAAGCGGGGCTGGCGGCGAGAAGGGCAGCCTGGGCGGCGATAGCCTCGGCGATGCGTCCTGAGAAACGGAGCGCTGTTGTGGCGCCGTTCACGCGGTTGTAGGTAGCCGCGTTGGCTCCCTTGGAGGCATACTTGGAGGGAACTTCTCCGTCGGAGACATCCTTATAGTCCACAGGGAGAAGAGACATGGCTGCATCCACATCATCCAGAAGCTGCTTCATGCACTCTGCAAATGTGTTGCGGGGCACATTGAGCTCGGAGTTGGCTCCGAATGAAGATGTCCAGATGGGCACACCCATCAGAGCGCCGTCGGTTGTCTTGCCGGCATAGTTCTGAAGCAGATAATAGAGGTTGAGGGCACGAAGTCCGTAAGCCTCTCCGCGAAGACGGTCACGAAACATCTCGTTGATCACCTCGTCGGAGGCAAACTGGATATTGTCGATATGCTCAAGCAGAAGGTTGCAGTATTGGATAGAGGCATTGCGGTCTCTCCAGTTGTTGACGGAGACGCCGGTCTGCGAGGTCCATGAACCACCTGCCAGTGAGAGATATTCATTGTTGATATCGTTGGAGACAGCGTCGTCGGTTGCCACATCATTCTCCGGAGAGGAGATATAAGGCATAAGGATATAGGCGCTGCCAAGAATAGCGTCGGCATAGTTCGGCTCAGTCTCCATCGAGTTGGCGTCTTTGATGTTCTCGATAGCCGGATCAAAGAGGTCGTCGCAAGATGTAAGGCTGAAGATGATCGATGCGGCAGCTATGTATTTTGCTAAATTTTTCATTTTCCGGTGATTAGAAAGTTACTTTTGCTCCAATGTTGTAGAAACGCGACTGAGGCGCCGAGCCTATGTTCAATTCCTGGATCTTACGGTTTTTCCCGATTGTGAGAAGATCATCGGCGCTCACATAAAGCTGGAGAGCTTTCACGATAGGACCGTGGATGATGCTTGTGGGGAAATCGTAAGTGAGCTGGATCTTGTCGAGCATAAAGCGGTCGGTGTTATAGAGCCAGAAATCGGATGTCACATAGTTGTTCGCACCGTTGGTGGTGGTGAGTCGCGGCAATGTGGCTGTCGACGCAGTGGCGGGAGTCCAGCGTTCGCGGGCTTTTACGGAATATTTGCTGTCGCCTGTCATCTTGTAATAGGCGTTGCCGTTGAGAGTGCCGTGTCCGCCGAATTCACCGAGACCATGCACGAAGAGTGTGAACCCTTTCCAGGATGCGGTGATGTTAACACCCATGAAGAAGGGGCTTCCATACCATCCACCCTTTGCGAGGAACACCTGGTCGTTGGTGTCTACTTTACCGTCGCCGTTGATGTCGGCATACTTGAGGTCGCCGGCTTTCAGTGTTGAAGATCCGAGAGCACCTTGGTTGGCTGCCGCAGCCTCCTCGTCGGTGGCGAAGAAACCGAGACACTTGTAGCCCCAGATGCCGTCGATATTCTTGCCCTGGCGATACTGATAGGCATTCTCCCAGACCTCGTCACGTTTGGTGGCTTTGGTGTCATAGTAAGTGCCTGTCACACCAACACCGAGTTTGAACTCGCCGAGGTCTTTCTTGAAATTCACGCCGAAGTCAAAACCTGTGCGACGGTTGTCGTTGAGGTTGAGGTAAGGCACGAACGAAGCCTCGGGATAGTAGGTGGAGAAGTAGGTGGGGAACTTCGATGATGAATTGCTCACGAGTCCTTTGGTGTCATATGAGAAGAACATCGCGTTGAAATCGATCATACGGTTGGCAAGTTCGCCGCGAAGACCCACTGTGAACTCCTTGCGCTTGATGAAAGTAAGCTCAAGGTTCTCTCCACGTTTGGGATAAGCAGCTGATGTTCCACCCACAGCCCATGAATACCATCCGCCGTTGGTGAAGTTAGCGCTATACATGTAATAGTCGGGGATGTCAATATCAGAATGAAGAATGCCGCCCGATACAGAGAGCATGAGATCATTGAAGAAGCTGTTGTCTTTCAGGAACTCCTCACCTGTGAGACGCCATCCCAAAGTTGCTGAAGGCGACCATGCCTGGCGATGACCGGGAGCAAGACGTGAGGAATGCACGCCTGCCACAGCGATGTCTGCATAATATCTTCCGTCGTAGTTGTAGTCAACTTCAAAGCCGAGGTTGGCGCTGCTCAGACGGTGATATTCTCCCGAGAAAGTGCGCTGCCAGCCGTTTGCCACTGCAAGTGCGTGAAGATTATGCACGTCATTGAAGGTGCGCTTGTAATCAAACTGTCCTGACCAGTAGATGGTCTGGCGGTTTGTGGAGCCTGAGATGTTCTGCACGCCTGAATGTTCGTCCTTACCCTCCTGGGCTATTGCTGTGATCTCATCATAGCCGTTGAAGTTTGACCATGTCGGGATGAAAGTAGCATAGGAGTTGGTGTAGGAAGTGTTGTAGGAAGTAGCATAGTCCACGGCAAACTTCGTATTGAAGCTGAGACCCTTTGTAAGCATGCCGAGGTCGATGTTCACGCCCGTGTCAAACTGGAACTGACGGCTTGTGAATTTGTTGTAGCCCTTGGCAAGATAGTCGGCGAAGATATTGGTCTTGTCGATCTGAGATCCTGCGAGGAAACAGCCGTTGAAGATATTGGTGGTGCCTCCCACGAGTCCGAGAGCCGGACTTGCCGTCGGGTTGATCATATCCACCGGGATAAGGGGATTGATACGGTTGGGACGGAATGTGGAGGCTGCCTCCCAGTAGTTGCCATGGGCTGAACGTGCGCCGTAGAAAGTGGCGTTGGCGTTCACATAGGCGCTCACCCAGTCGGTAATGTTCACGTCGATATTACCTCTCACGCTGAAGCGGTCGGTGAAATTATCCTTAGCCTCTCCGAATTTGAGGTAATCGCCGAGACGATAATAGTTGACATTGGTGTAAAAGCGTGCTCTCTCATTACCTCCGGAAATCTCGAGAGTGGCATCCGTGCGATTGTATGCCTTCTTGACATAATCACCGGAATACATGTCGAGATTCGGATAGAGATAAGGATTCGCACCTGTGGAGGTGTTGTAGATCTGCTCCGCGCTGTAGAGAGGAGCGAGTCCGTCGTTGGCACGAGCCTCGTTGTAGAGGGTCATATATTCCGCTGAGCCGAGATATTCGGGAGTGGACTTTGCCACATGCCAGCCGGTGTTGGCGCGGACATCGATCTTCAGGGGCTGGTTTTTACCACGTTTTGTAGTGATGTATATCACACCCTTGGCAGCTCTTGCACCATACAGCACAGTGGCGGATGCACCCTTCATGAAAGTGATTGATTTCACCTCTGTGGGGGAAACGTTGTTCATGTCGCGTGCCACTCCGTCGATGAGCACGAGGAATCCGCTATTGTCGGAGTCCATGCCCCAGAGTGAATTTCCGTTGAATCCGGACACATAGCCCGAGATTGTGCCGTTGTCAAGGTTATTGATATAGTTCACCTCCATGAGCTTCTCTATGTCAAGCACCTCGGCGCCGCCGAGCATGTCTTCCTTATCGATGCTCCGGAAAGCTATCTGCGCCTGGTTGTCTGCCACGCTGTCGGAAGCCTCACGGGCATAGGCAGCGGAGCCAGAAGCCAGAAGAGCGGTAACAACTCCGGCAGGAAGTATGTTTTTATATTTTGATGTCATATTGTTTCTCGTAAGGTTAGTTTGTTTTTACCATCCGGGATTCTGTTCAAAACCCTCATAGATATAAGTATCGTCGCGCAGAAGCGGGAACCAATAGTGTTTTGAATCAAAATTGCGGGTAAGGATCACCTCTTCGCGGAACTCTGCCACCTCAGCTTCGGCGGGATCATTCTCTGCAAAGAATTTCTCGTTGGCGCCGGAGACACGGATGAATTCCTGAGAGGTCTTCACAGTATATTTAGGCTCGGTGAGAAGAAGCCAGCGCTGGAGGTCGTTGAAACGGAAGCCTTCGAAAGAAAGCTCCACAGCACGCTCGCGGCGCACCTCATCCATAAATGCGTTGCCGGTGAATTTGTCTGCCACATGACCTGCTCCCACACGGTCGCGGAGACGGTTGATGGCATCCGCTGCGGAGAGTGAGCAGTTGGTGGATTTTCCGGAAGGACCGCCAAGCACAGCAGCAGCCTCGGCATACATCAGATAGACGTCGGCAAGACGAAGATAAGGGATGTAGGCATGGGGGTTCGGACCATAGTCGTCGGTTGTGCCTGAATCATACTTCTGCGCTGTGTGGGGCACAAGCTTCTGATAGAAATAACCTGAACGTGAGGCATTGGTGATGGCTCTCATCGATCCTCCGGTGGCAAGGCCTGCATATTTCATGGCTTTGTCGGCGGGATCCGGGTCAGCGTTGATATATTTCACACCGTCAAACACGATGTCATGGTAGAAACGGGGATCGCGGTCCTTGAAAGGATGACGGGGATCCCAGCCTGAATCAGGATCATCGAGCGGAAGACCATTTGCCATACCGTAGTTCTTCACATAGTTGGCAGTCGGCTGGTGGATATGGTTATCCTGGGCACAAAGCTGGTTGGGACCGAACGTACGTGAGAAGTTGTAGCGGGTATACGACCATGCGGCAGAGGGTCCGCGAAGTATAGCTTCCTTACCACCGGGCTGGAGCCAGTTGAGTCCTGAAGTGAAGAAAAGCTCGGAATAGCTTGTCTCCACGCCGTCAGCTTTCTTGTGGTCGTAGATATTGGAATAGTCAAACTTTGCAAACTCATACTGGGTCTGTCCGCTCTCCACGAGAGAGATCACCTGTCCGAGAGCGTCAGCTGCCTTGCGGGCGTATTCCTGACCATAGGAGTAGGTCTGTGTGCCGCCGGTCTGAGCGCCATGCTGCATGAGAGGACTCGCTGCCCAAAGATAGTTCTTGCCGAGATATGCAAGGGCGGTGATCTTGTTTATTCTGAGCTCATTCTTTCCAAGAGTCTTCTTTCCGGCAGTGGTGTTGTCCCAGTTTATAGGGAGCAGATCGGCTGCCTTGCTGAAATCCTGAGCTGCCTTGTCAGCACACTCAAGATAAGAGAGACGCTCCAGACGGGGAGACTCACTTGCAGAGATGGTCTGGTCGATATAGGGAAGACCACCGAGGAACTGCATCATCTCGAAATGCCACCATGCCCTGAAGAAATAGAGCTGGCCGAGAATGAGATTCTTCTCTTCGGCAGTGCCGTTGAAGTAATTGTCGATCTCTTCAAGACCCTTGTTACACTTTGCGATGCAATACCATGCATGCCCCACAAGGCGATGGTTGAAGGCATCGTTCGATGTGGGATCGAGCCCGCCCTTCTTGGCGGCAAACCAGAATTGGTTGTTGTCCTGCCATGCGTAGTAGTTACCGAGGTCGATCTGGGTCTGGATAACGCGGTCGGATTCTGCCTGGGGATTCATGATCTCGTCGTCGCCGAGATTCCAGGATGTGGTCCAGTAAGCCTTCGCCTTATCCGGGATACAGTTGTAGATTTCCTCCACATATCCCTGCATATTGGTAAAATTCTTGAAGGGCGTATCAGCCGACACGTCTGAATCGGGCTCCTTGTCGAGATAGTCTTCGCAAGAGGAGACTCCCGCCATGAGCGCGAGTGAGAGCGAGGCGAAAGCCACTTTCCTAAATATATGGTTCATATTGAAATCTTTCATGTTAGAGATTGAACTTTATGCCGAAGTTGAAGCGGCGCATCGTGGGATATGCTCCCGAACCTGAACCTCCTGAGAAGTTAGACTCACGGTCGTCGGGCATGCGCGACCAAAGCCAGAGGTTGTTGCCGTTCACGTAAAGTTTGAGTGAGGAGATGCCAAGCTTCTTGATCCAGCCGCCATTCCATGTGTAGGCGATCTCGGCATTCTTCAGACGGACATAAGAACCGTCGTAGAGATACTGTGTGCCGTTGGCGTAGGCACTTGTCTGTGAATACCAGCGGGGAAGCAGCACATCACCGTCGAGATCATAGCCGTTCCACCATGAGCCGAGATTATATACATTGTCGGTGTTGTGGGAGAACGAAGTCAGGTTGACATCGCGGGTCACGTTGGTCACTCCATAGAATTGCACGAAAGCGCTGAATCCTTTCCACTCAAAACCGAGAGTGGCATTGTAGGTATTCTCGGGAGTGCCGGTATATCCGTAAGGAGCTGAGTCCTCGACATCCACTTTACCGTCGCCGTTGAAGTCCACGATATAATAGTCGCCGGGAAGACGTCCTTCATTGTTCACATCATGGATAGGAGCTCCGTAGAGAGCATCGAGTGAGTTCAGATATCCGCCGCTGATGTGGCTGTGGGTCTGACCGATGGCATACCCTGCCTGCTTCTGATAAGCGGGCTTCAGCTCGGGGTCATCGCGGAATTTGATCTTGTTGGAGGCATGGGTCATGCTCATGTTAGCCCATATACGCATGTCGGGAGTGATGTTCTTGCTGAAACGGAGTTCAAGCTCGAAACCTTTCACCTCAGCGCTACCGAGGTTGGCAGTAGGAGGTGTCTGTCCGAAATAGGAGGGCATCGAACGGTCGTTGCCGCTGATGAGGATGTCGTCTCGCTTATCCTTGAAGATCTCGACAGTTCCTGCAAACATGCTGTTGAGGAATGAGAAGTCGATACCGAGGTTCATTTTCTTCACTTTCTCCCAGCGGGCATCGGGGTTGCCGAGCGCGCTCTGGCGGAAATAGGAGTAGATACTTCCGTCGGTATAAACACTGCCGCCGTCTTTGTTTCCGATACCGGTGGAGACAATCTTGGTGTTGCCGCCATATGCCCACTGGTCCATATAAAGGAATCGCGCGCCGGTGTCGTCACCGATCTCTCCGTAAGAAGCACGGATCTTGAGTTCCTGCCACCAGCTGTCAAGACCGAGAGCACGCCAGAATTTCTCCTGTGAGGGACGCCATCCGATAGCGCCGGAGTTGAAGAAACCGAAACGATAACCTTTGCCGAATTTCTCGGAGCCGTTGTATGCACCGTTGTATTCCACAAAATATCTGTCGTCGAAGTTATATGTGCCGCGGAACACCCAGTCTTCCCTGCGGATGGGAATCATGCTTCCTGTAGCCACTTCCTGACGGGTCCAGACGCCGGTCAGACCCACAGTGTGCTTCTCGGCAAACTCACGGTTCCAGTTGAGCTGCACCTGATAGTTGAGGTTGCGGATTGTGTTCCAGTCCTGCACGGAACCACCCTGTGTTGACCATTTGCTGCCGGGGAGATAGTCGAACATTGTGGTCTTGTCCCAGGAAGTCTCGGTCTGTGCAAGGCCGGTCTCCGGATCGATCCATTTGTGCTGTGGAGAATTGTAGAGGTCGCTTACGCCACGTCCTGCCTCGATGAAGCGGTTGTCCCATGAGATCATTGCCTGTGCGTTGAGACCCTCGGTGATGAATCCGAGATCCTGCTGAAGCACGAAGTCTGTGTTGATTCTGGTGTTGGTGGTCTTGAAAGCACCGCCCATTGCAAGCTGTTCAGCCGAGTTTGCCACCTGCGATTTGAATGCGGGATAGTAGCCGAACGAACCATCGGAATATATAGGACGGAACACATCGGGAGCGATGTTGTAGACACCTGCCCACACCTGCTGGTCGTTCCAGTTGCCTTGGCTGAAAGAGGAGCCGTCGCTGGGCCATGTGGAACGTTTCTGACCTGTGGAGCCCGCGAGGTTCACTTTGAAGAGTGTAGTCGGGGTCAATGAGAAGTCAAGGTTTGAACGGGCATTGATACGGTTGTAGCCGAAGCCTGTGCCATAGCCGCGTCCGTTGTCGATCTGACGGAAAAGGTCGCCCTCGTGAACGAAGTCGACTACTGCGAAATAGCGCACGAATTTCGTACCACCGCTGATGGAGACATTGCCGTTATAAGACATCGCGCTGTTCTTGAAGAGATAGTCCTGCCAATTCACATTGGGGTAACGCTCGAATTCCTCAAGGTTAGCCGGATGGCGATACTTGTAGGCAATGGCTTCAGGAGTCATATAACTCCATGATGAAGGCATGATCGGCAGCTCGTGGAGCACAGCCTTGTTGCGCATCATAAGAGCATCATAAGAGTCTGCCTTGTCGGGAAGCTTCGACACTGTCTTCATGGTGGCTGTAAAGCCCACATCAATTTTTGCACGTCCTTCCTGTCCGCGTTTTGTGGTGATGAGCACAACGCCGTTCGCACCCTTCACACCGTAGACAGCTGTAGCGGATGCGTCCTTGAGGACTGAGATTGATTTCACGGAGCTGACATCCACGCTGTTCATATCGCGCTCGATGCCGTCCACAAGCACAAGAGGATCACTGTTGTTCCAGGAGCTGGCGCCACGGATAGTGATTTTGGCACTCTCGTCGCCGGGCATACCGGAGCTCTGTACTGTCACAACGCCCGGGAGGTTACCGGTGAGGGCGGCACTGAGGTCGTGCACACCGGCTGCGCGTTCAAGCACTTCGCCTGAGGTCTGGGTGATGGCGCCCACGACAGAAGCTTTCTTCTGCTGGCCGTAACCCACAACCACGACGTCGCTCAACGTCTGGGTATCCTCCTTGAGGACAATTGTCAACGTGGTGCGTCCGTTAAGCTTCTCCTCGATGGGGAGCATGCCTACATACGACACCGTGAGGACTGCTTTGGACGGATTGGGAACCTCTAACTGGAAATTTCCATCGATATCGGTCACCGTACCCACACCCTTGCTGTCCTTGAGCATAACGGTGGCGCCGATCATGGGCTCCCCCGTCTCATCAAACACTGTACCCTTAACAAGCTTTCCGTAGGAGGTTAACGACCCCAGGAACACCAGCAAAAGCACAGCCATGTAACGAATTAAATTCTTTACATTCTTCATGGTGATGTGTTTTAGTTAGTTGATATGTATTAATAATTGAAAAGTTGCTATTCATATTCGCCTCAAATGAGAACTCCCCTCCCTATTGGCGGCCCGGGGAAGAACGGGACTGTAATGTTCCCTCTCCAAATTATCATCACGACCTTTGTAAACGACATCGTTGCCGCTATAGGCAACACCTCCGGAGCGGGCCTCGGCAGAGACCTCCGAAAGCATTCCTGCGGCAACCGCTGTGAATGCAAAAGCCAATGACTTTCTGTTTCTATTTTTCATCAGTTGTAATATTGTTGTTGGTTTGGATCCTTATTGTTAAAACCTTTTATTGAATAGCCTAAAACTCAATCTTGTCCTTAATAAAAAGGAGACATCGGCCCATCGGCTTATGGCCGATGTCTCCTATCATCATAAGACCTAATTTACCTTAAAATTTTATCTACCTTTCCTAACTTAACTAACTATACCTAAATTAATGGAAGACTTAAATTCCAGATTCCCAATCATTCTGGGCTTATTTAATCAATCAGTGCATATTCTTGCTCATTATATCGTAAACCACAGGTTTGAGTTCCCAATGGCGGTCGAAGAGGAGAGGATAATCGGTGCGTCCTCCGATGGGGAAATTATTTTTCCAGGAATCACCGTCTGTAAGGCCCCACACTGTCACCCTCGACATTATGTCGGAATGTTTTGTCCAGAGTGCATAGAAATCGGAGATTCTCTTGTTCCATTCACGTTGCACATCATGGGGCACTCCTTTCTTATATGGATTCAGCCTCTCCTTATATTCGGCTCTGTCTGAGATATTGGCACTCCTTGTGACAAAGGGAAGGATGCTGACATCAAATTCAGTGGCCATTACCTTCACACCCTCGGCCGCATATGCGAGCATACTCTTCTCGTATTCGGAAAGACGGGGATTCTTGAGGTCGGCATGGGTCTGCATTCCCACCGCATCGATTCTGAGACCACGGCTCTTGAGAGTGCGGATCAGCTCAACCACACGGTTGCGGCGTCCCTCCATATCCATACCGTAGTCATTATAATAAAGTTCTACGTCAGGATCGGCCTCGTGGGCATACTGGAATGCCAAAGGAATGAATTCCTCTCCGAGTATCTTATAGAAATCGCTGTTACGCCAGCTTCCGTCTCCCTCGATTGCCTCGTTCACGACATCCCAGCCATGAATCTTTCCCTTATAGCGGGTCACGACGGTGGTGATGTGATGCTTCATTCTCTGCTTCAGAATCTCGGGCTTCACAAGATTTCCCTTTTCGTCATGGCAGAACCAGAAAGGACACTGGCTGTGCCAGATGAGACAATGGCCGATGATCTTCATGTCATTGTTCATTCCGAAATCAACCAGCTTGTCGGCATCCATATAGTTGAAGTGATTCTCCGAAGGATGAATCTCCTCCATTTTCATGCAGTTTTCAGCCACGATGGAGTTGAAATGACGGGCTGCGAGATTGCGGGCTTTCTCATCATTTATATTACGCACACTCATGGCCACTCCGGTAAGATAGCGGTCGCCGATGGCCTTGCTGAGCACAGGCTCATTCTGCGGAGCTGTGCTGCAGTGGAAATAGTCCACGTCCACATATCCTCCCTTCTTCTTGGTGGCATAATTATATATGGCGTAGCGGCTACCCATGAAGAGTTTCTGCCAGTCGTATTTCATCTTGAGATCCTGTCCTATCGGCTTCCAGGTCTTACCGTCTGTGCTATAGGCGAATGAAGCGATATCCTTGCCAAGATTGAAGTCTCCGCTCACTTTCAGGTAGACCACATCTCCTTCGATGGGCACTCTCTCGAAATCCTTGCGGGAAACTCCCGTCACTCTCTTGTCGCCGTCGAGACTGACTTCCGAAGTATGCATGACAAGACTCTTCTCCTTACCTTTGCATTCCACACTGAGAAGACCGGAAAGACCGTTGAAGGCTCCGAAACCGGCCACATCTCCATCGCGCATGTTGGCAAGACAAAGCTTGACTTCGGCGCTCGATGAGGGGCCCATCATTCTCTGGCTTATAGTGTTGGGGGCAAGATATACATTATCCACCACGCGGCTTGTCTTCAGGCGGAGGAATCCGGGAGCTTCAGAAAGCGACCATGCGGAATTCACAGGATTATGGTTCCACTGCCACTGATAGCCAAGACAGCGCTTATTAAATTCATCATCAACGAAATAATTCTGAACCACAGCCTGATCCGACACCTGTTCCACAATCAGGGGAACCGCTCCGTTGCTGTTGCCGAGCATAGGCCATCCGTCTTCCCACACACAGGGCATTATGGTCGGAACGCGACCCACCGCGCCACGGTCCTGGAAGATCATCGACCACCAGCGTCCGTCGGCACCGTCGAAAATACAACCCTGTCCCACATAAGGGAATCCTGCGAAACTGTCTTCAAGAATTACTTTCTTCTCATAAGGACCGTCGATTCTGTCCGCGCGGTAGCAAACCTGACGACGCTTGCCGCCATTGGGCCAGGAAATCATAAGAAGATAGTATTTCCCGTTATATTTCACTGCCCTGCTCCCCTCGAGAAGTCCGTTTTCCTCTGAATCTCTTTCGAAAATTCTGGTTTTGATGCCACCCTTCTTTACTCCGCTCATGTCGGGCTCCATCTCTGTAAGTTCTCCGGTGCCGGAATATACATAAGCACGGCCGTCATCATCGAAAAGCATCGAGGAATCGTGGAAATGCTCGGTGCGGCTTGCAAGGGTCCAGGGACCTGTGGGATCTTTCGCAGTATATATATAGGAGCTGAAAGGCTTGTCGTTGGGCGAGAAAAGCACATAATAGGTGCCGTTGTGATATCTCAGGGAAGTGGCCCACTGACCACGCCCATAAACCGTGCCCCCTTTCAGGTCATATCTCGGGCCGTCATTGAGAGTATCAAATATATAGCTCACAATCTCCCAGTCGGCGAGATTTTTCGATCTCATCACCGGGCATCCGGGCATCAGATGCATTGTAGTGCTGACCATGTAATAGTCTTCGCCCACCCGAATAACATCCGGATCAGGGAAGTCTCCCCAGATCACCGGGTTGTAGGCCTGAGAGGCTCGCTCATATGTGGCGGCGGTTGCTTCCGGTGTGGCCGCTGCCATGCCGGATAGCATCATCAGAGTCAATGCGAGTCTTTTCATGTTTGCAATGTTTAGTTTAGTCCGATATGATTTGTTGTCATGAATCCGGCGTTTTATGTTTACTTCCGCCTCATTCAGCACTGCAAATTTAGAATATTCCCCAAACCAAGACCCAAACGAACCGACACTATTAATCTATATCCCGTAACATTACAATTTAAGTTTGTAACATATTTCTTTCCTCAAGTTACATAATTTATATATTTCTAATATTCAATTATTTACACAAACCAGCTTCTGCCCGCTATCCATTATTACTCTTTTTCGGAATTAATTTGCACCAGAATCTGAATTATTTTTGCAACATCCGTGTCTTTGTAACAATCACTTACTCCTATGCAACATAACGACAAAATTTACACAAAAGGAGAGTTTTCTGTCATATCTGAAGATATAATCCGGTTATCAGATTACTCTATTTTCATTAAATTTGCATTCGAAAATAATTGCACCATGAAAACATTTCTTATCTCTTTTATCTTATCGGTCATAGCCTCGGTTGCATATGCACATCCATTGACGCGCACCTCCGATGCCTCCGCTCTGCTTGATGTGGATGGAAAACCTTTCCTTATACTCGGCGGAGAATTGGGAAATTCGTCTGCATCTAACTCCGACGAAATAAAAAAGAATTTTGAAAAGCTCGCCAAAATGAACCTCAACACTGTGCTTGTGCCGGTATATTGGGATCTTCTTGAGCCATCTGAAGGAAATTTCGATTTCTCTCTCACCGACTCTGTTCTCGAGGAAGCGGAGAATAATAATCTGAAGGTGGTGTTCCTATGGTTCGGGGCATGGAAAAACTCAATGAGCTGTTATGCACCACTATGGGTAAAGGAGGACTACAAGCGCTTTTCAAGGGCCAAAACCAAAGAGGGTAAGCCGCTCGAGATAGCCAGCGCATTCTCTGAAAATGTATTCAGAGCTGACAGCAAGGCTTTCGGAGAATGGCTCAGACATGTGGAGCAGGCAGATAAAGGAAAGGGAAACGTGATTATGGTGCAGATAGAAAATGAGATCGGGATGCTGGAGAATGCCCGTGATTACTCCAAGGATGCTTCTGCATTATATAATAAGGAAGTACCCTCCCGTCTTATTTCATATCTGCAAAAGAATAAAAAACATCTGCATCTCAAGATGCTTGAGAAATGGGAAAGCAACGGATGCCGCACATCTGGGTCATGGCCGGAAATCTTCGGAGACGATATTTTCACAGAGGAGATCTTTATGGCCTGGCATTATGCCGCTTATGTGGAACGCATGGCTTTAAAAGGCCGGGAAGTAAGTGACCTCCCCTTCTATGTGAACGCGGCCATGAACAGCAGGGGGCGCAGCCCGGGAGAATATCCGTCGGCCGGACCTCTGGCTCACCTGATAGACGTGTGGCGTTGCGCGGCACCGTCTATTCTTCTTCTTGCCCCTGATATATATGATGACGGTTTCAAGAACTGGGTGGCAGACTATCACCGCCCTGGAAATCCTCTTTTCATTCCGGAAATGAAACTATGTGATAACTCCGCAGTGAGAGCCGTCTATGCCATAGGGGAGCATGACGCACTCGGCGTAAGCCCTTTCTCCATAGAAGATGCGTCGGACGGCCAGATTGCCAAAGGATATGAAATGCTGAGGGAACTGACTCCCATCATAGTGTCTCATCACGGAACTGACGATATGAGAGGAATTCTGTTTGATGGCAATGACAAGGAGAAAACCCTGACATTCGGCGATCTGGCGCTGACTTGCAGACATTTCTTCACACTTCCGTGGGACCCTCGGGCTACAGACGGCAGCACCTGGCCGGAAGGTGGAGCGATAATAATCGGGCTTGACGAGAATGAGTTTATTCTGGCAGGCTCGGGCATCGTGGTTGAATTCTCAAATCTCAGCGAGCTTAAAGAGAAGGGAAACAGATCCGGACAAAAGCTCGGTGAAGACGGTTTTGCCGTGAATGGAGACGGGAAACAAGTATCACATTCGCAGAAATGGACAGCAAAACGCTGCGGATTAGGGTCGGTTGACGAAGTGAATGTTCTCCCTGACGGAGAATTGAAATTTGTGAAGCGTCATAACGGCGACCAGTCTCATCAAGGGCGACATGCACGCATCTCTGTCGGCGACTGGAAAATATTGCATATAAAACTCTATCAATATGAATAAATCAAAATCATTGTTGCTGGCTTCTATCGCCATTGCGCTGGCTGGAGAATCCGGTGCCTTCGCCACTCCCCTTCCTTCATATGACGCGGAGCCGCACGTGCTCACAGTCGCCGCATCCGGCATCTCCGGCAATAATTCCGCTCCCGTGGCAAAGAAATCACCGGCTTCCCGGTTATGGTTTCCGGATAATTCTGTGGCTGACAGCAAGCTTAAGGTGACGTGCTCCTCAGATCTTCCGGCAGCACGTATTGCCGCAGAAGAGATAAAAGCCGGGTGGAAAGGTGATGATGTAACTCTGAGAATAAACGCCTCCGCCGCCCCTTCTCCGGAAGGGTTCACAATATCCCGTTCTAAAAAGGGGATCGACATATCATCTCCTTCAGCGACTGGTCTTCTTTACGGAGCATACCATCTGCTGAGACTCCAGGCCACAGGTGAGGATCTCAGCAAGAGCGGTTTAAAAATTTCGGAATCACCGAAATTCCCCATAAGGATATTAAATCACTGGGACAACCCTGACGGCACCATCGAACGCGGATATGCCGGACATTCACTGTGGGATTGGGATGCTCTGCCCGATTCAATTTCACCAAGATATGAGGAATATGCCCGGGCAAATGCTTCGGTCGGCATAAACGCCACTGTTCTCAACAATGTAAACGCATCTCCCAAAGTGCTGGAATCAGAAAGTCTCCGAAAGGTGAAGGCTCTTGCCGATGTGTTCCGTCCTTATGGGATAAAGGTATGGCTTTCTGTCAATTTCGCGTCTCCAATGGCTATCGGGTCCCTCTCCACTGCCGATCCGCTGTCTCCTGAGGTGAGAAAATGGTGGAAAGAGAAAGCTGATGAGATCTACAGTCTGATTCCCGACTTCGGCGGATTTCTTGTGAAAGCCAACTCCGAAGGCCAGCCCGGACCGTGTGACTTCGGACGCACCCATGCCGAAGGAGCCAATATGCTTGCCGAAGCTTTAAAACCTCACGGAGGCACAGTGTGCTGGAGGGCCTTTGTTTACTCTCCCTCCGATGCTGACCGGGCCAAGCAGGCATATCTGGAATTCGATCCTCTCGACGGGCAATTCGCCGACAATGTTATAGTCCAGATCAAGAACGGCCCTATCGACTTTCAACCGAGAGAGCCATACAGCCCCCTCTTCACCTCTCTGGAGCACACACAGATGCTTGCTGAGCTACAGGTCACTCAGGAGTATCTCGGGCATGCCAATCATCTGGCATTTCTCGCTCCTATGTGGACAGAATTTTTCTCCTACGTGTCTCCGGAATCTCTTAAAGGAGTTGCGGGTGTTGCCAACGTGGGAGATGACGAAAACTGGTGTGGGAATCCTCTTGCCCAGGCCAACTGGTATGCATTCGGACGCCTTGCATGGAATCCGGATCTGAAGCCGCATGATATAGCCGAAGAATGGGCCGCACAGACTTTCAGTCTTCCTGAACAGCAACTCGGCATTCTCACCGATATGATGACGGAAAGCCGGGAAACGGTGGTGGACTACATGATGCCGTTAGGACTTCACCATATCTTCGCATTCGGACATCATTACGGCCCCGAACCATGGTGTGAGGTGGACGGAGCACGTGCCGACTGGCTTCCGAAGTATTATCATCGCGCTGACTCCAAAGGGCTTGGATTCAACCGCTCCCCGTCAGGAAGTAATGCCACTGCGCAATATCCCGACTCTCTTGCCGCCAAGTTCGGATCGATAGACTCCTGCCCTGAAGAATTCCTTCTGTGGTTTCATCACGTGCCCTGGAATCACCGCATGAAAGACGGAAAGACACTTTGGGAGAATCTCTGCCGTCATTATGACGAAGGATGCCGCAAAGCTGCCGAATATCCTGAAATATGGAAAAAACTGAAACCATATATCGACCCTGCTGTTTACGCAGATGTGGAGAAAAGGCTGAAAACCCAGGCCAAGGACGCAAAATGGTGGAAAGACGCTTGTCTCCTCTATTTCGCCCAATTCTCCGGAATGCCATGGCCTGAAGGGATCACCCCTCCTGCAGCGGATATTGACTCGCTGAAACAGATAAAACTCCCCATCAGCAATTACGAGTCGCCATCGCCCGAGCTTCTCGATTCGGTGAGATAAGTGTTGGTCGGAATGATGGATTCATGACCCTATTTATCGCTAAAAAAGATTAATGGCAGACATCTTGTTAAACTTTTTCCCTATTTCCCTTTCTAAATGAATAAATGGCGTAAGTGGCCGGCACCAACGCCATTTATCAGTTTAAAATCCAATAAAAGGTGACAACGATGAAAAAGATAATCAATTCCATAATTTCCGCCATGATGGCCATGACACTGGTCTTCGCACCCGTGGTGGAAATCCAGGCACAGGGGCGTCACAACACCGAAAACCGTGAACGTGGCAATAACCAGAACCGCGGCAACCGTAGCGGCAAAGGACATTCTGACCGCAAACCCGGCAACAATTCGAAACCGGCCCAGCGTCCCACAAACAACACACGTCCCAACAACCGTCCCGGAAATCAGAACAGGCCCAATCATAAACCGGAGAACAGGCCCAACAACCGTCCCGGAAATCAGAACAGGCCCAATCATAAACCGGAGAACAGGCCCAATAACCGTCCCGGTAACCAGAACAGGCCGAATCATAAACCGGAGAACAGACCCAATAACCGTCCCGGGAATCAGAACAGACCGAATCAAAGACCGGAGAACAGGCCGAATAACCGTCCCGGCAACAGCTTTGACCGTCCCGGTAATCACAGACCGAACAACAGGCCGAACCATCATCCCGGAAATCGGCCCGGCAACAGTTTCGACCGTCCCGGACGCCCCATAAGCAACCATCATCCTGCTCCCCGTCCGCCTCGTCCGCCGAGACCTCACCGCCATGATCATGGCTATCGTCACCATGTGCCGTTTTTCAACAGGTATCACCGACCCACTCCTCCTCCGAGATGGCATTACAGAGGCGGTGGCCCGTCATTCGGCACTATCCTCGGCATTACCCTCGGAACAGCTCTCGCCTCCTCCCTCACATCGCTGATCAACAACGGATATACCGTTAGCAGCTATGGCGACAACGTGATATATATGAACAATGTGACTGAGATGAACTATCTATGGCCCGATGCAGCCCTCTACTACAACAATGGAAGACTCGCAGGATCACAGTTCACATATCCCACTCCCTACTACGATATGTCGCGCTACAGCCGTCTTTACAACTCCTTTATCGACATGTATGGATTCCCCGTGAATCAGTCGAATGCAGGAGGACTGCTTACCTCGACGTGGTTCGGACCCTCAGGAAAGTATATCACCCTCTCCTATAATTCACAATACGGAGACTATTACACCACGCTCTCCTTCGGTTATTGAATCCGAAAGAATAAAACAGAGACTCCACATCCGGTAATTCCGCAGATGTGGAGTCTCTGTTTTTATTCTATACTATTCTCTCGTAATTATGCCACCTGATTGATTACGTGAATTGATCGGCAAAGCCTCAGGATTCTGAAAAATGCGTTGAATTTAGGTTGACAATAGAATTGTCAGAAAAGAGTGTTGATGTCAAGACCGAGATTCACCATAAACGTTGACGCGCTCTTGTGAGGCATAGCATAAGCCACTCCCACACGGAAGGAACTCACCTTGAATCCGACACCTGCGGAAAAACCGGAAAGGAAATTCCTCTGGAATGAATTCATGTCGCTGCGTGTCTTATAATTATAGGCAAGATCCGCATAAAAACGGGAACTCGGGCGATATTCCACTCCGAAAATGAGATGACGGAAGAGATTTTTCGCAAAATTCGACTTCTGCTTAACCTCCTCCACACCATCTGCAGAATGATGATAATAAGGAAGATTCCATTTAGTGAGATTTGTAGCGGTCACGCTCAGAAAGAATCCGCTGTCGGCAAATCCCTTCATCCAGCCAAGCTGTATGTCAAACGGAAGTCGGTCGTAGCTCTCCTCAAACCTCTTGATCTGCCCGCCCATATTCTTCAGCACCAATGAAAGGGAAGTGTCGGATTCATCGTCATAATAATTCAGGCCCACATCAGCCGCCATGGCAAAGGCGCTGTATCGCTCATAACTGCTGAATATGGCCTTCACATTTATGCCGCCCCTGAGCTTATAGTTGATATCATGTGAGAAACTTCCCTCCACCACCACATCCGACGGAGTGAAACTACCTGTGGGCATTCCGTTCTGATCATACCCGTCCATCTCTCCATAATTAAGATAGCGCACTCCTGCTGCCCATGCCGCATGCTCGCCGATTCCCTGTCCGTAACGGGCTCCGGCGAAATTAGCGCTGCCGAGATAATGCATATATCCGAAAGCGGCCTGACGCCCTATTTCAGGGCCAAGCAACGCTGGATTCTGCTCCACGAGCGAGACATCGTCATCAATGACCGTCACATTCGTACCTCCAAGACCATATACGCGGCTCGAAGTGGGGATTTCAAGGAAGTCATAAGCGGATCGGCCCGTCTGAGGGAAAGCTGCGACTGGCGCAGACGACAACAATATGTAGAGGAGGGTTCTTGATTTCATCAATGGTGCATGCCGTTACGGAATGATTATCTTAATAACGTGATGCAAGGGCTTCTATTGTCGGAAGAACGGCTCTATTCCGCATGCCCGTATGTATCACCGCATAGCTTTCGCCACTAACCGCAAAGCAGCGCTCCTGAATTGTGAATAAATGCAAAACAATTTTAAATTAGTTAATTCTTGAGCCCGGCCTCTTGCACAGTTCGCCGGCGGGGAGTATATTTGCATCATAAATTTCACAAACCATAATATGAAAGCTCATACATCCCTTTTAATTCTCATCCTCATGGCCGCATGGGCTATGATGCCGGATGCCCAGGCACAGACGTGCAGGGTCACATCAGGGATCTCAGCCGATGGTCATCGCCAGTACATGGAGGTGTATGAATTTGATTTTGTGGAAGAGAAGCCCGTGCTGCCCGGCAGCGGAACCTCGCTTATGGGCTACATAAACGAGCACCGCCGTTATCCGGCTGAAGCATACGCACGAGGAATCGAAGGGAGAGTGATCTGCTCTTTCGTGGTGAAATCCGACGGAAAGATCAGCCATATCTCTGTGCTCAGAGGTGTGGAGCCTTCTCTCAACCGTGAAGCCGTGAGAATCCTCTCGGGGATGCCCGACTGGAATCCCGGAAAAATCGACGGTCAATCCGTGCCCGTGCGTGTGATATGCGCTGTTCCCTTCCGCAAATGACAGCCCTCATCTCCACAAAGGCCCATGGCCTTTCCCTTATTATTATCGACTAATATTGTATATTGAATAGTTTTGATTTTTAGCACAGAAAAAAGGACTGACCGTGAGGCCAATCCTTTTTGTTTTTTTATAGAGCGCTATGCGCGGGAATCAAACGAGAGCGATTACAATCTCCTCATCGTTTTCTGTGATGGAAATCTTACCTTCGCGGCCAAGCCAGCCGAAAGCAGCCATGAGCTCATCTTTTTTCAACTTGGTTGCCTTTTTAACAAGCTTAAGGCTAAGCATGTGTGTGTCGGAACTTTCAAGCGCTTTGTAGACCTCACCGGCCCATGTGCCAATTGATTCAATGTTCATCTTTACTTGTCTGTTAATGTTAAACTTCTTTGCTTATATCTGTCCGATTTCTTATCGGATTTCTTCCTGATAATAGTTTTGACGGTGCAAAAGTAATAAATTTTATTTAATAATCTGCTGTCATCTTGCAATTTTCATCTTTTTTAGGAATAAATCACACAAAAAATATGTTTTTTACATCTTTTTTATCCCAGACAAACGGTTTTTCATTGATTTGATAACATCACATACAGAATCAACGATAACAACACGCAATGACAAAGTCTGCGATGATGATTATTTGATTTTGTTTTTATATCTTTGCACCATGAGCAAGAAAAAAGCCATATCAAGCCCCGCAACCACTGTCCTCGGAGAGGGACGGGTGGTGAAAAACACCGGAAGCGCCTATTCGGTGAGAATGCCCGACGGAAACATTCTCAACTGCAGAATCAAGGGCAACTTCAGGATAAAGGGGATACGCACCACCAATCCGGTGGCCGTCGGTGACATCGTCACTGTGGCCGAGGCCGCAGACGATGCTGACTATATAACGGATATATCTCCACGAAAAAACTATATCATAAGGCGCGCCTCAAATCTCTCGAAAGAGAGCCATATCCTCGCGGCAAACCTTGATCTCGCAATTCTGGTGGCTACACTCCGCGACCCTCTGACTCCCACCACTTTCATTGATCGCTTTCTTGCCACAGCAGAGGCATATTCTGTGTCGGCAGCATTGATTCTCAACAAGGAAGATACCTGGGATGACGATGACCGCCTTCTCGCTGACGCGCTCAGGAATCTATACACCTCAATAGGATATCCCGTATTTTTCATTTCTGCAAAGACGGGAGAAGGTCTAAAGAAACTCACCGAGACAATAACGGGGAAGATAACACTTCTTGCCGGAAACAGCGGAGTGGGAAAATCTTCGATAATAAACGCTCTTGTGCCTGACGCAAATCTGCGCACCGGAGAGATCTCCGACATCCATCACACCGGAACCCACACAACGACTTTTTCGGAAATGATTCCACTCCCTGAAGGAGGAGAAATCATCGATATTCCGGGAGTGAGAGGATTCGGCACCATAGATTTCAAACCTGAGGAAGTGGGACATTTCTTTCCGGAGATATTCAGATTCTCGAAAGAGTGCAGATACAGCGACTGCAAGCATACCGGCGAACCCGGGTGTGCCGTCCTACCGGCTGTGGAAGATCACTATATATCTGAAAGCCGCTACGCCTCCTATCTCTCCATTCTTGAGGAGGCTTCGGAGAAAGAGGGCGCCGACAAATACCGCAAGCCCTTCTAAGACAACAGACATTCACTAAAGAGATGACCCCTCTTTTTCAAGCAGGGTCATCTTTTTTATTTCATGGCTTCACGCCTTTATTTCACAAGTGAATCCGAAAGAATATGCTCAAGATCGGCGGTGCCGACCTTTACCATAATCTGCCCGTCCTTGGCCACCGAGATGTTTCCGGTTTCCTCACTTACAATCACACACACGGCATCTGTGACCTGACTCATGCCCAAGGCGGCTCTGTGGCGGAGTCCGAGATTCTTCGGAATATCCATGTCATGGCTTACCGGAAGGATACATCCCACCGACTTTATCACATGGTCAGAAATGATCATGGCACCGTCGTGGAGCGGGGAATTCTTGAAAAATATATTCTCGATAAGACGCACGTTGATTTTGGCATCGATGATGTCGCCGGTCTTCTCATAGTCGTCGAGAGGCATCTTGCGCTGAAACACTATCAGGGCGCCTGTCTTTGACTTGCTCATGCTCATGCAGGCATAGACCACTGCCATTACCCTTGAATGATCGGCTTCATTAGTATTCTCATGGCGGAACATGCGCTTGAAATAACTGAGTTTACCCTTTGAGCCGATATCTATCAGAAAGCGTTTTATCTGGTCCTGGAAAAGAATCACAAGAATGATAAGGCCGATACTCATAAACTTGTCAAGAATCGTGCCCGTGAGACGCAGACCGAAAATCTCGGAGGCAATGACCCAGAGAGCAAGAAACACGAGCACACCATAGAAAAGGCTGAGAGTGCCGCTGTTCTTCATCAGTTTATAAAGATAAAACAGAAGAAGAGCAATTATAAGAATGTCGACTATGTCTTTTACTCCGAGAGATATCATCTATATATTTTTTAAACAGGGGTAATCAGAACGCTTTTCAGGAATTGCCGGAATCATGATATCAGTTTTCCGGCATCAGCGACAACAGGCGCACAGTCTCCACGGCAGCCTTCACATCGTGCACTCTCACTATGTCGGCACCGTTGCGGAGCGCTATGGCATCAAGGGCGATTGTGCCCGCCAGGCTCTCCGAGGGAGTTATGTCGAGAGGTTTCCATATCATTGACTTCCGGGAGACACCCGCAAGAACAGGCATACCCATTTTGCAGAATTCGCCAAGCTCCGCAAGCAGACGATAGTTCTGCTCCACAGTCTTGGCGAATCCGAATCCTGGATCTATGATAATGTCGTTGACGCCCAACCCGCGGAGTTGCCACACCTTCTTCGAGAGATCGGTGATGACTTCCGCGGTGACATCGGTATAGTCTGTGAGACTCTGCATAGTGGCCGGAGTGCCTCTCATGTGCATCAGCACATAAGCCACTCTCAGTTCGGCCACCGTCTCCCACATTTCCGGATCAAGGGTGCCTCCGGCAATGTCATTGACAATGTCGGCGCCCCACTGCTCCACACATTTCCGGGCCACAGAAGCCCTGAAAGTGTCTATGCTGACCACAGCATCCTCCCAGACCTCGCGCACAGCCTCGAGACCGAGCGCAAGACGTGAATATTCCTCATCGGCACTGACCTCATCGGCACCGGGACGGGAGGAATAGCCTCCTATGTCGATTATGTCGGCTCCCTCCTCACGCATGGCTCTGATCCTGTCGGTCAGTTCCGCACGCGTGCGTGTCCGGCTCCCCTCATAGAAGCTGTCGGGCGTAACATTCACTATGCCCATCACCTTGGGGCGGGCAAAGCTGATGAGTCGGCCTTTCACATTCAGAGTGAGGGAGTCTTTGTTCATGGTCGGAAGGAGATAAAATGGGTGGGACAGGGAGAGCGGCGAACGTTACTGACGTCCGGCGCGTTTGCGTTCGTTCTCGTCAAGGATGATCTTACGCAGACGGAGATGGTTGGGAGTCACCTCCACATATTCATCCTCCTTGATATATTCGAGAGCCTCCTCGAGAGAGAACACCACCGGCGGAACGATCTTGGCCTTGTCGTCGGCTCCTGACGCACGCATGTTGGTGAGTTTCTTCGATTTGGTCACGTTCACCACGATATCGCTGTCTTTGGCGTTCTCGCCTACCACCTGTCCGGCATATACCTCTTCCTGAGGGAAGATGAAGAATTTGCCGCGGTCCTGGAGTTTGTCAATGGCATAGGCATAGGCCGTGCCGGCCTCCATGGCTATGAGAGAGCCGTTGGTGCGACGCTCGATAACACCCTTCCAGGGCTGATACTCAAGGAAGCGGTGGGCCATGATAGCCTCTCCGGCTGTTGCGGTGAGCACATTGTTACGCAGGCCTATTATGCCACGCGAAGGGATGGTGAATTCTATGTTGATACGGTCGTTCTGGGTCTCCATGGAGAGAATGTCGCCTTTGCGGCGTGTCACCATATCCACCACCTTGGAGCTGTATTCCTCGGGGACATTGATGGTGAGCGCCTCCACGGGCTCGCATTTCTGACCGTCGATCTCTTTGACAATTACCTGAGGCTGGCCCACCTGAAGCTCATAGCCTTCGCGGCGCATGGTCTCGATGAGGATCGAGAGATGAAGCACGCCACGTCCGAACACTGTCCATTTGTCTTCGTTGTCGCCTTTCTTCACTCTGAGAGCGAGATTGCGGTCAAGTTCCTTCTCAAGACGGTCGGCGATATGACGTGAAGTTACGAATTTGCCGTCTTTTCCAAAGAACGGAGAATCGTTAATGGTGAATGTCATCGACATTGTGGGCTCGTCGATGGCGATTCTGGGAAGCGGTTCGGGATTTTCCACGCAGGTCACAGTGTCGCCTATCTCGAAGCCTTCAAGACCTACGATGGCGCATATATCACCGCTTTCCACCTCGGTAACCTTCTTGCGTCCCATACCCTCGAAGGTGTGGAGCTCCTTTATGCGCTGTTTGACCACGCTGCCGTCTTTCTTGCAGAGAGCGATATCCATACCCTCGCGGAGCACACCCCTGTGCACTCTTCCCACGGCGATACGTCCCACATAACTGCTGAAGTCGAGGCTCGTGATAAGCATCTGGGGATCTCCCTCAAGCTGCTTGGGAGCTGGAATATATTCTATGATGGCATCGAGGGCGGCTGTGATGTCTTCAGTCGGCTTGCGCCAGTCTGTGCTCATCCAGTTCTGCTTGGCAGAGCCATAGATGGTGGGGAAATCGAGCTGATCTTCTGTGGCGTTGAGATTGAACATGAGGTCGAACACCATCTCGTTGACCTCATCGGGACGGCAGTTTGGCTTGTCTACCTTGTTGACCACTACTACCGGCTTGAGGCCCATCTGAATGGCCTTCTGAAGCACAAAGCGGGTCTGGGGCATGGGGCCCTCGAATGCGTCCACGAGCAGCAGACATCCGTCGGCCATATTGAGCACACGCTCCACCTCACCGCCGAAGTCGGCGTGTCCCGGGGTGTCGATGATATTTATCTTGGTGCCCTTATAATTGATAGAAACGTTTTTGGAGAGAATTGTTATGCCTCGCTCGCGTTCGAGGTCGTTGTTGTCGAGTATAAGTTCGCCTGTCGACTGATTGTCTCTGAAGAGGTGACCGGCGAGTAGCATTTTGTCGACCAGTGTCGTTTTTCCGTGGTCGACATGGGCGATGATCGCGATGTTGCGGATGTCTTGCATATAAAGTCGTTGATATTCGGCCACAAAGTTACAAAAATCTCCTCAAACTGCCTTGCAAGGAGATAGTTTTTTACGAAAATATGCTGACTTCCCGGATCTCAGTGTGTCGGCATGAGAGAACGGACACTTGCGGATAAAGCTAAATCTCAACACTTTTTGTTCGTATGTCTCAGACGATTCCGCAAAATGAACCATCACCCCACCATATGCGTTATATAGTCAAACGGGCAAGAGATCC
>JAAGKN010000716.1_pt1 | contig 80900 bp, 92 predicted proteins | sample 6206371 | NCBI WGS metagenome assembly JAAGKN01 (sample SAMN11533720, study PRJNA540317) | gut metagenome | isolation source: fecal pellets from male and female animal of same cohort | host: Peromyscus leucopus | place: USA:CA | collected 2017 | reverse complement strand
AACTCGTCACCGTAATTAGGGAGCGGAAGCTAATATGCCACTGGGAGACCGGGAAGGCGGTGGACGCGATGATCTTTAAGCCGGGAGACCTGCCTGAATGTTGTACGGAAACGTTTGTTTCAGACCACGAGTAACTGGTTGTACGTTTGAACTTGCAGAAGCATTGTTATTTATAGAAGCTTTTTATATAAAAGCGTGCTCTGTGGGTTTGTTTTGCGTATAAATCCTTTACCTGTTGTAGAATTCAAACACAATGGCGGAGGATTTTTTTGTATGCAAAAAACGGTAAAGGTGTGTCGATCCATGCCTTTGCTAAGCGGGTGTATTTCGTGCGCTCAAAATTCGTTTCTTACATGTTTGCATATTCGATTTACATATCAAAATGACTGGCGGATAAGCCGGTCAGAAGGAGGAGACATGAAGAAACGATTAACGGCAGTATTGATGTCGGCTTTGTTGGGTGCACTATGTTTAAGCGGATGCGGAAATGACACGGCGCCAACTGCGGCTGGGCAGACAGAAACTGAAGTCCAGCCGGAAGAAGAGACTGAGCAGCCGGAAGTGACGGAAGCAGAGCTGGCGCAGGCTGAGACGCTTACTGACCAGGAAGCCGCCGATGCGGCTGCGGCATTGATCGATGCAATCTATGTGCAGCAGAGAACAGAGGATACCGACGAGCAGTGTGCGCAGGCTAAAGCAGCATGGGATGCATTGACAGATGCGCAGAAGGAACTGGTGGAAGGTGAGAATGCCGATCCGGATTATTTCGGCAGAGATACAGGAGACGCGTCTAAGGACGATCCGAGAAATCAGGATGATATCGGAGAAAATGAGATTCTGGTAGTCAGCTTCGGCACTTCTTTTAACGGAAGCCGTGACGACGATATCAAAGGAATCGAAGATGCGATACAGGCGGCGAACCCTGACTGGTCAGTGAGAAGGGCTTTTACGGCGCAGATCATTATCAATCATATTCAGGCACGTGACGGTGAATTTATTGACAACATAGATCAGGCATTGGAGCGTGCAGTGGCAAATGGCGTAAAAAATCTTGTGGTACAGCCGACCCATCTGATGCACGGAGCGGAGTATGATGAACTGATGGAATCGGTTGAAGCATACAGGGATCAGTTTGAATCGGTCAAAGTGGCTGAACCGCTTCTCGGCGAGGTAGGTGCGGATGCGACGGTGATCAATGCTGACAAGGAGGCTGTGGCAAAAGCAATTACTGATGCGGCAGTGGCGGACGCAGGTTATGATAGTCTGGATGCGGCAGTGGAAGATGGCGTTGCATTTGTATTTATGGGGCACGGAACTTCCCACACGGCGAAGGTATCATACAGCCAGATGCAATCACAGATGGGTGAACTCGGATACGACAATGTGTTTATCGGGACGGTAGAGGGTGAGCCGGAGGAAACAGCATGCGAGGCTGTGATAGAAGCAGTGGCGGAAGCAGGTTATAAGAAGGTAATTTTACGCCCTCTTATGGTAGTAGCAGGCGACCATGCCAATAACGATATGGCGGGTGAAGATGAGGATTCATGGCTCAGTATGTTTGAGGCTTCCGGTAAGTTTGACAGCGTGGATACGCAGATCAGCGGTCTTGGTTCTATTGAAGCTATTCAGCAGATTTATGTAGAGCATACAGCAGCAGTTTTGGAATCAGATAATACAACAGCAAAAGATCAGGCAGCAGCAGAGCTGCCTGACGGAACATACATGGCGGATTTCAAGACGGACAGCAGCATGTTCCGCGTCAGCGAAGCATGTGACGGTAAGGGAACCCTGACAGTGAAGAACGGCGAGATGACGATTCATGTTTCGCTGCTTTCCAAGAAGATTCTGAATCTGTATCCGGGTTCTGCTGTCGATGCAGCAAAAGTTGGCGCCGAGTTGCTGATGCCAACGGTAGATACAGTTACTTACAGCGATGGTCTGACAGAAGAAGTTTACGGATTCGATGTGCCGGTGCCGGCACTTAACACAGAATTTGATCTGGCGCTGATTGGAACAAAAGAGAAGTGGTACGACCACAAAGTTAGTGTATCAAATCCTATCCCGGTGGAAAATGGAACGCAGACGGCAGACGATGCCAAAGCGGAGAGCAGCGGGGCTTTGCAGGACGGTACATACAGTATGGAAATCACTTTTGAGGGCGGAAGCGGTAAAGCACAGATATTATCTCCGGTCAAGGTCACGGTAACAGGCACAAAAGCGATGGCAACAGTGCAGTGGAGCAGTCCAAACTATGATTACATGCTGGTGAACGGAGAAAAGTATCTGCCGGTCAATACAACGGGTGATTCTGTGTTTGAGATTCCGGTTATGAACTTTGATGAGCCGATGGAAGTGATAGGCGATACCGTGGCAATGAGTAAACCTCATGAAATAGAGTATACCCTGACCTTTCACTCAGATACGGTCACAAACTAGAAGATTATGGATAGAGAAAACGGAATAAAAAGAAAACCTATTATGATAAGTCTGTTCTGCATGTGCATGGTATTCATGGGATTATACGGATGCGGACAGACTGGCAGCACGGTTTTGGCACCGGAAACAAAAGACGGAATGCAGGTTGAGTCGGAATCGGTGACGCGTGCTGAGACAGAACATGGTTCTGAATCGACAGGCGAATTTGGGGATGGGGCAGAATTAGGTCTGATTTATAATCACAGCATGGAACTTGAGTATGCCGAGAACTTTACGGTTGACTATTACGAAGGTGGGTATACTCTGCTGACAACGACAATGGACGGCGCACAGTTTTTAATCGTGCCGGAGGGGCAGAAAGTGCCGGAGCGTTTTGATACAGGAAGCTGGGAAATGCTGGAAAATTTAGAGACAGGAAGGCAGAAAGGTCAGAACAAAGAAATCGTGGTGCTAAAACGTCCGGTTGAGGATATTTATCTGGTAACGTCTTCGGCAATGGATATGTTCGATGCATTGGACGGACTTAGCGCAATCGCTTTCTCCGGACAAAAAGAGGAGGGCTGGTATATCGAAGCGGCAAGAGAAGCCATGAAAAAGGGTGAAATTCTCTATGCCGGCAAATATAACAAGCCGGATTATGAACTGATCGTTTCAAAGGGATGCACGCTTGCCATAGAAAATATGATGATCTCCCATGCGCCGGAGGTAGTGGAGAAACTGGAAGATTTCGGAATCCCCGTGATGGTCGAGTATTCCAGCTATGAGTCACATCCTCTCGGCAGGGTAGAGTGGGTGAAGTTCTACGGGGCGCTTCTTGGCAAAGAGGAAGAAGCGGAGCAGATATTTCAGGAGCAAATGGCGATTCTTGAGAAGGTGAGAGAGGAAGAAGTGTTGAGTGAATCGGCAGGTCTGGCAGCGAATCAAAAGGTGAACCAAACGGTTGCATTCTTTTTTGTTACTTCAAATGGTCTTGTTCAGGTGCGTCAGTCAAATGATTATATACCGAAGATGATAGAACTTGCGGGCGGAAACTATGTTTTTGAGAATTTAGGCGATCCAGAAACAAAACGTTCTACTATGAACATGCAAGTGGAAGAGTTTTATGCAGGTGCAAAAGATGCGGATTATTTGATTTATAACAGTTCCATTGACGGCGGCGTTGCAAGCGTGGAGGAACTGATTGATAAATGTGAGGCTTTGACGGATTTTAAGGCTGTGAAAGAAGGAAATGTCTGGTGCACCACAAACGATATGTATCAGCAGTCGCTCTCAATCGGGTATCTGATTGAGGACATCCATGAGATGCTTCAAGGGGAGACGGGGGAGATGCATTATTTGTTTCGGTTGGAGTAGAATGTAGCAGCTTATGCCACCCGAATTAAAGCAGAGTCCGAAGAAAGGTATCGTGATATATGTATGGGAACAGGAAATCAAGGTATATTGCGGCTTTTATTTTGCTGACTGCCTGTATGATATTCTTTTTTGTATTGAATGTCTGTATCGGAAGCGTGAGGATTGCGTTGCCGGATATCGTGGGGACGCTGGCGGGGCGGGAAAATGATGAGACGATTATAAGAATCCTGTGGGATATCAGGCTTCCGAGGGCGGTGGCGGTTTTGATTCTCGGCGGAGCGCTTGCACTGGCGGGATATCTGTTACAGACCTTTTTTAATAATCCGATTGCGGGTCCGTTTGTTCTGGGAATTTCTTCGGGAGCTAAGATGGTTGTTGCGCTATTGATGGTATTTCTCATGGGAAGGTCGGTCAGGGTGACGTCAGCGCAGATGATTTTTGGGGCGTTTGCCGGGGCAGTGTTATCGATGGGATTCGTGCTTCTGATGTCGCACAGGGTCAATAGCATGTCGATGTTGGTTGTCAGCGGTGTCATGATCGGCTATATTTGCTCGGCGGTTACAGAGCTGGTAGTGACTTTTGCGGACGATGCGGATATCGTAAATCTTCACAACTGGTCGCGGGGAAGCTTCTCAGGGATGACATGGGAGAATGTTGAGGTTATGGCAGTGGTGGTCGGGGTGACATTTTTTGCGGTTTTCTTGATGTCGAAACCGCTTGGCGCCTATCAGATGGGAGATGCATATGCGCAGAACGTGGGAGTAAATCTCCGGCTGTTACGGGTGTGCATCGTGATTTTTTCCAGTATTTTATCGGCGTGTATTGTAGCCTTTGCCGGACCGATATCTTTTGTCGGAATCGCGGTACCGCATCTGGTGAAGAAACTGCTTCATTCGACGGAGCCGATTCGTATGATACCAGCCTGTTTCTTGGGCGGCAGTGTCTTCTGCCTGTTTTGCGATCTGCTGGCAAGAACGATGCTCGCGCCGACTGAATTGAGTATCAGTACGGTGACTGCCGTTTTCGGAGCGCCGGTTGTGTTATGGATTATTACGAAACGCAAAGAAAACCATGAGCGGAACTGAGAGTCCGGAAGAGGAATCATGACAGCAGGATGAGAATATGGCAGATTATTTTTTTACCACAAAAAAAATGTGCGTAGGGTATGACAATAAACCGCTGATCCGGGAGATGGAGATTTCCCTTTCTAAAGGGGAGATCCTAAGTCTGATCGGACCGAACGGTGCAGGAAAGTCCACAGTTCTAAAGAGTATTGCAAGGCAGCTTAAGCTGATTGGCGGAACGATATGTCTCGGCGGGGAACTTTTATCCGAAATGAAAGCAGGCGGACTGGCAAAGAAAATGTCGGTCGTATTTACGGACAAGATCAGGACGGAGATGAAAAGCTGCAGGGATGTGGTTGCGACAGGGCGGTATCCTTATACCGGCTGGTTTGGTCTATTGTCTGCGGAAGATGAGCGGATCGTCGATGAGGTGATGGAACTTACGCATGTTACAGAGATTGGCAGTCAGGATTTTCATAAGATCAGCGACGGGCAGAAACAGCGGGTGATGCTGGCGAGAGCCATCTGTCAGGAGCCGGAAATTATCGTGCTGGACGAACCGACTTCTTATCTGGATATTAAGTATAAGCTGGAGTTTTTGTCTATCCTGCAGGAGATGAGGGAGAAAAAGGGTCTTACGGTCATTATGTCACTGCATGAACTGGAACTGGCTAAGATTGTTTCCGATAAGATTCTTTGTCTGAAAGGGGAATACGTGGAACGTTTCGGGACACCGGAAGAGGTGTTTGAATCGGATTTTATTGGGCGGCTGTTTGATATCAGGGAAGAGGATTTTGCGGGGCATGAGAAGCTGGCTGCGTATATCAGGCAGGTTGGAGGAAAGTGATGTGAATTGCTATGGCAAAAGTAATTATGGTACAGGGAACCATGTCGGGAGCTGGGAAGAGCCTTCTGGTGGCGGGACTTTGCAGGATTATGAGACGGGACGGATACAGGGTGGCGCCTTTTAAGTCACAGAATATGGCGCTTAATTCCTTTGTTACACAGGAAGGTCTGGAAATGGGAAGGGCGCAGGTCATGCAGGCGGAGGCGGCGGGAATGGAACCGTCAGTCTGTATGAATCCGATATTGCTTAAGCCGACAGATCATATTGGGTCGCAGGTGATCGTCAATGGACGGGTAATCGGGAATATGAGTGCTAGGGAATACTTTTCTTATAAGAAGAAACTGATTCCCGATATTAAAAAGGCATTCCGGCAGCTGGCGGAAAAGGCAGATATCATTGTGATCGAGGGTGCGGGGAGTCCGGCGGAGATCAACCTGCGGGAGAACGACATCGTCAACATGGGAATGGCGGATATGGTGGACGCACCGGTGCTTCTCATGGGCGATATTGACAGGGGCGGTGTGTTTGCACAGCTTCTGGGGACGCTGATGCTGCTTACACAAGAGGAGAGAAAACGTGTCAAGGGACTGATTATCAACAAATTCAGGGGTGATAAGTCGCTGCTTGATTCCGGTATTGAAATATTGGAGGCAAAAGGCGGCATTCCGGTGAGCGGTGTGCTTCCTTATATGGACATCGAGTTAGAAGATGAGGACAGTCTGACGGAGCGGTTTGAGAGGAAGGAAAAGGGCAAAATCGATGTAGTTGTTATCCGTTATCCGAGAATCTCCAACTTTACGGATTTTAATATCTTTGAACAGATAGCAGATGTATCCGTGCGCTATGTGGATTCGGTGGCAAAGCTGGGTTCCCCGGATATCATTTTCCTGCCCGGCAGCAAGAATACGATGGGAGATCTGGAGTGGATGCGCCTAAATGGACTGGAGAAAGCCGTCAGGGAAATGGCAGGGACGGTTCCAATCTGCGGAATCTGCGGGGGATACCAGATGTTGGGCGAACTAATCTGCGATCCGGATGGAGTCGAGGCAGGCGGCATGATGAAAGGATTTGGTCTTCTTCCGGTTACGACACTGCTGCAGGCTGATAAGGTACGCCGTCAGGTGCATGGCAAAATCGGCAGAACCGAAGGAATTTTCTCTGTACTTACGGGACTTAAGTTTGAAGGGTATGAGATACATATGGGAAGAACTATGCAGACAGACGAGGAGCAGATTTTCTGCTGCGGAGAAAAAGATGTGTATGGTACATACATTCATGGCATATTCGATCGTGGCGAAATTGCAGCTGCCATAGTCGGTGCGCTGGCTCACAGAAAAGGCATTCAGACGGTGGGCGGCATCCAAGTTGGACAAATTACATGCCCGGATTATAGAGAAGTGAAGGAACGACAGTACGATAAACTGGCAAATATCTTGTCGAAATATCTGAATATGGAGGAAATATATGGAATGCTTCAAGAAGCGCGGTTTTGACAGTGGGAGCAGGTGCAGAGCAGATCATAAATCCTATACAGGGAAAGCATTAGAAGGATTTGTAATCGATACACCCGATGAGGAAATCTATAGAAAAGTACTGCAGAATTGGGACAGTATCGCAAAACCTCTTGACGGAATGGGCAGATTTGAGAAGATCACTGCGCAGATTGGGGCGATTACGGGGACTGACGAAATTGATATTTCGAGAAAAGCGGTTCTGATCATGTGTGCGGACAACGGAATTGTGGAAGAGAAAGTCAGCCAGTCGGGGCAGGAGGTTACTGCGGCGGTGGCAGAGCAGATGGGAAAAGGTCTCTCTTCCGTGGGGAGAATGGCGGCTTTGATCGGAGCCGATACGATTCCGATCGATATCGGTATAAATCGTAAGGAGCTTATATCAGGTGTGCTTGATCGGAAAATCCGCTGCGGAACGAGAAACTTTAGAAATGAGCCCGCCATGACGGAGGAAGAAACAGTTCGTGCCATCATGACGGGAATAGAGACAGTAGCAGAATGCAAAGAGAAAGGTTACCGCCTGCTTGCCACGGGTGAGATGGGAATCGGTAATACGACCACAAGCAGCGCAGTGACGGCGGCATTACTGCAATGCAGTGCGGAGGATGTAACCGGAAGAGGAGCGGGGCTCAGTGATGAGAGGCTTGTGTATAAGCGGCGGATCATTGCAGAGTCTATCGAAAAGTATGAACTTGCCGGGGCGGAGCCTTTTCCTGTTTTACAGACGGTAGGCGGGTTTGATATTGCAGGGCTTGCGGGGGTATGTATTGGCGGCGCGCTCTATCATATCCCGATCGTGTTAGACGGTGTGATCAGCATGACGGCGGCGCTTGCTGCCGAGAGAATGGTTCCGGGTACGGCGCATTACCTGATTGCGTCCCACAGAGGAAAAGAGCCGGCGGTTGAAAGACTAGCGAGGGAATTAGGCGTAACGCCCGTCATAGACGGCGAAATGGCATTGGGTGAGGGAACGGGCGCGGTCATGATGATGTCGCTGCTCGATATGGCGCTATCCGTCTATCACGGAAAGACACTTTTTTCGGATATCCGGGTGGAGCAGTATGAGAGGTATTCATAGACATGATGATATTGGTGATCGGCGGAAGCGGCAGCGGGAAATCTGAGTATGCGGAGAAGATAGCAGAAAGTATGGCAGAAAGCATGAAGAAATATTATCTCGCAACCATGCAGATATACGATGAAGAAGGACGCAGGAAAGTTAAGCGGCACAGAGATTTAAGAAGCGGGAAGGGATTTCATACGGTGGAACAGCCGGTCGATATCCATAAGTCGCTTGCTAAGATGGATGCCGGGAAGAAAACCGTTCTCTTAGAGTGTATCTCCAATCTTGTCGCAAATGAGATGTTTAGGGTGCCGGAAACAGGGGCGGAGTCTAAGACAATGGCAGAAACGGAGAAAAAGACATCGCCAGACATGGCGACGGATATAGTAAGAAGAACGGAGATATATGTGGCACGAAAAATCATAAAAGAGATCAAAATGTTGCAAAAAGAGACAACGCACCTTGTCATCGTTAGTAACAACGTATTTGAAGACGGTATTTCTTATGATGAATCCACTATGGAATATATCCGCGCTATGGGATATGTGAATCAGAAACTTGCCAAGATGGCTGACAAAGTTATCGAAGTGGTGGTGGGAATCCCGCTTGTCATAAAAGAGTGCGGAGGAGTAAGATGCAGCTGATAAGATCGTTATTTATAGCTTTTTCCATGTATTCCAAAATTCCAGTTCCGCAGTTTGCATGGGAAGAGGAAGATATGAAATATACTTTCTGCTTTTTTCCATGGATCGGTGCGGTGATTGGTGTCTGTTTCTATTTGTGGAATTATGTGTGTGTTTTCTGCCATGTGGGAGAGATATGCCGGGTTACGGTGGGACTGGCTGTTCCGCTGCTTATAACAGGCGGATTTCATGTGGACGGCTTCATGGATACGATGGACGCACTGCATTCCTATCAGATGAAGGAAAGAAAACTGGAGATACTAAAAGATCCCCACATCGGAGCGTTTGCGGTCATTATGCTTGCAGTATATGGATTGGTCTGGCTGGGCGCCTTTTCGGAGATCAAGGACGATGCTCTGATAAAAATAGTGTGCGCCGGTTTTTTCCTGTCACGTTGTCTTTCCGGGATTGCAGCGGTTTCTTTTACGCTTGCCAAACAGGACGGTACGCTTTATCTTTTTGCAGACAGTTCCCGGAAAAGAATCGTAAAAGGTTCTCTGTATGTACAGAGTCTTGCATGTATCGGGTTTATGGTTTGCTGTTCTGTGCCGGGCGGGTTTTTCGCGGCAGCGGCGGCATTGCTTGCGTTGGTCTATTATTATCTGCACAGTAGGAAAGAGTTTGGCGGAGTCACCGGAGATACGGCAGGATATTTTGTACTTCTGTGTGAAGGAAGCATGATTGTTGCGGCAGCAGTGGTTCAGATAATAGTGTGAGAGATCTGAAGGTAAAAGATGTCTTAAAATGTGACTTCGGATTGGAGCGAAAATGAAATTAGTGATCGGCGGGTATGCGCAGGGGAAATTAGAATATGTACTTTGGAAGTATCATTTGCAGAAAGATATGGTGTGGGACGCCTGTTTACCGGCAGACAGGATGGGACAGACAGACACGGTGGTCATCAATCATCTGCACCAATGGGTAAAGCGGCGTATTCTGGACGGCGGCTGCCCGGAAGAGGAGATCCTGTCATTTGTGGAAAAGCATGACGACTGCATGATTATCAGCGACGAAATAGGAAACGGAATCGTACCTGTCGATCCTATTGAAAGGGAGTACAGGGAGCGTACGGGCAGAATACTCATACAACTTGCAGACAGGGCGGAAGGGGTAGAACGGGTTATATGCGGAATCGGACAGACAATCAAGTGACATTGGTGTTTATACGGCATGGCGCAACAGGGGCGAATGCGGAACACAGATATCTGGGAAAAACAGATGAGAGTCTGTCGGCTGAAGGAATCAGTGAACTCAAGGCATATAAAAAGCAGGGGATTTATCCAAGAATTGACTGTCTGTTTGCCAGCCCTATGAAGAGGTGTCTGGAAACGGCGCAGATTCTCTATCCGGCAATCCAGCCGATCGTGATTCCCGAATGGGAAGAGACTGATTTCGGACAGTTTGAATACAAAAATTATGAGGAATTAAAAGATGATCCTGCATATCAGGCATGGATCGACAGCAGCGGTATGCTGCCTTTTCCGGGCGGGGAAAGCAGGGAAGCATTTCTGATACGATGTGAGAGCGGATTTGTTAAGATGCGGGAAAAATTATGCAGGGTAAGCGGCGAGGCGGATATGTCTCTGAAGACAAGGATATCAGAAATGGCGGATGTGACTGTAACGGAAGAAGTATCAACGACAGTGGGGATTATCGTCCATGGTGGTACGATCATGGCTCTGCTCAGTGAGCATTGTGGTAATGATTATTACGATTATCAAGTCAGAAACGGATGCGGTTATATATGCAAGATGAATAGATGGAAAAACGAGGTACAGATCAACAATTTACAAAGGTTGGAGTCCTTGGGAGGAAATGTTGTGCAAGACTTGAAAAATGAGGAAAGTGTATGACTATGAAATACCATATCATTGCCTTTTCTGCGGGCTTTCTGCTGGATCTGATTTTCGGTGATCCGCACTTCCTACCGCATCCGGTCAGGCTCATCGGGAAGCTGATCGCAAGGACGGAAATGATGCTGAGGAAAAATGCAAACGTAAATCCGACAAATCAAAAGCGCCATATAAATAGAAAGTCAGAACAGGAACTTCGTCAGGGAATCTCACTTGTAGTGATTGTGCTTGTCTGTGTTGGGGCGGCTGCACTGTTTCTCTTGCTGGCGGCATATCTGCTGCATCCATATCTGGGGATGGCGTTAGAAACTCTTATGACTTATCAGATTCTCGCAGCAAAATGTCTGAAAGTCGAAAGTATGAAAGTTTATAAACAGTTAAAGGAAGGTAATCTGGTACAGGCAAGAACGGCGGTTTCCATGATTGTCGGAAGAGACACAGAGTGTCTGGACGAGGAGGGCGTTGCAAGGGCTGCAATCGAAACGGTAGCGGAAAATACGTCCGACGGAGTGATTGCGCCGATGCTGTATCTGGCTCTTGGCGGTCCTGTACTCGGCTTTTTCTATAAAGCAGTCAATACGATGGATTCTATGGTGGGATATAAGAACGACGCCTATTTGTACTTTGGCAGGGCAGCGGCAAAATTGGATGATTTCGTGAATTATATTCCGGCAAGAGTCAGCGCGTATCTCATGATCGTGGCGGTTTTTTTCTTAGACAGAGGTTCTATAGGGAGAAGCTTTCCTGCAGCTAAAGATTCAACCGAATACTATTCTGGAGAAAGGGCACTACGCATTTACCGAAGAGACCGCAGGAAACACGCCAGCCCAAACTCCGCACAGACCGAATCAGTGTGCGCCGGCGCCCTCGGCATCAGGCTTGCCGGAGACGCAGTCTACTTCGGCAAAACAGTGTCAAAACCATACATCGGCGATGCACTCCGCAAGGTAGAATACGAAGATATCAGACGCGCTAATCACTTGATGTACATGACAGCATGGTTATGCGAAATGCTGTGCCTTGGCGTAATGATTGTATGTGGGAGATTTTTATGACAAATATTCACGGCGGCGATATCTATAGAAACCACATAAAATACGATTTTTCAATCAACACAAATCCTCTCGGCACACCGTCTGCAGTGAAACAGGCACTTCATGAAGCTGTGTTATTGGGTGACAGATATCCGGACTCACAGGCGGAATCATTAAAGCGGGCAGTTTCCGCCATGCTGGCTGTGCCGGAGGAAAACCTTCTTTTCGGTAACGGCGCGTCTGAACTTTTTATGGCAGTTGCACATGCGGTCAGACCGAAGAAAACAGTGATACCGGTACCATCTTTTTATGGATATGAACATGCAGTCGCCGCCGTGGACGAAGAGAATCACGGCACAATTTTTTATGAGATGAGGCGGGAAGATGATTTTTGTCTGACAAAAGATTTTTATGCGGCGCTGACAGAAGATGTGGAACTGCTTTTCCTTGCAAACCCCAATAATCCTACAGGTCACCTTATGAGCAGGGAAGAGATGATAAGCATATTGGAATATTGCAGGGACAGAGGAATCTATGTTGTGTTGGATGAATGCTTTATTGAGTTTGGTGGCAGTAAAGCTTCTGTAATTACGGAGAGCGGACATTTTGACAACCTGATTCTTGTTAGGGCATTTACGAAGATCTTCTCAATTCCGGGTGTCCGGCTGGGGTATCTGGTGTGCAGTAATAGCGGGCTTCTTCGTAAGATTGAGAGACAGCTGCCAGAGTGGAATTTATCAGTTTTTGCGCAGGAAGCAGGTCGTGTATGTGCTGGGCAGGCGGAGTTTGTTACGAGAACGGAAAGTTATATCAAGAAAGAGCGGGAATATCTGGTGGAGAAATTAAAAGAGAAGGGATATACCGTATTTTTGTCTGAGGCAAATTTTATCCTGATTTATTGTGAAGAAACCAAGTTGTATGACAAGCTGCTGGCGAAGGAAATCTTAATCAGAGATTGCTGGAATTTCAGAGGATTAGGCACGGGCTATTATCGGCTTGCAGTCAGAAGCAGAGAAGAGAACGAAATTCTGTTAAAAGAATTATGAGGAGATTGCAAATGAGTTCCATAGAATATTTACAGCCAGGAGAAATCGAGAAGCGCAGTTTCGAGATCATCAGCGGTGAACTTCTGGAGAGAGGAATCCGACTTCCCGCCGAAGAGGAGATGGTTACAAAGCGTGTTATTCACACAAGTGCAGATTTTGATTATGCAAAGACGCTCTGTTTTTCACAGGGGGCGGTGGCAGTCATGGCGGAACTGATCAGAAATGGTGCGGATATCGTGACGGATACTAATATGGCATTAGCCGGAATCAATAAGAAGGTACTGGCGGGATTCGGCGGAGAGGCGCACTGCTTTATGGCGGATGAAGAGATTGCGCTTGTGGCAAAGCGACGAAATATGACGCGGGCGGCAGTCAGCATGGAAAAAGCGTTAAAGATAGAGAAGCCTGTTATTTTTGCGATCGGCAATGCGCCGACAGCTTTGATCAGACTGTATGAATTGAGCAGAGGACGTGACTGGAAACCTGCATTCATTATTGGCGTCCCGGTGGGATTCGTGAATGTGGAAGCGGCGAAAGAACTGATACTGACAACTGATATTCCATATATCGTCAATAGAGGAAGAAAAGGCGGAAGCAACGTGGCGGCTGCTATCTGCAACGCTGTTTTGTATCAGACTGTAGAAAGATAGAGTGTTTATAACAGGAAGGAAACATACAATGCGGTATGGGTTTACTACCGGAAGCTGTGCGGCTGCGGCGGCAAAAGCTGCGGCTTATATGCTGTTGACGGGAAAAAAGAAGACTGAGATTACCATAGAGACACCCAGGGGAATGCCCTATACGGCACAGATATTAGACATCAGGCGCGGGGAGAATGAGGTGAGTTGTGCCGTGGAAAAAGACGGTGGCGACGATCCCGATATCACGACAGGCGCATGGATCTATGCCAGGGTTTCTTATACCAATATATCAGAGGAAACGGGAATTGAAAGCAAAGCTGTAAAAGGAGCAAAACCACACAAAACAGAGAAAGAACAAAATCATCAGCCCCTGCTTAAGATAGAGGGTGGAGTGGGAATAGGGCGTGTCACCAGAGTGGGTCTCGATCAGCCTGTGGGAAATGCGGCGATCAACCATGTTCCACGGGAAATGATCTGTAAGGAAGTCATGGAAGTCTGCCGGGTAACAGACTACACAGGCGGTCTTAAGATCGAGATTTCAGCGCCGGATGGTGAAAAACTCTCGGAACGCACTTTTAACCCGAAGCTCGGCATTGTGGGAGGCATATCGATTCTGGGGACAAGCGGCATCGTAGAACCGATGAGCAGTCAGGCAATCCTTGATACGATTCGGATAGAACTGCGCCAGAGAAAAGAGGAGGGTTTTGATTATGTGGCAGTCTCACCGGGCAATTACGGTCTGGATTTTATGCAAAAAACTTACGGTTACGATCTGGACAGAAGTGTAAAATGTAGTAATTTTATCGGGGAGACAATCGATATGGCAGTGGAGCTGGGATTTCGCAAGATGCTCATAACAGGTCATATCGGCAAGCTGATCAAAGTCGCGGGTGGCATTATGAATACCCATTCTAAAGAAGCGGATTGCAGGATGGAACTCCTTGCGGCTTTCTGTGTCAGGGAGCAGATAGAACTTCAGCAGATATGCCGGATACTGGAATGTGTGTCCACTGAGGAAGCATTACCTGTTTTGAGAGAGACCGGGAAACAGCAGCTTGTGATGGATCATATTGCAGAGCGTATCTGCTATTATATGGAAAACCGTTCCGGCGGCAGGCTGAAAATAGATTGTATTCTCTATGCAAACGGATATGGAGAACTGGCAAAAAGTAAGGAGGCGGAACAATGGTTTACTTTGTTGGAGCAGGAACAGGCGCACCGGATTTGATCACAGTCAGAGGGATGCGTCTGATTGAGTGTGCCGATGTTATTATATATGCGGGTTCGCTGGTTAATCCGGAGCTGCTTGCTTTTGCAAAAAAAAGATGTGAAGTGCATAACAGCGCCGAATTGACACTGGACGAAGTGTTGCAGATCATGTGCATGGCGGAAAGGGAAGGAAAGACAACGGTGCGGCTTCACACCGGTGATCCGAGTATCTACGGGGCAGTCAGGGAGCAGATGGACGAACTGGACAAGCAGGGCATTGCCTATGAGAGCTGTCCTGGGGTCAGTGCCTGTTTCGGGGCGGCGTCCTCTTTGAATCTGGAATATACTTTGCCGGGAGTTTCACAGTCGTTGATTATTACAAGAATGGAAGGCAGAACAAAAGTGCCGGAGAGAGAAAGCATCGAGAGCCTTGCGGCGCATCGGGCGTCCATGGCAATTTATTTGAGCACGGGAATGCTGAAAGAACTGAGCAGACGGCTGATACTGGGCGGCTATCGCGCAGACACGCCAGCAGCGCTTGTCTATAAGGCAACATGGCGGGAGGAGGAAACCTATATCTGTACTGTCGAGACGCTGTATGATACGGCAAAGAAGCACGGTATCACCAAAACGGCATTGGTGCTGGTAGGTGATGCGATCGCACATCATCATTATGAGCGGTCAAGGCTGTATGCCCCTGATTTTTCAACAGAATTTCGGCAGAGAAAAGAGTGAGTTACTATGAAACTAGGCATAATTAGTTTTACCGAAAACGGAAGGCGGCTTTCGGAGCATATTGCAAAGGCATTGCATGAGCAGGAGCAGACGGGAGACGCATTATACGCGGAAATATCCTCTGGAGAAATGCCTGTGGGTGAGTGGGCGAAGATACAGATGAAGGAGAAGAACGCCCTGCTTTTTATCGGTGCATGCGGGATTGCGGTCAGGGCGGTTGCACCGTATCTGACGGATAAACTGCACGACAGTCCCGTGCTTGTCATGGATGAACGGGGAAAATATGTGATTCCGATCTTGGCGGGGCATGTGGGCGGCGCCAATGAGATTGCCCGGTATCTTGGAGAAATAACGGGTGCGGAGCCGGTGATCACGACGGCGACCGATATCAACCATAAGTTTGCGGTGGATCTCTTTGCAAAGGAAAATGATCTTTGCATTATAAATAAAGAAGGAATTGCAAAGGTGTCTTCCAAAGTATTGGCGGGTGAGGAAATCACCGTGTCCGTAGAGCCGGGATATGAAAGCGGTTTAAAATGGGAAAGCAGTCTTGATGGAATCCGGCAGATATCATATCCGCCCAAAGAGTATGCCGATATCGTAATTACAACAAAGCCTGATGAATTTGACGCGGCACTCATACTGCAGCCAAAGGAGTACGTTATCGGTCTTGGTTGTAAAAAGGGAAAGAGCGCAGAAGAGATAGACTTTTTTTTAATGGGGAAATTAAGCGAATGCGGAGTTTCAATCTCACAAGTTCTTGCGCTTGCTTCTATTTCTGTCAAAAATGACGAGCAGGGAATCATTCGCTGGTGTAGGAAGGAAAACATTCCTTTTCTCACTTATACAGCAAAAGAATTGCATGCAGTAGAAGGAGATTTTGTGCAATCCTCTTTTGTGCAGGAACAGGTGGGTGTTGACAATGTATGCGAGCGGGCAGCGATAAGAGCTTGCGGCGGGAACGGACAGCTTATCTGTGCGAAGTGTGCCGAAAACGGTATGACATTTGCGCTTGCAAAGCGTAGGAGAGGCAGGAATCTTTCATGACAAACAAAATCTATATCGTAGGAATGGGACCGGGCAGAGAAGATATGATGACAGGGGAGGCGCTGTATGCTCTGGAACATGCCGATGTGATCGTTGGTTATACCGTATATCTGAATTTTTTGCCAGAGCGTTTCAAAGACAAAGAACTCCTCTCCACACCCATGCGCAAGGAGGAGGAACGCTGCAGATTATGCTTTACGGAAGCCGGAAAAGGCAGGCAGGTCGCCCTCGTATGCAGCGGTGATGCGGGCATCTATGGTATGGCGTCGTTGATGTATGAGATTGGGCGGGCGTATCCTGAGACGGAACTTGTCATGATTGCGGGGATTACTGCGGCAAATAGCGGGGCGGCGGTTCTCGGAGCGCCGCTGAATCATGATTTCTGCATGATCAGTTTAAGCGATCTTCTGACACCGTGGGATAAGATTGTAAGAAGACTGAAGGCGGCAGCGGAGGGAGATTTTGTGATCGTTCTCTATAATCCGTCCAGCCGCAAACGTAAAGATTACCTGATGCGTGCCTGTGATATTCTGCTTGACACCGTGGAGGGGGAACGGGTCTGCGGATATGTGGAAAACATAGGCAGAGAGGGAACGAAAAGCGAAGTATGTACCTTGAAGGAACTGCGGGACAGAGAGGTAAACATGTTTACCACGGTATTCATCGGCAATTCCGGTTCCGAAATCATAAACGGAAAATTGATTACAAAGCGGGGATATCAGATTGAGTAGGATAGCAATTTTTGCAGGGACAACAGAAGGAAGAAAACTGTCGGAATGCCTATCGGCAGCAGGGATAGACCATACAGTCTGTGTCGCAACGGAATATGGTGAGATCGTCTTAAAACCACATCATCTTGCGAACGTGCATCAGGGAAGAATGAACCGGGAAGAAATCAAGGAATTTTTGCAAAACGGCGGATTCAAGGCGGTGGTGGACGCGACGCATCCCTATGCCAAAGAGGTCACATGCAATATCAAAGATGCAGTGATAAGATTAGAGGAGCGGGGAATAACCATTCCTTATTTGCGTCTGAAAAGAGATATCATCGCATCGGACAGTTTTGAAGGACAAAGAGAATCCGGCGTAGATAAGGAATCAAACCGTATTGTCTCAGATTATGTGGCATATTTTGAGACAAACGAAGAATGTGCGGAAATGCTTAAACATACGGAAGGAAATATTCTGTTGACGACAGGTAGTAAGGAACTGTCAAAATACTGCGGCTTGGAGAGCATGAAAAACAGGCTATATGTGAGAGTACTCCCCGGCATGGAAAGCCTCTCTCTGTGCATGGAACAAGGAATCTGTGGAAAGCAGATCATAGCCATGCAGGGACCTTTTACAACACAACTGAATGAGGCGTTGATCCGCCAGTACCATATTGCTCATCTGGTCACGAAAGAAAGCGGCGTATCCGGCGGCTACAGAGAGAAATTGGAAGCGGCAAAGAGGACGGGAACGCGGGTGTATGTGATTGGTCGAACGGAGGAGAAAGAAGGATATACCTTCGCTGAAGTATGTGAACAACTGGAAAAACTCTGCGGGAAAAATCTTCGGCAGCAGGGACAGATGGAGATCGTTCTTGCGGGGATCGGCATGGGACATGAAAACTGCATGACAAGAGAAGTAAGTGAGGCAGTAGCAAAAGCGGATATCCTGTTTGGAGCCGAGAGGCTGTTTCGTGAATTGCATATAAAGACCTGTTCATTCTGCTACAGACCAGAGCAGATCATTCCGTATTTGCGGGAAGTTCAGGAAACAAATCTTTTGATGGAAAATAAAAGAGTCGTTGTTCTTTTTTCCGGGGACAGCGGTTTTTACAGTGGGTGCCATAGACTGTATGAGGCGCTGCAGCAAGAGATTCGGGAAAAAAGACTGAAGGCGACGGTGCGCATTATGCCCGGAATATCTTCGATCGCTTATCTTGCGTCCTGTATCGGGGAATGTTATCAGGACGCGGCAGTTTACAGTATGCATGGGAAAGAGGTATGCAATCTGGTACGCAAACTAAAGAACAGTCCGAAAACGTTTCTGCTCATGTCGGGTGTTAAAGATGTCAACCGACTCGGAAAGATTTTGATGGAGGCGGGTATGACGGAATGCAGCATAGTGACGGGGTATCGGTTATCCTATGACGATCAGCAGATTACAAACTATACACCGCAGGAATGTTGCGAATTAAGCCGGGAAGGACTGTATACCTGTTTCGTCAAAAATCCGTATGCAGCAGGAAGACAACTGACACACGGTATCGCAGACACGGAATTTATCAGGGACAAAGTACCCATGACAAAAGAAGAAGTGAGGGAAGTCAGCATTTGTAAACTGAGGTTACATGATAGGGCGGTAGTCTACGATATCGGCAGCGGAACAGGCTCTGTTGCGGTGGAGGCGGCGTCTTTGTCGGACGACATACAGGTGTATGCTATAGAAAGGAATGTAGAAGCAGGCTCTTTGATCAAAAAGAATCAAGAGAAGTTCGGACTGCAGAATATAACGGTGATTGAAGGCACGGCACCGGAAAATTTATCCGGTCTGCCTGTGGCGACACACGCTTTTATTGGAGGAAGCGGAGGAAGATTAAGAGAGATACTGGAAACACTCAGGCAGATCAATCCCGTGATGCGGGTCGTGATGAATGCAATCACCTTGGAGACGGTCTGTGAGATGAAGGAAGCCTTATCATTGTATGATATTGAAGAGGAGGAAATCGTGCAGATACAGGCTGCACGGGCGAAGACAGCAGGAAATTATCATTTGATGCAGGCACAGAATCCGGTCTGGATCTGCGCGTTTCGATTTGCAGGGACATTACATCGAATGAAAACGGAGAGACAAATGCATGAAATATAGAAGAGTCATGATTGCCGCCCCGAAGAGCGGAAGTGGCAAAACAACGGTCACATGCGCACTTTTGCAGGCGCTCATAGATAAAGGACATCAGGCGGTTTCTTTTAAATGCGGTCCCGATTATATAGATCCCATGTTCCACGAAAAAGTGATCGGGGTGTCGTCAAGAAATCTGGATACCTTTTTTACCGGAGAAGAGCAGACAAGAGGGCTTTTTCTAAACAGCGCACCGGAAGAAGGTTTTTCGGTTATGGAAGGCGTTATGGGGCTTTTTGACGGATTGGGAGGTGTCAGGGAGGAAGGATCCTCGTATCATCTGGCAAAAGTGACGAAAACGCCCATTGTGCTGGTGGTGGATGCCAAAGGAATGGGACGGTCGCTTATTCCTCTGCTTGCCGGATTTTTAGCCTATGATAAGGAACATCTGATCAAAGGTGTGATCCTAAACAGAATGTCTAAGGGATATTATGAGATCATCAAACCGCTGGTCGAGGAGAAATTAAGTCTTACGGTTATGGGATTTTTGCCAGAAAAAGAAGAACTTCGCATGGAGAGCAGGTACTTAGGGCTGGTCAAGCCGGATGAACTTGGCAATATTAAAGAAAAGTTAATGATGCTTACCGAGGAGTTTGTGAAGACAGTCTCTTTGGAGGCTGTCATGGAGATCGCGGAGAGCGCAGACAGAACATGTGGTGGTATCAGGACGAAGAATGGTATTTTTGCAGCATGTAATGAAATACTGGCGCACCGCCCTGTCATTGCCGTGGCAAAAGATGAGGCTTTTTGCTTTTACTATGCAGATAATCTCCTTATGCTGGAACAAAACGGTGCAGAAATAAGATATTTCTCCCCGCTAAATGATAACAGACTGCCGGAGGGGTGCCATGCTCTGCTCTTCGGCGGCGGATACCCGGAACTGTATGCAGAGAAACTCAGCAGGAATCATGCCATGCGCGTGGCGGTAAAACAGGCAATGAATAAGGGAATGCCGGTGGTGGCGGAATGCGGCGGATTCATGTATTTGCATTCTGCGATCATAGACCGAGAAGGAAAAAACTATGACATGGTGGGAGGTATTTGTGGAAAATGCTTTGATACAGGCAGTTCTGTGAGGTTTGGTTATATTGAATTGCAGGAAAAGAAGAGTTACTTTCTGCCGGAAGGGGAAACGATCAAAGGACATGAATTTCACTATTATGACAGTACAGACAACGGGGAAGATGTTCTGGCAGTCAAACCGGTGACAGGCAGAAAATATTCCTGTATTATGGAGGGAGAAAACTATTGGCTCGGCTTTCCGCATCTGTACTATCCGTCGAACCCTGAATTTGCAAGAAGGTTTGTGGAAAAGGCGATGAAATATCAGCGGCGGATGATGGACGCAGGCGATTCCATAGACATACTGAAATAGAGAGAATGAAGTAGGAGAGAGCATGGAAAATTCATACCGTTTTTTTGAAAACAAAGATTGTAAATATTTTCCCTGTCACAAGGGATTGGAGGATTTTAACTGCTTATTTTGCTATTGCCCGCTGTATCTGAGAGAAAACTGTGCGGGGAATCCTCACTACATAGAAAGAGATGGGAGAAAGATCAAAGACTGTTCCGCCTGTTCTTTCCCCCATCGTCCTGAAAATTACGATGTCATGATGCAATTCTTGAAAACTCACAATTGAGCGAAACTCAATTTTTCTTAGAAGCCGCAGAGATCGCCGCACGTTTTCTTAAGGTGGGGTCTAAGATCTTCTTGCGGAGTCTGATCGTCTTGGGAGTTACCTCAAGCAGCTCGTCCGTATCGATAAATTCCAATGCCTGCTCTAAGCTCAAAACCTTGGGCGGTGTGAGGCGCAGTGCCTCGTCCGCGCTGGAGGAACGGGTGTTGGTCAACTGCTTCTTCTTGCAGACATTCAGTTCGATGTCCTCGCCCCGTCCGTTCTGTCCGACGATCATGCCGGAATATACTTTCGTGCCCGGTCCGATGAAGAGCGTGCCGCGCTCCTGCGCATTGAAAAGACCGTAGGTGATGGCTTCGCCTGCCTCAAAAGCGATCAGGGAGCCCTGCTTGCGGTACTGGATATCACCCTTATAAGGACCGTAGCCGTCGAAAATGCTGTTCATGATACCGTTGCCCTTGGTATCCGTCATGAATTCGCCGCGATAACCGATCAGTCCGCGGGAGGGAATGGAGAACTCGAGACGGCTGTAGCCGCCGGATGCAAGTCCCATATTGCGGAGTTCGCCTTTTCTCTGGCTCAGTTTTTCGATAACAGTTCCCGAAAATTCTTCCGGCACGTCTACATAGCATAATTCCATCGGCTCTAATTTCTTGCCGTTTTCATCTGTTTTATATAATACTTCCGCCTTGCTGACTGCAAATTCATAACCCTCACGTCGCATATTCTCAATCAGAACGGACAGATGCAGTTCGCCTCGCCCGGAGACTTTGAAAGCCTCGGTCGTCTCGGTCTCTTCCACACGAAGGGAGACATCGGTATTCAGTTCGCGGAACAGTCTGTCGCGCAGATGGCGGCTGGTCACATATTTGCCCTCCTGACCGGCAAGAGGCGAATCGTTGACGATGAAGTGCATGGCGATGGTCGGCTCAGAAATCTTCTGGAAAGGAATCGGCTGCGGATTGTCCGGGGAACAGAGGGTATCGCCGATATGGATATCCGAGATACCGGAAATCGCCACGATAGAACCGATGCCGGCTTCTGCAACTTCTACCTTATTTAAACCGTCATACTCATACAATTTGCTGACTTTGACCTTGCGCATCTTGTCGGGGTCATGGTGATTGACGATAACCACTTCCTGATTTACTTTGACGGAGCCGTTGTCAACCTTGCCTACACCGATACGACCCACATACTCGTTGTAATCGATGGTGCTGATCAGAACCTGTGTGCCCGCATCGGGATCGCCTGTGGGTGCCGGAATGTGCTCTAAGATCGTGTCGAAGAGAGGCGTCATATCTTTACTCTTGACGGTGAGCTGTGTACTTGCCGTACCTGCTTTTGCGGAAGCATAGACAAAAGGACAATCTAACTGCTCGTCGTTGGCATCTAAGTCCATAAAAAGTTCTAAGACCTCGTCAACAACCTGAATGGGTCTTGCCTCAGGACGGTCGCACTTGTTGATGCATACGATAACGGATAAATCCAGTTCCAGCGCTTTCTTCAGCACAAATTTGGTCTGGGGCATGGGTCCCTCGAAAGCATCTACCACAAGGATCACGCCGTTTACCATTTTGAGGACACGCTCCACCTCGCCGCCGAAATCCGCGTGTCCGGGGGTGTCGATGATATTGATCTTTGCATCTTTATACATAACGGCAGTGTTTTTGGAAAGAATCGTGATGCCGCGCTCCTTCTCGATATCATTGGAGTCCATGACACGCTCCGCCACTTCCTGATTTTCCCGGAAAACACCGCTTTGCTTTAAAAGCTCGTCCACCAGCGTGGTTTTGCCGTGGTCAACGTGGGCGATGATTGCTATATTTCTTACATCTTCTCTTGTCTGTTTCATGTTTTATCATGCCTTTCTAATGCTTGGGAATTTACAAAACTCGATAATTATATCACTTGTGCCTTTTTCTTGCAAGTATTTGCGGACGATATCGCTTTCCCAAAGCTCGTTTTTTCGACATTGTATGCATAATTGCGCGACCATTAACAGTTCTATTTTGACCGGTTTTCCTATATATTGATAGTACAATACAAAAAGGAATTTCTATGGTCGATGCCATAGTGTAGAAGGGAGAAAAACATGACAGATAAGGTTATTGAAAACAACCAGGTGGCGATCATGGGGGAGATTGTGAGTGATTTTTCTTTTAGCCACGAGATTTTTGGAGAGGGATTTTATATGGTAGATATCAGTGTGGATCGTCTCAGTGATTCCACGGATATCATTCCAGTGATGGTGTCAGAAAGACTTTTGGACGTGAATGAAGACTATAAAGGCATGAAGATATGCATCACGGGACAGTTCCGCTCCTATAACAGACATGAAGAGAGAAAGAACAGGCTGGTACTGTCTGTATTTGCAAGAGAAATTGAGTTTGTTGAGGATATTGGTGAGAGTGCTAAGACCAATCAGATTTTTTTGGACGGGTATATCTGTAAAGCGCCGATTTACCGTAAGACGCCTCTGGGAAGAGAGATCGCGGATCTACTGTTGGCGGTAAACAGCCCTTATGGGAAATCGGATTACATACCCTGCATCTGCTGGGGAAGAAATGCAAGGTTTGCAAGTAATTTTGAGGTGGGAAGCCGTTGCGCGATCTGGGGCAGAATCCAGAGCAGAGAATATATGAAAAAATTATCCGAGGAACAGCTTGAAAGAAGAGTGGCTTATGAGGTGTCTGTCAGCAAGCTGGAAATGGTTGAGGAGGAATAAAAAAGTTGCACGAAAATCCCGATTGTGCTATGATAGGCAGACGTAGTAAAATATATTTAGCATGTAACGGGAAATAGTGAGGATTTCAATATGAGAAAAGGCATGATTCATATCTATAGCGGAGACGGTCATGGAAAATCTCCGGCAGCGCTCGGAAGGGCGGTGCAGACGGCATGTAAGGGCGAGGATGTAGTCATTATTCAGTTTTTAAAAGGAAGAGGGCTGGCGGAATCGGAGTTCGTGAAGAGATTGGAACCGGAGATCAAGATATTCCGTTTCGAGAAATCAGATGAAGATTTTGTGAATCTGTCCGAGGAGCACAAAGCAGAAGAGTGCCGGAACATCAGAAACGGTCTTAACTTTGCCAAGAAGGTGATGAATACGAGCGAGTGTTCTTTGCTGATTATGGATGAGGTGTTGGGGTTGATCGACAACGGAATTATCTCGGTAGAGGAGTTAAAAGCATTGTTATCGTCAAAACCGGAGGATATGGATATTATTATGACCGGTATTTCGCTGAACGATGATGTGTGCATTTTGGCGGATGAAGTGACTAAAGTAGAAACTGTGCGGTTTAAAATATGGGAATAGAAGATGAATAATCAGGAAATTGTGAGAAGCCTTCAGGTTGTGGAAACCTGGAGGCTTTGGTTTTGTGCATTGTAAAAGTAAAGTATAATTGAACTGCTTGACAAATCATTTTAGAAGCGATAGTTTATTATTATATCAGATTTATTCTTATAGTTATATCATTTATGCGTTTCGCATAGTCGGCGGTTTCTGCCGGGGATTACCAGTTTACTTATTTGGAAAGCAGGACTTTATCTGTGTAGAGAAAACTTAAGGAGGAGAGCCTATGGCAACAAAATTAAAAGAATATTTCCCAATGATCAGGGAACGGGAGGAGGTGGAGGCGGAGATTGCGAAGAACAGCACGCTTCAGGATAAGTTCGACGAATGGGAGCTGGAGCAGCAGGAAGGGTTTTTGAACAGCTGTACCGGAGTGAAAGGGCTGAAACTCTTGTCTGACGGTTTCTTTAAGGAAATCATGAATCCAGAGTATGTACCGGAAAGACTGGACGATTTCCTTTCGCATATATTGTGCCAGAAAGTTCGTGTAGTGAAGGTGCTGCCAAATGATTCTGTCCGTCTCGCAGACGAGAGTTCCCTGCTGATCATGGATATCGTGGTGGAGTTTGAGGATGGGAGTATAGCAAACGTAGAGATGCAGAAGATTGGCTATCTCTTTCCGGGGCAGAGGAGCGCCTGCTATTCAGCAGACTTGCTTTTGCGCCAATATAAACGTGTGAGGAGCGAGAAGAAAAAGAAGTTCAGCTATCGGGACATCAAGAACGTCTACACGATAGTCCTGTTTGAGAAGAGTCCGAAAGAGTTTCATTCCTACCCTGACACATGTTATCACTTTTTCGAACAGAAATCCGATACAGGACTGAAAATGGATTTTTTGCAGAAATATCTGTTCATTCCGCTTGACATCTTTAGGAAAAGCAAGCAGAATAAAGATATAAGCGATAGGAGAGATGCGTGGCTGACCTTGTTTACGAGCGATGAACCGGAGGAGATAATAGAGCTGATCGAGAAATATCCGGAATTTCGTGCAATCTATGAGGAAGGTTATGAGATCTGCCTAAATGTAGAGAGGGTGATGGAGATGTTCTCAAAGGAACTGTATGAGCTTGACAGAAATACGGTGCAGTATATGATCGATGAGATGCAGGATACGATTGATGCGCAGAAGGATGAACTCAGTAAGCAGAAAGCAGCCCTCAGCGCACAGCAGGACAGGCTTGACGAGCAGAATCGGACAATAGCGGAATTGCAGCAAGAACAGGAGCAGGAACAAGAGAGAGTGTTGAGGAGTACAATAAGTATCCTGCGTGGATTAAACATACCGGAACAGGAGATCATTGTGCGGGTTTGCGAGCAGTATCGGATTGATGAAAAACAGCTACAGAAGTATTTATAGATTATACGGGGTGCTTTATTGAACTGGCATTTACATTACTTTAGGTGATGGAATGCCAGTTCTTTTTATATATAAGCGACAGCAACAATTATGAATATAGGTATAAAAAGTATACCTTAAGTACCTAATAAATATATGGAGAGGTGAGTTCATATCGGATAGAATATGATTTATATTGGAGAAGGTATGGCTTATGGGTGAAATATATTCGAAAAAAGAAGTCGGCAAGAGGCTGAAGGATATAAGGTGTAAGATGAATTTAACCCAGGAGCGGTTTGCCGAAATGCTTGATATCTCGACACAATTATATAAGAAGATGGAGAGCGGAGAAAACAATATTTCGCTCAGTACACTGCAAAAGATGAAAACAAAACTAAATTTTTCAACAGATTATCTTCTGTTTGGGGAGAAAGAAGAATTCGTGGAAGTCTGGAATAGGACGTTGACATTACATGATATGGAGAAGGAACTTCTTCTTTTAAAATTATTTTGTGAAGTTTCATTGAACAGTAATCATATAGAATCAAAAGAAACCGCAGATCGGTACAATCTGATTTTTCAAAAGATAAAAGAATCGATGATAGACTGGGATAAAGATGGAAAAGAAAGTCCTGATACTGGAAGATAATGACAAGACAGCGGCATTGATTAAGAAGCTGTTGGAAGAATGCGGCAGTCCTGTGAAGGTTTATATTGAAAAAGATATAGAACGTGCATACGCATTAGTTATGCAAAACAGAATTCAACTTTTTATAATCGATATTATTCTCAACATTTCACAGCCGGGAGATACGTCCGGAATCAGATTTATAGAATCAGTACGAAGTATTTCAAAATATAAATATACACCGGTGATATTTATCACATCATTGCAGGACCCGGAAATTTATGCGTTTCGGGAACTACACTGCTATGGATACATAGAAAAGCCATTTTCGGTAGAACAGGTAAAGAAGCTTTTAACCGAAGCGCTGGCATGTAACTTGGCGGGAGAAAATGACTGTGTGCTGCATTTTAGGAAAGACGGGATTTTGTATCCGATACAATGCAGTGAAATAGTTTATGCACAAAGCACTAATCATACGATATGTTTTTATCTGATAAACGGAACAGAGTTTAAAATATCCTATAAAACATGCAAACAGATATTGGAAGAGGCGGAATGTGATGAACTGGTCCAATGTAACAGGGGAACGATTGTGAATCGAAAGTATATCAGCAATATTGACATGGTTAACGGAGTGATTACTTTACGGGGAAATATTAGAGTTGATATCGGAATAAGGTATAGAGCGGAATTTATAGAGGCATTACAATGGTAAGGGTAATTTATTTGTTATTTGAAATACTGTCGATCATTGTTTGCCTCTTTTGGCTGTTTGGGGAAAAGATAAAGATTAGCTATAGAATGGTATGCGTGATTATTATTCATATGGGGTTGTTTATATTGTGTGGGCATATCGGGTATAATGGTTTGTTTTCTGTTATTATATACACTGTGATTGCCGGATATGCCATGATTGAATTTAAAAAACCAATATATGCAGTGATGATAAGAGTTGCAATTATGATATTATTGTGTACAGGATTTCAGATAGCAACGGTCTTTTTAATGGAAAACTTAAGTCGAGGCATGACTGAAACGAAATTTGGTAACTTATGCGTGAATTTTATTACTTTTTCTGTTATCTATACCCTATATAGGAAAATTAATATTCAAAGTGTGGTATCTTATATTAAGGGAAAACACAAAGGAGCAAAGAACGTACTGTCAGGTGTTTGCTGTATTACGGTTTCTTATATTTTTTATGCGAAAAAGAGTACAGTAATCAATGGACTGGACTATTTGTTATTTTTCGTAATGGCGATAACGATTGTATTTCTCATTGGAACTTGGGAGAAGTATCGAATACAGATGCGCGAAAAGAAGATTGAAATCGAAGTGCATGAGATTTATGCGGATTCCTATAAAAAGCTCATTGATGAAATACGATTACACCAGCATGAGTTTGATAATCATTTGCAGGCAATTATTAATCAAAGGTATACATGTCATACTTATGAGGAGTTGGTGAGAGCGCAAGGAGAGTATATTAATGTTTTATCCGCGGATAACAGATATAATAAGTTATTAAAGAAGGGTAATTTTGTATATATCGGATTTTTGTACGGGAAACTAGTAAGTTTTGAAAAGCAGGGAATACATATTGAATATAAGGTAAATATTGCATCTCTAAAGAGTAATATGCCGGTTTATAAGATGATCGAGATTACTAATGATTTGCTTAATAATGCATGTGAGGCGCTGGTTTTACCTGCATGTATCTCAGAGCCGGTATGTTTATGGGTTAATGAAACAGCAGATGAGATAACTCTGGAAGTAAGGAATATCGGAGCGCCTTTGAGTTTGAATATGATTGGGGAATGTTTTAAGAAGGGATACAGTAAAAAAGGAATTGGAAGAGGGTTAGGATTATATAATGTAAAGAGAATCAGCGAGCAGTATAACGCAGAGATTGAGTGCAAAAATATGATGATAAATCAGAGAAACTGGATTTCTTTCATGGTAAAAATACAAAAGCCGACCAATAATTAGGAGGGCTTTCGTATATTGCTATGATTCTTCTGAAGGATAAGGATAATCACCGAATAAGAGTGCACTGGGATAAGTGATTTTTATTACGAATCCGATACTTATACAGCTAAGTAGCAAACTCCTCAAACTCATCATCTCACCTCCTTACACAGAACTTCGCAGCAACAAGCTGGATTGTCTGCAAGATAATTATCCAACTGCCGACAGTAAAGTAGATGCTGTCAAATATGCAGAATAGGATTAACTGAATACAAATTACAATAAGAGACTGGACAACCAGTCTTTTTTTCATGCTGCCCTCCGGCGGTGTACGAAAGACGGAGGCTACCGGACCGATCAGGTAAACTGCGATCATACATCCTATGAGGCAAACAGCTATAATTGCTTTAGGAATGCTGATCTGCGGCAAAAGGCTGATAGCGGCAAAGAAAAACGCAAATGATACGGCAAAGCAGCCCCAATAAGTCTTAACATGCAAACCGCCTGTGGAAAGCCGCAGGACGCCTAATAATATTACCGCATACAAATACACGCTGAAACAATCGTGAAAAAACAATGAAATCAACACAAGTTTGCTCAGTTCTGAAAATAGTATCGTGAAAGTATATTTAAGCTGTGCGATCTGATAATCTGTAAACCCATATCTCTTCTGTATTAATGCAAACATCTCTATTTTCTCTCCGGCGTAATCCTGTAAACTGTAACCTTATGGCACATGCATATAACACAACATGTTCCGATTTTATTCGCCTCATGTTTCGTGCGTGGTCTAAGAATATACCGGATACTTCTCAAAATTGAAAAAATAACGTGAAATATGCAAAATCCTGCGCCAGTGCAGAAAGAAATATTGATAAAGTATGAATACAAAACGTAAATCAAACTTCGTTTATAAATATAAGTCGTTTTTTGATGAATTCACGTAAAAAACGAGAAATGAAAACAGAAAGCGCTATGATTAATTACCAAAATGTGGTAATTTTATGAACTATTGTTCCTAGTCGATTTATGTAGAAATATATCATAATTACAGAATAGGTGGTGGATTCGATAGAAAACAAAGAAGTAGGAGAAAGAATTGCATATTTGCGGACAGCAAACCATTATACGAGAGAATCCTTCGCAGAACTTGTAGGCATATCACCTAAATTCCTATATGAAATTGAAGCCGGCAGGAAAGGATTTTCAGCCGACACTTTGTGTAGAATTGCGTCAACGTTGGGAGTAAGCTGCGACTATATCATGACGGGCAGTGAAAGAGGCGGAGGAATCAATCAGGCTGTTATGGAATTGTTTGATGCGAGCCAGTTGAGAAGGATCGAGGATATTTTGAGATTGATACATGAGATGAATGAGAATAAATAATCGGAGATAGAGATCGGATACGACACTCGATATGTTAATGGCTATGGAAAGGATAAGAACGATTGTGAAGGATATCTTAAAACAAAATTTAACGTCAACATATAGAAGAAAGTTCTTCCGATTTTTTTTGATGATGATTTGTGTCTGCTCGTTTTATAGTTCTGCAAATATCAGAATTAACGCCAAAGAAGCGGAATCGCCCTCAGCACATGAGATTGTCGTAGTCATAGATTGCAGCAAATCAATGGAGGACGCGGATGGCGGGTATGTAGCGTTTGATTTTGTCAAAAGCCTGTCGGCAATTCTGCCAAGAGATTACCGGCTCGGTGTGATCGCATACAACAACGAAGTCTGCGTGAATCTTCCTTTGGGAAGCAGCTATACGATGATAGAGAATAAGCTGAGTGAAACAGAGTATGCAGGTTATGGAAATGCGGGTGCCGGGCTGGCGGAGGCAGTTACATTGTTTGATGATGAAGATGCGGCAAAAAGAATCGTCATGATCTCTGACGGTGAAATCATGATGAAGACCGAGGAAGGTACGCAGGAATCGGTGAATCTGTATACACAGGCGATAGAGGATGCCCGGACTAAGGGCATAGCAATCGATGTTATAGCACTTGGACCGCAGATTGAAGAAGGCTATACGGTATATTCGGCGGCAGATTCAACAGGCGGACAGCTTTATGAACAGGCTGATGGCGGGGAACTGGGAGACTTCACGGAAGAGTTACTTTTTGGTGTATGGAAGCTGAATGCGGTTCATGTAGGAAAAATGGACGGCTTAAGTGGGGAACTGTCGGTCAGACTCCCGGACTGTCTTATGAGTAAGGCTAAAGTAATATTGTTGGGAAATCAACAGAACGAAAATATGACTGTAAACTGTGAAGCAGACAGGATCAATGTATCAAAGGGCACAGAATATACGGTGATAGAATTGCTGGAACCTGGCTCGGATGAGATCAAAATACAGATGATGGCAGACAGTCCAATGGATATCAGCGCTTATCTGACGGCTGAATATGATTTAAATGTAAATGCGGATTATACATATGTTCCAGAAGAACAGACCGCAGATATCAGGCTGGAAATCACTAATCAAAACGGTCAGAACATGCTGGAAGGGCATTTAAAGGACGGTGGAACGCAGGTTTATCTGAACGGTGACAAGCAGACCTACAAGATAACAGACGAGGCTTTCTGTATTGCCAGGCAATATGAACAGGATGCTACAGCCCATCTGAGAGCAGCTTTTGACGGTCTCTATGGTAATTATTATGGCGACATGGAGACGGAAGTTAGTATCGTTGTGCCAGTCGTGGAGGAGGAACCGCCGAAGATAGATTGGTTTTTCTGGTCGGTCATAATTGTTTTTGCGGCAGCGTTAACTATTATATTCTGTCTGTCGTACAGGCAGAGAAAGCGGACTGTGCGTAAGAGTAAGTTTATAGATGAAAGTAGGATGCTGCCGAGAGAAAAGGCAAACTATAAGAGCGAATTTCAGGGGAAACTTCAGGTTTATGTCATTCACAATAAAGATGACATCGACTATCCGCCGGAGAGCATCAATTTGTTTGCGAGATGTACCCGCGAGATGATCACGCTGGAATGGATTCTGGATATCTGTAATCTTCCGTTAAATCTGCGGGGAGCAGAGCGGATCATCATAAGACCGGGAGATGATAGGAGCCTGATTATCAAGAACAACAGCAAGGCTGCTGTGCTGATGGGACGTGAGCTGCTTCTGAAAGGACATGCATATCATCTGTATTACGGGGAGAAAGTAACTTTTATTTTTGATGAAGAAGATGCAGAAATAGAAGTTCACTATAGAGACTTAAAACCAAACGAAAGATAGGGAGGTAGAAAATGAGTATCATCAAACAGACAAACAGGACATTACTGTTTGAAGAGATTAACCCGGAGAAGCCGGATCTTTTGACGCTTGTGGGAGATGTGAGAGGAATCGACAGTTTAAGCGATGAGAAGATCAAGGAGATGAACGAGGCGCTGCTTGTAAGAAATTTTGACGAGTTCATAACTAAATTCGAGCCGGTTGTATACTCTTTCTTTAATGCCAACAACCAGAAAATCATGTATACGCTGAAGAAACCGGAAACAATTCCGGAGGACATGCTTACGCCGATTTATCTGAATAAACAGAATGATTTCCTTAAGATGCTGATGTCGCTTGTGGAGGCGAAAAGATCACAGAGCATTATAAATGTGGATTTTCAGTTTGACAAGCTTACAGATATGATATCTCCGAAGAAAGTTATGGAAGATATCAAACAGAACCGTAAGGAATTGCAGTATACCTACAAAAATTACGCAGAGCTGGAAGACGGTGATCCGCACAAGTTGGACATTGCGGATAAACTGAATGTTATGTTTGAAGAGGCGAGCGTGAATTACAACAATGTACTGGCAATGCTCCCGCTTGCCATTGAAGACATCAAGACGAGGCTGCTCCTAGGAGAAGCGGAGGAAAGCAAAGATAATACGCCGCTGGCGCTCGGAGTTTTGAGCATGGACGAAAAAGGGGAACTCAAAGTTCTGGAAGTACCTAAAGCAGAAACGGCTGAATTGATGGTTGTGGATGACAATGTCAATGCAGGTCTGATCGCGGCGCTGGAAGATGACTATGAAGCTCTCAATGAAGACAGCAGCGACTATGTGAAAGCGCTTGTTACAAGAACATACTGCCCGCTTGCGTCTACTATGGTAAGCAACATTGACATCAAGCAGGAAGTAAGCAATTACAATTCATATCTGGAGTTTTATAAGACAGCAAAAGATGATTTTATCAAGGTAGTTAAGCCGCTGATTGAGAAGATATTGGGAGTATGGGCTTTCTTTGAGCAGTATCCGTCCAACTTAAAAGGTATGAGACCAAGTATGTTTATTACCAACATATCCAATGACATGTTGGTCAAAAGTAATAACCTGCCGAGACTGATCGCATTCTTAAATACGGTAAATGCCAAGAATGACTTTGACAATACCATATGGTACGGAATCGTCCCGTCTGTTTCTTTAGACCAGAACTCTAATATTAAACTGACCAGACAGCGTTTTCAGGGAAATGAGAAGGTAGAGAAAACAGGAGTGAACAGCGTGGAAGCGCTTGTGAGACTGTTAGATGTGCTGAAAGATTACTCGGTACAGTGTTTCTTCAGTTATGAGACGGGTGATAAGACTACCTTCAACTATATGGCGACAGAGGGAATCGAGAAGTTTGAGGAGCGTTGCAGTTCACTGACCGGAAAAGCATTCAGCGAGTTTGCAATACCATGTATTCCGAATTTTACGATCATTCCGAAGGAAAAGTCGGGTGTGATCCTCGATAAGCGTATGACGGTCAATGAAAATAATATGGCGGAACTGTCCAAGGAAAAAGAAGATATCATGAAATTGTGGATAGACGGTGTCTATGTGGGAGCTGCCTATATTGCGGCAGGACTTGTGGCGGCATACCAGTGTCCCGATTACCTGAAAGAGAAATTCAAGAGGAATGTAGATGAGGAACTTCCGGGTGTCAGATTTGACGTTGAAGCGGGTGACCACCCGCTCAGGGTACATACAGTCATGGCAAAAGAGATCACCGGATTTACCAATTCCATCAAGAATGAGATCAACAGGCGAAGCTTCGGATTCGTATTTTCATCTGAGAATGCCATGTTAGAAGGGGAGAATATCTCTCACATCATGGTTTATAAAGCAAGAAACCTTATGAGTGACGGCAAGGTGTACGAACCGATTTATAAGACGCAGGTAACGACCTATATTGAGAGAATCTTACGGCACGCAACCAGCGATTATAAACAGGAGAATATCGTAAAATTCTTCTCCAATAACCCGTCCAGCCAGAAGAGCAAGTGGCTGGAAAAGAAAGCATGTGTCAATGCTATTCTGGGCGCTGGAGACGATGTGGAATACGAGATTGATGAGGCTAACGGATATTGCGTATTAAATATCACATTTAACGGCAATGTCAAGAATCTTGAAATAGAAATCAATCGTCTTAACTCAAACAACCGTGCAATTTAATTTAAGAAAAGGAGGATTCAAAAATGGGTTTCAGGTTGAGTGTAACAGGAGGTGCAGAGCAGATCGCTCTGGATGAAAAGAGTATCAAGAACGTGATTTTCGGTTCGGAGTCGGCAATTGATTCCAATGCGAGAGCAACGGATTTCGGCGTTTCCATGAAAATATGGGGTAAGATGCTCTACAAGCTTGGCGGAGAGGGCAACGACAGCACATTGGGGCTTTCCAAGTGGTCAGTCGTTCCGTCCGAGAAGGCAGACTGCTACCGTACCGCAACGGTGGAGGTGATCTCAGCCAGTCAGGTAGTCCGTAAATATGAAGTGCCGAATGCATTTGTGATGGAGTATTCGGAGGAGATGGACGATGAGACCGGTGTCGGAACATTTTATCTGCATGTAAAGCAGAAAAAGGACGAGAATGACAAAGTAAAAATTGAGGGCGGATACGCTGGCGAGTAGAAAGGAGAAGAACGATGGCATTTGTAGTAAAAGTTGAGGGCACAGAAGCATTTGAAATATCTAAAGAGTGTGTAAAGAGCGTAAAGATGACTACGGATATTCCGCAGGATTCCAATGCAAGAACAAAGGATTTCGGAGCAACAATGACAATCAAGGGTAAGATTCTGACAGCAGTAGGCGGCGATCCCTTTGACAGCACGAGAAAGATGGCGCTGTGGTCAGTCGTTCCGGCGGAGAAAGCGGACAGCTACAGAAAAGTAACGGTTGAATATGTTGCAGCCGGTATCATGGAGAGAAAATACTGCTTCCCGAACGCATTCGTGATCGACTACAAGGAAGATTACGGTGATGAGGAGGGAATCGGAACGTTTACCCTCGTGATCAAGCAGAAGAAAGATAAGATCAGCACAGTGTCAGTGGAAGGCGGATATACTGCATAACGGTATATTTTCCGGCAGTCTGCCTGTGTAAAAAGCTGGGAGCGTATGCAACAAAGTTGGATACGCTCTCTCAGAAAAAGGAGCCCGTCATGGACTATTACAAAATATTGGAAGTGCCGAAGGAGGCAGATGAGGAACAGATCAAGCAGGCATACCGCAGGAAAGCCAAGAAGTATCACCCGGATCTAAACCCGGGCGACCTTAAGGCGGAGGCAAGATTTAAGGATATTGTAGAGGCGTATGAGGTATTAGGCGATGCCGACAAGAGAAGAGAGTATGACCTAAAGCAGGCAAAAGCGGCAAACCGCAACAGGACAACAGACCAGAACAGTGCAAAAGACAGAAAGAGTGATTTTGCACCGCATATGGATTTCGGAGCATTTACAAAAGATATGGAGAAATATTTCGGATTTTCCTTTACGGCAGGAGCGTCCCCACAGGGACAAGGTTCTGCGCAGAGCAGACAGAATGCAGGGAGCAATAATGGTAAGAAGAATCCGCTTGATATGACAGAGATGTTTGAGGCGTTTATGAAAATAAAGTAGCATAACTGCCTGAACTTATGATAGAAGCACGCTGAGAAAAGGATTTAAAGCATGAACCGCAAAACAACCCTAGACATCACCATCATCATATCCTGCATCACAGGTATGATCTTGTCGTATGTCTATCTGAACAACTCCATAGAGAAGAGCGTGAGTCTGGCTACGCTGGGGATAGTGGGAGCGCTTTTTGTGATTCTGCTGATAAATGACAGCGTCAGAAGTGAGCATTCCGAAGGACGCGGGTATTACGCGACTAGCCCCGGAATCTCAGAAATCCGGCTTCTCGGAGAGAATAACAATGTAACGGACACATGGGACATCTACAGGAAGACATCAATCGTGTTCGGAAGAGATGAGGGAGCAAATCAGGTAGATATCAATCTCAAGAATACAGATTATGCCGGAACTGTGGATGGAGAACATGCAGTCATGAATTACAGTAATGGTAGCTGGTACATAGAAGACTTGGACAGTGAAAACGGAACGAGAATCAAACGGAGCGGTGAGGAGAAGACATACAGAATCTCATCCAGAGAGCCTTGCAGGGTAGAGAAGGACGATATCATTTATCTGGGGCTGGCGCCGCTTCAAATACGATAAAGACGGAACAGACCATGCGCAGAGTAACTGAGTCAGAATCGGAAAGGAACAGGATATACAAATGAGTAACTTAATCAGATGCCAGAACGGACATATGTTTTCCAGCAGAAGATACGGAACAGTGTGCCCTTACTGTAATATCGAGACAGCCACAAGGGAGAAGCAGGAAACCGGACAGACAGAGGTCGCCGTGGAGGAGGCACTGTTTTTGCAGGAGGAAAATCCTGTATGCGGATGGATCGTCTGTGTTGCAGGGGCGAGAAAAGGCAAAGATTATAAAGTGATGGAGGGTAAGAACTTTGTCGGCAGGGCGGATGACATGGATATCCAGATACTGGGCGACAATAAGATATCCCGAAGAAACCACTGCGTTATCGTATATGATACGAAACAGAGTAAAACAGTTATTCTGCCCGGAGACAGCAACGGCATCGTATATCTGAATGACGAGGCGGTATATATGCCCACAGAACTGCATCAGTATGATGTGATCGAGATGGGAGAGAGCCAGTTTCTCTTCATTCCGTTCTGCGGAGAGCATTTCAAATGGGAATAGATGGAGGATGCGGTATGACGTTGGAAGAGGGCATGCTCATAGCGATATACCTGTTTATCATATGTCTCATTGCCGCGCGTTTCCTTGGCAGGGACAAAGGAAAAGTGATAAGAAGATTTAAGATCGGTAAAGCAATGACGATCGGGGACAGACAGGTTCAGGAAGATGATTATGTGATCTGTCAGAGTGCGGATGGATTTATGGCAGTGTTGGCGGACGGCATGGGTAAGAATTATGGCGGAAGAGTTTCCTCACGGATCGCCGTGGATGCGATGAGAGATATGTTTATGGTCTATCGGTCAACCGAAAATCCGGCTTATTTTTTCCGCAAAGCTTTTCACCGGATCAACATGGAAATACTCAAGCAGCTGGATGACGGCAGAGGCGGGGCGAGCGTGGGAGCCGTGCTGATTAAAGATAATTATCTGTATTACGCAGTGGCAGGTAATGTAAAGGTAGCGGTATTCCGTGGAGGAAATCTGGTTCCAGTCTCATCGGGACATACGATAGACGTGCTGGTGGAGGAGCGGTTTGTTGAGGGAACGATCACCAGAGAAGACGCGCTTAGGATGCTTGACAATACCAGAATGTATAACTATGTGGGACAGGACGGCTTTCGGGAAATTGAGTTTGTCGATAAGCCGATCCGGCTGCGGGAAAGAGATATCGTGGTATTGATGAGTGACGGTCTCTATGAGGGAATGGACTGGAAGACGATAGAAGATCTTCTTGCTGGCAGGAAGAAATGTCAGCAGAAGGCTTATGAGATCATAGAGCAGATCAATGCCGCAGGTCAGAAGGAAAAGGATAATGCCAGTATCGTTCTGGTTGAGGGATTCTTATGAGAAAGTACAACAGCAGCTTTAAAACTGCATTTATTTCCGAGGAGGGAAGCAGACTCAAGAATAATGACTATTTCGGTTTTGTGGAGCTGGATAAGTATGCCTGCTATGTGATCGCCGACGGGATAACGGACATGCGGGATTCACAGAGCGCCAGAGAGGCGATAGAAGCAGTGGTCAGTGCATTCCAGAATGCGCCGGGAATCAGCAGAAGGAAGATAAAAGGATATCTGAAATACGCCAATAAGGAGCTGCTTAAGGGAAAAAGTTACGAGAAGTTAAAGGCATCCGTCACGGTAGTTGTAACCAATTATGAGAAATTCCGATACGGATACGCGGGAAATACGAGATTCAGACTGTACCGGGACGGACGCATGATCCTGGCAAGCTCTGATATGTCGCTTAGTCAGGACTTGGTTGAGGCGGACAAGCTGGCGGAAGATAAGCTGGCAAAGCACGAAGAGAGGAATAACCTGTATTCTTATCTCGGGAAGGCACATTTCAAGCCGTCCGTATCCAGGAAAAAGAAATTGGCGGACGGGGATATCATTACCCTGTATACGCGGGGCATATGGGAAAACGTGGACGAGGGAGAACTGTCCGATGTTTTTGCGGAGACCGGAAATGAACCTATAGAAGAGTGTGATAAGGTAGAAGACCTGCTCCTGTCCAGACAGCCGGAGAATCTGGATAATTACACTTTTGCGGCAATCTACATAGATAAGGTATTTGTTGACCCGAACCGTAGGAAAAGAATCAAGAAAATCATTACCATCACGCTTATCATTCTGGTGCTTGCGCTTGTCATCGGAGTGATCATTTATCTGTGGCAGAGGAGCAGAACCCGGAAACGCGAAGATATGGCGCAGTACATTGCCAACACGGAAACCTATATAGAAGATAATAATTATGTCAGGGCTAAGGAGGAGTGTGATAAGGCGCTGGAACTTGCCCGTAAACTCCGGGATAAGGAGACAGAAAACAGATATAACAACTATCTTCTCTGCTTGGAGGCGGTCATTAGGGCAGATGATTCTTATGATGAAGGAAAATATACGGAGGCGGAAAATGCATACCTCTCAGCGAAAGTCAGAACGCGGTATGCAGATAATATAGCCACCGATTACATAGAGAACAGGTTATCGCAGATTGACCACTATGAACAGGTGTTTAACAACATTGCATTGGGTGACAGCCTGTTAGAATATGGCAGCTATGAGATGGCGGAGCAGAGATATCTGGAAGCCAAGAAAGATGCGTCGGCGATCTATTTTACGGAAGGAAAGCAGCAGGCGTTAGATGCCTTGGAAAAACTGTATGAAGAGTGGAGCGCTGCCAGAGAAGAGGCAGAAGAACAGAGCGCCGAACAGGCAGCGGATGAGACGGCTGCTGCGGAACTGGTCGGACAGGGAGACAGTGCATACAGTGAAGGTGATTATGACGGAGCCATGGTATTTTATCTGATCGCCCTGGAGAAATACACGAAGATGGAGGATACCGTTCAGATTGCGTTCCTGAATAAAAAAATCATTGCACTGAATGAGAAACAGAATGAAGTGGAATCCAGAATGTCCGAGGCGAAGGAGTTCGAGGAACTGGCGCGGATGTATGAGGAAGAGAAGGACTACGATCAGGCGAAACTGCAATATCAGTATGCCAAGACGATCTATGAGGAACTGGATAAAACGAACAAGGTTGACGAGATTCAGGGCAAGGTAGATATCGTGGATACAAAGAAGGAGAAAAGCGAAGAAGACGCCGAGAGCGTAGGTACAACCGTGAGCGGGAACAATTAGATGATAGATGAAAAGGAATTTGACTACGAGAATTATATACAGGAGCAGTTGCGCAGAATCGACGATCTGGATGAGCGCAGATTTGCCAAGGAACTGCTGGTGGAGAGCCTGGGCAGGATGTTTGCATGGACGGAAGAGAAGTATGTAGCGTTGGAGCGGCGGGTGCGGAATGAACTGGATTTACCGTGGAAATGCTTTCATATTTGTATGACCGTGATAGATAAGAAAGATTATGATCCAATTAACAATTTCTGGTTTCCTGTATGTGAGGAAGATATTAAGAAAAATCCCGAACAGACATATAAAACCATCTATCTGGAAGCAGATGAAAGTGTCCGCAAAAAGTTTATGGAAATGGACATACTGACCGGAGTTGATAAAACGACAGGTCAGAGCATTAGGTTCAAAATAAAACGTTCAGACAGATACCAGAGAAGTATGAATAAGTTATATGCGTTGTACATGGGGAATCATGTACCGTGGCAGACGGTGCATATGGGGCATATAGAAAGGTTTTTTGATCTGATTCCGATAGATGCTGACCTGCCGGCAGAAGTGGACTGGACATTGCAGGATAAAGAGTGGGAGCCATATATCAAGAAGGAAATGATGCTGCTCTGGAATATCCACAAATCGTATGTTCATTCGAGAGAGTACAGGGTTCCGTGTATCGATGAAGTGTTTTATGAGCATGTATTTTATCTGCCGCGGGAGCAGAAAACAGTGGACGGATATCTGGTGGATGCCATGGAAGATATTTTCTCCATACGGTATGAGAAGAACAAAATCGTGCTAAAAACAAAGGCTGAGACACTGGAAGATATTTCTGTCTACAGACTTTGCCAGAAGGAACCGGAACAGTCTGCAGGTTATCGATATCCCATCTTGTCAAACCACAGGGAGGATAATTTGTCAGTAAGATATTTGCAGCAGACAGGGAACTTTATTCAGACACCGTGCGATCTGTACCGCAAAGTAGAGGAGATGGCAGATGGATATGAGATCAACATTCTAGGATATGAAATCGTTGATAATGCAAAGCGGGAATTCCTAAACGGAGACATGAACAGCTTCACCGGAGTAAGAATGTTTGTTAATGATACGAGAAAAGTATTGTTGTTCCGTATACAGAAAGAAGAGCAGTATCGGGAAGATTATCTGTATGAGTCACAGATTCGGTACATCCTCTCACAGTTGCAGCTGGAATTTCTGGAATACAGATGTATGGGAGTGTTGGTATGAATTACGCATGGGAAGCCATACTACAGGCAGAGAAAACCGATCGTGACCGGAACAATATGCGCTTCGTAGAAGCATCTGACCCAAGTCCTTACATAGAAGTATCAGTTATAGATTTGAATCAGGAGTACCCGGAAGAAGACAGGGTGGAAATCAACCCGCTCTATCGTCTGGGCGATGTGTTCGGGCGATTGTTTGACCGGAATATAGAAGAATTTGAACAGATAAAAGAAGTGTTTTTTGATGTCTGTATGCATCAGATCGTGCGACTGGATCTGAGAGAAGGACTTGCCAAGGAGGACTTCTATTACAGCCTCATCATGGATGATATAGCAAGAGGGATATACGGGTCCAAAACAAAACAACGATTTGTTCTTTTCGACAGGGCAGAACAGAAATGCATTGTACGGTCTTATTTACAGCTGTTGAAGACAGGAAACTATCTGGAAGAGTTCAGAAAAGTGATGTTAAGGATATATCCCCATGTTTTCATATATGAGAATAATGAGACCGCATATGAATTACTGATTTATCTGGGAGTAGCGGAATCAGAAGAGGAACGGGAGCGTACAGCTTTTTTACGGGAAATGTTTCTGCCGATTCAGGAGACGGTGCACTGGTTTTATGGACATCATTTCGGAATCATAGGGGTAGATGAGACGATGCTCGTGGATGAGATGGTGATTTTCTAGGCGAAAGCATACGAATAGCTGATAAGAGGGAAACTGCGGGCATTTATACAATAGGAGAAGCGATGGGCGGATACATACTCAACAGGGATGGAATCAAGGAAAAAGAAAATAAGAAGCTGTACAGGCAGGGAGAACTGGAATTGATGACGACCCATCAGCTCAGAGAGATATGCCGCCGGGAAAAGATCGTGCACGGCATCTTAAATCCCATGGACAAAGAAGAACTGGTTCACGTCATTATGCGCTATCGCGGAACTAGAGAACAGATGCTGATCTTAAGTAACAATGAAAGCGGGAATGAAGTGCTGGAGCAGATGCTTGGACAAGGGAAAATAAGGACAGTACAGGACAAGACACTGAATATCCCGTCCAAGATCATCGTATATGACGGACGCACGATGGATGAAAACGACGGAATCCATATTCCGTACAAGGCAATGCTGGAAGATACGAATGCGGTTCTTGTGAGCGGCGGCAGTAAGGTCTGTGGGATTTTCTATCTTCATAGGTGTGGAGATGATAAAGAGCATTTGTATGTGATGAAGAGCGGGCATGTATCCTGCAGGGAAGCTGATTTAAAAGATTATGATTTGTACTGCTTTGACCAGCAGGATTCCGATAAGATTTTCTCAATTTATTACGGAATGGGCGACGAAGTACCGGAGAATCTGTCGGCATACCGGATTCCACTCATGGATGTGGAAGTGCGGGAGCCTATAACTTTGAAAATGCCATTGGTGATTGATTTTGGCTCTACCAATACGACGGCGGGAGTCTATCTGGATTCTCTCTATTTTGAGAGTGCCAAAGGTGCGCCATTTACTGACAGATTTGAGAAAAATGCCATTCAGTATACTGTATTTGAGGGACACAGGAAACTCATGCCCTCTGTCGTAGGCGTTGTCTCAGTAGAACATGGCAAGGCACAGTTTGTATTCGGGCAGGCGGCAGTAGACTTGTCAAACGCCTGTTATGTGGATGAAGGATTCAGTATTTTCTATGACATGAAAAGATGGATCAGTGATTACGGGAAAGAAGAGGAGATTACCGACAGGGAAGGCAGAAGGACATTTCTTGCCCGTAGGGAAATCATCAGAGCTTATTTTCAACATATCATTGATGTTACGGAAAATCAGTTTAAATGCAAGGTTGGACAGATACAGATATCATGTCCGGTAAAACAGAAATTTCTCTTTCAGAAACTGTTCCGGGAGATACTGCCGGAATATGTCATGAAAGAAGATGAAATGATAGATGAAGGCGTGGCAGTTCTATACAATACGATCTCCGGGATGTTAGAGTCCAGGACAATAGAAATGGGTCGGACCTATCAGGCGCTGATCGTAGATTGCGGCGGCGGAACGACTGACTTGTGTGCCTGTCATTTCAAGGTACAGGACGACAGTGTGGCATATCATATCCGTATTGATACGGCGTATGAGAACGGGGATACAGATTTTGGAGGCAACAATCTGACATATCGGATCATGCAGTATTTAAAGATACTGCTCGTGGAACAACTGTCGCCCCGTCATGGCTGGGAACTGCCCGTATCTTCCACAGATATTCTGCGTGAACTGGACATGGATATATTCAGATATGTAGATGCGAACGGAACGGAACAGTTGTATCGCACGTTAGAAGAGGCATATGATTCGGCGGAGAGATGGATTCCGACCCGTTTTAAGGAGTACGAGACAAGAAGCAGGGAAGAGTATTTTAAGGTAAAGAACAATTTCTATATGCTGTTTTTTCTTGCGGAGCAGATCAAGAAACATTTCTACGAGCAGGCAGGAATCCTGCGGGTAGGTATTACGTCGGAGGCGAAACAGAAATCTGATATTACATGGATACAGGCAGACAAATGGAAGTTATCCTTGCAGGAATCCGATGGATTTCAGGTGGTTAAGGAGTTCCCGGAGATCATACTGAATCTGTATGAGGTCGGGTTGATCCTAAGAGGAGATATCTATGGGATCATCCGTAAATTCATGGAACCGATGTATCGCGAGGATAAGCTTAGATATTTTTCCTTCCTCAAACTGACCGGACAGTCATGCAAGATAGATATTTTCAGGGAGGCATTGAAGGAGTTTATTCCCGGCAGAATGATACAGTTCAAGCGCAAGAACAGAGATGCCGCAGGGGATATCGATCTTAAGATGAGCTGTGTAGACGGGGCGCTTAAATTCATGCGGGATAAGAGACTCGGGTATGCACAGATCGAACTGCATTCGGACAAGCCGGTGCTCCCATATACTGTCAGTGCATTTACGCATAATGGCAGGGAAGTAGAATTGGTGAACGGCTTTATGCGGGAAGAAGAGACCGGATATGTCTCGCGCAATCTGGAAGATGTGACGTTACAGCTTTTCCTAAAAGACACAGAGGGAAAAGTCAGATACAGATTCCACTTCGACTGTGAACCGGAGCGGTTTGAAGAGGTGACTTATGAAGATATTCAGAAGGTGCACGGCAACAATATCTTGCAGAAAGAAACCGACAGTATCGTGAATCAGGAGATCAGATTCTTCGCGTGGAAAAAGTGCAGGGACTGGGGATATGTCATCGTGCCGGTCTGCCGTAAGAACGAGAAGCTGTATATGGGAACAGAGCAGTTCTATCCCTTCGAACATGAGGGATGGGTGAAGAACTATTTTGACGGAATGAAATAACAGAAGGGAAATGATCGTATCGTATGGAGCACATATACCCTGCATTTGAACGTGGACGAATCATGAAAAAAGAATTATTGTGGGCGATCAGGGATTACTCCTATTCTGCATTGCATTTGCAGTATCAGGATTATCCTGACGGTATCATATCGGGATGCGGTATACGCATAGAGGAGAATATTCTGTGCATAGCTCCCGGAGTGATTAAATGTCAAGGCTTTATTTTTCTTTTGACGAAAGAGGAACGGCTAGAATATGCGCCGACAGACAAGTATATCAGTCTGAAATTCCGTCTGGCTAAAAAAGAAGAGCTGACGGATTACACCAGATACATAACAGAGTTTGCACTGGATGAAAACCTTGAACGGCAACCGAATGAGATTGAAATATGCAGATTCAAGTTGAAAGAAGGAGCAAGGCTCAGAACAGATTATAAAGATTTCTTCGACATACAGACGGAGTTCGATACGGTCAATCTGGCAGACGCTACATGGTCGGCGGCTGGCGGCGATACATTGTCCAAGGAGATTACAGATTATTTTGCAAGGAAAGTACTGGAATGCCAAAAGTCACAGGAGAGCGATATACAGTTCGCATATTTGCTGCTACAGAGCAAAGGCGCTGTGAAGTATGAGGTTCTGGCAGATTATGTCAGCAGAAAAACAGGCAGGAGCGGAAGCAGCGGCGGACAGGAGATGTTCCATACATTAGAGAATATACTGGACGGGATAAGGAAAGGTACAGATACACAACATTCCGGTCGGATGACACAGGATCATAGGATGATTATCCTTGATTAAAACAAAGAAAGTACAGGCAAATGGAAGGAGGCTTTGTTATGGATTATCTGGACAAAGAGATAATGGAATTTCGCAAGAGTGCAAAAAAAAGCAAATACAACAGTCTGGAGACAGGAATGTATATCAAGGACATGCTTGTTCATTTTGAGGAGACACAGGTTCTGAATGATAAAGTTTCGATTATACTGCCGGAAGGATTTGTTGACATGCCTTCTGAAATAGCCAGAATCAAGTACCCGTCCGAACAGCGGCCACAGGTGATCAGGACGAGCGAAGACGGAACCGTGAATTTTACTTTCAGCCTCTACGAAGTGGAATTTAATGAAAAACAGATTGAAGACGCATTAGGACAATTTAAGGCAGTTATCCGCAAAGTGAATCCGGCATTTATATTCTATGACTTTGTCATTGAAAAAGATAAGGCATTGGGCTGGTTTGATTTTAAGAGCTACGGGTTAGATGAGCAAATCTACAATGTCATGTATATTATACCGGTCGAAGGAAAACTGATGCATGGAATATTCAACTGTCTGTACAGGGATATTCTGGAGTGGAAAGAGCCGGTGCACCAGATCATGATGTCCGTTACGGATCTTACGCAGAAGAAGGAGTAAACAGCGATATGAGAGATGAATTGATCAAAGTAAAGCCGTTTGAATTTATAGATTATCTTGAGATAAAAGGAAGTCAGGCATTCGGCAGTCATGGAACATTGAAGATTACAGGACATATCTTAGCCGAGAAAGAACAGGAATATATCAGCCTTATGACAGATGAAACATGGGTGCATGTAGATGCTGTCACCTATGAAGGGACTACCAAAAATATATTTAAGGGAATCATATGGGATGCGGATATAGAGAAAGTCGGCGAGACATGCGTGCTGACACTGAACCTGATCACCGGCAGCTACCTGATGGATACCACAAGACATATCAGGAGTTTCCAGGATGATGGGATATCCTATGATTCTATGCTGGGTACTATAACAGAGGAGTACAGTAGTAGTGCATATAAGATGACAGTAGGGCAGGGAACTACAATTCCGGGCTTTGTTCTGCAATACAATGAGACAGACTGGGAGTTTGCGAAGCGCCTCGCAAGTCATTTTGCATCAGACATCTATCCCGATAGTGCATATGAAGGAACCAAGATATATTTCGGTGAGCCGGAAGCAGGAGCAGGAGCGGAGATTACTACCAATGAATACTCTGTGACGAAAAAGAATAAGGAAACTTACAGCTATACGGTAAGATGGCGGGAATTGTTTCATCTGGGCGAGTGTGTGCAGTTTAACGGGATGCCGGTATGGATAGCGGGAATCGATACGGAACTGGACGGAAGCGAACTGTATCATACATATCATTTAGTACAGAAAAATGAAATCAAGACCGAGGAGAGACATAACGAGAAATGTGTCGGTGCATCGCTTACAGGGACGGTGCTTGCGGTGGAGAAGGATAAGGTTCAGGTAGAACTTGAAAAGGACGAGAACAAAGACCGCGCCGGAAAAAGATGGTTCCTATATGCAACGCCCTATTCTTCACCGGACGGTACAGGATGGTATTGTATGCCGGAGGCAGGAGATAAGATCAGACTGCGGATTCCGTCGGATCATGAAGAAGAAGCGTATGTTATCAATTCAGTGCATATGGATTCTACAGACGGTTCCGAAAGACAGAATCCGGATTTCAAGTCGATTATGAATAAGCAGGGAAAAGAGATACTGCTCACACCGAAATCATTGATTCTGACAAACAATGCCGGAATGAGTATTGAGATTCTGGACGACGAGGGAATCAAGATCATAAGTGATAAGGACATTACATTATCGGCAGCGGATTCCATTGAGATTACGAGCGCCACGTCTAAATTAGAGCTGTATGCCAAGGAGAATCTCCTTTTGCAGCAAGGGGATACGCAGTTGACTATGGATGGGCAGATGCGGGTGAACGGAGCCAGACTGAATCTGAATTAGAGCATGACGAGGCGGGTGAGTATGATGGCAGAAGAAAACGATCAGAGAGAGCAGTTACTGAAAGAGGTATCTGCGAGAGTATTTGCTGGGATATGGGAAAAGAGAATGGCTGTCATACGGCAGGATTATACAGCCAATCAGACCGAGTATGACCAAGAGATCATCAGCATTATAGAGAATCTACTATTGAGATGGAAGCAGCTTTATGACGGTGAGACAAAGGACTTAAAATATATCATCATTTCACCATTGAGCAGCGGAGTCATCACTAAGAGCTACGAATTTGAAATAGCGTTGTTTGACCGGAATCTGTATCTTGAGGAGAATCCTCTCTGCGCCTATTGGACGCCGGAATTCATATTTAAAGATATGGAAGAGGATATCAGTGTCTATAAACAAATGGCGGCAAAAGAGATGATACGTTTGCGGGAGGACGAAGTCTATGAAATGAGAAGACGCTATGCATTATGCCATGCTTATGTCACCATGTTCTATATGGATGCGGTCATCAGAAATGTGCATACACTGCCTGTATGGAGGGAAACAGCAAAAGAGGATGTCAGGGTAATGTATGGAACCTATATGGAAAAAATGGTGGAACTTGGGACTGTGCGGGAAGAAGGTGGAAAATGAAATTTTATCTATTAGAAACAGATGCATCGTACACGAACTATCCCAAGATAAAGAAATGGTTTGGGAGAATCGATTACAGAGATTTGAACATACATGACGCTTATAAAATTCCGCACAGGCAGATATTTATGATCCATGAGAATGAGAATACGGTCTTTACCAGTATTGTGGACAAGCCGTTTCCGATGGTCACTGCGGAAGTGAGGGAAGTTCTTGATATGTACGAACCACACATTATCTATAAAGAGATCGTACTGCTGGACCAACAGTATGAAAGAGCAGAAGTATACTATCTGCCAATCCTGGAAGAGATGGACTGTCTGAATGAGAAGAGCGAGTACAACATGGACAGAAGCATTATCAAAAAAGGAATCATCGATTATGAGAAGACAGAAGAAAAAGCAATATTTAGGTTAAAGGGATTCGACCATTACTATATGGTCGGAAGGATTGATCTGGTAGAGAGCATCTTGAAGAGGAATGTCAGAGGGATTGGATTAAAAGAATTGGATGTGTATGAAGGAGGAATACGATGAGCCGTGATGAGTATCTTGTAAGAGGTGCAACGTTAATTTGTACAAATGGAAGTCATAAGAGGAAGATTAACCTTCCGAAATGTCATGGGGTTTATGCAACTAAGCATCCATTATTGCATAAAGGAAATCATTTAGAAGAATGGAGATGTGATGAAAATAACTGTAATATTACATCATTTGGGGTATGCACTCCTAAAGAAGGAATATTTCCGCCAACGGAAATTAAGACATATCTTAGAACAGGGGTTAATAGTAAAGATGGGCTGTGCGGACCAGCAACAGGACACATGTGTCGTCCAGAGATAATTGGTGATTGGAGGACGACATATGAAAAGACGAGAATTGTGGATAATGGTATGTTTAACTCGGCAGATAGAAATCGTGCTAACAATGCATCAGGTCGTCCGATTGGAGAAGATACGCTAACTATGCAATCATTTCTGGTATGTAAATACGGAGGAGAAATTAGATCGATTGATTCCGGTCAATTTTCGCCTGTCACTAAAAGTGATTTTTGTAATCCGTCTGATTATAGCAAAGTGATGGGTACGCCGAGTGCAGGCACTAATAAGGCGTATGAAATTGATGGAAACAGATAAGTTTAAGTATATTCAAAACAGAAAACACTGGTGCTGGGCTGTTGCATGTAAGATGGTGGGCGAGCAATATAAGAGGCTGCATCCAGAGTTCGATTTTACGATTGTAAGAGTGCGACCTGAAGGTTACGGATATGTGACAGCATCAGAATATAAAAATGGCGTGGTGACAGATAACATTGATGGAATCAACTGGAAATTACAGTGGACATATAAGGTCAGAGTTGATGCATGGCAGAGGGCAATCGTCATGAATGCCAATACCGGCAGATATATCGGATATGACGGTGATATCGGCGGTGATGATGAGGCAAAGACCAGAGGAATCAAATATTATCTCACCGGCGACATACACAGTGACAGGGTGGAGGTCGAGACGTTGGGATTTTATGACGACACGGTGTCATTATGGGAGAGGTATAGGAACCAACTCATTGAGTCTGCCAGCCGTCAGGAGTACATCATCGGAAATGCAGTGTTACATGATAAAAATGAATGTCATTCATTTGTGATACTGTGCATGGAAGGGGAGAAAGTGATGCTCTACAATACTGCAGACGGGGAAATTCTATATTGCAGTGCTAAGGAGACTTTTAGCTGCGGATTTAAGAGCAGACTGGGTATCGGGATTATCAAGTGGGTACAGAGGATCGTATGAGTGAAAATGCGCAAAGGGGGAAACTGAGGATATGGATGCAGTGACCAGCGGAAATATACAGATTGATTCTGTTATAAAGATTAAGTATGTAACCAAGTTAAAAATAGAAATTGAAGCACAGAACCACGGGATATGCAGAATGTCGGGCATGCTTGAGGACGGTATGGAAGCGCAGCAGATTTTATCTGCCATGGATGATATACCCATCTGTATCATTAGGAGTGAAGAAAGCAGTGAGATTCTGTTCCGGGGTATTGTTAAGAAAGCGGATATATATGTGGTGAACGGGGTATACCATACTGATCTGTATGCCGTTACACTGAGTGAAATGCTGGACAGGACAAAATGCCAAAGATCATTCCAGAATGCCATGATGACCTATGAACAGGTCATTAAGAGAGTTCTGGAATCTTATGGGAATCTGAGTGTATTCTGCGCAGAAGAAGCACAGGAAAGGATTAATGAACCGGTCATCCAGTACGGGGAAACAGACTGGGAGTTCCTTATGCGGCTGGGGAGTCATCTGCATATCCCGCTGTATGCGGATTATCTTTCGAAAAGCCGGGTGTTGTATTTCGGCATGGAAAAGGGAGGAAGAGCCAGCGTAGAGAACAGCCCCTGCCACGTGGGAATCAGTCGGGGATTCCATGAGGCAGACCGGAGGAAAGATTATGTAACAAGAAAGGATTACCTGTATTATACGATGGCATCTGAAGGAAGTTACCGGATAGGGGACAGCATCCGCATTGGCGCAGGGAACTATACCGTATTCAGGAAACAGGTGGAACTGGTTCATGAAAAACTGGAATTTACATATCAGGCTGGCGGATGCGGGAACTGGTACATCCCGTACATAGACCACGACAGGCTGACAGGAATGGAATTCACAGGGAAAGTGGTCAGCACACAGGCAGAGAAGATGAAGGTCGGATTACAGATAGACGAGCCGTATGTGGGAGCGGATCATGAATGGTACTGGACGCCGGTTTCCGGGAATACCATGTATGCCATGCCAGAGAAAGGCAATAATGTCAGGCTGTATTTCGGCTCCGGTACGGCTTCGGAGGGGACAGCGGTATCTGACATAAGAAGCAACGGCGGGAGTATGCCCGGACAGCAGAAGAGGACATTCACGACGGCAGCGGGGAAGAAGATGGAACTGCACCCGGAGCATCTGTCCGTGCAGGGCGGAGGCGGACAGGCTTCCGTGACCGACGGACAGGCAGTGTTATTCGGAAGTACGGCAAAGGCGGAAATGACAGCGTCAGGACTGGTGAGACTTGAAGCGGCACGGCTCCATGTATATACACCACAGGAGATCAACATGTACAGGAGCAGGGCATGGTGTGAAGAAAAGGAGAATGATATCACATCGAAGGGAACAAAGAGCAACCCGCCAACAGGGACGGGAGATGCAGGGTTTACCTTCAGCAATGAGTTCAATGCGATGTCAGATACCGGAATATTATGTGCATATGAATTCATAAGATATAACCCTTTTCAGGATGCCCCGGAAGAGCAGGAGAGCGGTGCGGATATCCTGTGTGAAGTTCTGCTTAATATGGAGATAGGTTTGGCGGTAGTAGGAAGTGTTGCCCTTCTGGCAGGATATGCTGCAGCCGTATTCTTCTCGGGAGGGGCTGCGGCAGTGTATGCGCCTTATGTGGTGGGTGGACTGTCTTTTATCCTTGGTTCAACGGCAGTTTATGGAGTGGCGATGAATGACTGCAAAAGAGGAGAGGTGAGCAGTAAAAGTACATATATCATAACCGGGGCGATAAAATCAGTTGAAGGAGCCGTGGCAGGAGCAGCAATATGTATGGCACCGGGCTATGCAGCAGGTACGGTAAACGCCATATTTCCGGGTGGCATGTTAATATCAAATGTAATTATACCGGCGAGGAATCTGGTAAAAATTGCAATGGCAGGGACAATCACGGCATCGTCTGTCAACGTGATGGTCAAGATCAACGATGAGGTCTCAGCAGTAGTAGGAGAGAATGTAATAAGGGATACCATGGGAGCGGAAAAATATGATATAGTAAAAAGTGCAACATCATTTATGAGCGACTGGATATTCTGGGACTCTATATTTCATCCTGAATATTTCAATGGAAATGCTACGGGGAGTATCCGGCAGAGTGGGATGAGCGAGAATGGTGAGGATAATTCAAAATGTAGATATACAGTAGATCCATCTATGATTCCAGATGATGAAGCAGCAGGAGTATTACGAAATGGTGAATATGTTATTAACCCAACTGCCCATAACATCAATGATTATATTAATGAGGGCTCCAATTATTTGGGAAACAAAAATATGAATGGTCAATATATGTACGTTGTTGATATGGACGGTAATATTATTATAGGAACAAGAGGGGGACAAAGAATGCCACATCCTACATTAGTTGGGGGCAGCAATCCTCAAGTGCAGGCAGCGGGTATGGTAGAAATACGAGGTGGTAAAATATATAGTATCAACAATGCCAGTGGTCATTTTAAACCCGGGAATGAATGTTTGGGGATAGTAGAGGACACTTTTAGCAATTTGCCACAAAAAGTTTTTTCAAAAGATTTTCAAGGGTATTTGCCCTATGGAGAATAAGGAGGGGTTATGAGCTATATAGGTACATGGGGATTATATCAATGTTTTAGAGGAATTGATGATGAAATGATTGATTCTGAATGTAGAGTGGAATTTTTTGAATTACGACCAAATGGAAAAGTTTTTCAATGTATATCAACGCAAGATGAAAAAATTATTTTGAAGTATGGAGAAAAAGCATTTCAAGTAAATCCAAGGCTCTACAAGATAGTAAAGGAACCATTGTATAAAGTGGGAGAAACAGTAGAAATTATTGAAAAGTCAACAGTAGGACAAATAGTAGATGTAAATTGGCATATAAAGAATAATGCACCATTCTATTTTGTCGAAGTTGATGGAAAGAAAAGCGGAAAACGATACATGGATTTTGATTTAAGGAAAGTGAATTGAAATGAAATATGTAGAATTAAGTAAAGAAATTTCTTATGCTTTGCGACATGCTCCGTGGGAGTATGAGTTAGAATTGGATGAAGAAGGTTGGGTTCCAGTTGAGCAGCTTTTAGATGCATTGCATAGAACCGAGAAATGGAGCAGCATTTGTGAAGCGGATTTGAATGAGATGATTGAAAAATCTGAGAAGAAGCGGCATGAACTTGTAGACGGGAAAATTAGAGCACTTTATGGACACACTGTGTCAATGAGAATTTTAAAAGAGAAAAATGTTCCACCAAACATTTTGTATCATGGTACAGCAAGGCGATTTTTACAATCGATAATGGAAAATGGCCTATTACCTCAAGGTAGACAATATGTTCATTTGTCACAGGATGTTGAAACGGCTAAAATAGTAGGAATCCGCCATGATGATAAGCCTTGTATATTGGTTATTGATGCAAAGAGTGCATGGAATGAGGGTGTAAACTTTTACATAGGAAATGAAAAAATTTGGCTTGCGGATCAAATACCAGCTAAGTATATCAAAGAAAATGTAACAAATTCATAAATTATCCTTGATGATTCTAAAATGCCCATGTTGCAATGGCGCTCACCGAGGGGTATAAGGGGAACAGAACCTCTAAAGATCTGATTTCAACACAGTATCGGGAGTATTTCTAGGCTTGAAAAAGTCTTGGAATGCCTCCGATTTTTCTTTCTATGAGGTTTCCAGATATTCTTCATCCTGCTTCAAGTTTTGGCAGATGTTATGAAATTCCCGTTTTTCAAGATGAGTATGGAGAAGCCTGAAAAATCAGTGTCCATCATAACAAGAACTTCCTTTTTTGCTAACAGACGAGCCATATGAAGCGGCAGACTATTGTGACCTTGACGCTTTTGTGAGTATATCCATTTCTGCGATTGGCAGTTTCTTTGTAACCATGATCATTCAGATCATAGTCAAACTGGCAGTTCATTTCTTCCTGAAACATGACTTCAAACATGGAATAAAGATAAAATATGTTACCAGACTGAAAATAATGGTTGAAGTGCAGGAACATGGGACATGCAGAGTGGAAGGTCTGCTTGAAAACGGCATGGAAGCACAGAGAATATTGTCCTCTGAAGAAGATATTCCGATTTGCATTACCAGAAATGGAGAAAGCAGTGAACTCCTGTTCAGAGGTATTATCAAAGAAGCAGCAGTATATGCGGTTAACGGAGTATACCACACAGAAGTATACGCAGTATCAGCCAGCGAAAAGCTGGACAGAATTAAAAAACAGCGTTCTTTTCAAGACGCTGCCATGACATATGAACAGGTAGTCAGGAGGGTTCTGGAACCCTATGGAAATATGGAAGCAGTTTATACAGATGATGCACAGGAAGCGATAAGCGAGCCGATCATCCAGCACGGGGAAACAGACTGGGAATTCCTGAAACGACTGGGGAGCCATCTGCATATTCCTCTGTATGCGGACTGTGAATCAGCCGGCAAGGTCTTATATTTCGGAATGGAGAAAGGCGTACATATTGATTCGGAGGGAAATCTCTGCCATACGGGGATCAGCCGGAAATATTACGGGATAGACCGGAACAAAGACAGTGTTACGCGGAAAGATTACCTGTATTACATAGTAAGAAGTGACGGGAATGGCAGGATCGGTGATGATATTGATACAGGATATGGTAATCATGTGATATACAGGAAATGCATCGAACTTAACCATGAGCAGATAGAATTCACATACTGGGCTGGCGGATGTGGGAACTGGTACATCCCGTACATAGACCATGACAGGCTGACTGGCATGGAGTTTACAGGAAAGGTGGTCAGCACGCAGGCAGAGAAAATGAAAGTCGGATTACAGATAGACGAGCCTTATGTGGGAGCGGACCATGAGTGGGACTGGACGCCGGTTTCAGGAAATATCATGTATGCCATGCCGGAGAAGGGAAGCAGTGTCAGGCTGTATTTCGGTTCCGGTACAGCTTCAGAGGGGACAGCGGCATCAGACATAAGAGGCAATGGCGGGAGTATGCCCGGACAGCAAAAACGGACATTCACGACGGCAGCAGGGAAGAAGATGGAACTGCACCCGGAGCATCTGTCCATGCAGGGCGTAGGCGGACAGACAGGTATATCTGACGGACAGGCAGTCTCATTTGGAAGTGCGACGAAGGCAGAACTGACGGCATCAGGGCTGGTGAGGATGGAAGCTGTAACGATCCGTGCGTACACCCCGCAGGAGATCAACATGTACAGGTCGCGTGCCCGCTGTGAAGAAAAGGGTAAGGATATCATACCGAATGGAACGAAGAGCAATCCACCGACAGGGACAGGAGATGCGGGGTTCACTTTTAACAATGAGTTCAATGCGCTGTCCAGCGTCAATGTGCTGTGCGGGACGGATTTTATCCGTTACAAACCCTATGAGGATGACCCGGAAGAGACAGAGCCGGATGACGGAGGGTTCAGCTGGGGGAAACTTGCCGGGCACTGCCTTGCAGGACTGGCAGTCGTGGGAGGTGTGGCACTGGGAGCAGGGTATCTGGCATCCATCGTGTTTACGGGAGGAGCAACAGCGGCATTTGCACCATGGGTCGTAGGCGGTCTGGCAGGACTGTGCGGCACGGCGGCAGTAGGAGGGATGGCGGCAAATGACATCCGGCGAGGCGAGGTGAGCGGTCTTGGTGATTATATGATGACCGGACTTGTAAGTTCCACAGAGGGAGCGGTGGCAGGAGCGGCATTTTGTATGGTGCCGTATGCATCGGAGGTAGTGTTAGCGCAGGTAGTGCCATATGGGATGACGGGGGTCTTTCTGCCGGCGGGTGTGTTTGTCAGCGGCGAGACCATCATGACAGCAACCATGCTGACAGGATACACGGTGACCTTCAGCAACATGGCGGTGAAGGTGAATGATTCAATGGTGGGTCTGGCAGGGACTAACATGATGGCGGACATGATGGGGCAGGGAAACTACCAGCAATTCAAAGATGTGTCGGCGATGGGCAGCAATACAGTGCTGATGATGGGATTGTCAAATCCGAGATTGTATGGTACAAATAATAATAATGCGGGGAATATCCGGCAGAATGCGTCGTATGATAATAGTGCGGATGGTACAGAGCCAGTGCCAGGAGCATCGAAATTAATTGGAGCGGGAGAAGGTGAACAATTTGGAGTATATGCATCTAAAGCAACGCCGGTTGAAGGATATTCAGATGTTATTGTTCATGGAGCACCACCCAACCAAGTAGGAGTAATGCATAATGGCAAATGGGTATATTTGGATCAGCGCTCTCTTGCAAATTATTTAAGACAGGATCAGGGTTATTCAGGTGGACCTATCAGGCTTTTGTCCTGTGGAACAGGGTCGACACAAAATGGATTTGCTCAGAATTTAGCAAATAAAATGGGAGTAGAAGTAATGGCACCATCAGATACTATTTGGGCTTTTCCAAATGGTAAACTAACCATAGGTCCAAAATCTTTCAATAATACAGGTCAATGGAATATTTTTAGACCGGGAAACCATTAAACTATTAAAAGGAGCGTTGATTTTATGAAATTAAGAAGACAAGGATTTTATAAAGAGATGCCACATGGTGACGAAAGTGATCCGTCTATCTATGAATTTATAGATAAAAATGAAAAGCTGGAAATTGATAATATATGCAATTATTTAAGGGAGGGAAGTGTTTTGGTTGCATGTGGAGGAGTAACACAGGATATTATAAATCCTCAAAATGGAAGTGCAGGTTGTCCGGATATGCTAACAGACGGAATTTGGTTGTGGCCTGGTGATCTGGCGTATTACGTCAAACAATATTATCTAAAATTAGATGATGAATTTATTCAAACTATGATGGACAATCATTGGCATGTTAAGGATGATATAGATATTGACTTTGATAATATAGAAGTCATTTAAAGATGAACAATTTGATAAATGTTCATTTTCATGCAAGCCAATATATTTTACCCAATTGGTAGGAAAATGATAAATATATGAAGACATATGGACTAGCATCACATCCAATAAAAAAAGCAATCTGGTTTAGTAGATAATCATCTCAATTATCTTGATTTTCCAGCAAAAGGATGGAGGTATAAGGGGGAAGCAGAACATCTCAATCCTGTCTTTGACAGTCTTTTAAGGTAAAAAGTCTCGTAGACTGCTCTGGTGGCGGATTGCGAGACTTTCATATATTTTATAAATGCACGTTATGCTATCTATTTTTTGTTTGAGAGCAGATGTTCCTCATTTTTGCTATGGGAACAATCTGCCATATGAGGATTACCCAGAAGAAACAGAGCGGATGATGGAGTGTTCAGTGGGAAAACTCGCAGGGACTGTTTTGTGGGAATTGTAGTAGCTGTGGTAATAAGGGCAAGTGTATGATTTGCAACAGAATCTAAAAAATTTACAGCAGAGTGGATTGCCATTATATCCGAGTCAAGGAGCAACTGTAGATTTGTGGCAACGTAGTTTAGAAAGGATTCAATAAGGTGGGATATAATTATGGATGAAAATAAAGTTTCAAAGGTAAAATCGTTGTTATATGATTGTACAAATGATGAAGTACGAAATATAATTTCACAAATTGAGGATCCAGATATTTTGTATGTATATGTATATAATTATAATTGGGATAATGGATTTGGAATCCCGCAACAGATTCTTGATAATAATAAATGTAATCTGAGTATTGCATTATTAGTTTTTTACAGAGCCGAGGGAGTTAGTTATTTACTTGATAAATCTTACAATGAAAGCTTGCCACAGTGGTCTAATTTTATAAAGAAATTATATGATTCTATTTTGGATGGAAAATATCAAAATGCAGGAATAGAATTTAGAGCACCTTTGTCGAAAGTGGAATTATTTAAATTAAGGAAAGTATTAACAGAATGGGAAAATATCTTTATTGAAAGCATTGAAGGGGAAAATTTGGATATTGATCTGTAATTTATAAATCTTATTACAATTTTATTTAGAAGGTTATAGTAAGACACTTGTGAATATTGCCTCAGACGGAACAATAAATGTAAAGAATTTGGATTAAGAGAGGGGGTAAATATATGAGAGATAAGCTAAAAAGTGTAGAATATTTTAACGAATTTATAGATGAGGATTTATTGAGAATCAAGAAGTTCTCTGATAAATTAGAGTGTGGAGAAGTTAAGCCTGAACGGGTAGCTCCTGTAAAATCAAAGATACATGACCTAAAACTTGGAATATTAATAGCTAAGTATTCGAAAGGAGATGAAGTATCATCATTGGAAAAGGACTATACAGATTTGATAGATAGCTGGAAAGATGTTTGGGAACCAGATTGCTATAACAAAAATTTAAAAATGATTTCTTTGGGGGTTTTGTTTGGAAGTGATAAAGTACATGCGGAACAAGTGAAGAATATGCTGGATACTTCTAATATAAATGATTGGCTTCTTGGCTTTGAATTAGATGCATGGATTGGAAAACAAAGTGAAGTAAATAAAAAACTGCTATTTCCGGATGCCTTTTCCACGTTACAAAAAGTAGTATATGAGGAAAATAAAGTTGAACTTTTAAAAAAATATTTAATTAGTGAATGGTATACAGAGGATTGTGGGTGCTATGATGCACATGCGAGCAAGCAAAATATATATTATGGATATTGGAGTTTTGAGGCGGGGGCAATTGCTAAAATATTAAATATAGATGATAGCAGTATAAAAAATGTATCTTATTATCCATATGATTTAGTTCATTATCGAAAGTGATAGACAAATTGGGTAATGCTTTTGAAGTAATGTTTTACAGATTTGCAGATTAAGATTTTGTAAAGCTTTTGGGATATTTTGATAAGTTACAAAATCTTACATTATTATATAATAAAGGATTTTTTAGTATTAAGATAAATATAGTATCGGCGATATTTCTCTAAAAGATTATGAAATATCGTCGATTTCTTTCTGCCAACAGGATTGTCAGCGGTGAGACCATCATGACAGCAACCATGCTGACAGGATATACGGTGACCTTCAGCAACATGGCGGTGAAGGTGAATGATTCCATGGTGGGTCTGGCGGGAACCAACATGAGCGGATATGATGGGGCAGGGGAACTACCAGACTATCAAAGATGTGTCGGCGATGGGCAGCAATACAGTGCTGATGCTGGGATTGTCAAATCCGAGATTGTATGGTACAAGTAATAATAATGCGGGGAATATCCGGCAGAATGCGATGTATGATAATAAGGAGAACGAACCAGTAAATATACAGCTAAAATATAAGGATGGATGGACAGATGCGCAGAAAGCTGAAGCGGATGCGAAGGTTAAAGCTCTCTCAGAAGCATATACAGTAAAAACAGATGTGCAAAGAGGTGGTACCTCGGCTTCATCAATGTACAAGTCAGCATATGGTAGTGGTTCTGTGCCAAGCGGATACGATGTGGATCATGTAATTGACTTGCAACTAGGGGGAGCAGATGATATATTAAACATGAAACCTTTAGATATGAGTGTTAATAGAAGTCTCGGAGCACAAATATCACATGCTATAAAAGATTATCCTGTTGGTACGGAATTTGGAACATTTACAATACAATAAAAAGGAGGAAATGTTATGTTTGACCAATTTATGAATTATTTTCAGGTAGAAGATAAGGTGATAGATACCGGGGATGCGTACAATGATTTTATCCGGCAGTTGGGTGGAAGGGCATTTGGAAAAGGAGTTTTTAATTCGTTTTCTGATAAAAATATAGGACAATGGACAGAGATCATCGGAGAGGCATTCCCTGATTTTAAAGGAAAATTCAAGGTGTTCGGCTATGACTGGCTTGGACGGTGTTTTGGAATCGATTTAAGGGACAAGTCGTATGGGAATGTCTTATTGTTTGAAATAGGCACTAATGATATCCTCGAAATCCCATGTCCTTTTGAAGGATTTCTTAACGGGGAAATACCGTTACATTCCGATGCGTGTCTGGCTGAGCCGTTTTTCAATGAGTGGATGGAATATTCAAAGGCAGAACTCCAATATGGAAGATGCATTGGCTATAAGATCCCATTGTTTTTAGGTGGCGCAGACACGGTTGAGAACCTTGAAGACAGCGATATGGAAGTATATTGGAGCGTGATAACGCAAATCAAGAACCAGCTATAGTAGTTCTGATGATAAGGGTGTATGAAACTTTTATGTATTATATTTAAATAATGTCATATAGAAGCGCATTATCTTAATTGATTGATGGTGCGCTTTTATTGTGAGTATGTTGTAGAATTGTTGTAACTATATATGTAGATTATAGCTATATTTCGCCTTGGAGGACAGAATTTGACAAAGGTAAATTATACCGGCGTGGCGAGGTGAGCGGTCTTGGTGATTATATGATGACCGGACTTGTAAGTTCCACAGAAGGAGCGGTGGCAGGAGCAGCATTTTGTATGGTGCCGTATGCGTCGGAGGTAGTATTAGCGCAGGTGGTGCCATATGGGATGACGGGGGTCTTTCTGCCGGCGGGGGTGTTTGTCAGCGGCGAGACTATCATGACAGCAACCATGCTGACAGGATATACGGTGACCTTCAGCAACATGGCGGTGAAGGTGAATGATTCCATGGTGGGTCTGGCAGGGACTAACATGATGGCGGATGCCATGGGACAGGGGAACTACCAGCAATTCAAAGATGTGTCGGCGATGGGCAGCAATACAGTGCAGATGAGATTGGTCAAGTGTTAGGTGATGGATGGACTAGAAGTACATATGGGAGTAATGGTAGTGGATGGAAATTTATAGAGGATGCACATCCAGATAATGTTGTATTTTATCATGGCGGTGGTGGTGTACATGAAGGAGCATATTGGGGTGTGAAATCTGGGCAAACAGGTACAGTTAAGGTTGTTGATACTTCTACATATGTGTCTTTGCCAAAAGATAAGGCAACAATTATATATAGCGAGGATTGGTAAAATGTTAAATAAATATGAAAAATTAAGAGAGGATATGTATCAAAAATTTGTATTTACATTAAAACGATGCGGTAAGTTCCTTTTGAATGCTACAGATACAGTGATTGAAACATATATTTTTGAAGACTTTGATCTTGGTGTGAGAAGTGATATTTGTGATGAAAAATTGGAAATATTTATAGAAGAAGGCTGGATAGATAAAGAAATAAAAGAAAAATGCTTGCAATTAAGAAATTCGTTTACCAATATTCAATCTGAACATCCAAAGATATGGAATGTTCAATCTGTAAGGATATCGAAAGTTTGGTTAGAAATTCTAGAGTTATCTGACGAAATAAAATCTTTGCTTTATTATTAAATTTTTTATGGCGTTACAATCGGTGAACCTGTCATCCAGTACAGGGAAACATGCAGAAGAGGAAATAGAGCATGTGGTCTTTGAAGTTCATTTCCTATATATGCTAACACAAAATGCGTATAAGTTTTTACAACAAATACCCAGTCAGATAAATAATCTTGATGTGTCGGTTGAATGTTGTGTTGCGGAGGAAAAAACAGATAAATGACAAAGAATAAGCAGCTTCAGAAAGAATATGTTAAGCAGATTCAGAAAAAAGCGAAGGAATCCGGATATAAGGCTCCACAGCATATGTTTTATAAAGTTCAAGATGATAATCTGTTATATGCATATTTTGCGTTTGCATTTACAGGAAATTTAGTGTATCGTCTGGAAACAAAGAAAATGTCGTTTGACAATATTTTTTGGACAATTATGGATATGGAAGACAATATCAGAAGAGGTAATACACTTAGAGTCAACGGAGCATTTTCGGCACCGGGGATATTGATAGAAGGAGACATCATAACTCTGACAGAAGATATTGAAGGAATATCAAATGCCTTCGTTGACCATGCAACAAGTAAATTTGCTGATTTCATGGAGAATAATGACATTAACAGTTATATTTTTTCCCATGGAGAGATAATAGATGCAGAAATCTTGAAGTGTCTGGCATATATTGATTCTGATAAAGTGGCAGAAGCAGTCAGGCTGGCAGGAGAACAGATTGCAGAAGGCAAGAGAGGAAGGTTTGTGAATGCAGATAAGGGGTTTTTTGAACGTATATTATTGAAGTATTGAAGCGTCTGCTTAACAAAGGGGATAAAATATGGGGAAGAGTATGAATTTGGGAGGATCTGTTGTCTCAAAGAATATATTAGAAAACAAAGGTAGATTAAAATTGTGTTTTCGTGAAAAAAGTGTTAATGAAATTGATAATGGATGGCGCTTTTTATCAGAAATAGATACGGATGAGTATTTAGAGGATATTTCTAATATGGTGATATGTGATTGGGGAACAATTTTTGAAATAGAGCCAGCAATAGCTCCTATATTTGATATGCCGATAGGAACAGAGTTAACATTGGTATATGAGAAAGATAGGAAGTTTTTTGTTTATACAGAGACAGGAGAGAAATTAGCATTATGATTTATGGAAAAGTAGATTATTCATAATAGTATCAAGGCAGCTGATGTTTTCCTATAAATTAAAGAAGATATAGTATCGGCGATATTTCTCTAAAAAGTTGAGAGATACCGCCGATTTTTTATTTGATATTCAAAATCAGCAAGCATCTGTCCATGCAGGGCGTGGGCGGACAGACAGGTATATCTGACGGACAGGCAGTCTCATTTGGAAGTGCGACGAAGGCAGAGCTGACGGCATCAGGGCTGGTGAGGATGGAAGCCGCAACGATCCGTGCGTACACCCCCCCCCCCCGCAGGAGATCAACATGTGCAGGTCGCGTGCCCGCTGTGAAGAAAAGGGTAAGGATATCATACCGAATGGAACGAAGAGCAATCCGCCGACAGGAACAGGGGATGCGGGGTTCACCTTTAACAATGAGTTCAATGCGCTGTCCAGCGTCAATGTGCTGTGCGGGACGGATTTTATCCGTTACAAACCCTATGAGGATGACCCGGAAGAATTTTCACGTCGGATTCTATTTTGATTACCAATAATCAGGGAATGATGGTAGAGATGATTATTTCACTGGCGAGAAGTTTAGGATACAGTAGGGGTTTTTACAAAAAACTGCAAAGAGACTAATGTTTTCGTAGGATATGGCTTGAAAAAAAAGTCCTTATAAAGTAAAATAATATAGACTGTTGAAGCAACATCTGAAAAAGAAAGAGAGAAATGAGCTTATGAAAAGAATTGACGAAAGCGCAGCAGCAAAATCTTACGTGGCTAAATTGGCAGCTGGCGGCTATCCTGTAGAGCGTGCCAAAAACGATGGGGTGAACTATGGTGAGGCGAAGGAGGAGCGCGACACCGAGGCGGTCAAGAAATTTACCAAGAGTGCACTTTTCGAAGCATTCAAAAAAACGAAGTGAAAGGAGAACCGGAATGGATTCCAAAGAGAAAGAACGGGAGCATATCCAATATCTGATGAAAAAGTATGACTTCGAGAAACGATATAAAAACTTGCTCATTCAGATACAGGATGTTCTGGAAGCACTGGATATTTTGGATAAAGTGGATATTAACACTGACCTGCTGGGACAAGCAGTGTTAAACTATTTTGAAGACGTGGATCGCTTGAAAGAGTTTGAAGGCATTGCGCGTACTAACGAGGATAAAATCTACGGTTACGAGACATTTTGGCTCCTTCGTGATAAGCCAATTCAGGTTACGGATAACAATATGCCCTATGAATATCTTTATATAAATGAAAAAGTATTCACATGTATATTAATTTCCAAGATGCTGAGAGAGGCTGAAATAGATCCTGACAGCAACAACCCAAGACTTATGTTTTTTTTAAATTTATTGTACTATAATTTTAAATTTCGGAATTTTACACAGCAATCCCTTGAGGTGATGGTTACGGCATTTTTCTGTGGCTGTAAATTTTCTTCATCAGCGAAAGCATAATGCATAAATGAAAAAGGAGGCGGCGAATGAGAAAAAAAGATATGACCTTTGCGGAAATAAAAGCAGATAAAGAAATGTTTTTGCGCCAATATGAGGTTACGGAATTGTTTGCAAAGTGTGGCGTCTCCTGGGAAACTTTGATGGAAATTGGCAATGATTATGAGAATAAATGCTATGGAGATGGGCGGGAAAACCAAGAATATAAGGGCGAGTATTTCGAGATTATCCAGAGTCATATTGCAAAGATTGCTTGTTTTGATAATGTACATTCATACCGTTTCCGCATCAAGAAAACCGGAAGCCTTTTGGCAAAAATCATCCGAAAAGGTGCTGAGCGTCAAACAGTGTATACTCCCGCGAATTATTTTCAGAAAATAACAGATTTATTGGGCATTCGTATTCTTTATGTTTTCAAGGAAGATTATTGGTCTGTGCATCAACAGATCATGAATGAGTACGAAAACCAGCTTGCTCAAGATATCAGCATCAAATTGAAAAAGGGCGATGATGGTGATATGTATAAGCAATTGATGCAGGAATATAGCAATGTTCGGGTGGACGAAAATAAAACTTACCGCTCGATTCATTACACTATTTATGCTCAAAAAAACGACATTAGCACATGCCCGCGTGTGGAAATTCAAACACGGACAGTTTTCGAGGAAGGTTGGAGTGAAATCAATCATAAACTCGTTTATAAGACGGATTCTGGGAATCAAGGGTTGAAGAAGACATCTGACGTGCTGAGTTCGATGGTCGGGGCTTGCGATACTATTGGTATGTTAATGAAAATGCTTTACGATACTGGTATCCAGTCTGATAGTGATAATTTAGAAGGCAAAGAGATTGCCCTGCAAGAAGACAATGTGGTGGAGGTCATTAAAAACTTTTTACGGCAGTAATCGACATGCCCAGACTGATAGATTGTGGTTGAAGCGTAAAGCCATTGTTTATCAGTCTTTTTTTGTTTTTCTTTTTTCAAGTAATTTGTTTTATTAATCCGTAAATAATTTGAGTCAAATTGAATCTTTTTTCAAAATGGGGATGCTGAGATCAATTTCAGCGGCGGCATTTGGGGCAGGTTGGAATATGGAAAGTGGTACTGCGGGAATTATCATGTATTCTGGATTGATATTAACTGGTGGAAACAATCGATAAAGTAAACGTATAAAAATATGTTCAATTTGTAGAAAAATGAGTAAATATGAATTATGAACGACAGAAGGATAAATATAGAGAAACTTGATAATTTACTTGAAAAAGCAAAAAGAGAAATAGAACAAAAAAATAAGAGGCAAGAATTTGATATTAATAAGCAATGGGAAAGAATTGCCTTATTTATTTTAAATATTGCATATAATTGGGATTTAGAAAATCTGAATTTGATTCAGCCGAACTTTCCGGGAATTGATCTTGGGGATTATGAACGGCATATTGGTGTGCAAGTTTCCACAGATAGTAAACCTAAAAAGATACGGGAATCGTTAAAAAAAGTTCAAAGTAAAAAAATAAATGGACATCTGATTTCTGAAGACTATTATAATATCTATTTTTTTGTGCCGGGAAATAAACAAAAATCTTATAGAGTGATTTTTGAATTGGAAAAAGATATTAATTTTACAATAGATCATATTATAGATTTTGATGTATTTAGAAGTACATTTTGCAATCTCGAAAGTGAAAAACAGGAAGCAATTTTGTCAATCCTGAATAGGGAGCTTTGTAAAAAACCTAAATACCAGTTGAATGCTACACCGAATGTAACTTGTGATTTTATTGTTGGCAGCCGTCAAAAAGAGATAGAAGAAATCAATGAAAAATTTGCAAAGTCAAATCGCGTATTTTTGTGGGGGCTGGGAGGAATTGGAAAAACTGAATTGGCAGCGGAATGGGGAATGCACCAAGATGATGTTTATTTGGTTCATTATAGAAGAAGTATTATGGATACTGTACTGGATATGGATTTTAGTGGGATGCAGTATGTCCCTTCGAAGCAGGGAATGACAGAACAGCAAAAAAAAGAAGAAGAATTTCATCAAAGACTTGATATTTTATGTGAATACTATTGTAATGCCACTATTATTATTGATAATTTTGATGATGACAAGATGACAATAACAGAAATGCAAAACAAACCGGACTATAAAGCTTTGATAAGGCTTAAGAACAAGTTTCTTTTCACTACCAGATTTATGGTGAGAGATTCATCTGTTCATGTGACGGAAATGGATATAGAGGATTTGTTAAAGCTTATAAAGCAGAATTATAATCCTTTCGCAGATGATCAATTTGGAATTTCATCGTTACCAAAAATCAATGTGGATAAATATGAAGAAATTTTGAGAGAACTGATTAGAAAAGTTGATAGACATACATTGACCGTTGATATAATGAGTAAAACTTTATATGAGAGCTGTGGCAGGCTGACTCCGGAGAAACTTCTTGCTGCATTTGAAGAAAGCAAGATTGATGATTCTAAAATGCCAATAGTTGCGGCATATCATAATAGTGACGATTCAGATTATGAACTTCAGGAGCACAGGATTTATGATCATCTTCGAATGCTTTTTAATCTATCGGAGCTTGATGATATTCATAAAAATGTGATGCGTCACGCTGTATTGCTTCCAGCATCAGGAATGCCTGTTAATATGTTTAGAATGTGTCATACTTCGGAGGAGCAGAGTGCAATTGAAACAAAAATATTTCATAGAAGCTGGTTAAGGCTGGATCGGGCACATACTACGATTTCGATACATGCAGTCCTTCGTGAAGTGTGCAAAAAGGAGCTGAAACCAGATGATGAAAATTGTAAACAGTTTTTATATAAACTTCAAAAGAGTGTTAATTTGAATCATGATAATCAGGAAGTGATCAAATTAATCGCAGAAACAATGGAAAATGCAGCAGAAATTTTAATAGACAAAACAGGCGAATGGAATCGGTCGACGGGCAATTATTATCGTTTATTGGGTATGTACCGAAAAGCTGTCGATTATCTTAAAAAGGCGGCTTTGATTCGAGAAAACTGTAGCGATGTGGTTTTAGCAGATGTATACAGTGATATTGGAAATACATACACTAATCTCAGGGAGTTTGAAACCAGTATTATCTATCATGAAAAAAGCCTTGCAATATGCCAGTCCGTACCAGAATATGATAATAATAGAATATCAAGAAGATATAATGATATGGGGTTGGCTTATAGTTATAAAGCAGAAAGAGAACGGTCAATAGAGTTATATGAGAAAGCAATAGAGTGTCTTAAGGAAGCACTTAAAATAAATAGACAAGAAATATCAATTAATAGATTGCATACTTCCAATATTTTAAATAATATTGGAAATACATATTCAAATATCGGAAAAACATTGCACGATTCAAAAAAATATGAGTTAGCTTTACAGTATCATATGGAATCAAAAGAAATACGTGAGGCTATTCCTAATATTTCTTTGAGATACTTAGCAAGAATTTATAAAAATATTGGAAATGATTATGCGAATTTAAATGTAAATGATAATGCGCTGGAGTATCGTATCAAGGCATTAGAGCTATATAAACAAATTCTTCATGATGGGCATCCAGAATTGGCGAATTCGTATCAAGATGTTGGGAATACTCACCGATTAACAGAAAACTTTGATAAGTCTATCGAGTACTATGCAGAGGCCGAAAAAATTTGGAAAAAGCAGTTGCCACAAAATTTTTTTAATCTTGCAAAATGTCAGTACGCAATTGGGACGATTTATTCGGAACGAGCGTCTAAAGGAGAAAACGAGCAATATGAAAGTGCACTTGAATATTACACCATAGCATATGAGAATTATCAAAAAGTTTCTGCAGTAAATGAAAGAGAAGTATTTAGGTGCAAAAAATTAATAGGAGAAACTTATTTAAAATTAGGAAGAAGAAAAGAGGCTATCCAATATTTAAAGGAAAGAAATATAAGCTCTTTTGGTAATACTAAAAGAAATGTGAGTAAAGAAGTAAAAGGATATCATCATCTGGGAGAACTATACAAAAAGGAGAAGCATTTTGAAGAGGCTCTTGAATGCTATCAAAAAATTTTAGAAATCAGAGAAGAATTTTTCTCAGATGATTTTGGAAATCTGATAGAAACTAGCTTTGAAATTGCCTGCATTTACAGAGACCTCCGTTTACCTCAGAAGGCAATGCCGTATTTGGAGAAAGCTTTTGTAATCTGTAAGGAATATTTTCAGGATGATAAAAAGAAGCTGCATAGAATTAGAAAAACAATTGAAATTACAAACGGAGAACTGAAAAAGTGTAGTCAGAAAAGCTGAGGAGTAGAGCATGACATCATAAAAAATTTTGTCTCATACCAGACATCAGCTGATGGAAATGATAGAACTGGCAGACTGATTCTTTTTAGAGAATGTTTAAAGAATGAAATTGTGCCAGTTATGATTGAGGATATTAATAGAAATAAATATCTGAAATTTTTAAAAGAGCATAGGGAAGAGAAGAAACAGGACAAACTGGGGCAATGATTTTAAGGTCATGATCAATATGTTGGTATCTGGCATTAAGGGTGATGGGGCTGTCGCACTAATTAGTACGACAGCCCCATTATGTAAGTTACTTAGGATAATCAGATTTATATTTTGAATTGCTTCCGCAAAAGGATATTTCATTTCTTCGCAGAGCTAATATACAGGAGATATCCAATATATCTGATAAGATTCCGACGGTCTTCTTCTTTTAGTTTTTGGATATCGCGTAAGATTTCCAGAAGTGTAATGTCTCCCAGATATTTTTTTTGCAGATCGACGCCGCCCGGATAACCGATAGACGTACCCAGCAGGTAGTCTGTGCTGACCTTATAGTATTTGGCTAATGCGGTAACCACCCATGTCGGTATCTCACGCTGACCGGTCTCGTAGTTGGAGTAGGTCTGTTGCGATATTACCAGATAAGAAGCAACAGTTTTTTGCTTCAGGTCATGATCTTCTCTCAAGTCCCTGATTAATGTTTTAAGTTCTTTCATTTGTTTTCAACTCCTTTTAAAATAATTATGATTTGAGTATCAGCATACAGTAATTGCGACGGCATGATACAACAAATTGATAAATTACCTCAAACGTGATAATCTATTATCATATTAAATTTATTCTTGTAGTTTTATTGTTTGTGCATTTTGCACGGTTGGCGGTTTCTGCCAGAGATCGTGAGAAGAAAAAGAAGTTCAGTACCGGAATAGCAAGAATGTCTACACGATAGGTCTGTTCATTCCGCTTGACATCTTTAAGGAGTGCAAGCAGAATATAGATATAAGCGACATGAGAGATGCATGACTGATTCTGTTGATGAAAAAACAAGATATGCATTTGTCTCAGATGAGTTTAAGAAAACGATGGGGAAGAATAACATATTGGAATTTAAATTTAAACTGGTCTGGAATAGTGAACAGAAATAATACAAGAGTTCAGCGATAACTTTTTTTGAATAATTAGACTGGCGGTTTGAGAAATATGATTTTTACGTATGATGAACTAAAAGAATGCGTAGGGCAAGATATTGAACGATTTTATAAAATGGGATTTAATGAAGAGTTAATGGATACAACAATTGAAGATGAAGTGCAGGACGAATTGGGAGATCAATATATAAAGTTTATTACAGATTTTAATATTGTTACGAAGGGGAAAACAGTTGGAGATAAAGGAATTAGAAGTATTAAAAAATATAGTACTGAAGCCGATTTAATAGAAATAACACAACAAATTGACGATAAAGTGATTTTTAGAGGATATAATAATGAACAAATATTAAGTATAGTAAATGAAATAGTCAAAATTGATTTGCTTTCTCTAAAGTATGAGACAAGAGAAGAAATATTGAATTTGCTGTGTGATATTATATCCTATTATGGCATTTCAAATAGTGTAAATTGGGACAATATTATTGATATTATAGATAAGCTGGAGGACGATTTAAAGGAGTATGTTGCAGAGTTTATAGAGTGAATGTAGTAGAAAAGGTAATATTTATTGGGATATAGAAGATTTATCAAAACAACCACCGTGGGGAAATAATATAAGTACACCACTTTACAACTTTTTATAAAAATAACGCACAAGGCATCTTTGTAGTATAATAAGTTTGCAAACAAATATCTACGAAAGAAAGTGACCTTGTACGTTAGACTTATTATACAATGAAAATAATCTAATTGGTAGACTGTATCGTTATTTTTATATTTATTTTAATGCATTTTCTGCCCCGACAATAGAAACCCTGTTCCTGATGGTCTTATCCATGCTGGCAATGGAATCGGCCGGCTCTATCCGTTTACTGTACAGGCATTTTTTATCCAAGATCACCCAGAAGTCACTGAATGCCTTTTACTACGCCTGTTCCTATGCGAAAGCCGATTATTCCAGATTTATGAATGCCACTGCTGTTATTGCGCTCAGCCTGATACCAAAAAACCTGGATTCACAGCCTGTTTTTCTGTGTATTGATGACACCATGGCTCCGAAGTTCGGCAGAAAATTTGAGGATGTCTCAAAACTTTTTGACCATGCTGCGCATAATGGCTCCAATTATCTGAACGGGCATTGTTTTGTAAGCCTGATGCTCTGTGTCCCTGTATGGGATAAAGGCAGGATCCATTATCTTGCTGTCCCGCTCGGCTACCGTATGTGGCAGAAAAAAGAGTCCAAACTGGAACTGGCCGCTTCCATGGTGCGCCAGGTGATGCCGGAATTTACCGGGAAAAAGAATGTCATCATCCTCTGTGACAGCTGGTATGTCAAAAAGGACCTGGTTTCTATAGTAGACGACTACGAAAACCTTGACCTGATCGGCAACGCAAGGGCGGATTCTGTCATCTATGACCTGCCTCCCGCCCCTGCCGGAAAGAAAGGAAGGCAGTCGCCGACTGTTCTTCAGTACCATTTTTCCGTACCAGCTGCACATTTTCTGTGCCTGGCAGGAAAAGGAACCCCTGAACCAGACCGGAAGCAGCCGGATGCAGTATATTCCCTTGTTTCTTTACTCATTTAGATGGAACATTGAAGTAAGTTACTATGAGCAGAAAACATTCTGGTCATTATGCAGTTATATGGTACGCAGCCGCAAAGGGATTGAAATGCTGGTCAACCTGATCAATATCAGCTACTGTGCAATGAAGATTCTTCCTTATAAGGAAGAGACATTTTCCGGGTACCGGGATGCCAGTGTGCAGGAATTCCGGTTTGCCTTAAGTGAACAGATACGGCAGCAAGTATTTTATGTAAACTTGGTACAAAACATCGAAACCCACATAAAATCAAATGCTGTTGCAGATGCCTTGAAACACGTATGTTTGAGGCAAGGCACCTATATATAAAGTTGTAAACTGGTGTTATGATTTAGAAACATACAAATATTGTGAATTGGATAATCCTTCTGGAAGAGTAAATGAAGTGTTTAACAGATTGGAATGTCTATTAGATAAGCTACTAAGCGATGCCTTGATATAAATGTAAAAGGCAAAGCCAATTTTGAAAATGAAGTACCATGTAGTGGGAAGAAAGGGAAGTGTTCTCTAAAGAAAAGTATGCTGTAACGCGGCACTTTATAGTAGGAGGAAAAAAGCATTTTATTTTCGACAGTATAAATACCTCTACGACACCTTCTTTTCGTTGACTGCATATTGCTGTCGATGAAACTGTGCGGTCAAATAGAAATCTTTTTGTTTGAATTGTATGCACAATAATGCTGCCTGAAACATGGGAGCCGGAAACACGGGACAGTCTGGAGACAAAGTATGGAATTGGCTGAAAAATATTCCAGAAAAAGGGTTTCATACACAACGGATTTAACGAATAAATGGCTGGATGCGCCAAAGCATGATTCAACAAATTGACAAACTACCTCAGACATGATAATTTATTAGCATATCAGATTTAATCTTATAGTTATATCATTTGTGCGTTTCGCACAGTCGGCGGTTTCTGCCGGAGATTCCAACTGATTTATGTTTGTGAGTCATTAATTTTGCAAAATTTTACCTACGAGGAGGACAGTTTATGGCAACAAAATTAAAAGAGTATTTCCCGATGATCAGGGAACGGGAGGAGGTGATAGCAGAAATCGCAAAGAACAGCACGCTTCAGGATAAGTTCAATGAATGGGAGCCGGAGCAGCAAGAAGAGTTTTTGAATATCTGTACCGGAGTTAAGGGTTTGAAACTCCTGTATGACGGCTTTTTCAAAGAGATCATGAACCCGGAGTATGCACCGGAGAGGTTGGATGATTTCCTTTCGCATATCTTGTGTCAGAGAGTTCGTGTAGTGAAGGTGCTGCCAAATGACTCTGTCCGCCTCGCAGACGAGAGTTCCCTGCTGATTATGGATATCGTGGTAGAGTTTGAGGATGGGAGCATCGCCAATGTAGAGATGCAGAAGATCGGCTATCTCTTTCCGGGACAGAGGGGTGCATGTTACTCGGCAGATTTACTTTTACGCCAATATAAGCGCGTGAGGGGCGAGAGGAAAAAGAAGGTCAGCTACCGGGACATCAAGAATGTCTATACGATAGTCCTGTTTGAGAAAAGCCCGAAAGAGTTCCATGCCTACTCTGATATGTGTTATCACTTTTTCGAACAGAAATCCAATACAGGACTGAAAATGGAATTTTTGCAGAAATAACCTGTTCATTCCGCTTGACATCTTTAAGGAATGCAAGCAGAATAGAGATATAAGCGACAAGAGAGATGCATGGCTGACCTTGTTTACGAGCGATGAACCGGAGGATATAATAAAGCTGATCGAGAAATATCCGGAATTTCGTGCAATCTATGAGGAAGGCTATGAGATCTGCCTGAATGTGGAGAGGGTGATGGAGATGTTTTCGAAGGAACTGTATGAGCTTGACAGGAATACGGTGCAGTATATGATTGATGAGATGCAGGATACGATCGATGCGCAGAATCAGACAATAGTGGAATTACATGAGAAAGCATTAAGTAGTACAATAAGTATCCTGCGTGGATTAAACATACCAAAACAGGAGATTATTTTGCGAGTTTGTGAGCAATATCAGATTGATGAGGAACAGCTTCAGAAGTACTTGTAGACGCTAATTGAATTCAAAACTGAGTTACACATTACCCATAGAGCTGCTTAAAACCAAGCAGCTCTAATGGGCATGTATGAAAAGGCAATCCGGTTTCTGGAAGATTATTTGGAAGAGAGGAATGGATCAAAAAGAAGGGTGGGATATCCATAAGCTGAACCTGCAGATGATAGAAATGCTGAAAATAGACTGTAAAGCCACTGCGGAGAAGGTAAATACGAGTTCCTTTGCCCGATGGACGGAAGAGCATAAGAAATTTGTGGATATTTTGGGAGATGTCATGATGGATTTGGCGTATAATGCGATGTTATTGCATTGTACAACGGCGAGTTCGGAGACACGAGCAGCGGGGGAGGCGGTTGGTAAGGAGGAGCCAACAACATCCAAATGAATATCATGATTATGTACTGGACAGCATGAAACAATTTGATGAGATTGCACAAGGAGATCAGTCTGTATTTCTTAAATTATATGAGAATATGAAAAAATAATACGGGATAATCAAAGCATGCTTTATAAAGAATATTGGAATCAGTAAAGGGGGATTTTAGTGAAATATTACAAATTAAGTATGGATATGGAAAGAGAAAATGATATAGTTTGTCATTACCAAAACGACTATGGACTTCAGCAAAATATATTTAATGTGGGAAGATTTTATGAAAAATGGGATGGCAAGTTTGAGTTTTATTATGATAAAGCAGAAGGATATGTGCCAACAGATTATGTGGCAAATGATAAAGGCTGGTTTGTAGTATCAAAGAAATTGCAGAACATTTTAAGAGATATGAATACGGAAATACAGTTTTTACCAGTTCGTATTATAGAAAAGAATAGTAATACAATTTTGGAAAATTATTATATTGCAAATATTATAAGAGTAGTCGATGCATTATGTCTGGACAAATCGGATTATTTTGAAACTGAAATCCCAGGAATAGGTATCATATATACAGTAAGCAAATATGGTATATATTCTGAAAAAACAAAAGACTCAGATATATTTAAGCTTTCAAACAGGCAAGAAATTCCTATTTTTGTATCAGAAAAATTTAAAAAAGTAATGGAAACAGAAAATATTACGGGCATATGCTTAAGAGAAATAAATGCAGTCTGATATACATGCGAATGTCATTTTTATTAAATATAGAATTTCTAATATGACATTGAGCGTTTTCGCTTATTTAAACTTGAAAAAGCATTTTCCTTTGCTGATGGATGGAAGAGTAGAAGAAATTTGTGAATATTCTGGGAGATGCATTACTGAAAAAAGTAATCTCAATATATTCATATGAGGTAAGATTAATGGCAATATATGTATATGGAAGAATAAAAAGAAGATGTATTGATGAAGATTTATTAGAAGGCATTCTTGTAGATTTTTTTCACCTAAAAGTGATATTATCAGAAAAAATAATGAAAAGTGTGTAACATACGAAGGGATTAACAATGATAATAAAGTAACTATATCTTTTATGAGTGAAAAGAGACCACCATATAATGTATACGATTCAAATCTTATTAATGGTGAATTTGAATATGTACAAATAATAGTATTTGACATAAACAAAGAAGAAGCTTCTGCTGATACTTATAAGGAAATTATAAGTTTTTGTGCTTATTTGAAGGGCATAATTGACAGTGATATATTGGTAACATCAGATGTACATGATGATATATGTCTGCTAAAGGGAAAAGAGATAATCTGGCCTCAAAATTTATCCGTTAATTATAATCAAATTATACAATAAATACCTATCAATTTAAAAATTTTTTGTGATACCCCATATTATAATAGCATTCATTAGAGAGGGAACATGATACAAAGACACGCAATACTTTTATGGAAAAAAGCAGAGAGAGAAGATAAAAATTTTGAGGAAATTTCAAAAGAAACTTATGAAATTTTGAATTTATTTCAAGACTATCCGCGGGAACTGCAACCATACTACTTAACAGTCAAATCAAACAAAGATATTAAGAAATTTAATTGGAGCTACGAAAATTTCAGCAGATATGATCAGAGGTCTGTTCGAAAAACTTGTGCAGGGCTATATGCCATACTGGGGATGCGTTTCAAATAAAGCATTGTCTCGAAGATATGGGAAATTTTTAGATGGAAACTTGCCAACAACGGTGCATTGGATGAATTATTGGTCAGAAGACATTATAAACACGATAGGTATAAAGAAGATTCAATGTATAGTGGATGAGAATCCTATCATTTCATTGCAAAATGGTATTTTAACAATTAAGGATGTTGCACTTGACATAGATAATGAGCACGATATTAGATTTCATGACAAGTTGCAAAATCATTACCAACGAAAGTTATTCATAAAGGAGATACCATAGCTTTAGGAAGAAAAGCCGCTAAGAATAAATGGATGCATAAAGAAACGTTTAATGATGAAAAGGAATATCTCACAAAGCTGGATAATTTATTGAGTGGATTGTGTGAAAAAACTGAATATATAAATCAATTAGTGAGGGAATATGAAGAAGTTAATATTACCATTTATATTCGCTCGGATTTTGCGCAATTAGGATATTCTCTGCCAGGTTACATAATCAAAAAATTAGTGTTGCTTGATTGCGATATGTATTTTGATATATTATCGTTTGGAAAAGTGAGAGATGATGAAGAGTAAGGAATATGATATTGTGATTTCGTAAGATTTTTTGAAGATATTGAAATAAGAGACGATGCTGTCCAAAATTTTGTATCAGAAGGGTGGTACATCAGCTAAAGGGTTAAAGGGAAAGGTATAAAGTTATGGTTCAGTATGAGATGTATTTTACTAATGAATATATAGAAGACATAGTACATGAATTGGCGAAAATAATGAAATTAGATGTTGATGAAAATGATATAGCAGTAGCAATGCAGGAAAGAGATAAAACCAGTCCTAATAATTTATACATATTAGGGGAGAAAGAGAATGTTATTTGTATTGACTGCAATGATAGGGACTGGATTTTTCCATTAGTGGTAAAATGTCAAGAAAAGGATGCAGAGGAAATTAAAGCAATTATGTTAAAATGGGATAACTTAATTAGAGAAGAGTATGGTCAAAGGCTAACGGATAGTATATATAATGTTTTTGGAAAGAAAAAAACATTGTTAAATAGTATGGAGAAATACTACGGAAAAATGATGAAGTGATTCAAAGAGAAATAGAGAGTGTGAAAAATGAAAGCTATTAATTTTTATCAAAAAAAATATGAAGCCTTGGAAACATTTTATGGGTGGATTGATCAAGGGAGCGAATATGATATTGCGGTTGAGCAGAGTATTTATTATAATCATGGATTGGAAGAAATCGATGAGATTATACTGAATATAACGATTGCAACCAGATATTCAAGATGTGGCAAAACAATATCAGAGGAATTTAAACAAAGGTTGAAAACCATTGTACCTAAAGCTAAGGTATTGGACTTACATGAATATGGTTTGACAGATGATGAAATAAACGTTTTTAACGAAGAAATCGATGAAGTAGAAGCATTGATTTTAATGGCATGATGCAGATTCATAGGAGTGAAAACCATGACCGCAGCTGTAAAAAGAGGCTATTCTCCAAATGATCAAAAAGAGTTTGGCGGTAAGTCCATTGATGTATTACTCAAAGCCGGACGAGACTTACAGTATTTATTAAATCAAGGATATCATATAAAAGGGGCGTCTACATTTGTAGGAAACCATTACCTGCTCTCTGAGCGCCAGAGATTAGCTTTGGTAAGAGCTGTTTCTTCGGACGAGAGCATCAAGACGAGAAAAGATAAGGAAATAGAAAGCATCCCTCCCAAAAGTGTAGTAAATATTGATAGATTTAATACAATAATTACTTTGGAGGTGGCGTTATCAGATTCATTGCTATTAAAATGTATGGATGGAACTATTCGGGATTTGGCGGCACTTAGAGGGACTTACCGCATGATTGACAAGACTGAGACTGCTATTATTCTGATTGGCAAAATTCTTGAAAAAAGCAAGGTGGACAAAGTAATATTTTATCTGGATGCTCCGGTATCTAATTCAGGAAGGCTGAAGCAGCAAATAATGTGTTTGTTGAGTTCATTTGATTTCGAGGTACAAGCAGAAGCAATCAACAATGTTGATGTAGTTTTAGAAAAGCTTGATAATGTAATAACTAGCGATGCGATTATTCTTGACAAATGTGTAAGCTGGATTAATTTGAATGCGAAGATCATAGAAGAAATTAATAAAGATTATCCGTATATTGATTTTAGTGCATCTTATAACAATTGATCCTATTATTAAGTTTAAAGATATGAGGTAATAGAAAATGAATAAGTTAGAAGAATTGAGTAAAGAAATTTCCTATGCTTTGCGTCATGCTCCATGGGAATATGAATTAGAAATGGACGAAGAAGGCTGGGTTCCGGTTGAACAACTTTTGGATGCATTACATAGGGAAGAAAAATGGAAAAATATCTTTGAAGCAGATGTGAAAGAGATGATTGAAAAATCTGAGAAAAAACGTCATGAACTTGCAGATGGGAAAATCAGAGCATTTTATGGACATTCCATACCAATGAAGATTTTGAAGGAAGAAAAAATGCCGCCGAATGTTCTGTATCATGGTACAGCAAGGAGATTTTTAGATTCAATTAGTAAAAATGGCTTGTTACCTCAGAGTAGACAGTATGTTCACCTATCACAAGACATGGAGACTGCTGAAAATGTAGGAAAACGCCATGATGATAACCCATGTATATTAGTTATTGATGCAAAAATGGCATGGAGTGATGGAGTAAAGTTTTACTTTGGCAATGAAAAAGTGTGGCTGGCAGATACAATACCCAGTAGATACATCAGAAAGTGTAATAATTTTTTGCCTTAACAGAGATAGAGAATATATTCAGTGACATAAAATTGACAAACTACCTCAGACATGATAATTTATTAACATATCAGATTTATTCTTATAGTTATATCATTTGTGCGTTTCGCACAGTCGGCGGTTTCTGCCGGGGATTCCAACTGATTTATGTTTGTGAGTCATTAATTTTACACAATTTCCAAAGTTGGTTTTGAAGAAATTTAATTATTGGAAAGCAAAATTTCACCTACGAGGAGGACGGTTTATGGCAACAAAATTAAAAGAGTATTTCCCGATGATCAGGGAAAGGGAGGAGGTAATGGCGGAGATTACGAAGAACAGCACGCTTCGGGATAAGTTCAATGAATGGGAGCCGGAGCAGCAGGAAGAGTTTTTGAATATCTGTACCGGAGTTAAGGGTTTGAAACTCCTGTATGACGGCTTTTTCAAGGAGATCATGAACCCGGAGTATGCATCGGAGAGGTTGGATGATTTTCTGTCGCATATATTGTGTCAGAGAGTACGTGTAGTGAAGGTGCTGCCAAATGACTCTGTCCGCCTCGCAGACGAGAGTTCCCTGCTGATCATGGATATCGTGGTGGAGTTCGAGGACGGAAGCATCGCCAATGTAGAGATGCAGAAGATAGGCTATCTCTTTCCGGGACAGAGATGTGCCTGCTATTCAGCAGACTTGCTTTTACGCCAGTATAAGCGAGTGAGGAGTGAGAAGAAAAAGAAGTTCAGCTACCGGGATATCAAGAATGTCTATACGATAGTCCTGTTTGAGAAAAGCCCGAAAGAGTTTCGTTCTTACCCTGATACATGTTATCACTTTTTCGAACAGAAATCCGATACAGGACTGAAAATGGAATTTTTGCAGAAATACCTGTTCATTCCGCTTGACATCTTTAAGGAATGCAAGCAGAATAAAGATATAAGCGACAAGAGAGATGCATGGCTGACCCTGTTTACGAGCGATGAACCGGAGGATATAATAAAGCTGATTGATAAATATCCGGAATTTCGTGCAATCTATGAGGAAGGCTATGAGATCTGCCTGAATGTGGAGAGGGTGATGGAAATGTTTTCAAAGGAACTGTATGAGCTTGACCGGAATACGGTGCAGTATATGATCGATGAGATGCAGGATACGATTGCTGCACAAAAGGCAGCTATGGCGGCACAGAAAGGCGAACTCGACAAGCAGAAAGGTGAACTTGACAAGCAGAAAGCAACCATCAACGCACAGCAGGGCAGGCTCGATAAGCAGAACCAGACAATAGTGGAATTACAGAAAGAACATGAGAAAGCAATAAAGAGTACGGTAAATATTTTGCGCGAGCTGCATTTGCCGGAACACGAGATCATCACGCGAATTTGTGAACAGTATTGGATTGATGAAAAGCAACTACAGAAGTATTTGTAGACGTTAAGTGGGTTCAAAATGAAGTTACAGATTACCCATAGAGCTGCTTAAAATCAAGCAGCTCTAATATGTAATATAGGTTATTCAGAAGGATGATCTAGACGATATTTTTCGTAAATTGCATCTTTTTTTTGTTTTAACTCATGGTCTTCTTTCACATCTCTGATTTTTCATGTTTAAAAAATATGCTTTTAGGAGTTGTAAAAAGGGAAGCGCGGAATGAATAAAGTATATGAGTTAATCAAGCAACACGAATGTACGGGAGATTTTACACATGCTACCATAACAGAAGAACGCTTGCGTGGGGTAGAAAAACGGTTGGGGATAAAGATACCAATAGAGTACGAGAGTTTTTTAAAAGAATTTGGGCATGGTGGTATTGGGGGAATTGAAGTTTTAGGCATTGGAAAGAATGGTGCATTGATATTTGAAAAGGAAACTTTAAAATATCGCGCATATGGATTGCCTAATGAATTAATCATTATTGAAAATTGTGATGAATGGGTATATTGTGTCAATTCCATTGATGGTAAAGTTGTAATGTGGTCAACGGGAATTGAAGGATATGCAGAGGTATTTGATGGTTTTGAAGCATATCTTTATGATAGAGTTAATGATATATTAGAAAATATGTAAGTAATTGGGACACAGAATTGTGTTCCTTTAGTAAAGAATAAAGAGATATTATTGTAGATAGAGATATATGTCAAAAATGGTCCAGTTGGAGTTACAAGACAAGGTCAGTTAATAAATTGTATAAATGTATATAGAACAAAAATGGGTTATATCCATGGCTTTTTAGGGAAGCCATAGGGAGAGACAGAAAATGAAAGATATGTTAGAGGTACTAAAACATGCAAAACAACATAAGACATTTGCAAATCATGAAGAATTTAAGAGTGTACTTATGCAAATTCAATTAGCGGATGTAACATTGAAACTAGATTGGGATGATGGGGTAGGCGAAGAATGGGCAAGGTTTAGTAATCAAACAGATGGAATTGTATGTATGATAAACCTCAATATAAGATTAATATTTGTTAAAAGTAAATACAACTTCAAAAATATTGAGCATGTTCTTACCGACTATGAAGTTGTATTCACAGAGGATTATTGTTCTGACGAATGGACAATTGATGTAACTAGATTAAAGCATGAAATGTCCGAAATATATTGGCATGCATCGGAAGGCGCTGTAAATACAAAATGTTTTAGTCTAGACGATTTTTACTTTGCAACAGTATAAAATATTCTTGCGGCGGAGACGGCAACGCTTACGAATGTTCTGATGACAGCAAGTGAATCAGCCGAACTGGTGACAGGTTGGAAACGGATGGAGGAAATATTTGGAATGGAAGAGTACGATGTATGTGAATGAAGAGAGACAAAAAAGTCAGTCCATATGATTTGCGACAAACTCATTCACAAACATTAATTGTGGTTTGATTGAGAGATAGGAGAAAAGAAGAAAATATGGCAGCATGGCAGTTCCAATGCAATATTATACCCTTGAGGGAAAACATTGATAAATTGAGTCAAGATGAAATGATTTCATGGAAGGATATATCTAATCCGTTAATTGATATTGATTTTCTCAAATATGAAAAAAGCTGGTCAAAAAATATTGTTCAATACGGAAATATAGATGAAACATGTATTGAGCTTATTTATGATAAAGATAAGTTAGAAGAAATAGAGTGCAGATTAGATTTGCGTACTTTAACTAAACATATGCTTACTCAAATAGTAGAGTATGTGCAAAATATAGAAGCATGTTTCCTTATCGAAGATAAGATTTGTCCGCCTAAATTAGAAAGTATGATACCGCTTATGAAGCAATCGAAGGCAAATCAATATTGTATAAATCCGATAGAATATTTTAGCTCCATTGGTAAAACAGAATAGGTTGATAAAGAGATGTATGAATGGAGATAGGGAAATTTACGGATATGAGAACGTAAATTGGGAAACTGCGTTTGACTTTTCCAAATGACATTATTGAAATGCCAAGCAGCATTACAGGGATGAATCTGGAAAGGGTGTACAATTATTTAAACGAATCTGGATTAGATATTGGTCCGTTAGGACAAGGAGAGAATGCCGGAATTAGCTTTCTTGAAGGTGGTGGATATAATAAATGATTAGTGAAAATGAGTGGTTTAGAGAGTACCAGCGATTGTCAAATGATGAAAAGGAAGCATATAAGGAGTTTATATTAGATTCAGAAGAAAAAGCAATTATCTTTGATTATGAAAGATTTAAAAGTGCAATTGAATTAATTGCCTCAAAGCCAGATGATTTACAGATGAAATATAATAAAAAGTTAAATGTGGCGGACGAGATAGCATTGACATTCGATAATGAATGCGTTTATATTGCGCGTCATTTAGAAAGTGGAAAATACATCAGTGAAAAAGTTTATAATTTAGTAATACAAATTGATAACCAATTAGAATTGTTGAGCAATGATAACAAAGAAAACTGGACAATACGAGCAATGAATGTTGATACAAGATGGATTAGAATAAGAGAATTGGCAAATGAACTTCGTAGGCTGCTTGCTTGTGTTTAGAACTTGAATATGTAAGATAGTTTGTTAATTATAGATATGGAAAGAGAACATATGACATTATTCTTATCTGAAAAGAATCCTATTTTGAAGGGTATGGCGATTGCCTTATAAACTGGACAATGATTTTAAGGTCATGATTGATATGTTGGTGTCTGGTATTCGAGGGGATTTGCAAATTGAAATACTTTGCGACTACGAATATCAGCATACAGTAATTGTGACGATATGATTCAACTTTGAGTTTCCCCATTTTTAAAA